>Ga0335084_10000806_pt1 | contig 27778 bp, 20 predicted proteins | sample Lox_Sample_44_FD_206721 | JGI IMG/M metagenome (GOLD analysis project Ga0335084, IMG submission 206721) | Soil microbial communities from Loxahatchee National Wildlife Refuge, Florida, United States - Lox_Sample_4.4 | ecosystem: Environmental > Terrestrial > Soil > Wetlands | place: USA... | reverse complement strand
CGGCCGTCGTTGCCTGTGTAAAGGGGCATCGGGTTGCCGTTCACGATGAGCTGATGCGGCTCTCGGTCCATGCCGGCCTGGGCCAGATGCCCTCGGACCAGCGTCCGGTATTTTTGCTGTCCGCGGTCGATCAGCGCGGGCGGGTAGGCCACGGCCAGGTCTTCGGGATTGTCGACGACGCCGCTCGCGTTCCACCCGGCGCGCGGCATTTCGAGCTCGACCTGTGCGGCGGCCGGGGTAGCGCAGAATGCAACCGTGAGCAGCGCCGCGTACAGCGGCAACGGAAAGGGCAGCATGCCGGTCACGGGTACGTAAAAGATTGAACCAGCGTGAGCTCGCCCGGCTTGCGCAGCGGCACGCGGAACACCTGCTGCTTCTCGCGCGGCGTGTTCTCGTCCGTGATGACGGTGACTTGGGCGGTCGTGATGATGTCGCGCCGCTCGCCCGCACCATAGTAGTTCACGTAGATGTGATACAGGCCTTCGGGCGGGCTCGGGTGGGCGAAGATTTCCGGCCCGTAACCGGTTGTCACGTCCACGTCGATGCCGCCCCCGCTGGGCATCACCCGATCGCCCCACCACGCGTGCTCCCCGCGGGGTGAGACCACGTGCAGGTCGACGTCGGTCGCATCCGTATCCCAAGAAAGCACCACGCGGATGCGCACCGGAAGCTTGGCCGCATAGGCCTCGTAGAACTGACGCCGTACCTTCTGCTTGCCGTCGCCCGCACGCACCTCGACGCCGTTGGAGCCTTTGCCGAACGTGTATGGGCGCGCGAACCCGCCGCCTGGCTGCAGCTGCAGAGGCATCGACACGCCGTTCACGATCAAGGTTGCCGGCCCGTGCGCCGCCGCGGCGAGGTGGCCGGCGATCAGCGCCGCGGCATTTGCGCTCTCGACGTTCACGCTCGAGGCCGGATAATGCACCGGTTGCAAGAACCCGCTCGGTGTGCCGGCGGAATCACGCCAGCCGGCGCGCGGTGTGTCGATGTCGGTCTGCGCTGCCGCCGACGTCGGAGCCAGCATGCAGACCACTGCGAAGGATGCGACCATTGCGGGATATGGCATTGGGCTATCCATCCGTGAGCATGCGCGCCAGCTGCTCGATGAATGCCTCGTCGGAGCCGCGCGGGTGATAGCGGAACGTGAGATGCAGAAACTCGTGTGCGAGCGAGATGCGATCTTCGCGGGTGCGCAGGTCGCGCACATGGATGCGCAGCCGTTGCGCATCGGCATACGGGTTGCCGTAGTCGAGCGCGCACACGGTCGGCGGCTGCTCGGGTGCTTCGAAGCCGGGCTCGCGCGAGAGCTGCTGCCGCCAGCGCGGCAGCATTCTTGTCAGCCACGCCTCGGCTTCGGGGAGCCGGCGGCACTGGCGCTCGCCGGCTGCGGCCGCGAGCGAGGAGCCGGGAAACGCAGCGGCGAGGATCGCATCGTAGGTCTGCCCCGCGCGCGACTGCGCTGCCGCTTCGGTCCATGCCAGCACCCCAGGCGCGGGTCGGTCCAGTCGATATTCGGCGCGCGTGTCCAGTACCAGTCCGTCCGTGAACAGGCTCACGTCGCGCGCCGAGCGGCTGGCTTCGCTCGGGCTCACGCGTTGCGTGCGTGACGAATCGGCGACGCGAAAGCAGCCGGCCTCGAACGGGGCGTTCTGCGTGAGCCACGTGCGCGCCACGATCGCGAGCGCGCGGGCGGCATGCGTCTGGCGCGCGTCGGCCTCTCGATCCACCACCCGCGCGATGTAGTCGCTGAGCACGAGGCGCCCGCGAATCACCGGGGTTCGCCCCCGAAGCTCCATGGACAGCTCGCCGCCCGAGCGGATCAGTACCGCGTTGCCGTTCTCGAACGTCACCCGATACCGGCCGGACAACGGCCCCGTCGCAGCGGGCTCCCCATCCGGGAACCGCTCGACCTTGCGGACTGGGTAGCGCGCGAAATAGTCGACCAGGACGCAGGCATCCTCATCGGGACCCCGGCGCGCGTCGGGCAACCGCTGCACGATGCGTTGCGCCTGCTCCGCCAGCACGATGCGACTCGCACCGGGTGCTGCGAACCACACCGGCGTCCCGTCGACCATCCAACCAGCGCCGCCGCCGATCGCGGCGCCCGGCCGGGCCGGATGTGCCCAAGTGAACGTCTTCACGCGCAGCAACCCGCCGAGATGCGGCAACGCGCCGCGCCCGTAGCCGTCCGTCATGACCGGCAGCAGAGCGTGCTGCGCCTCAGTGCGAGCATGCGCAGGAACGACGGCGAGCGCGCTCAGGATCTGGTCGACGCCCAGCCGGGCATCAGGCCGCAGCTCGTGCAGATCCGCGACCCAGCTCGCGCGATCCGAGGCGAGCGGCTCCCAGAACTCGCGCCACGGTTCCGCCTGGATGCGCAGGCGAGCTGGCTCGAAGAACAGCGCGCACGAACGGGCGAGCGCTGCGTCGCGCTCCACGGTGCCGCCCGGGGCGCAGCAGTACTCCTCGCCGGCGCGCGGCACGGCGCTACAGCGATACGCCGGCGTGGGCAGCCCGGTCTGCGCCGCGTAGGCATAGACGAACAGCTTCCACAGGCTGCCGAGCGGCACGAATTCCGGCAACCGCGCGGATTGCGTCGACGGCGACTGGACATGGCCATCCCGCAGCCATGCCAGCGAGAGCTCGTCGGCTCCGGCAAGCGGCGTGGCAGCCGCGAGGGCCAGCGCCACTGCGAGGCGCATCAATGCACGTCCACCCGGCGCTCGCCCGCAGCGTCGAACGCTTTGAAGTCCGGCTGATACATCCGGTATGCGCGTGCGGCCGGCAGCACGAATCGCCCCTTCTGTGCAAAGCGCACCAGATGTCGCAGCGCCACCGGCTCGCCGAGCGTCTCGATCGGCACCACATAGCCGTATCGCGTCGGCTCGTGCCGCGTGCGCTCGAGCGCCTGCAGCTCCCCGTTTGGCCCGGCGACCTGGATGCCCCAGGTCGTGCTCTCGACCGACGCGCCAGGTGGCAGCGGCGCCTCGAGCAACACGTAGCGGTACTGTGGCCCAGTAGGTCGGACCACGATCTCGTCGAGGTAGAGCTGGTCGGTGGCGAGCGCGGCGCCAGCCGGCAGCGGCTCGAGCGCGAACCCAGACTCGCGCTTGACCACGCGATGGAAGCGCCGCTCGATGCCGATCTGCAGTCGCGCGTCCTCCTTGGCGCTCGATTCGAACTGGACGAGCGCGGTAAGCCCCGCTCCCGGCGCCTGCGCGAGCTGCAGCTCGGCAGGAAGCGGCTTGCCGGCCGGCCAGCGCCAGACTGCTCCGCCGCTCGCCGTGACGGTTTTCTGCCAGGGCGCGCTCAGCGCCGGAGCCGATGTCTTGCCCGCGCTGCGCGGCCCCAGCGCCTGCTCGGTCCACGCCAACGTCATGGCGCGCTCCAGCGTGGGCATCTCTGCGCGCACCGCCCCGAGCACCCGCTCCGCTTCGGCCGTCGGTATCCGGCCGTTCAGCATCATCAAAGCTTCGCCCGCAGGCAAGCCGCTCGCCCGCAGCACGCCGTACGCGGCGTCGAGCTGGCCGGCCAGCGGCGCGGGCAGCGGGATCTTGTCTCGACGGGCCATGCGATCCCCCAAAGCGAGCGCGATGGCGCGCGCATGCGGGCCGCCCGGCGCACCGATCAGCGGGCTCATCGTGGCCGGGATGCGGACCAGCTTCTCCGGCGCGAGCCCGAGGGGGGCCTTCTGCAGATCGCGCAAGTAGCCGTCGATGAGGTCCTTGACCGGCAGTCCCATCTCCTGCATCCAGAAGAGGGCGAGCGCGCGTTGGCCGAAGGGGAGCTGCGCGCCACCGGTGCTGTAGACGTCCAGGAGCCGATTCCAGTGCTCGGGCGGCATGTCGACGCCCAGCGTGCGGGTGGAAACCCAGTCCGCATAGTAGGCATATGCGGTGAGCAGCGGGTCGGTCGTGGTAAACGGCCCCCACCAGGCGAACGTCGCCTTCGGACCGGCCATATAGGCGAGCCGCAGGCGCTGCCCATGGAGCTGCTGGCGGAGCCGATCGGCGAGCGCCTGCTGGTCGGGTCCGAGCGCGCGGATCGCCAGAGAGAACGGAATCATGCGGCTCGCCGTCTGCTCGATACAGCCGTAGGGATACTCGAGCAAGTCGTCGATCACGCGCGAGAACTGCGCCGCCGACGAGGACGCCAAAGTCACGCGCACATTGCGCGCGTCCGGCGGCAACGCGATCGCAGTGCGCGCCCCGGTGACCGGCACGGCCAGCGTGCGCGGGCTCGGCCACTGAGGCGGCACCCGCGCGAAGCGCGTCTCCAGAAAGTCTACGACCTTACCTTCGCGACGTAGCGCTAGGGTGATCGCCGCGTCCCCGGTGAGCCCGGCGAGCGGGATCGCGACGTAGTTCGCGCCGGGCTTGAGCGTGACCTCGTCGGTATGATCGATCCCCGGCCCCGAGACCGCCATCTCGACTTTCTGTTGCCGATTGGTCTGGTTGAACGCGGCGATACTGGCGACAGGCGCGTCACCCTGGCGCATCCAGCTTGGGCTCGTCCACTTCACGTAGAGCTCCTTGTCGGAGCGCACATAGGCGGTGCGCTGCCCCACGGTGCCGTCTTCAGTGAATGCACGCGCGGTCATGCGCCAGCGCGTGAGCGCATCGGGCATGACGAAGGAGACATGCGCGCGCCCCGAGGCGTCGGTGCGCACCAGCGGCTGCCACAGTGCCGTGTCCACCTCGTCGCGCCGGGGCCGTTCGAGAACTTTGACGCCGCGCTGGTTCACTTCGCCCGCGGACGGCGCGCCCTTGCTGCGGTTCACCGCGAGGTCATAGCTGATGAAGTTCAGGCTCGAGGCGGTGCGCACGTTGTTGCGGCGCGGATGGTAGAAAAAGTCGTAGATGTCGGGGGCGATCTCCGGCTGCAGCACGTAGATCATCTCGTCGACCACGCCGAGCGCCACCACGGCAGCCGCCGGCTTGCCGTCCACGTTGGTCTGCACGTCCAGCTCGACCTTCTCGCCGGGCGCGTAGACGCTCTTGTCGGCGGCGAGCGCGATGTCGACGCGTGGTTGCGCCACCTGCAACCCCTGATTCTGGAACACGTAGTCGCCGTGCTTCACGTACGCGACGGAAAACGTGATGTTGGGCGCGTAATCCACCGGCACGGGCAAGCGCGCTTGCCACTGAGTGGGAGCGATGCGCTTCACCTCGATCCAGTCGCGCGCCGCGCCGAGCAGTGCGGTGCGCTCGACGCGGTCGCGCTCGAGCGTGAGCAGCGCCTCGTCCACCGGCTCCGGGAAGGTGATCAGCGCCTGCGCAGTTTCCCCCGGCAGGAATTTCTGTTTCTCCAGTACGATCTCGATGCTGCCCGTCGGCGCGCGCATGCCGCCGCCGCTCACCCAGTGCGACGTGGCGCCTGCGAGGTTGCCGCGCGCATCGCGCAGCTGCACCGTATATGAGCCCGATGCGCCGAAGGTGAGCTCCAGCCGGTCCGGCGCGGCGATGCGGCCGCTCGATCTCTGCCGGTCTTCGAGTCGGATCCATTCCCAAGTCGCCGCGTTGTCGCCGCCCTCGCCAACCGATTGGATGGCGAACACCACTTTTTCATTGGGCGCGCTGAACTGATGCTCGGCCTTCAGGGTGTAGGCGTTGCGCCCGCGCTCGATCAGCAGCTCGCGCGTGGTCTTGACGCGGTAGGCTGCGCCGTCGGTAGCGAACACCGTGAGCACGTAGCGGCTCGGCTCTTCGGCCGCGGGCAGCGAGAAGCGCGCTTCGCCGCGCGCGTCCGTGTGCAGCGTCTCCGCGTCCACTTTGACTGGGAACTGCCCGTAATAGCGCAACTCGCCGTCGAGCATGGTGAGCTGCTGGGCGCGCACCGTGAGCTGGACTTCCGCGTTCGTTACCGGCTTGCCGTCGGGATAGGCGAGCTGGAGCTTGCCGGCAATCGGCTCCTTGGTCTTGAACTCGGGCTTGTCGGGGACGAGCGTGATCTCGAAGTGCGGCTTCTGATACTCCGCGACGCGGAATGCCGCGCTGTACTGTGCATCGTGGTAAGCGAAGCGCAGCTCGTAGCCCCCGGCGGTGGCGTTCTCCGGCAGGCGGAAGCTGGTGTCGCCGCCGGTGTCGGGCTGAATCCGGAAGGTCTGGGTCGCCACCGGCGCGCCGTTCGGGTCGAACACCGTCAAGCTCACGTCGGCGGACTGGATCGGCCGCGACTTGCGCGCAGACAGGAACTCGCGCCCGACGAACTTCACGAACACCTGATCGCCCGGACGATACAGCGGGCGGTCGGTCACCGCGTAGAGCTTTGCGTCGTAGATCTCGCTGTCATAGTAGAAGTTCTCCGAGATGAACGCTCCGCCGTCGGGGTCGGAGCCGAGCACGTAGCTTCGCTCCGGCGAGGTGTGCGACAGGCGCGCGATGCCTTGCGCGTCGGTCACACCGCTCTTCAGCACGCCGGTGCCGTCCGTCCAGGCGATCTCGACGTTGGGCACGGCGACGCCTGTAGAGCGCCGTGCGGCCCACACCACGACTTCTTCCGCGGAGCTCTTGATGATCGCCACGGCGCTCGAGACGAATACCAGCGTGGTGGCGCGATATCCGCCCACGTACGCTTCGACCAGATACAAACCGGGCTTGAGCGCACCCAGCGGGATCATGACGTTGCCCGCGCTCGGTGCAATGAACTCGCTGCTGCTGCCCGCGAGCGCCACCCCCTTCGGCGCCGCGATCGGGGCGGCGCGATGCACGGGATAGCGGAAGCGGTCGATCAGCTCGAAGCCGGGGATGGGTTTGAACTGAGCGACCGCGCGAAACTCGGTGCGCGCCTTGAGCGCGGATGAGCCCTTCAGCTCGGGCGCCTGGCTCACCACCGCCTTGCGCGCCTCGGGCGTGAAGATCCGCTGCCAGGCGATGCGGGAGGCTTTGTACCAGCTGTCCCAAAGATGCGAGAGCGTATTGGCGAGACCTTCCTCGGCCGGCTTGCCCTGGACCTGGATGCGGTGCAGATTGCGCTGGCTCTTCAGGAACTCGATCGGCTTAGGCACGCGGTAGAGCACCACATCGACGCCGCCGTAGCGCGCCACCTGCTCCATGCCGCCGGACTGTGACGTCACCTCCAGGCGCACGACCGCCGGCTCCGCGGCGTCGAAGGACTTGTCGGCGAGCAAGAAGAACGGCTCGCCGACGACCGGCTCGTAATAGCTCTGCTGATAGTCGTCCTGCGCGCGCAGCGCGCAGGACATCATCAGCAGGATCAGCGCGCCAGAAAGCGCAGCCGGTACACGCCGAGAAAATTCGGGTTGCGAGCTGCCGGTTGCCACCGTGTATCCCTCCAGTTCATCAATTCCTTGACCGACACCGCGCGCAGCCCATTGTCGCGGGTGCTGCTGGTGCCGGTGTGATAAGCGATATAGCGCCCCGTCCAGACCATTAGATGCTGATCGTCGCCCTGATCGAAGAGCAGCAGATCGCCCGGCTCGGCTGCGTTCAGTTCGTGCGAGACGAACGCGGCGTTTTCCTGCACCAGCTCGAGCGCGCCGGCGTAGGACGAGCGTTTGCCGTCGGCCAGGCGCCAGTTGTGCCGCAGAGACTGCTGCTCGGGCGTGAGCTCCAGCTCTGGCGGCAGACGTCCGGCGATGCCGTTTGCATTGAGCCAGCCGGCATCGTGCGCTCGCAGCGCTTCGGCGACGGCAAAGCGCACCAGGCCCGCGCAGTCGCGCTGGCGCCAGCGCGGGGTCGGCCCGGCGACGACTTGCGCGTCGATGATCCGGACCATCCAAGCGCGGAATGCCCCGATCTGCGCGCCCGAAAGCTTCGGCGTCGGATCGGCATCTGCACGCGCGCTGAGCGCGTCCAGGCCCAATGCGTGCTGTGCCGCGAGCAGCGCGCACGCGGCCAGCGCGGAGCGCATGCGCAAGCTCACTTGCGCAGCTCTTGCCATTGGACGGCGTACCAGCGGTGCGCTCCGTTAGGCGGCGTGACGAGCACCAAGCGATAGGCGGGGTACTTCTTCATCGCGGCGAGCCGCGGCACGAGCTGCCGCTCGGCGGCGGCGCGGAACACGGGCTCGGAGCCGGCGGGCAGCATCGCCAGCGCTTCCTTCTGCGCCATCTCGGATAGGCTGCGGGGGGCGATCACCGCGAGGGTGATGCCTTTGTCCTGCAGCGTTCCCGCGAGGCTGGGGTAGCGCTTGGCGAGCGCCGCCGCGGCCTGCTCGACGCGCGTCGCATCGGGAGAGAACAACAGGTAGCGGCCTTGGCGCATGAGGGTCACCTTCATGGGTGCCGCGCGCGGTCTGCCGGAGTCGTCGGCCCCGGCGAAAGGCACGTCGACCGTTCGCTGCCACATCCCCTCGTCGCTCGCTGGCGGTGCGGGCTCCCCTGCGTCGGTGTCGGCTGGAGTTGTGATGCTCCAGTTGAACACCGCCTCGAACAGCGGCGCGAGGTTATCGCGCGGAGCCTTCAGCGTTGCCGCGAACAGCGGCGCGTGGAGGCGACCCTGCGAGTACCAGCAGACGCCCGCCGGACCATCCATTTCCGCTGCCAGCGCTGAAGGCTTGCGTCCATCGATCTCCGGAGCGGCCGCAAGCATCGGCTCGGTGCGCTGCCAGTCCACTGGCAGGAGCGCGCACGCGGCAGGGTTGGCCGGCAGCGCCGACCACAGCTCGCGATCGTGCAGCGCGTTGGTGGGCAGACGCGTGCCATCCAGTAACGCGTGCGTGGACCAGGCTTTGTCGTCGAAGTCGAAGCGCACCGCCTCGAAGCCCGGGAAGAAGCGTTGATAACCGAACGACAGCAGATGCGTGCGCACCGCCACGCTGTGGCGGGCGTAGTCGGCGTCCAGCAGGAACGCGTCGCGGTATACCGCCTGACGCCCCGCATCCGCGGACAGCAGCCGCTGAAGCACCGCTTCGGCTTCCGGGCGCGGCTCGCGCTCGGCCGTAAGCAGCAGTCCCGGATCGGAGAGGATCGCGACGCGCTCCCCGCGGGCCGCGATCAGCAGCGTGTGCTGAGCCGAGTACTCGAGCGCATAGAGCTCGACCTGCTGTCCGTCGACCTTGATCTTCCCGGCCACCGTGAGCTGGCGGTCCTTCAGGGCGACTGTGGCGGCCTCCTGCAGCACCTGTGCCAGTTCCCGACGCGTGACTGCGGCCACCCATTGCGTAGGTGTGCCGGTGGCGCCGCGCCACAGCGCGATCTCCGCCGGCTGATCGAGCACCCACGCGAGGACCTGGTCTTGCCATTTGAGCTCGTGCTCGTAGGCGATCCGGCGTAGCGCACCCTTCAGACCGAGCCGATCCGGATGCTCCTCGTAGTAGAAGACGAAGTCTTCGGTCAGTACGTCCCGGGCCAGCGGGACCCTGAGCAGATCGCGCGGCAACGCCGACAGGCTCCGCGTGCGAATGAGGACATCCGGCCGCGCCAGGTCTAGTGTTAGCGGGCGGAAGCTGCCCGCATACTGTGCCCATCCGACAGACCGATATAGCGCGAGCGAGCCGAAGCCGAGCAGCAGGCTCAAGACGATGACGAGCAGGCGTTTGCCTGACATGGACGCTCCTCCGTAGTTCTCGGCGGCATGACCTGGCTGCCGCGGTGCGCTCGCTGGCCCCAGGCGATGCGGACCAGGTTAACGACCGGATTGGACCGATATTGAGGAGCAGATGCCGGGATCGCATGCGGGCAGGTTAGTGGGAACGCGCACTTGCGCGTCATCGACGGTCGCACATCGCGCTCATGCTGGTCCCCGGTTCCACGGAGATTGGGTTCACCTCTCGGACAGCCACGCTGAGCCGAGCAGAGAGCGAGAGGACGAGCGAACCCGCAAACATCGACCCCGATCGTGCGGTCAGGCCCGACGCAAGCGAACCATCGTTGTCACCACGTCAGTTCCGAGCCGGCCAGAAAGCGCTGGCCTCGTAAACGCTGCGCGAGCAAGCGCAGCGGTCCGTGCGGCTCGAGCTCGGAGGCAACGCGAAGTCGCATCTCGAATCAGCGCAACACGCTCGAACGCTCATGCCCGTGCATCGATCACACTGCGATCGTGCCGGTCCACTCGAGCCGCAGCTCGGACACGCTGATCGGTTCGGCACCACTCGTATTGCGAACAGAACTGCGCAGCTTCGCTCACGCCGCTACCATCGACGGCCCGGGCTGTTCTCGGAGGGCGACCCGATTGCGAAACCGACTCCGCCGACGCAGCGATGGTCCCACCGCTGTTGCGCCTGCAAGAGCACACGAGTGCTGTTGCACGCGGACGAGCTCGACTCGTGGAACTGGACACTTCATCAGGCATTCACGCGATTGACGAGGCAGAGCCGCCTAGATACAGTGTTCGCAGGTCTACAAAAACAGATTGTCAATTGTAAATTCGCATTCGGCTTTCATTCTTAAGGGGAGGCGGACATGAGCAAGTCGTTGATCGCAGCCGCATCGTTGTTTCTCACCTGCGCCGTTCCGGCGCATGCGGGCGGTTGGCAGGAGTGGACCACGCCAGTCGCCTTCTCCTCCGAGGGCGAAGCGACCGGTGCGCGCGGTTACCTCACCGTCGAAGCTTCCGTCAACCCAGATGGGTGTCCGAGTATGGACACGCGGACTTACCGAGTAGACGGCAGCAACAAGAAGGGCCAATACATCATCGCCGCGATCCTGATGGCGATCGCCGAGGGTAAAGAGCTGCAGGCGCAGATCCAGGGCTGCGACGATCTCGGTCACCCGATGCTGACAGGCGTGCGCATCCGGCCCTGAGCCGGCACGGCGCGCGACCACCGAACGCCGATGGCCCGCCGCCATGGGCGCTTCTCCCGACCGTCTCTGCGATACGCGACCGTGCAGAGATCGCGCTAGTTGCACCGAGTCCGACGAGCATAGGGTGTACGAATGAGCAAGCTAATTCACGCCATCGGGTTGCTGGGTGCCTTGTCTTTGGACGTCATGGCAGGCGACCCGGTGATCAGAGATTACTACGATGCTCCTGGCATCTATCCGACGCGCGACTACGTCAACCAGCATTTCGGCGAGCATATCGATCCGTTCACGGGGCGCCTGCAGCTTCACTCCGTCGATGTCTTCATCCCCGGAAACGGGGGCTTCGATCTGCAGATCCAGCGCAGCTACTCCAACGTCAACGACCTGGCCGGGCCCCCGCTCTACTCGCCGCTCGGAGCAGGCTGGACGCTGCACCTCGGGCGCATCTCCAAGTTGAACGCCTTGCCCTGCGACGGCTCATTGTGGGCGAACACGCTCCACGCCCCGGTGATCGAGCTCCCCGACGGCAGCCAGCAGATCCTCGCCAGCCGCACCGCGTACTCCGGCGCCGACTATGTCAGCGTCAATCGCTGGCGCGGCCAATGTTTCGGCGGCGGCACCGGACTCATTGTGACCTCCCCGGAGGGCGTCTCGTATCAGATGAGCAAGGCATACACCGACGGTGGCGTGTACTACTGGTACGCGGAGCGCATCACCGACCGCAACGGAAACTCGCTGTCCATCTCGTATACAACCGTAGCGGGGCGCCTGCTCATCAGCTCGGTGACCGCAAGTGATGGGCGCGTCGTCAGCTTCGGCCATACGGTGCAAAGCGATGGCACGCCGTTGTACTCGTCCGTATCCGCGAACGGGTACAGCTGGACCTTCTCCTACGTGCAGGATCCCGCGTTGCCGGGCGTCTGGTATCTCACCGCGGTCACACGCCCGGTCGCCGGGACGTGGACCTATGACTACAACTTCTCCAACTCGACCGCGGTTGGACAGTTCTGCCTGCGAGCCGTCAGATATCCCACTGGCGGTACCATCAGCTACCAGTATGGAAGGGTGTTCTTCGGCTCGTCGGCGAGCGGCATGCAGTCCACCGTCGTCACGTCCAAGAGCGCCTCCGGTGGCAGTTGGAGGTTCAGCTATGCCCCGAGCACGGGCTTCGGTATTGCCGATGTGACCACAGTGACCACCCCCTCCGGAACGGAGGTATATCGGCATGTCGGCTGGAGCACAGTGGGGAACAACGAACTGTGGAAGGTCGGTTTGTTGCTGCAGAAGACCACGGGCTCGCTGCACTCCGAATCCTTGCAGTGGACAAGCCAGCAGGTCGCCGCCCAGAGCTATTCAAGGCCGGATCAGACCAGGCTGGTCGCCGACTCTGTCACCTTCGCGCCGGTCCTGGTGAACCGAACCATCGTGCAGGACGGCACAGTCTACACAACTACCTATTCGGGCCTCGATAGCTTCGGCAATCCCAGCGCGATCTCGGAGACCGGCAATGCGACGAGGACCCGCTCGCTCACCTGGTTCGTTAATCCCGGCAAGTGGATCATCCATACGCCCGCAACCGAGACGATTTCCGGCGTGGGCACGATCCAGCGCGACTACGACGGCAATGGGAACCTGATATTCCTGAATCGCTACGGGGTGATCTGGCGTTACGTGCGCACCGGCAGCGGCGACATCGCTCAAGTCATCAATCCGAGAGGGCTCACGACGCTTTATAACAGCTACAAGCGGGGCATTCCTCAGCACGAGCAGCATGCAGAAGGGGCAGCCATCTCGCGCACAGTTGCCGATGCCGGCACCGTGACGAGCCAGACGGACGGGCGTGGCTTCATCACGCGCTACGCCTACGACGGGGTGAACCGTCTGACCCGCATCGATCACCCTCTGCGCAACGATGTGACGATCTCGTGGGCCGTCACGACGCGCACGCTGATTCGCGGGGCGTTCCGAGAGGTCATGACCTACGACGGATTCGGCCGCACGGTGAGGATCGACCGGAACGGCGTGGCCACCGTGCTCGCCTACGACGCGCTCGGCCGTAAGGTGTCGGAGTCGTACGCGGGATATCCTTCGCTGCCTACCCGCTATGCGTACGACATCCTGGACCGGCAGATCAAGTTGACGCACCCCGATGGCTCGGCCATCGCCACGCAGTACCTCTCCGGGAACGTGATCAGCACGACGGACGAGCGGGGAAAGATCACGCGGCGCGGGTACCGATCCTACGGCGACCCGACGCACGCCGTACTGATGTCCATCACCGCCCCGGTGGCGGCCGCCAGCGTCACGGTGGAGCGCAACGGGCTGGACCAGGTGACCCGCGTCACTCAGGCGGGGCTGTCGCGCGTGTACGGCTACGACAGCCACTTCTACCTTGTCTCGGAGAACGATCCGGAGACCGGCGTGACCCGCTACGGCCGGGACGCGATCGGCAACATGACCTCGCGCCAGGTCGGCGCCTCTGGGCAGACCACGCTCGCCTACGATGGCCTGGACCGCAACACCGCGGTCCACTTCCCGTCAGCACCGACCGGCGACATTGCCCACAGCTACGACAAGGCCGGCAACCTCGTGCAGACCGCGAGGGCGGGTGTGGTCCACAGCTACGCCTACGATGGCAACAACTTCTTGGTCAGCGAGCACCTGAGCGTGGACGGCCAGGTGTTCGACGTCACGTATACGCCCGACGGCAACGATCAGCTTTCTGCAATGACGTACCCGTCCGGACGCGTGGTCAGCTTTGCGCCCGACGCGCTGGGACGGCCCACGAAGGCCGCTCCGTTCGTCACCGCGGTGAGCTATTACAACAATGCGCACCCGAGCGCAGTGACCTTCGCGAACGGCAAGCGCACCACATACACCCTGCACCCCACACGGTTGTGGCCCACATCGATGACGCTGCCCGGAATCTTCGACTCGACGTTCCAGTACGATGCGACCGGAAACATGCTCGCGATCACCGACAGCGTCGACGCAACGCTCTCGCGCACGCTCGGCTACGACGATATCAATCGACTGGTAAGAGCCAACGGGCCGTGGGGCAGCGGCGCGTTGAGCTACGACGGAGCCGGCAACATCCGCACCCAGGTGCTGGGGACGCTGGCCTTGACCTACAGCTACGATGCGGGCAACCGCCTGCAATCGGTCAGCGGCGGCAGCGGCTACAGCTTCAGCTACGACGTCTACGGCAACGTCACCTCCAACGGGACCAGAAGCTTCGCCTACGACGACGCTTCCGACCTGCGCCAGGCCGGCACGGTGAGCTATCAGTTCGACGGCATGCACTCACGGGTCAAGCGCCAGCAGAGCGGGCAGACCGTGTATACGCTGTTCTCGCACGGCGGGCAGCTCTTGATGGAGCTTGCTCCCGCAGGGGGCACGCTTGTCGACTATGTCTACCTGGGACCGCGCCTGGTTGCCAGGGTCGAGCGTGCTTTGACAGGGAGTGCCGTCTCCTTGACGAAGTCGGCCTCGCGCGGCGCCAAGCCGGTCACGCTCACCGCGCGCGTCACGGGAGCTTCCCCCAGGGGCCAAGTGAGCTTCTTCGACAACGGGCGTCTGATGGCTACGGCGCTGCTTGTCCATGGGCGAGCAACGATCAGCGTCCAGCTTTCCCCCGAGCGGCATCGGGTCACGGCGCAGTACGCGGGGGACGTGAACAACGGTGCGAGCGAATCCACGGCGCCGCTGACTTTCGGGGCTGGGGCGATCCGGCCTGCCATCGATCTACTCCTGGAGGACTGAGCATGGGCACGCTTGTGTGTGGATCGAATGCCACTACGCGGCTCAGCTCCCTGCGTGCACGCCTGCGCCGCGGCCTGGGTGTGGTGGCGGTGTGGCTGCTGTCGACAAGCCTGGTGGGCGCCCAGACCGAGACGGTGACCTACATCCACACCGATCTCTTCGGCAGCCCGCTCGCGGGCACGGGTGCGGCGGGTGAGCTGCTATGGAAGGAGAACTATCAGCCCTACGGGGAGCGCTTCGGCATGGGGGCGGGCGCGAGCAACGACGTGCGGTTTCACGGCAAGCCGGTGGACCAGACGACAGGCTTGAGCGAGTTCGGGGCACGCTGGTACGACGGGCAGCTTGGGCGCTTCATGGGCGCAGACCCAGCCGGGTTCTCCGAAGCCAACGTGCACTCGTTCAATCGGTATGCGTACGGCAATAACAATCCGTACAAGTACGTGGATCCGGATGGCAACTCGCCGATCGACGCGGCGTTTCTCCTGTACGATCTGGGTAATCTGGGCGTCGCGCTGTACAGAGGCGACGGGGTCGGCGAGGCCGCTGTCGGAGTGGGGCTCAGCACTGCCGGGGTAATCATTCCCCTGCCCGCCGTCGGGTTGGCGCTCAAGGCGGAGCGGGCGGCACGTCTAGCCGGGGCCGCTCACCGAGGCGAGCAAGCATCGGAGCTTGTTAAAGGGACAAGTGGAGCCGTACCCGCGATCAAGGCCGGGGCAACCGGCGGCGCGACGGGAGGCAAGAGCTTCGGGGACGGCGTGAGGCAAGCGGCAAAAGCCGAGAACCCCGCACGGGTCTGCGTCTACTGCCGAAGGGAAGGTGTGGCGACGCAAGTGGATCACGCGATCCCAAGGGCTACAGGTGGCAACGCGACGCTGGACAATGCCCAGCTGGCGTGTCTGCATTGCAATGCTTCAAAGGGAGCCAGGGAATTCCCGGTAAACCCGCCCCCGGGCTATCGTGGCGCTTGGCCGCCGTCGCATTGGAAGAATCCGTGATCAGGAGCCGAGCGCGCATGAAGTACCAGGCCGGAGAATACGAGGCTGTTCATCATTCGCCGATCTGGCGTGACCGTGCGAACTTCGTCCTTGCCGCGCACTTGGGAATGAAGGACGGCAAGAACGAATGGGAGCAGCTTTGGGGGCAGAAGACGGGGCCTCAGCGTTTCATACTGTGCTGCATTCCGTTCTTCGCCCGTGACGTGGCTTTAGGTGATGAAGTGGAGACCGACGCCGACTTTGTGCTCACTAGGGTCGTTCAGCCGTCGGGACAGGTCACGTTCCGTGTCTGGTTTGGTGGGCAGGAAGCCGCGACGCGAGAAGAGTTGATCCGCGAGATCGCGGGACTCGAGCCATTGATGGAATGGTCCTCAGAGAACTTGCTTGCCCTGAGTGCTCTCGATGGTCCAGAGGCGCAGCGCCTTGCGGATTACTTGCACGCTCGGGAGCGACAAGGTCTACTTGAATACGAAACTGGTCGCAGCTGAGTGCGGTTGCGGCTACAGCGCCCGGGGCGTACAGTCAGTGGGCTGCCTAGGCCATGGCGTCAGGTTTCGAACCGCTCATCGGGCAGCAGTGCGTTGCAGTTGCGAGCAGTGGCCTATCGATACGGTCAGCCGTGCGTTCCCGACCGCAGATCGCGGCTGAGCCTCAACGGCGTAGGCGGGAACGCGATCATTCGCGACAACCCGACTGCATCCAGGGCTTCGTGTCTCGGGACCGCAGAGTCCGAACGCGGATCCGGAGTGGAGCAACCAGTCCTTAGTCGCGCCGTCACCCCTCCGGATGCACGCGCCCACCGCGTAACAAGCGGCCGGGCAGCGCACCGGTGGCCCGGTCGTGATCGATCACGACTTCGCCGGAGACGATGGTGGCGACGTAGCCACGTGCCGTTTGCATCAGGCGGCGGCCGCCAGCGGGCAGGTCGTGCACGATGGTCGGCGGCGAGAGATACAGGCCCGAGTGGTCGATGACATTGACATCGGCTTTCATCCCGGGCGCGATCAGGCCGCGGTCGTACAGCCCAATCAGCTCCGCAGGAGCGCGAGTGTAGCGGCGCACCGCAAACTCCAGCGGCAGCTGCTCCCCGCGCGTGCGGTCGCGGCACCAATGGCTCAGCAGGTAAGTCGGGTAGCTGCCGTCACAGATCGTGCCGCAGTGGGCACCGCCGTCGCCCAGGCCGACCACGGTATGCGGATGGCGCAGCATGGTCAGCGCAGCCTCGTAGTTGCAATCGACGTAGTTCGCGGCCGGCGCGAACAGCAGCTCCCGGCCCTCGCGCTCCAGCAGCAGCTCGTACATGAGCTCGATCGGATCGCAGCCCAGGCTCGCCGCACGTCCGGCGACGCTCGCCTCCGGCGTGGGCTCGTAGTCGGGCGGATCGCCGAGAGCGAAGACGCGATCGAGGCGCGCCAGCACGTTGACGATGAAATCCGGGATGCGGCCGGGCAGGGCATCGAATGGCTCGGCTAGGATCCGGGCACGCAACGCCGGATCGCGCATGCGCGCCACGCGCTCGGCGAGCGGCAGTTGCGCGATGGCGAGATAGCTCGGCTTTGTCATGAAGGGATGCAGGGTAGCTTGCAACCCGAGCACCAGCCCGATCGCGCGCGGCGCGACTTGGCCACGGATCGGCAAGCCGCGCGCCTGCGCAGCGTCGACCAGTTCCAGAAGGCGTCGCCACTGCTGCGGCACCTCGAGGCGCTGCACCAGCGTGAAGGATAGCGGTCTGCCGCCGCTCGCCCGCACCCAGTCGCGCAACATCTCGAATTCGGCATCAAGATCGGCGAAGTCGGACAGCAGCTGCAGCACGCCGCGTCCGGTGCGCTTCACCCCGGCGGCGATCGCATCGAGCTCGCGCGCGGCTGCACCGAAGTTCGGGACGTACTCGCCGCGCGCCGTCTTGTGCAGAAGCGTGCGTGAGGTGGTAAAGCCGAGCGCGCCGGCTGCGAACGCCTGCTCGGTAAGCGACGCCATGCGCTGCAGGTCTTCGTCGTTCGCCGGTTCCCGCGCTGCGCCACGCTCGCCCATCACGTAATAGCGCAGCGCGGCGTGCGGCAACTGCGCACCCAGGTCCATGATGCGCGGCTTTGCTTCCAGCGCGTCGAGATATTCGGGAAAGCTCTCCCAGCCCCAATCGACACCCTCGGCGAGCACGGCTCCGGGGATGTCTTCCACGCCTTCCATCAGTGCGATGAGGAACTCGCGGCGCTCCGCCTTCATCGGCGCGAAACCGACCCCGCAGTTGCCCATCACCGCCGTGGTCACGCCATGCCAACAGCTTGGGGTCAGCAGTGGGTCCCAAGTGGCCTGGCCATCGTAGTGGGTGTGCACATCGACGAATCCCGGTGTGACCAGCAATCCATCGGCACTCAACGTGCGGCGCGCTGCACCCTCGATGTGACCCACCGCAGCGATGCGGCCGTTCTCGACCGCGACGTCGCCGGTGAAGGCGGCACGGCCCGAGCCATCGACAATCGTGCCGCCGCGGATCAGCAGGTCGTACATGAGTGCAACCTCGCTCCCAATCTACACCGAGTGTCAGAGGCGCTCGTCGAACACCACGAGCGTGCGCGCTTCGATGCTCTCGCGCGGCACGAACGCGCTCGGGCATGCGGGATTCTGGAACCCCGTATGGGGCATGAACCGCGCGCGGCCATCCGTGCGCGAGTCGTAGCATTTCAACAACAACACCTCGTTGGGCCGCATCTGCGAAAGATAGAACCACCGGTGCGCGGCGTTGTACCGCACCGAGTAGATCTCGCCCGTATGCCGCGGGGTGGTCAAGTCGTCTTCACCGAAGTGCTGGATTTCGGTCGGCACCAGGTCCTCGCGCGCGACGCTGGGCGCTTCGCACACCGCGAGCGGGTTGTCCCACACCGGGCCCACGATCGGCCGCCACAGGTTGACGAAAGCGACGTGCCGGTCTGCGAGATCGGAGCGCCCGGTGGCAGCCAGGATCTCCTCCTTCCGCTTGGGCCCCGACAGCTCCGTATAGTCGTTGTGCACCTGATCGACCGGCACCCGCACGCCCGTCTCGCCGCGCGCGGCCCGCGTAGCGCTGCGCACGTTATGGTCGAACACGACGACCGCGAGCGCACCCGTCATCTCACGCATCGCAGCCTGCACCTCCGGATAGTAGCGCTCGCGCACGGCGGCTTCGTCGTAGAAATCCGTGAACTCCGACCGGTGAGCACGCAGCTCGAACCCTTGCACGTCGAGACGGAGCCGATCGGCGATCGGACGTGCGTCGCGGATCGTCACCTCGTGCTGAACCGAAGCCGGACGTACGGTGGCAAGGCCGCTGCCGGGCGGATACACGCGCACCTGGATGAGGCCATCACCCGCGGCGAGATACCTGAGCCGCGCATTCACCGCGGGAAGCTGCTCCGGTCCGGGCACGTTACGCGGCGACAAGGTGGGTGGCATGTCCGCTCCGAGCGATGGGGAAGGTGCGAAGCGCAAGAAAGGAGGGGGGATCCCTCCACAACCTGCACGGTACTGATGGACCTGTGACCTGTCAAATGGGGCCGCGGGTCGCGAGAATTGCCGTCTGGGTGTAGATTTGCGCAACGGGGCCGGCGGGCCTGTCGGGACAACCTGATCACCGCAAGCGATCCCCGGTAGCGTGAGGAGGAGCACATGTGCTGACATCCGATTTCGGACAAGACGCCGGGCTCGCCGGCAAAGTCGCGATCGTGACCGGCGGGGGTGCGGTGGGAGATGGCATAGGCAACGGACGAGCGGCATGCATCCTTCTCGCCCGCGCCGGAGTCCGTGTGCTGGTCGTGGATCGGGCGATGGATCTGGCGCGGCGCACCGTCGAGATGGTTAGCGAGGAGGGAGGCGAGGCTGTGGCGTTCGCCGCGGACGTAACTGAGGAAGGCGAGTGCCGGAAGATGGTCGAAGCGGGACTCGCCGAGTTCGGGCGGCTCGATCTCCTGGACAACAACGTCGGCATCGCCAGCACGGGAAGTGTGGTCGCCGAAGACCCGCAGCGTTGGCGCCGGTTGATGCAGGTGAACGTCGACAGCATGTTTTTCGCGTCCCGACACGCGATCCCGGCGATGATCCGGACGGCAGGAGGTGGGGCGATCGTCAACGTCGCCTCCATCGCCGCGCTGCGGCCGCGCGGAATGACCGCATACTCCACCTCCAAGGGTGCAGTCATCGCCCTCACCCGCGCGATGGCGGTGGATCATGGCCCGGACGGGATCCGCGTCAACTGCGTGGCGCCGGGTCCCGTGTATACGCCGATGGTGGCCGCGGCCGGTATGAGCGAAGAGGCGCGCGAGCGGCGCCGCAAGGCTTCCGTGCTCGGCATCGAAGGCACCGGCTGGGACGTGGGATACGCCGTTCGGTTCCTGCTGTCCGGTCATGCCCGCTTCATCACGGGACAGACTCTGGTCGTGGATGGTGGCGCCACGCTGGTCGGGCCGGCGCGCGCTACCGAGTCTCAGTAACGCTTCGCAGCACCTCCTGCGACCGCAGACCGGATGAGCCGAGCTGCTCACCGGGTGCGTCACACAGGTAACAGATCCGACACGGGGCGGCAACGAGCTGGTCACTCGTGCTGGCTACGCTTCACACGCGGAGCCTGTAGCCCCTGAGTTTGCGTCGCGCGCTCGCGCGTCCGAGGAGCGCGCAGTCAGCCTCCGCGACTTGGATCCCGTCCATATGCCTACACGGAGGACTGATGAACCGATTCCTTGCGCATGCCGTCGCGTCATGCCGTCCGCCTCGAATCACATTGGTTGCAGTCGCGCTGGCCGTCTGTTGCGAAGCGACGGCGCACGCCGCCTGCCAGCTCAACTCGGCCCGCGGCGACATCCAGCACGTGATCTATGTGCAGTTCGACAATACGCATTTCCGCCGCGACAACCCGAACGTGCCATCGGACCTCGAGCAGATGCCGCACCTGCTCCACTTTCTAAGGAACAACGGCACGCTCGTGACAAACGATCACACGATACTGATCTCGCATACCGCCGGCGGGATCCTGTCCTCGCTCACCGGCGTCTACCCCGACCGGCACGGCCAGACGGTGTCGAACAGCTACGTGCGCACCTCCAGCAGCGGGGGTTTTTCTTTCCCGAGCTCGTTCGGCTACTGGACCGACGTCGTATCGGCCACGAACACGCCGACGGTTCCGAACATGATCACGCCCGAGGGTACGAACGTGCCTGCGCCCTGGGTGCCCTTTACACGAGCGGGCTGCGACGTCGGCGCCGTAGCATCAGCCAACATCGTGCTGGAGAACACCGGCACCGGCCCGACAGGCGACATCACCAAGGTGTTCGGCAATCCCTCGCCGCAGTTCACCGAGGCGATGCAATCGAACGCGGCCCCAGCCGGCACCGCGGCTCGCGCCAAGGCACAGACCGACTTCGTCGGCTTTGCGGTTCACTGCGCCCAGGGTTCGGCCATCTGCGCCGCCGGCCAGGACGATCTTCTGCCGGATGAGCTCAACGGATATGTCGGATTCAAGGGATTGTTCGGAGCGCAGGAGATCAACCCGATACTGACCGGGGGCCAGCCGGTCGTGTTCGATCTGCTCGGCAATCCCATTGCCGATCCGTTCGGCCAGCCCGGCTTTCCCGGCTTCGACGGCATGTCGGCGGCGGTCTCGCTGGCCTACGTCGCCGCCATGCAGGAGAAGGGCATTCCGGTCACCTATGCTTACATCTCCGACGCGCACGACTTCCACGGCGTGTCGGGGAACCAGCATGTCGCGTTCGGACCCGGCGACGAGGGCTACGTCGAGCAACTGAAGGCTTACGACGATGCCTTCGCCGCGTTCTTCGCACGCCTCGCCGCTGACGGGATTACCAAGGACAACACTCTGTTCGTGTTCACGGTAGACGAGGGCGATCACTTCGTGGGCGTGCAAAAGACCGATTGCGACGGCATCCACACGCCGTGCCTGTACGGTACAAACGAGGTCGGCGAGATCAACGCGAACATCGATACGCTGGTGGGCGAGCAATTCCCCAACCTCAACTCCCAGTTTCTTGTCGCGGGGGCGCCTAACGCGTTCACGGTCCATGGAGACGATGCGCCGCCGTTCTATCTGGCGAAGAAGAGCGGCGGGCCGCTGCCGCAAACCCATCCGCTCACCCGTGAGTTCGAGCGCGACATCGCCAACCTCACGGCCGTGAATCCCTACACAGGGGCGAGCGACAGCCTGATGGTTCAGATGGCCGATCAGACCGGCATGAAGACGTTGCACATGATCGTGCCCGCTGACCCGGCTCGCAACGCCACGTTCGTGCTCTTCGCGGATCCGGACTACTTTCTGACCGACTTCCCCGCCTCGACCTGCAAGACCTGCATCAATCCGCTGTTTGCGTGGAACCATGGCGACATCCAGCCCGAAATCGCGCAAACGTGGCTCGGATTCGTCGGTCCGGGCGTTCGCAGGCTGAGCACCACAGGCATCTGGACGGATCACACCGATGTGCGCCCGACGATGCTGACGCTCCTGGGGCTGCGGGACGACTACATCCACGACGGCCGCACGGTCGTCGAGCTGGCACAGGACTGGGCCGTGCCGCGAAGCCTGCGCACGCGACGTGCGACGCTGCTGCGGCTGGGCGATGTCTACAAGCAGCTGAATGCGCCGTTCGGTCAGTTCGCGAAGGACCTGCTCGCCGCCTCGAGCAAGGCGTTGCGAAGCGGCTCCGCCACCGACGACAGCACATACACCAGGATCGAGAGCCGCATCCAGATCCTGACCGATCAGCGCGATGCGGTGGCGTCGCAGATCAAGTCGATGCTCGACGCCGCTGCGTTCGGCGGCCACGCGATCGACGAAGGGCAGGCGATTAGGCTGATCGCACGGAGCACGGGCCTGTTGCTCGAAGCAAGCCGCTTGCGTCAATCGACCCAGTAGGCGCCCCAAAAACTTCCGAGGGAGCGGCGGACAGGCGCCGTTCGCCGCCCTGGTCCGCGAGCCCGGTCACGCGGCGTTCGCTAGGATGCGCACCTCCTGTTGCGGGAACGGGATGACGATGCGGCGCTCGCGGAACGCCTCGAGCAAGGCGCGGTTGATCTCGCCCGTGGCAGCGACATAATCGGGCACGCCGACCCAGGGCCTCACCGCGATGTTCACCGAGGAATCCGCCAACAGCGCGACTTGGATCACCGGAGCGGGCTCCTTGAGCACGCGCGCGTTGGCCTGCAGCACTTCGTGGATCGTCGAGATCGCCCGGTTCAGGTCGGTGTCGTAGGCGACGCCGACGGAGACGTCGACCTGCCGCAGGTTGCCGTAGTTGTGGAGAATCTCGCCCACGATCTTGCGGTTGGGGATGACCACGCGCGAGAGATCCCAGTGAGACAGCGTCGTGTTGAACAAGGCGATCGCTTCGACCTTGCCCTCCACGCCGACGATAGAGACGTATTCGCCGACCCGGAACGGGCGCGTGAAGATGATGGTCAAGCCGGCCACCATGTTGCCGAGCACACCCTGCATGGCGAGCGCGATCCCGGCACCTGCCACGCTGAGTCCGGCGATCAGCGGTAGCAGTTCCACCCCCAGGTTTTGCAGCGCCATGATTCCGAACAGGAGGAGCACGAGCACGCGCACTACGCGCACCATCAGCTGCCGGATGGGCAAGTCCAGCTCGAGCCTTCTGAGCATGCGGTCCACCATTCGGCCCAACCATCGGCCGACGAAGACGCCGGCGACGAGGACGACCACGGCGATGAAGAGCCTGGGCCCGAACTTGATGGCGAGATCCAGCACCGTGCTCCTGGCTTGCTCCAGCATTGCGAGACGCTCGTTCATCGGTTCTCCTTTCGTAGTGGTCGCCGCTCCGCATTGTATCCCGCAGGCAGCGGATCATCCGGATGGCATGCGACCCGGTGGTTGTCCCGCGCCGGAGCGCCCGGGTGTGGGGCCTCGACCACGTCTCTGATCCGACCCCGCGACTTCGCCCGGATTCAGGCAACGCCTGCCCCCTCCCCCAAGGTTCGGCACCCGCCGATAGCCAGCGCTATCATCATGTGCGTGCGGCTCTCCTCGGTTGGCCGTGACGCCGTTATGGTCGCCGGGTTCGCGCTGGCCAAGCGACATCGCAGTGCGTGCATCGCTGAGGCGGCGGGTTGCCGACGATGTCGATATCGGGGTTCTCCGGACGACTACTCGCGGCAATCACCCGTCAAATGCCGGAGACTTCCATGAAAGATCTTTGCCTGGCTTACCACGACGAGAGGAGGTTTGATGGGCCGTCCAAATCCGAAGCGGACGCGGTCGTGAGTGAGTGCCCGCCCTACGATGCGTCGCTGCGCAGCGGCGGCCACCTTGTTGCTCAGGCTTCGCTCCCGCCCGTGGCCTCGTCCATCACGACTCGCCCTCGAAACGGCAAGGCCCGGGCGACCGAGGGCCCGTTCGCCGGGACCGAGGAGCAGGTGGGTGGCTTCTTCATCCTCGAAGCACGCGACCTGAACGAGGCGATCCGGGTCGCCTCGAAGCACCCCGCGCCGCTCGTGGGCGAGCACGTGGCATGGGGCATCGAGGTGCGGTCGATCGGAATGTTCGAGCAGCCACAGCAGGAGAGCATGCTCCGGTGAGCGCGGAACCCGCAGTGGGTATCCGAGAGCTGGTCGACGCAATCTACCGTGCCGAGTCGCGTCGCGTTCTCGCCACGCTCATCCGCCTGCTCGGCGACTTCGACACCGCCGAGGAAGCGCTGCACGATGCTTTCCGCGCCGCGCTCGAGCAGTGGCCGCGCGATGGCGTGCCCGCCAACCCCAGAGCGTGGCTGGTCTCTGCCGGACGCTTCAAGGCCATCGATGGGATCCGCCGGCGCGGCCGTGTCGATGTGCTGGACGATGTCACGGAGCTGGCCGACGCGCTCGCCGCAGACACACCGGCGCAGGATGACGAGACGCTCGAGGACGATCGGCTGCGGCTCATCTTTACGTGCTGCCACCCGGCGCTCGCGCCGGACGCGCAGGTGGCGCTCACCCTGCGTGAAGTGTGCGGATTGGCGACCGAAGAGATTGCGGGTGCATTCCTCACTGGTGCTCCGACGCTCGCCCAGCGCATCGTGCGCGCCAAGGCGAAGATCCGGGAAGCCCGCATTCCGTATGAGGTGCCGGAGCGGGCGCAACTTGCCGAGCGGCTGGACAGCGTGTTGCGCGTGATCTATCTGGTGTTCAACGAGGGATATTCGGCCTCCTCGGGCGCCTCGCTTACGCGGCCTGACCTGTCGGGTGAAGCCATCCGCCTGGGCCGGTTGCTGGTCGGTTTGCTCCCCGAGCCCGAGGCTGTGGGGCTGCTGGCGCTGATGCTGCTCAACGAATCGCGGCGCGCGGCGCGGACCTCACGCAGCGGAGACCTGATCTTGCTCGAAGACCAGGACCGCTCACTGTGGAACCGGGAGCAGATCGCGGAGGGAACGACGCTCGTGGAGCAGGCGTTGTCGTCGCGGCAGTTCGGACCTTACACGCTCCAGGCAGCGATCGCCGCCGTGCACGCCGAGGCCCCAGATTCCACCGCAACGGATTGGGCCCAGATCGTCGGACTCTACGACGTTCTGATGCGCGCGGATCCGTCCCCGATCGTCGAGCTGAACCGAGCGGTCGCGGTGGCGATGCGCGACGGCCCTCAAGCCGGTCTTGTGCTCGTGGACGCGATCCTTTCGCGCGGCGAGCTGTCAGACTACCGTCTCGCGCATGCGGCGCGGGCGGACCTGTGCCGGCGACTGGGCCGGAGAGAGGACGCACGCGCCGAGTACGAGCGCGCGCTGGGCCTGACCCGGCAGGAGCCGGAGCGGCGCTTTCTCGTGCGCAGACTGGCCGAGCTCTCGGACTGACGTCCCCAGGCGGCGTTGTCGATTTCGGGCTTCGCCAAACGACTATAACCGTCCAAGCGGTTTGGACTCCCGCCAACGAATCGGAAGGAGACGCCATGAAAGTCGAACCGTATCTGTTCTTCGAAGGTCGCTGCGACGAGGCGATCGAGTTCTACCGCCGCGCGCTCGGCGCCGAGGTGAACATGCTCATGCGTTACAAGGACAGCCCCGAACCGCCGCAACCCGGCATGATCCCGCCTGGCTCCGAGAACAAAGTGATGCATGCGAGCGTGCGGGTGGGCGACACCGCCGTGATGATGTCGGACGGAAGATGTGTGGGCCAGCCCGGGTTCCAGGGCTTCTCGCTGTCGATCACCGTATCCGACACTGCCGCGGCCGAACGGGTGTTCAGCGCGCTCGCCAACGGCGGCCAGGTGCGGATGCCGCTCGGCAAGACTTTCTTCTCTCCGTGCTTCGGCATGGTCGCCGACCGCTTCGGCGTGGGCTGGATGATCATCGTGGTCGCGTGAGATCGCCCCTCGGAAGCGAGACGATAGGAGATCGAACCATGCGATTCATGATCATCGTCAAGGCCAGTAAGGACTCGGAGGCCGGCGTCATGCCGGAAGAGAAGCTCATTGCCGAGATGGCGCAATATCACGAGGAGCTGGCGAAAGCCGGCGCGCTGCTCGATGGCTCCGGGCTGCAGCCGAGCTCCAAAGGCTGGCGCATCCAATACTCCGGACAGAACCGCAGCTTCGTCGACGGCCCCTTCGCCGAGACGAAGGAGCTGATCGCCGGGTACACGCTGATCCAGGTGAAATCCCGGGAAGAGGCGATCGAATGGACGAAGCGCTTTCCAAACCCCGGGGGCGAGGGCAAGGAAGCCCAGATCGAGGTGCGCCAGCTGTTCGAGCTGGAGGACTTCGGTCCCAGTGACGCGGTCGACCGCTTCCGCGAAATCGGCGTCGGAGCGCAGAAGCCATGAAGTACCTGTGCCTGGTCTACAGCGAAGAGAAGAACCTCGAAGCCGTCCCCGATAGCGAGTGCCTCGCATACGACGCGGCACTGCGCGGCAGCGGGCACTGCATTGCATCCGAGGCGCTCCAGCCGGTTCAGACCGCGACCACGGTGCGGGTGCGCAACGGCAAGGTGTCGATCACCGATGGTCCGTTCGCCGAAACCAAAGAGCAGCTCGCCGGCTTCTATCTCGTCGAGGCGAGGGACCTGAACGAGGCCATCCAGCTGGCCGCGAAGATTCCGCCGGCGCGCGTGGGCAGCGTCGAAGTGCGGCCGATCCGGCCGATCCGGGAGATGGCTCGGCGCCGATAGACAACCGATCCGCAGAGGCGCGGGCGTCTCCGGCCGGGAGGCCGGTGCCTGAACGGGAGAATGCAATGAGATTCCTGTGTCTGATCTGCGCAGAGACCTTGATGGAGAAGATGTCGGAGGCCGCGTCGGAAAAGCACTACCAGGATTACGCCGAGTTTACCGAAGCGATCCGGCGCAGCGGCCATTTCATCGGGGTCAACCGCCTGCTTCCCCCGGACACTGCGACCACAGTCCGGGTGCGCAACGGCAAGATCTCCACCACCGATGGACCCTACGCGGAGACCAAGGAGCAGCTCGGCGGCTACTACGTCATCGAAGCCCGGGATCTCGATGAGGCGGTGGGTATCGCCTCGAGGATTCCAGGAGCCTGGCACGGCTGCGTCGAGGTGAGGCCGATCGCCGAGGACGCCCGGACGCTGTGCGCGCTCGGCCTCGCGGCCGCGAGTTGAGACCGAGGCACGACGCGTAGCATACACTCGGCGGGCTACCAACGATTCATGGAGGAGCGAGTCATGGCACGAACCGGTACGAAATCGGCACCGCGAAAGCGGGGCCTCGTCGCTCGCGCGCAGCGCACATCACGCCCACGACCGTCGCGCCGAGTGTTGCTGATGGTCGCTACGCGCAAGGGCGCCTGGCTGTATCACAGCGACGCTGCGCGGCGAAGCTGGCGCGTCGACGGGCCGCACTTCCTCGGTCATATCGTCAACCATCTTGTGCTAGACCCTCGTGATGGACGGACATTGCTGGCTGCGGCGAAGACCGGTCATCTCGGTCCAACCGTATTTCGTTCCGTCGACCTCGGGCGCACGTGGAAAGAGGCAGCACGCCCGCCGGCGTTCGCCAAAGCCGCGGACGGCGAGCAGGGCCGCGCCGTCGATCATACGTTCTGGCTGACTCCGGCGCATGCGAGCGAGCCGGACGTGTGGTACGCCGGGACTTCCCCGCAGGGGCTGTTCCGCTCCCAGGACGGCGGCATCACTTGGGCGCCCTTCTCCTGGATCAACGACGATCCCCGGTATCGCAAATGGATGGGCACCGTCCAGGACGGCACGCCGGATGGGCCGAAGCTGCACTCGATCATCGTCGACCCGCGCGATGCCGCGCATCTGTACTTCGGCATGTCGGGCGGCGGGGTGCACGAGTCGACAGATGCCGGTAAGACGTGGGCGCCACTGCTCAAGGGA
>Ga0335084_10000805_pt1 | contig 27787 bp, 24 predicted proteins | sample Lox_Sample_44_FD_206721 | JGI IMG/M metagenome (GOLD analysis project Ga0335084, IMG submission 206721) | Soil microbial communities from Loxahatchee National Wildlife Refuge, Florida, United States - Lox_Sample_4.4 | ecosystem: Environmental > Terrestrial > Soil > Wetlands | place: USA... | reverse complement strand
CGTCGAGACCGCTGGCGTCGCCGTGCGCGAGACGGGTGGCCATGGCGTCGGCGAGCTGCTTCGATTCGGTTGCGGCCTCGGCGTCGATCACGCGGCGGCGCTGGGCGGCGACGAGTCCGGCGAAGGCGCGCCGCACCTCGGCGTCGACCGTGCGCTCGCGATCGGCGAGCAGCCGCTCGGCGCGATCGACGCCGTGGCGGGCCGCGCCGACGCGCAAGCCGCGCTGGCCGCCGACCTCCACCTCCTGAGCGACGGTGACGGCGTTGTCGACGTTGGTCGCGTGCGGAATGTGGTGATGCGTGCCGCTCGCGGCGACCGTCGGATTGGACGGGAAGAGGCCGGCCTGCACGAGCCGCCCGCGCGCGGCGTCGAGGTCGGCACGGGCCGCGGCGATGTCGGGGCTGTCGGCGTGCGCGCGCGCGAGCGCGCCCGCCAGCGTGAGCGGCTCGGCGCCCCGAGCGGACGCCGCGCCGAGGACGAGGCCCGCCGCCAGGGCGGCCGTGCGGATCATGCGGGCTCGCCGCCTCGCGCGAGGGGCAGGGTGACGGTGACGGTCGTTCCGGCGCCCGGCTCGCTCGCCAGCAGGATCTCGCCGCGGTGCCGGGACACGATCTCCCGGCACAGCGCCAGGCCGAGACCCGCACCGCCTTCCGCGGTCGCGCCACGGTAGAAGCGCTCGAAGACGCGAGGCTGCTCGGACGCCGGGATGCCGGGACCCTCGTCGTGCGCGCGGATGCAGGCGTGCCCGTTGCGGCGTGCCACGGCGAGGTCGACGTTCGCCCCGGGCGGCGTGTGGTGGAACGCGTTGTCGACCAGGTTGAGGATCAGGCGCTTCAAGAGGTCGGGGTCGCCCACCACGGTGACGTGGTCGTCGGCGCGAAGGGCGAAGCGGCGGCCCTGCTCCTGCGCCACCGGCTCGAACGAGTCGGCGACCTCGCGGGCGAGCTGTCCGAGGTCGACCGTGTGATCGCGCTCGCGTGCATGACCGGGATCGCCCTCGACGGCGCTCAAGGTGAGCAGGGTCTCTGCGAGCCGGCCGAGGCGCTCGGTCTGCTCGAGCGCGTCGAGCAGGTCGTCACGATACGCCGACGCGTCGCGCGACGACGCGAGGCCCACCTCGAGCCGCGTGCGGAGCGCGGCGATCGGCGTTCGCAGCTCGTGGGCCGCGTCGGCGGTGAAGCGCCGGAGGTGTCCGATCGCCGATTCCAGCCGCGCGAGCACGCGGTTCAGCACCGCGGCCAGCCGATCGACCTCGCTCGTATTGCGCTGCTCGAGGCGCCGGCCGAGTGATCCCGCTTCGATCGTCTCGAGCTCCGCCGCGAGCCGCTCGAGCTCGCTCGTCGCCCGGGTCGTGATCGCCCAGGCGAGGCCGGCCAGGATGGCGAGCGAGAGCGCGGCGGAGACGGCAATCATGAGGCGCGCGCGCCGGATCGTCGCCTTCGGGTGCTCCACCTGGACGCCGATCGCGATGCTCCCCCCGTCGGGCAGGGTGTCGACGACGGTGCGCGTGCCGCGCGCCTCGTCCATCACCAGGCGCTGATCGGCGTCCGGTCCCACCGTCCCCGTGTTCCCGAGGTCCGCGGGCACCGGCCCGTAGCTCGCGACGACCCAGCCGTCCGCCGAGGTCACGCGAACGAACTTGCCCGGACCCAGGTCCTCCTCGCGGCCGATCAGCGCGACCGCGGGCGCGAGGTCGTTCTGGTTCATCTTCACGATCGCGGCCAGGGTCTCCGCCTCCTCGGAGAGTCGCGAGTCGAGCGGGCTCCAGACGGTACGCTCGATGAGGATGCTCGTGGCGATCGCGGTCCCGAGCACGACGAGCCCCGCGAAGACCGCGAACGTCACCGTCAGCTGGACGCGAAGGCTGCGCGGTGTCCTCATCCGGCACGCTCGCCGAGGATGAACCCGGCGCCGCGGATCGTGTGCAGGAGCGGAGGGCGCCCGCTCACGTCGAGCTTGCGGCGCACGCGGCTCACGTGCACGTCGACGAGGTTGGAGATTCCCTCGTAGCTCTCGTCCCAGCAGCTCTCGAGGAGCGCGGAACGGGTCACGAGCTCGCCGCTGTGACGCATCAGGTACTCGAGGATGGCGAACTCCTTCGCGGTGAGGGAAACGACCGTGTCGCCGCGCCGCACCTCGAAGCGCGCCGGATCGAGCTCCAGATCGCCGACGCGCAGGACGGTGCCGGACACGACGGTGCCGCGCCGCAGGAGCGCCCGAACGCGCGCCAGCAGCTCGGAGAGCGCGAACGGCTTGGTGAGGTAGTCGTCCGCCCCGGCGTCGAGGCCCGCCACGCGGTCGGGCACCGTGGCACGCGCCGTCAGCATGAGGATCGGGATCGTGTCCTGTCGCTCGCGCAGCTTCCGCGTGAGCGCGAGGCCGGCCATGCCGGGCAGGCCGAGGTCGAGGATCAGCAGGTCGTACGGCGCGAGCCCCATCAGCTCGAGCGCGCGTTCGGCGGTCCTGGCGTGATCGACCGCGAAGCTGGCGGTGGCCAAACCATCGACGAGGGCCTTCACCAGGGCCGCGTCGTCTTCGACCAGAAGCACCCGCATGTTCGAGCGTTTGGGTCTATAGCGGACGGGCGCGGGGGGTAGAAAGGGAGGGCTTCACCGTGGCTTCACGGTACGCCTGATAAACCCGCCCACCGTGCCGACGAATCGGCCGAACCGGGCCCTCGTGCTCCTCTCGCGTTGGCGGATCAACATCGGGTGGCTCTCGCTCCTGTTCATCCCGCTCGCCAAGCCCACGATCGGCACGACCCTGGCCTGGCTGCCGCTGCTCGCCGCCGGTGTGGCGCTGCGCGTGTGGGCGCGCGGCCACCTCGTACGCGCGCAGCGTGTCACCGACACCGGTCCCTACGCCCTCGTCCGCCACCCGCTCTATCTCGGCAGCCTGATGATCGCGCTCGCGTTCGCGTTCATGACGCGGGTTCCGCTGGCGCCGGTCGTGATCACTGCCGTCTTCCTTCTGATGTACGTGCCGAAGGCCCTGCGTGAGGAGGCGTACCTCACAAAGCGCTTCGGCGCGCAGTACGTCGCCTATCAGGATCGCGTCGGAGCCTTCGTGCCCCGCGTCCTGCCGACGGGACTCGGCGACTTGAGCTTCACGTGGGAGCGCGTGCTCGGGCACCGCGAGTGGAAGACGTGGATGGGTATCGCGGCGCTGCTCACGTTCATGTTCGTGCGTGCCGCCACCATGACGATGCACTGAAGGTGCCGCGCGGCCGGGGGCGGGACTCCGGCTTCGGCTCGGCGCGAAGAGAAAGAGACCCCCCGTCTCGATGCAGTCGGCGCGCCGGGCGTCGAAGCTTTCGTCTCGCCCTCGACCGGGCGGCATTTTCGCCGACCCGAGACTGCGTCTCGGGTCGGGGGCGAGAGTGGGACGTGGGTGGCACGCGCGACCGGAGTGCGGCGGCCGGCGAAGCCGGCGCCGCATACAGGAACGCGCGCGGATCAGGCGTCCGCGAGGGACTCTTCTCAGGTGCGGTGGGTGAGCTTGTAGGTGACCAGGGCGCGGGCGATGTCGGTGGCGGCGGCGTCGGCCACGGTGACTTCGCAGACGACGATCGACTGGCCGCGTTGGAGGATTCGGCCGGTGGCGAGCAGGTCGCGGCCGCTTGCGCCGTTCAAGTAGTTGATGGTGAGACCGACGGTCGTGCCGCGCGGACCGCGGGTGACGTCGGCGCCGGACCAGGCGGTCGCGGTTGCGGTCGCGTCGATGAGTGCGGCGATTGCGCCACCGTGCACGAGGTCGCCGAAGGTCGTGATCTCCGGCCGGAACGGCAGGCGCACCTGCACGCGGTCGGTTTCGTTCGCCACCGGCTCGAGGGCGAGCAGACGTCCCAGCGGGGCGGCGACGATGGCGTTGCGGATGAGGGCGTCGAGCTCGGGGCTCATGCGCTCACGCGAATCCCGGCGGCGGCGTGAAGCCGCCCACGACGGCACCGAGGCGCCGCGCGACGTCGATCGGCGTGCGATCTTCGAGGTAGGGCCCGACGATCTGGATGCCGACCGGCAGCCCGCCCGGCGTGCGGCCGATCGGAGCGCTCGTCGCCGGTAGATGCGCCATCGTCGCGGGACCGATCCACGTGAAGAGGTTCATGTAGGGCATCGCCGCGTCGTTCACCATGATCGTGCGCGCCGGAAACGGATCGCTGTGGTCGTGCGGGATCGCCGCGACGGGGACGATCGGCATGAGGAGCACGTCGAACTGCCGGAAGAAGTCGGCGAACGCCGCCTGGATGCGCTTGCGGCGCTCGTGGAGGCGGAGCCAGTCGCGGTGGCGGATGGTCGCCGCGCGCGCGCTGCGCGCGAGCGGGCCGTCGTCGTCGGGCGGAAAGCTCGCCGCGAGCTGCACGAGGTTCTCGAACCCGTCGTCGGGCATGCCGGCGAGGATGATCGGGTTCAGAAGATAGTGGTACGTCCGCACCGCGTCGGCGAAGTCGAACCGTGGCCGCGCACGATCGTCGACGCGCGCGCCCGCCCGTCGGAGCGCGGCGACGGCGGTTTCGAGGAGGGTGCGTACCTCGCCGTCGACTGGAAACGCCGGGTCGTCGAGCCAGGCGGCGAAGCGGTACGCCTTCGAATCATCGCGACGCGGCGGCGGCAGCTCGATGCGCCACGCGCGCGCGTCCTCCGGGCCCGGACCGACCAGGACGTCGAGCCCGAGGTCCAGGTCGTCGACGCCGCGTGCGAGCGGACCAAAGACGCCGAGGTCGTCCTCGGCGAGTCGTCCCGGCGGGCCCGGGATGTGCCCGCGCCCGGGCACGATGCCCCAGGTCGGCTTGTGACCGTAGACACCGCACCAGCCCGCCGGCGTGCGGATGGAGCCGCCGATGTCGCTCCCGAGCTCGAAGCCCGTGAGCCCCGCTGCGAGTGCCGCCGCCGCGCCGCCCGACGAGCCGCCCGGCGTTCGGCCCACGTTCCAGGGATTGTTCGTCGTGCCGAAGATCGGATTGAACGTCTGCACGTCGCTCGCGAGCGTCGGCACGTTCGTCTTGCCGAAGATCACGGCGCCCGCGGCGCGCAGGCGGGCGACCGCCTCCGCATCGCGCTCGGGGACGTGGGTCGCGATCTCGCTCCAGCCGCACGTGGTGCGCATGCCGGCCGTTTCGTAGGTGTCCTTGATGGTCATCGGCACGCCGTGGAGCGGTCCCCACGTCTCGCCGCGCGCGAGCGCCGCGTCGGCCTCGTCGGCGCGCCGGCGCGCGCGCTCGACGTCGAGTGTCACGACGGCATTGAGGCCCGGGTTCATCCGTTCGATGCGACCGAGGTAGTGATCCAGCAGCTCACGGCAGCCGATCTCGCGCCCTCGGAGCGCCGCCGCGAGCGCCGTCGTCGAGCGATGCGCGATGTCCATCACCGAGCAGTGTCACGCGGGGTGGGCGAGAGCAAGGCTCACGCGAGGAGCGTCGCCTCGGGGTGCGTGACGACGACCTTGATGGCGGATGGGTGCGCGGCGGTGGCGAACGCGTCGGCGAGTCGCGAAGATGCCATGACGTTCGAGACGAGACGCGGCGCGAGATCCGTTCCGACGTCGGGCAGTACGTCGAGCGCGGTGGCGAAGTCGCCGCACCGCGACGTCGTGACGGAGATGCCGCGATCCAGCACGGCCGCCGTGAGCGCATCGCGCGTCTGTCCCGTGTCGGCGAGCACGACGATGCCGCGCGGGCGGACGAGACCGCGCTCGCGATCGGCGCGGGGACGGACGGCGGCATCGACCTCGGCGAGCGATCCCGCGACGACGACGTCGGCGCCGCCGAGCGGGAGCGCCGGCGCCTCGCGCTCGGACAGGAGTCGCAGTCCTGCGGGCCGGAGGTCGCGCGGCGCACCCGGCAACACCACGGCCGTCGCCAGCCGCGGGCCGTCGAACGGCGCGGCGAGATCGTCCCGTAGCGGCACCAGCGCGATCTCGTCGACGACCATGGCCGTCGCATGCGCGAGGCCGCACGACGGCTCGCCGCACGTGGTCTTCAAGTGCACCTCGCCGGACGCGAGCGCGAGCGCCCGCGCGAAGCCGGCCGGGCTCCCCGTCGTGTCGACGACGACGTCGGCGATCGGCTCGTGGAGCGCATCGGGATCGCGCGCGTCATCGGCGCCGCACGCGGTCGCGAGCGCCCGCAGCTCGGGGCGCCGGGCGAGCGCGAGGATCTCGTAGCCCGCGCCCGCCCGCCTGCGCCAGGCGGCGAGCGCGGCCACGACGAGGGACCCGAGGCGCCGCGGACCCAGCACCGCGATGCGCCGTCGCGGCACGCGCGTCGCCATCCGCACGGCGGCGAGGGCCGCCGCGAACGGCTCGACGAGCGTCGCGGTCAGTGGATCGATGGCCGGTGGCACGGCGTGGATCGCGGCGCGCGGCGCGAGGATCCACGGCGAGAAGCCGCCCGGGAGATCGTGGATGCCGAGGACGCGGCGGTCGGGACAGTGCGAGCCCATCTCGAGCCCGCACCAGGGGCAGTCGGTCACGAGACCGCGCGCCGCGTGCGACGCGTTGATCTCCACGACCACGGGACGGCCGCCGTCGCCGAGGGCGACGACTTCGTGCCCCGTCACCTGCGGCAGCGGGAACGGCAGGTGCCGTCGCGCGAGGTCGGTCGCGCACACGCCGCAATGGCTCGCGCGCAGGACCCGGTAGCCGGGACCGAAGTCGAGATGGGGTGCGCCGTCGCGCCGGATCCGCCAGCCGGTCGCCTCCGCGCCCTCGATCTCGTAGCGGGCCGGACGCAGCGCGCCGTCGGCGTGATACTCCTGCGCGACGAAGGCGACGCCGTCCATGCGTCCCCAGCCTTGCCACCCGGCGGCGCCGGGCGCCAGCCGGCGCTACCGGCTCGGCTGCGATCGGCCGGCGCGCTCGCGGAACGCGAAGAGGATCATCAGCGCCGGATACAGCAGGAGCATCGCGTAGAGCGCCCGCGGACGGCTCGCGAGGCGCGGCTCGAACTCGAGCAGGCGTCCCGCGTGATCGATCGCGTAGATGGCCCCGAGCGCGGCGAGCCCCATCACCACCACCAGGGTCTGGATGGCCGGGTAGGGCGCGATGCGATGGCGCTGGCTCCAGAGACCGAGGGCGATGGCGTTCGAGACGAGGAAGCAGGCGAGCAGCATGCGGGCGAGCGCGGGCTCTTCGAAGATGAACAGCCCTGCCGAGATGAGGATCCACAGCGTGCTGCCGAGCTGCGCGCCGATCCACCCTCCGGCGTTCCACTGAAAGCTGCCGCGGCCGACCGTTGGTTCGGTTGCGTCCATCGTGGCCTCCCGCTCCCACGAGTCTGCGCGGCGGCGAGTCGATTCTCAAACAGGCGGTGTCAGGTTCTCGTCCCGTCGGTCATGCCGAGGGCCTCGGCGAGGTAGGGCAGCGCGGCCTCGTTCAGCTGGAGCTGCGGATCGAGCCGCTTGCCGAGGCCCTCCGCGGTCATGAGGGCCAGGTTCACCATCGTCATGTGGCTGCGGGCCTGGATGCGGTGGCGGCGCAGGATGTCGAACAGACGGCCGATCTCGAGCGTGATCTGCACGTTGCCGAGTCCGCGCTTGTGCACCTGACGGACGTACTCCGCCATCTCGCGCTCGTAGACGCCGTAGTCGGCGACGTCCTTGTGCGGTGCGCTGTCGTAGAACAGGCGCGCGACCGTCGCGCCGTCGCCGACCGCGAACGAGTACAGGAGCGCGGCGCTGGTGAGGCGATCCGCGTCCTCGAGCGTGCCGATGAGCCCCAGGTCGAGGAAGACGACGCGGCCAGGCGGCAGGAAGCGGAGATTCCCCTGGTGGAGGTCGGCGTGGACGAAGCCGTGCGAGAAGATCATGCGGCAGACGGCGCGCATCCCGGCGTCGACGATGCGGCGCACGTCGAGGCCGCGCGCCTCGAGCTCGTCCTCGCGCACGCCCTCCACGAACTCCATGGTGAGCACGGCGTCCGAGCACGCCTCGGGGACGAGGCGCGGGAAATGGATGTCGCCGTCGCCGGCGAAGTTCGCCGTGAAGCGGCGGTTGTTCTCGGCCTCGTGCTCGAGGTGGATCTGATCCTCGACGGCGTTGCAGAAGGCCTCGAAGGCACCGGCGAGCGAGACGAGACGCAGGGACGGGACCGCGCGCTCGAGCGCACGCCCGACGAAGAGCAGGATCGAGCGGTCGAGCCGGACCCTTTCGAGGACGTCGGGGCGCCACACCTTCACGGCGACGGTCTCGCCGCTCGCGCGCCAGATCGCCCGGTGCACCTGCGCGACCGACGCCGCCGCCACCGGCTCGGGGTCGAAGCGGGCGAAGAGCTCCTCGAGCGGCCGGCCGAGATCGTGCTCGATCGTGCGGCGGACGTCGTCGAACGGGAACGGCGGCACCTGATCGCGGAGCTGCGCCAGCTCGTCGACGAGCGCGCGCGGCAGGAGATCGGCGCGCGTGGAGGCGATCTGCCCGACCTTGATGAACGTCGCGCCGAGCCGTGTCGAGGCCGCGACGAGCGCGCGGCCGAGCGCACGCGCCAGGCGGTCGCCGGGCGCGCGGCGCAGGGCCCAGGCCTCGCGCACGAAGACGCGCGAGCCGCGCGCCAGCGCGCCCGTCATCTGGAAGCTGCGCACGACGATGCGCCGGCGGCGGATCGGAGTGGGGGCATTCACGAACGCGCGAGTTTGACCGAAGGGGCGAGGGCGGGCTAGGCCCGCCCGTGATGCAGGAGCTGTGTGAGACCCTGAGGCCGCCGCGGGAGTGAGCGTGCGGCCGTTCGCGCCCTGGGTGTGGCGCATTCCGGAGCGTTTCAACATCGGCGTCGCGTGCACGGATGCGCACGTCGATACGCCGCGTGCCGATCGTCCGGCGGTCGTGGTCGACGACGATCGGACGGGCGCCGGCGTCGTCACCTTTCGCGAGCTGGCGGAGCGCACCAGCCGCTTCGCGGAGGTCCTGCGGGAGCTCGGTGTGCAGGCCGGCGATCGGGTGCTCATCCGTCTCCCGAACTGCCTCGCGTACTCGACGGCGTTCCTGGGCGCCATGAAGCGCGGTGCCGTCCCCGTCCCGACCTCGACGCTGCTCACGGCCGACGAGGTGCAGTACCTCGCGGCCGACTCCGGCGCGGTCGCGATGGTGACCGATCGCGCGACCTGGGACGCGATGCGCGAGTCGCTCGAGCGCGAGGCCGCGCTGCGCGACGTGCTGCTCGTGGACGCACCCGGCGCCGCGCCGGCCGCCCGGCTCGCCGTGCACGACCTCGGGGTGCGGCTCGCCGCCGTCACGAGGTGGGCCGATGCGCATCCGACGCGCGCCGACGATCCCGCCTATCTCGTCTACACGTCGGGGACGACGGGCTACCCGAAGGGCGTGCTGCACGCGCATCGCGCGCTCCTCGGGCGGCAGCCGTCGTCCGAGTACTGGTTCGACTTCGACCCGGCCGGCGACCGCGTGCTGCATGCGGGGAAGTACAACTGGACCTACGTCCTCGGGACCGGACTCATGGACCCGCTCTATCGCGGGCACACGGCGATCGTCTGCGAGGGCGCGATGGAGGCCGCGCGCTGGCCGCAGCGCATCGCGCGGCACCAGGCCACGATCTTCATCGCCGTGCCCACGATCTACCGCCAGATCCTGCAGAAGACGACGTTCGTCGGACCCGACGTGCCGACGCTGCGACACTGCATGAGCGCGGGGGAGCAACTGCCGGCGGAGGTGCTCGACGAATGGCGGGCGCGTTTCGGGCTCGACATCTACGAGGGCCTCGGCATGACCGAGTGCTCGTACTACCTGTGCCAGACGAAGAGCCGCCCGATCCGTCCCGGCTCGGCCGGTTTCGCGCAGCCGGGGCACGACGTCCGGCTGCTCGATCCGGGCACCTTCGTCGACGTGCCCGAGGGTACCGAAGGCATGCTGTGCATTCCGCGCGACGATCCGGGCCTCATGTTGCGCTACTGGAACCAGCCCGAGGAGACGGCACGCTGCTTTTCGGGCGAGTGGTTCCTCACCGGCGACTACGCACGGCGGGACGCCGACGGCTACCTCTGGTTCCTCGGCCGCAAGGACGATCTCATCAACACGTTCGGCTATCGGGTGTCGCCCTACGAGGTCGAGCGCGTGCTGAAGGGCCATCCCGACGTGGGCGAGGTGGCGGCCGTCGGCGAGGAGGTGGGCGCCGGGAAGATTCTCGTCGTCGCGTACGTCGTCCCGCGCGCGTCGGGAGCGATCACCGCGGACGCCGTGCTCGCCTATGCACGCGAGCACCTCGCCTCGTACAAGGCGCCGCGCATCGTGTACCTGGTCGACGACTTTCCGCGCACGCGCAACGGCAAGGTGCTGCGCCGCGCGCTGCGGCCCGAGCAGGCGCGGGCGAGGGCCGGAGCGGCGTGAGGGCCATGGCGACGGCGTTCCGCAGGGCGCGGGCGGCCGATGCCCCGTTCCTCGCCTGGGTCATGCTGGAGGCGTCGCGCGGGCACGTCGGCCGGGGCGCGTGGGACGTCTACGTCGACGGCCCCGAGCCACGGGTGCTGGCGCTTCTCGAGCGGCTCGCGGTGCAGGCGGAGCCGTCGTTCTGTCGCTGGGAGGGATTCCTCGTCGCCGAGGTCGACGGCGTCCCGGCGGCGGCGCTCTGCGGATACGATCCGGGCGCGCCCGGCATGGCGAACCCCGATCCGGCGATCGTCCGCGCGGTCGTCGACGCGTTCGGGTGGGACGAGCTGCGGCGCCGCGCCGCGGACGCGCGGCTCGATCCCTTCATCACGTGCGTGAGCGTGCCGCCCCCGGAGACGTGGATCGTCGAGTGGGTGGCGACCCGACCTGGGTTTCGCCGCCGCGGGCTCGTTCGCGACCTCCTGCAGGCGATCGTCGCCGACGGGCGGCGTCGTGGGTTTCGCCGCTCGCAGATCACGCTGTTCATCGGCAACACGTCCGCCCAGCTCGCCTACGAGCGCGCCGGCTACCGAGTGATCGACGAGAAGCGCCACCCGGACTTCGCGCGTCTCATGGGTTGCCCGGGACTTGCGCGTATGACGCGCGAGATCGCGCCGCCGTGATCGGCGGGGCTTCTCGCCACGCATCGCGCCTTCGACGCTGCTCGTCTACGACCATCGGGTGGGTCAAGCCGCGTGCTGCGCGTCTCGCTGTGAGGGCTGTTCTAGTACTTTGGTCGCGTTGACCGTCTCCAAGGTCGCACATACATCGAAAGCATGAGGATGCATTCCGGATGGATGATGGCGGTTGGGGCGGCGGCGGTTCTGAACGCAGCTTCGGCCATGGCGGGGCCCGCGACGTCGACCACGACGACGAGCACCACGGCGGCGTCGAGCTCGACCTCGACGACCACGACGACGCTCCTCGGCGGATGCGCGGTGGAGGCGACCTTCGACTCGATCCTGTGCCGGCTCGACGCGCTGATCGCGGAGGCGCAGACGGCCTCGGATTTGGGACGCCTCAAGGGTGGAATCGTCGGCTCGGCCCAGAAGGCCAAGAAGCAGTGCGCGAAGGCGGCGATGCTCGGAACGGGGAAGAGCGCCTCGAACCAGGTGAAGAAGTGCTCGAAGAGCCTGGACACCTTCCGTCACAAGCTCGACTCGAACAACGCGCACAAGATCGTTCCCGAGGCGACGCGCAACCTCTTCCGCGACCAGGCCGCCCAGCTTCGCACCGACGCGAACAGTCTGCGCGGAACGCTGTAGCCGACCCGAGCCACGGCTCGGGTCGGAGTCGGACGCGAGAGCCGTGGCGTTGGTGGACCGCGCGACCGGTATGCCGCGGCCGGCGAAGCCGGCGCGGCATGCCGTCACGCATGGCGGCGGGGCAAGAATCTAAGGGGAGCGCGGGGCTGTTGCGTAGAGGATGTGGTGTCCTCGGGTTTCCCAGGGGTAGACGGTCGTGATCGCCTGGATCTCGGCTACGTGGCGGGGGCTGGTGACGATCCAGAGGAAGGGATGCTGGGCGAGTTGACGGCGTAGCTGGTTCGGGCGGTTCGCGCGGATGACGGGTCGCGCGAGGTAGAAGAGCATCGAGGCCGCGGTGACCTCGTAGGAGACGATCGGGGCGGGCGGCGCCGCCTGGATGATCGTCGCCAGCTCCTTCTCGCCGACGACCCGGCTCACGCGGGGCGCAACCGCCGCGTAGAACACGAACGAGCACACGACCATGCCTGCGGCGACGCCGAGCACCGCGGCTCGCAGACCGGAGAGGCGCCACAGCAGGAGGAGCGCGAGCGCCAGGAATGGCAGTGTGAACAGCGCCGGTGCGATCTGCGCGATCACGACGTGCGGCTTGTGGTGGCCGATCCGCAGGGCGATCGCCGGTGCGATCGCGACGGCGGCGACGAGCACGCCGATCCCGCCGGCGACGAGACGGCGGACCGACGCATGTTCGAGGTGGCGTCGCAGCGTGTAGGCCGTGACCGCAGCGAGCGGGGGAACGGCGGGGAGCACGTAGGTGACGAGCTTGCCGTGGGACAGGCTGAAGAAACCGACGATGCCGGCCGCCCAGACGAGGCAGAAACGCGCCGCCTCATTGCCACGCGTCGCGACGACGAGCAGCGTCGCAGGCAGGACGAGGCTCCACGGGAAGAGCACGAGGAGCACGCCCGGGCCATAGTACCACCAGGGTCCCGCGTGGAACGTCGTCGTGTCCTCGCTGAAGCGCGCCAGGTGGTGAACCAGGAAGAACTCGCGCAGGTAGTCGGGGTCGAGAACCTGCGCCGTCGCGTACCAGGGCGCGGCGACGGCGACGAAGGCGAGCAGCGGTCCCGCGTATGCCAGCGGCGAGCGCGGGATCGGACGGCGCGTGAGCAGCGCGAAGACGAGCGGGATGGCGCCGACGAACAGTGGCGCGATCATCCCCTTGGTCAGCATGCCGAGCCCGGCGGCCACGGCCGCGACGTAGAGGAGGGAGCGTCGCTCGGGCGCGGCGGTCCACCGCTCCGCCGCCGCCACCCCGAGCGTCAGCCAGCAGGTGAGCAGCATGTCGAGGCTCCCGTATCGTCCGATCGCGAGGAATCCGGCCGACGTCAGCAGCACGGCCACCGCGAGGCGTGCGGTGCGCCGGTCCCACACGGCGCGGCACCAGACGAACACGACGGCGAGCGTGCCGAGCGCCGTGAGTGCGGAGACGAGCCGCGCACCGAGCTCGTTCACGCCGGCCACCCCCAAGGCGAGCGCGGCGAGCCAGTAATAGAGGATCGGCTTGTCGTGGTACGGCTGGAAGTTGTGCTGCGGCAGCAGCTTGCCGCGCCAGGTGGTGGCGTCGAACAGCTCGCGTGCGATCTCGGAATGGCGTCCCTCGTCGGGATCCCACAAGCCGTAGTGCCCGAGGTTCACGAGCAGGACGACGGCGGCGAGCGCGAAGAGGCCCCCCGTGAGCCAGCGATCCCGAGCGGCGCGGTCCGGCGGCGTCACGCGGTCCCGAGCTGCTGGAGCTCGACGTACCGGCGGTACGCGCCCCGTGGACGCGCGAGCAGGTCGCGCGGTGCCCCGTCTTCGACGAGGCGTCCGTCCTCCAGCACGAGCACGCGGTCGGCGGCCTGCGCGATCGCGAGGCGATGGCTGATCACGAGCACGATGCGCGAGGGTGCGAGCTCGCGCAGGCGCGCCACGAGCCGGCGCTCGCTCGCCGGATCGAGCGCGGCCGTCGGCTCGTCGAGGATCAAGATGGGCGCGTCGCGCAGGAAGGCGCGCGCGATCGCCACCCGACTCCGCTGCCCGACGGAGAGCTTCGCGCCGCCACGCCCGACCGCCGTCGCGTAGCCTGCCGGAAGGGCGCGCACGAACTCGTCGGCGCCGGCGAGCATCGCCGCGCGGCGGACCTCGAGATCCGAGGCGTCGGGGTCACCCAAGCGGATGTTGTCGGCGATGGTGCCCTGGAGGAGACCGGGCTCCTGGAAGACGAAGCCGACGCGTGCGCGAAGCGACGCGGCCCGCAGCTCCGTCACGTCCCGGCCGTCGACGAGCACGCGCCCCGCGGTCGCGACGAGAAAGCCCGGAACGAGGCTCGCGAACGTCGTCTTGCCGGCGCCGGCCGGCCCGACGAGAGCCACCAGCTCGCCGCGCCGCAGCTCGCAGGACACGTCGCACAGCACGGGAGCACCGGCGTGGTCGAAGCCGACCTGCTCGAATCGGATCCGCTCGGGCGCAACGGGCGCATCCACCGCGGCCGCCGGAACGTGCTCGGCCGGCGCGTCGAGCGCGTCGAACACGCGGCCGAGTCCGGCCGCCGAGGTCTGCAAGCGGATCCAGCACGTGCCGAGCTCGACGACGTAGAAGACGACTTGCGCGAAATACGCGAAGAGCAGCGCGAAGTCGCCGACCGAGATGCGACCCGCGATGACCAGATCGGCGATGTGCAGGAAGGTGTAGAGCGCGAGCCCGAAGCCGGCGAAGGTCGCGACCAGCGCGGCACCGCCGCCCAGCAGCAACATGCGCCGGTGGCTCGTGAAGCCCGCCCAGCTCATGCGATCGAAGCGCTGTCGCTCGCCGGTGCCGGCGTCGAGGCCCTGGATGGCCGGCACCCGGGCGAGCGCTTCGGACAGCTTCGCGGTCGCTCGCGCACCGGCGACCCGGCTTTCGGTCGCCGCGCGCCGGAGCGCCGTGACGAAGGGCCAGGTGACCAGGAACGAGAGCGGGAGGAACGCCAGCGCCGCCAGGATGAGCTCGGGCAGATCGCCGAACGCGAGCTCGATGGCGCCGGCGGTGAGCGCGAGGCCGATCGGCGCCACGATCGGTGTCAGCACGAGCCGATAGCACGCGTTCGTGATCGCGGGCGTGTCGTACATCACGCGATAGACGGCGTCGCCGAGCTGCGTGTCGGCGAGCGCGGGCATCGGCGTCGCGAGGAGGCGCGCGAACAGGTCGCAGCGGAAGCGGTGATTCAGGTCCTGCGTCAGGCGCATCGTGAACCACGTCTCGAGCAGCCCGACGAGCCCGCCGTGCGCGCTCCAGCCGGCGTTGGCGGCGTTCTCCGTGGTGGTGGCGGTATCCCCCCCGCTCGCGAGCGACGTGTCGGCGTAGCTGTTCTCGGGGGACGTGGTCCCGAACGCGCCGACCAGGACGAGCAGCACCCCCTGGGCGACGACCGTCCACCACAGGATGCCCATCGGATCGTGCTCGGGGAGCCAGTCCGTGAACCACCGAACGAAGAACGGATAGGGCCGAGGCAGCGCGCCGAACGGCGTCCCGACGATGACGTGATCGATCAGGATCTTGGTCGGCCACGGCAGCAGGAGCACCGGCACCAGGCCGAGGAGCACGATCGCCAGCTTGGTGAGGAAGCGACCCCGGAAAGGCCACATGTGGGCCAGGGCGCGGGCGAGCACGCGCGTCGGCTTCATGCGACCAGCCCCTCGAGCTCGCTCGCGACCAGCGCGCGGTACACGCCGCTCGGACGCTCGAGCAGCGTGCGGTGCGGTCCCTGCTCGACCACGCGCCCGCCCTCGAGCACGACGATGTGGTCGGCCCGCCGCACGGTCGTCAGCCGATGGGTCACGACGACGATCACGCGGCCGCGGCCCCAGTCGGCGAGGCGGTCGAGGAGCGCCGCCTCGGTCGCGGGATCGAGCGACGCGGTCGGCTCGTCGAGGACGAGAATGCGCGGGTCCTTCAGCACGGCGCGCGCCACGGCCAGGCGCTGCCGCTCGCCCGCCGAGAGCTTTGCGCCGCGCTCGCCGATCACGGTCTCGTAGCCCGACGGCAGCCGCATGATGAAGTCGTCCGCGCAGGCGACGCGCGCGGCCGCGCGGACGGCGTCGTCGGTGGCCTGCGGCGCGGCGTAGCGGATGTTCTCGCGCACGCTTCCGGCGGCCAGGAGGGGCTCCTGCAGGACGACGGCCATGCGCGCGCGCAGGCTCCCGACCCGCAGGCGACGCAGGTCCTGGCCGTCGATCGTGACCGCGCCGCGATCGGGGTCGAACAGACGCAGCAGCAGCGCGACCAGCGTGCTCTTGCCGGCGCCGGTCGGTCCGACGATCGCAGTGATCTCACCGGCGCGGGCTGACAGCGAGACGTCCGCGAGCGCGGGGCGTCCCGGCTCGTAGGCGAAGATCACGTGGTCGAAGGCCACGCCCTCGCGGGCGGGCGGCGCGTCGACGGCGTCCGGCGCTTCGACCACATCCGGCGTGAGGTCGAGCACGGCGAAGGCCCGGCGCAGTCCGACGACGACGTCGTGCGCCTGGGCCCACGTGCGCCAGAGCTGGCGTGCGGCGCTGGTGCCGTTGCCCAGGTGCTGGCGCACGAACTGGAAGCAGCCGAGGTTCCAGGCCGCGAAGCCCGCCATCACGAGCAGGCGCCGCGCGAGCACGGGCGCACCGTCGCGCGCCGACGCCGTCGCCCACGCCGTCGCGATGATGAGTGCCGCGCCGAGCACGATGAAGACTGCGACGTCGAAGGCCACCAGCAACCCGCGAGCCGCGAAGGCTCCGCGAAAGGCGGCGGCGGAATCGGCGGTGAAGCGCGCGAGGGCCCAGGGCTCGGCGCCGTACGCCTTCAGCACCGGGAGGCTCGCGAGCTCCTCCTCGATGCTCGCGGTGAGGCCGCTGGCGCGCTCGCGGGCGATCCGGAAGCCGCGCGCGAGCCGCGGGCTCACCAGCATCGCCAGGCCCACGATCGGCGGCCAGGTGGCCAGGAGAACGAGGGCGAGCCGCGGGTCGACCGCCGCGACCAGCGCGAGGGACAGCACGAGACGCCCGATCCCGAACAGCGGCAGGAGCAGGAGCACCTGCACCACCTGGGTCACCATCGCGCTGTCCTGGAAGAGGCGATAGATCGCGTCGCCCACGCGCGCGGTGCCGTGGAAGCGCAGCGAGAGCGCCTGCAGGCGATCGAAGAGCGCGACCCGCAGGTGCTGGTTCACCCACTGCAGGATCGTGAGCTGGTAGTACCAGAGCGCCATGCCGGCGAAGAGGGCGGGGATCGCGAACACCGCCCAGAGGGCGATCGCGCGCACGGCGATGGCGTGGCGGACGGCGGCGGTCATGGTCGTGACGTCCGCGGTCGTCGCCGGATCGAGCCGGAGCACGGACGCTTGCAGCGTCGTCAGCGGCGCGCCGTTCAGCACGCGCGTCCACACGACGTCGAACAGGAGCGCGCTCGGTGGAATCAGCACGAGCGCCAGCATCGTCACGGACGCGAGGAGCGCCGCGACGTGCCAGCGGACGGGGCGGACCCACTCGAGCGTTCGCCGGACGAGCACGACGACGTCGCCGAGACGCGGGCGGCTGTTCTCGCCGGAGGGAAGATCGCTCACGGAGCCGTCACCCGAAAGTGGCGTTCGCCGGCTTCGCCGTCCTTGGACGCGAACGTGAGCGCGTACCGGCCCGGAGTCAGCAAGCGCGACGGAAAACGGAACGCCGGGCGGCCGGCGTCGGCGTCGGACGCGCTCTCGCGTCGTGCGACGAAGGTCCGCACGCCCCCCGCGTCGTGGAGCATCGCCGCCGCCGCGCCCGGTGGCGCGTCCTCGATGCGAAGGATCACGTCGCCGGCGCCCGGAGCAATGACGATGGTCGGCTCGCCCGCCGCGATGAGAATCTCCGGCGTGGTCGCCTGCGCTCGCGACCGCATCTGCTCGGGCTCGGCCGGCTTCGACTTCTGCTCGGCGTCGTTGCGCGCCAGACCCTCGTCGCCTTTGGCCGCCGCTGCGAGCTTGTCGCGGGCCACGTAGCCGAGCGCCGTCGCCGCGGGTGCGGGGGTGTCGGCCTCCTTGCGAAGATCGTACTCGTCGCCTGACGGGGCGGGCGCGGCCGCCGGCTTCCCGCCACCGGCTCCGGCGGGCGCCTCCGGCTGGCGCGTCTTGGCGGGAGCCGCCTCCTCGTCGGCGAGGACGTGGCGCGCGGGCCCCCCGATCGATCTCTTCTCCTGCTCCACGACGGCCGTCGGCGCAGTGACGCGGCCCGAGAGCGTCGGGTACAGCACGGCGAGGAGCGCCACCGCGTAGGCGAAGGCCGGGTGCCACAGGATGCGGCCGATCGACGGGAACGCAAACGACCGGCGCGGTCGCGGCGTCCGCTCGGCGGCCGGTGCGGACAGCGGATCGAACGTCCGCAGCGTGTGCGCCTCGTCGCGACACGCCGCACACGCGGCCAGATGCTCGGCGATCGCATGTCGCGTCGTGGGGGCGAGCGCGGCGCCCCCGTCGACGTAGCGCACGAGGTCGTCCGGATCGGGGTGCGATCCGCTGCCGAGGGCCAGGTGGAGCTCCGTCCACGCGCGCACCTCGGCGGCGCACGCCGGACAGCGCGGATAGTGGTCGCGGAACTCGGCCCATACCGCTCCGGTCGGATCGGCGAGAAAGCCCGCGAGATCGAGCTCGTATGCCTTCCGGCAGCTCATGCGTCCCCGCCCTGGAGGTCGGCCGCGCGCGACGAAATGGATCGCGCCGTCACGTCGGCTCCTCGGCGAAGCGGCGCCGCAGCGCGGTCAGGGCCTCGCGCAGCCGGCGCTTCATCGTCCCGAGCGGGATCCCGGTGTCGCGACTCACCTGCTCGTAGGTCTTGCCTTCGCGATAGACGCCCTCGAGCACGCGTTGCGCGTCGGCGGGCAGATCGCGGGCCGCGGTCCACACCTCCCTCGCACGCGCGTCGGGAGCGGGGTCGGCGACGGCGCGCGCCGTCTCCTCGTCCCACGGCAGCGTCTCGCGCTCGTGGTGGCGCAGCTTCGTCTTCAGGCGGTCGACGAACTTGTTGCGCGTGAGGACGCGGACGTAGCCGACGAAGGCCTGCGGATCGCGCAGCCGTCCCGCCTGGGCGTTTGCGACGATGGCGAGCAGCACCTCCTGGCGCAGGTCGTCCCATTCGTCGCGGAAGTCGTACGCGCGGAGCTGTGTGAGCTGACTGGTCACGAGGCGGTTCACCCGGGCGAGTGCCGCCCGCTCGCCGGCGAGGAGCCCGCGGAGGACCAGGAGCCAGTCCTCGCCGGGGCTCACCATCGGCGTGCCATCCTAGGCCAATGCCCTGGCGTGGACCAACGCGGTCTCCGCGGATCGCGTTTCGGCGGGCGGGCGGCCGGGGAAAGGGCTTCGGCTTCGGCTCCGCCGCGCGACACGACACACGGCGTGTCACGGCCCGACGTTTCGTCGCGCCGCTTCGCAGGCGCCTCCGCCCTTCCCCCGGGCCGCCCGCCCGCCGCCCGCGCAGCGAGCCGCGCAGCGGCGTGATCCGATTTCGCGGGGCGCGACGACCTACGCGGCAGGAGGTCATCATGCGAACTGCACTTGCCATAGCGACCCTCGTGTTGGCGCTGAGCGTCCGTCCCGCGCTCGCCGCCACTGGTTCTCTCGACGCCGTCGGACCCGATGGACGGGCGCTCGGGGGGTGTCCACTCGAGCATACGGACGTGAAGGCGACGGTGTCGGGCTTCGTCGCGCGCGTGACGGTCACGCAGCGGTTCGGGAATCCGTTCTCGGACCCGATCGAGGCGATCTACACGTTTCCGCTCTCCGAGCGCGCGGCCGTCGACGCCATGACGATGCGCACCGGCGATCGCGAGATCCGCGGTGACATCAAGACCCGGGAAGAGGCGCACAGGATCTACGAGGAGGCGAAGCGTGCCGGCAAGCTCACCAGCATCCTCGACGAGGAGCGGCCGAACATCTTCACGCAGTCGCTCGCCAACGTGATGCCGGGCGCAAAGGTCGAGATCGTCATCTCCTACGTCGAGCCGCTCAAGTTCGCGGCCGGCACCTTCGAGCTGACGTTCCCGACCGTGGTCGGGCCGCGCTTCATTCCGCCGGCCGGCGTGCCGGATGCGGACCGGATCACGCCGCCGGTCACCCCCGAGGGGACGCGTGCCGGGCACGACATCGCGATTGCCGTCGACGTCGACGCGGGCCTGCCGATCGGCACGGTAGAGTCGCCGCTGCACGAGATCGACGTCGCGCGCCCGGACGCCACGCATGTCCGCGTGGCACTGCGCGCGAAGGACGAGATTCCGAACCGCGACTTCGTGCTGCGCTGGGGCGTGTCGGGTGACCAGGTGCGCAGCGGCTACCTCGCGCACCGCGACCCCAAGGGCGACGGGTACGTGACGTTCATCCTCGTGCCCCCGAAGCGGGTCACGGCCACGACGGCGGCACCGAAGGAGATGATCTTCGTCATCGACCGCTCGGGCTCGCAGTCGGGCCTGCCGCTCCTCAAAGCCAAGGAGACGATGCACTGGATCCTCGACCACATGAACGCGAACGATACCTTCCAGGTCGTCGACTTCGGGAACACGGCGAGCCAGCTTTTTCCGACGCCGCAGCCGGCGAGCCTCGAGATGCGCCGCCGGGCCCGCACGTACATCGATGCGCTCGAGGCGAACGGCGGCACCATGATGGCCGACGCGGTCGAGACCGTGTGTCGGATGCCCGCGGCCGACAACCGCCTACGCATCGTCACGTTCATGACCGACGGCTACGTCGGCAACGACCTCGAGGTGCTGGGGCTGGTGAAGAAGCTCCGCGGCACCTCACGCTGGTTCCCGTTCGGGACGGGCAACGGCGTCAACCGCTTCCTCATCGACGGCATGGCGCGCCTCGGTGGCGGCGAGGCCGACTACGTCCTGCTGAACGAGTCGGGCGAGAAGGTCGCCCGCCAGTTCTACGACAAGATCGCGTCGCCGGTCCTGACCGACGTGCACGTCGACTTCGAAGGACTGGAGGTCGTCGACGTCTTCCCGCGCGAGCAGTCGGACGTGTGGGCGGAGCGCCCGCTCGTCGTCCACGCGCGCTATCGCACGGCGGGGCATGGCCGCGTCGTGCTGCGGGGCTTCCAGCAGGGGAGGGCGTACGAGCAGGCGCTCGACGTGACGCTGCCGGCGGCCGAACCCGAGCACGATGCGATCGCGTCCATGTGGGCGCGCGCCAAGGTCGAGGCGCTCACGAACGAGGATCTCTCGGCCATGCAATCGGGGAGCTTCCCGGCGCCGCTGAAGGATCAGATCGTCCAGGTCGCGCTCGCGCACCGCATCGTGACGCCGTTCACGTCGTTCGTGGCGGTGGAGGATCGGGTGGTGAACGAGGGCGGTGTCACCCGAACGGTCGCGGTTCCCGTGGAGATGCCCCAGGGCGTGACCTACGAGGGCGTCTTCGGTGACGGGAGAGGAGGCGCCGGCGGCAAGCTCGCCGCCGCGCAGGCGCCGGCCGGCTCGCCCATGCGGGCCCTGGGCTACGCCGCCAAGTCGGCGACCGAGCCGATGGCACGCGACGAGCTGCGGGCCGACAAGGCCGCCCCGCTCGAGGAGAAGGAGTACGACCGACCGGCTCGGACGCTGTCCGTCGCGGCACGGCGCCGCCTCGCACCCGCGCTCGCGACACTGATCGAGAAGGGGCCCGGTGCTCCGGGCGCCGCGACGTCGGGCGGCGGATGGGTACGCGTCCGCGTCTCGCTCAAGAGCCCGTCGGCGGACGTCGTCCGGGCGCTCGAAGCGGCCGGACTGCAGCTGGGACGGATCGGCACCAGGACGATCGAGGGCGTCGTCGCTCTCGACAAGCTGGTCGCACTCGCCGAGCTCGACGCCGTCGAACGCATCGAGCCGGCCACGACCTGAGCCGTCGCACTTGGAACAACGAGCATCCGGCGCCGTCGGGGAGGGGGTCCCGACGGCGCCGGGCCGTTCAGGATTCGTTCGCTCGCTTACGCGGCGTTACGGAATCCGTCGCGGTGATCGCTCGGTGGGTTCGGTTTCGACTCGCTGTCCGACTTCGCGTCGGGCCCGCGGCTCATCAGGATGGCGATGCGAAGAGCGACGAGACCGCCGAACGCCCACACCAGCGCCGCAACCGCCGCCGTCACGTCGACCGCCGAGAGACCGGTCGTGACGGCCGACAGCGACGGAACGAGCTGGATCGGGAACACCGTCGCGGGCAGCATCGGGAAAGCGCCGGGAAGCATCGTCGTCTCCTCCTCCCTTGTCGGAGCTTGATCGCTCGCTCACAGAGCGAAGCAACGGCCATGCCACGGTGCGGCAACGGCGGAATGAGGGTTTTTCGAGGCGGCGGTGCATCGCCCCGTATGCGGTGCCGCGGATTGTATGCGCTGCGGCGCTTAGCGGAGGCCGTAGTCCTTCATCTTCCGCTGCAGCATGGCACGCGAGAGGCCGAGGACCTGGGCCGCGTGCGTCACGTTGCCTCCATGGCGGTGCAAGACGCCCGCGATGTGGTGGGCCTCGAACTCGGCCCGCGCCTCTCGCAACGGGCGGTCGTCGGAGGGCAGCCCGTCGCCCGGGCTGCGCGCCGGCTTGCGCAGCTTGGCCGACAGGTGCGCAAGGCCGATGCGATCGCCGTCGCGCGCCAGGGTTGCGGCCCGCTCCATCTCGTTCTGCAGCTCGCGCACGTTGCCGGGCCAGTCGAACTGTACGAGAACGTCCATCGCGTCGGGCTCGATACCGTCGAAGTGACGGCCCTGGCGATCGGCGGCGGCGCGCAGAAGGTGGTGCGCGAGGAGCGCGATGTCCTCGCGCCGGTCGCGCAACGGGGGCACGCGCACCGGGAAGGCGGCGAGCCGATAGTAGAGATCCTGCCGGAACGTCTGCTTCAGGACGGCGTGCGACAGGTCCCGATTGGTCGCCGACAGCACGCGCACGTCGATCCGCCGCGGACGGGTGTCGCCGACCGGGATGATCTCGCCCTCCTGGAGGACGCGCAGGAGCTTCGCCTGCATGGCGAGCGGCATCTCGCCCACCTCGTCGAGCAGGATCGTGCCACCGCCCGCCGCTTCGAAGAGGCCGCGCTGGTCGTGGGTCGCGCCGGTGAACGACCCGCGCCGGTGGCCGAAGAGCTCGCTCTCGAGCAGGGCCTCGGGCAGCGCGGCGCAGTTGACCGCGACGAAGGGGCCGTCGCCGCGCGGGCTCGCGCGATGGATGCCGCGCGCGACCAGCTCCTTGCCGGTGCCCGTCTCGCCCTCGATCAGAACGGCGATCGTCGACGCGGCGGCGCTCTCCATCAGACGAAAGACTTCGATGATCGCGGGGCTGGTGCCGACGATCTCGCCGAACCGCTCGCGGCGTGCGATGTCGAGGCGGAGGGCGCCGACCTGGGCCCGCAGGCGCGCCTCCGAGACCTTCAGGTCGTCGTAGCGGCGCGCGTTCTCGATCGCGACCGTGACGCTCGCCGCGAGCGACTCGAGGAGCAGGAGATCACCGTCGGTGAACGAGGTTCCCTCGCGCCGGTTCACGCACTGTACGACGCCCATCGGACCGTGCGGACCCACCAGCGGGGCGGCGATGATGCTGCGGGTGGTGAAGCCGGTCTTCTGGTCGACGCCGGGGTAGAAGCGCGGGTCGACGGTGACGTCGTCGACCCGCAGCGAGCGTCCCGACGTGATGACGGCCCCCGCGACCCCCCGATCGGCGGGGAAGCGGGCCCGCAGGAGCCGCGCCGCGACCTCGGGATCGCCGCTGGCAGCGTAGGGGAAGTAGAGCTCGTCGGCATCCTGGTCGAGGAGGAGCACCGCGGCGCCCTCGGCCTCCAGCATGTCGCGGCACTTCTCCACCACGAGCGGGAGGAGCTCCCCCAGCTCGAGCTGCGAGGCGAAGGCGCACCCGAGCTCGTAGAGGAGCTGAAGGCGGGCGGCGTCGTCGATGTGTCCCACGGGACGGCCGAAGCTAGAGGCAGGCCCCTCCGGGGTCAACTTTCGGCTGCGCGGGTGTAACCGAGACCGACCGCCCGCATCGAGATGAGCATGCGCGTGGTAGCCGTACTGGTCGTCTGTTGCGCCGCCGTGACGGCGTTCGCCGGGGAGCCGGTGGACCTTCCGCCGACGAGCACGCGCGCACTCCTGCGCTGGTTGCGCGACGGCGTGTACCGGCAGCGCTTCGTGCCCGAGCCCGCGGTCCACGAGTCGGAGGCCGCCGTGCACGGGCCCCACGTGCGCACCTGGTACGGTCCGGTCCTGGTGCAGGACCTGCGCGGTGGCGTGCTCCCGCTACGGCGCGGTGCGGCCATGGTGAAGGAGCTCTACTTCGCAGGCACCGACGAGGTCGTCGGCTGGTCGGTCATGCGCAAGGTACGCCGACGCAGCACACGCGGGCGCGGGTGGTACTTCTTCGAGACGTTCGACGGACGGGACGCGCTCTCCAGCGGGCGCGGCGTCGGGATCTGCGTCGGGTGCCACGCCGCCGGGAAGGATTTTCTCTTGTCGGCATTTCGACCGTAGGCGCCCGAAGTAGTTGTCAGATCGGGGGCGCGCGATCTATCAGGGGTGAGCCCCGCACCCCATGGACGACAAAGACCTCGCCCACCAGCTCTCGCGGATTCGCGCCGAACGGGACCTCTACCTCCGCCTGCTCGAGCTGGGCGGCCTCGAGGACGTCGCCTCGTTCCTGCGCGAGGCCCTCGGGCTCGTCGTCGAGCTGGGTGGGGCCACCCGCGGCTACCTCGAGCTCAGCAGCGGCGATGACGAATCGGGCGGATCCCGGTGGTGGATCGCGCACGGCTTCGCAGCGGGTGACGTCGACGGCATCCGGTCCGCGATCTCGCGGGGCATCATCGCCGAGGCGCTCGCGACCGGGAAGACGGTCGAGACCACGTCGGCGCTCGACGACGATCGGTTCCGCGAGCGCACGAGCGTGCGCCAAGCCCGGATCGAGGCGGTGCTGTGCGTTCCGATCGGCGACGATCCGCCCACCGGCGTGCTCTATCTGCAAGGGCCCGCCGGCAGCGCGCTCTTCGGTCCCGCCGAGCGGGCCCGCGCCGAGCTCTTCGCGCGCCGGATCGCGCCGCTGGTCGATTTCGTGATCACCCGCGAGCGCGCGCGCGTCGCGAGCGATCCCACGGCGGGACTCCGCAAGTCGCTTCGGCTCGACGGCGTCATCGGCCGGAGCCCGGCGCTCGCGGCCGTGCTGCGCGAGGTGGCGATCGCCGCGCCGCTCGACGTGAGCGTGCTCCTCACCGGCGAATCGGGCACCGGGAAGAGCCAGCTCGCCCGTCTGATCCATCTGAACAGCCCACGGGCCACGCAGCCCTTCGTCGAGCTCAACTGCGCCGCGCTGCCCGAGGGCCTGGTGGAGAGCGAGCTGTTCGGCGCGCTGCCGGGTGCGCACTCGACGGCGACGCGGCGGATCGAGGGCAAGGTCGCGGCCGCGGAACACGGCACGATCTTCCTCGACGAGATCGGCGAGCTGCCGTTACCCGTCCAGGCGAAGCTGCTCCAGCTCCTGCAGTCGCACGACTACTACCCGCTCGGCGGCACCGCGCCGGTACGGGCCGACATCCGCGTCATCGCGGCGACCAACGGCGACCTCGCCCAGGCGGTCGCGGAGCGACGGTTCCGCGAGGATCTGTTCTATCGCCTGCAGGTGCTGCCGATCCGCATGCCGGCGCTCGCCGAACGACGCGAGGACGTGCGGGCGCTGGCGCAGCATTTCTGCGCCGCGGCCTCCTCGCAGCATCACTTCCCCGCGGTGACGCTGTCGCGCGATGCGCTGCGGGCGCTCGAGGCGGCCGAGTGGCCCGGCAACGTGCGACAGCTCGCGCATGCGGTCCAGGCCGGCGTCATCCGCGCCGTCGGCGACGGCGCGCCGACGGTCGAGCGAAACCACATCTTTCCGGACACCATGCCAGCCGGCGACGCCGTGCCGTCACCCCCGGAGACGTTCCAGAACGCGACGCGGCAGTTCCAGCGCCAGCTCCTCCAGGACGCGCTCGAGGAGTCGGGCTGGAACATCATGCAGGCCGCACGACGCCTCGATCTCACGCGGACCCACGTCTACAACCTCATTCGGGCGTTCGGGCTCCGACGCGCGGGATCGTGACGGAGGAACGTTCGCCCGCCGGGCGCTCCCCGGGTTCTCGCTAGGGGGGTGTACCCTTGCGACGCACGACCAGCGGCGCCGGCGGCACGACGCGATGCGTATCGGCGAAGCTGCCCTGGTTCAGCGCGACGCCGAGGCGGTCGCGCGAGTCGACGTAGAGCAGCGGCGCGCCGATCGGAACGTCACTGAACGTTCGCACGAAGGGAACGACCAACCGCTCGCTCCCGATCTCGATCGGTACGCCGTCGCCGATCCCGTAGCCGAGCTTCGCGAAGACGCGGGCATCGACGTCGGTGATGAGGTTGCCGAAGGGTCCATCGGTGGCGACCACCCGTCCGCGCAGGACATCGCCGTCGAGCGACGCCATGTGCAGGTCGAGCCGGAGCGGCGTCTCGATGGGCGGGCCCACCTTCGTCCAGTCCTCGCCGCGCGCCAGGTGGGCGGCGACCGGGGCGAAGACGTCGCGGCCGTGGAAGGTGGACGACCGCCCGCCGGCGCGCATCCAGGCGGGGTTCGCGATCTCGCGGGCGCCCACCAGGCCGTCGCGCTCCGCCACCAGCGTCGCGAGGCCGTTGTCGGGCAGGACCAGGAACTGCCCGCGCTTCGTGCGCGCAACCATCGGCTTGCGGGTGCTCCCGACCCCCGGATCGACGACCGCCAGGAAGACCGTGCCCGCGGGGTAGTGTGCCGCCGTGTCGGCCAGCAGGCGCGCCCCGTCGGCGATCGCGAACGGGGTCACCTCGTGCGTGAGGTCGATCGTGCGCAGCGCCGGCTCGACCTGCAGCATGACGCCCTTGCAGATGGCGACCGCGTCGTCCCGCGTGCCGAAGTCCGAAAGGAACACGACGGTGGGCGGTCCGCCGGCGGCGCCCGCCACGCTCGAGGCGAGCAGCCCGGCCACGAGCACGATCACCGGCCACGGCCGCATGGCGCACGTCCTTAGGATCGCGTCGCCGGCGCCGTCAAGCACGCTGCGGCGCGCGTCTCGCCGCCCGACTCGTTACGGTCGTACGTCATGCCACCGCTCGCGCGCACGAGCGGCCTGCTCACGCTCTCGAACGTCTTCATGACCGCCGCATGGTACGGCCACCTGCGCTTCCGCCAGCTCTCGCTGTGGACCGCGATCCTGGTCAGCTGGGGACTCGCGTTCTTCGAGTACGCCCTGCAGGTGCCGGCAAACCGGATCGGCTACCAGGGCGCCACGGCGTACCAGCTGAGGATCCTGCAGGAGGCGATCGCGCTCAGACGACGAGCCCCCCGTTCGGCGACAGCACCTGCCCGGTGAAGTAGGACGCGCCGGGTCCGGCCAGGAAGAGCGCCGTCGCGGCGACCTCGCGCGTCTCGCCCAGCCGGCCGACGAGCGTCTGGCTCGCGATCGCCGCCGACTGCAGCTCACGATGCGGCCCCATGACGGCGAGGAGCGGCGTCTCGATGTACCCCGGAGCGATCGCGTTCACGAGGATGCCCTGCGGGCCCACCTCGCGTGCGACCGCCTTCGTGAAGCCGATGATCCCCGCCTTGGCCGCCGAGTAGTGGGGCGCGCCCGCGATCCCCGTCGTGCCGGCGATGCTGGCGATGTTGATGATGCGACCGCTGCGGCGCGGAGCCATGAGCTTCAGCGCCTCGCGCGTGCAGCGGAACGTCCCGTCCAGATGGACGGCGAGCATGCGTGACCAGCGCTCGTCGGTCATGCGCGCGGTCGCCTCGAGCGGCGTCGTCACGCGCCCGGTTGCGCCGAGCTCCTGGAGCTGTCGTCCGATCCGATCGCTCGTCTCCGGATCGATCTCGGCGAAGCCCGCGTTGTTCACGAGGACGTCGAGGCGCCCGCCGGTCGCGGCGGCGAGCGTCTCGAACCAGCGTCGGACCGCGGCCGAGTCGGCGACGTCACCGACGAGCGGCTCGCAAGCGAGTGCGCCGGCGAGCTCCCGCGCGACCGCCGTCGCCGCCTCGTTGCGGAGATCGTTGACGGCGACACGCGCACCGGCGCCCGCGAGCGTGCGTGCGATCTCGCGCCCGAGCCCCGAGCCGGCTCCGGTCACGAATGCGATCTGTCCGTCGAGGTCCCCCATGTCGTCCTCCCTTGCACCGTGTCATATCACGGCCGCTGCGTTTGGATTGCGGCTC
>Ga0335084_10000801_pt1 | contig 27830 bp, 25 predicted proteins | sample Lox_Sample_44_FD_206721 | JGI IMG/M metagenome (GOLD analysis project Ga0335084, IMG submission 206721) | Soil microbial communities from Loxahatchee National Wildlife Refuge, Florida, United States - Lox_Sample_4.4 | ecosystem: Environmental > Terrestrial > Soil > Wetlands | place: USA... | reverse complement strand
GGTCCATTCGATCAAGGGATTGGAGCAAGCACACCTGACTCGCCCGGGCTATGCAATCGAGTACGATTATTTCGACCCACGCGGGCTCAAGCCGACGCTTGAGACGAAGGCCATTACCGGGTTGTATTTCGCGGGCCAGATCAATGGCACGACCGGCTACGAGGAGGCGGCTGCTCAAGGTCTGCTCGCCGGGATCAATGCGGCTTTGTTCGTTTGCGACGAGGATCCGTGGTGGCCACGCCGGGATCAGGCTTATCTCGGCGTCTTGGTGGACGACCTAGTCACTCGCGGAGTCAGTGAGCCCTACCGCATGTTCACCAGCCGCGCCGAATACCGTCTCAGCCTGCGCGAAGATAATGCGGACCTGCGCCTGACCGAGATCGGCTACCGGCTGGGCGTCGTCGGGCCCGAGCGCTGGACGGCGTTCGAGCGCAAGCGGGAACGCATCGAGCGGGAGGTTCAGCGTCTCCGCACAACGTGGTTGGATCCACGCTCCGTTTCGGAAGCTCAGTCTGCGTGCGTGTTTGGAGCACCGTTAGAACGGGAATACACACTCCAAGAGCTATTGCGGCGACCCGAGGTTTCCTACCAGTCCCTCATCTCGTTGCCGCCGGCGGGGCCGGGGGTCGATCACCCTGCGGTCGCCGAACAGGTGGAGATTCAGGCGAAATATCAAGGGTATATAGACCGCCAGCGGGAAGAGGTCGCGCGCCAGGCCAGCCAGGAGCACTTGCGCCTGCCGCCCGATCTGGACTACCGGGAAGTACGTGGCCTCTCAAAGGAGGCCCAGCAAAAGCTGACCCAGGCGCGGCCAGCGACGCTGGGGCAAGCATCCAGAATCTCCGGTGTCACACCGGCGGCTGTTTCGCTTTTGCTGGTACATCTGAAGCGTCAGCGAATGCAGGGGCGCGGCACCGACCCTTGCGAGCAGTCCCAGGATATCGGCCCCGCGCGCACCGCTGCCCGCACTACGGGGCGCTGATGGATGCCGAGGCACACCTCCGGCAGGGGCTTGCCGCTCTACGCGTCGCACTCACCCCTACCGCGGAGCAAAACCTTCTCCAATACCTGGCGCTGCTGACGAAGTGGAATCGCGTTTACAATCTCACCGCAATCCGGGAGCCGTCCCGCCTCATCAGCCATCACCTGCTGGATAGTCTCTCGGTGCTCCCGCATCTGTCCGCTACATCGTTGGTCGATGTGGGAGCCGGCGCAGGCCTGCCTGGGGTTCCATTGGCGATCGCGCGATCCGATTGGCGCGTGGCGTTGGTCGACAGCAACCACAAGAAGGCCGCATTCCTACGCCAGGCCGTGATCGAGCTAAAGCTGCAGAACGTCCAGGTGATCATCGATCGTGTCGAGCGCTGGGTGCCGCCAAACGGCTTCGATGTTGTCATCTCGCGGGCGTTTTCCGATCTGCCCGGTTTCGTCGACGCAGCGCAGCATCTGTGCGCCTCGACCGGAGTCCTTGCGGCAATGAAGGGCGTATATCCGGATGAGGAATTGGCACAACTGCCCCCCGACTGGCGTCTAGAGCGCGTGGTCCCACTCGAGGTTCCTGGTCTACGTGCGGCCCGCCACCTCGTGCTCCTGCGGCACCGCAACACCGCATGAGGCCGCCCATGGCGCGGATATTGGCGATCGCGAATCAGAAGGGTGGGGTGGGGAAGACGACCACCAGCATCAACCTGGCCGCCAGCCTCGCGCTCGCGGGACGGCGTGTGCTTCTGATCGATCTGGATCCGCAGGGAAATGCAACGATGGGCAGCGGGGTGGACAAGCGCTCGGTAGAGGCCACCGTGTACGACGTCTTGCTGGGCTCCAAGCCGCTGTCGCGGACTCGAGTCAGATCGGGCGCAAACTACGACCTGATTCCATCCAACCGCGAGTTGGCCGGTGCGGAGGTAGAGCTGGTCAACCTTCCCGAACGGGAGACGCGTCTGAGGGAGGCGCTCAAGGAAGTACAGGACCAATACGACTTTGTCCTAATCGATTGCCCGCCTGCGCTAAACCTGCTCACCGTGAATGGTCTGTGTGCGGCGCAAGCGGTGATGATCCCGATGCAGTGCGAGTATTACGCATTAGAGGGGCTATCCGACCTCGTGCAGACCATCAAGAAGGTGCGTGCTCATCTCAACCCTGTGCTCGAGATCGAAGGTCTGCTGCGCACGATGTACGACCCGCGCAATACACTGGCGCAACAAGTCTCCGATCAGCTGCAGCAACACTTCGGAGAGAAGGTCTACCGGACGATCATTCCGCGCAACGTCCGGCTCGCGGAAGCGCCAAGCTATGGGGTCCCTGTCATGAATCTCGATCGGCAGTCCAAGGGTGCGCTTGCCTATCTGGCGTTGGCGGGCGAGATGCTGTCGAAGCCTGCCCACCACCCTGTCCATGACTAAGATGAAGGGGCTGGGGCGCGGGCTGGATGCGCTGCTCGCGGCGGACGAACCTGAGCCGCGTGATCGGCTGATGAGCCTGCCGGTGGAGCACCTGCGTCCGGGGAGGTATCAGCCCCGCACGCAGATGGATCCCGCTGCGATCGCCGAGCTCGCCGAGTCGATCAAAGTCCAGGGGATCATCCAACCCATTGTTGCGCGCCCGATTTCCGATGGCGACTACGAGATCATCGCAGGCGAGCGCCGCTGGCGAGCGGCCAAGCTGGCGGGTTTGGACAGCGTACCGGCGCTGGTCCGTGACGTGCGCGATGACTTCGCCCTGGCGATGGCGCTCATCGAGAACATTCAGCGCGAGGATCTCAACCCAATCGAGGAAGCCGCCGGTATCCAACGGCTGATCGATGAGTTCGAGATGACGCATGAGGCGGCGGCCGACGCTGTCGGTCGTTCCCGTAGCGCGGTCACCAACCTGCTTCGGCTGCTTTCTCTGCCGAAGCCGGTCCAGGACCTGATCCTGCACGGCAAGCTGGACATGGGCCATGCGCGTGCGCTGTTGCCCTTAGCTGGCGCCAAGCAGATCGAGCTTGCAAATCTCGTGGCCTCGAAGGCGCTCTCGGTTCGCCAGGCAGAGCATTTGGTTCGCCGAGAGCTGTCGACTCCGAAAGCCCGCCAGCGATCCGCCCGCGACCGGGACTTGGCGGCGCTCGAGGAGGAGTTGTCCGACAGGCTGGGCACACGCGTCTCGATCCTCGCGCACAAGGGCGGCGCAGGGCGAGTGACGATCGACTATTCCAGTCTCGATCAGCTGGACGGGCTGCTCACCAAGCTGCGCACCTGAGCGTGCGGTGCCGGGAACCTCGCCGGCGTCGCATGGCGTTGACAGTGTGCAGGTGCAGCACCTAGAATCGCGTGATTTTTCCAACCCCTGCCGTTCGCATGCGCGCAGGACGACGCTTCAGTGTCGCGGGGCGCATTCGCAACGGCAGCGACGGGCGCGGATCGAGTGAGTTCCAGCGGTGCGAGGCGACCCGTGCGCAGTCCGTTTGCCACTGTCATTGGCCTACAGGTCGGCGTCACGGCGTTGGCTGCATTGGTTTTCTGGGGGTTGGTGGGGGGAGCCGCCGCCAAGTCGGCGCTACTGGGCGGCGCGATCGGTGCGCTCCCCACTGCGCTGTACGCCCTCCTTGTGGCACGCCGGCGCTTCGGTACACCCGCTAGCTTGCTGCGTACGCACCTCATCGGTGAAGCGAGCAAGCTGGCATTGATGGCGGTGCTCTTTGCGGCGGTGCTGAGCCATTTCCGGTGGGTGCTCGCTCTGCCGCTGCTGCTGACGTTTATTGCGACGCTGTTTTCTCACTGGTTGGCCCTGCTTATCGTGACTTGACCTGGAATCGCTTGATCAGATGGCTGCAGCCGAGGCGCCGCTCACAGCGAACGAATACATCTCCCACCATCTCGTCAACCTGACGATCGGTCGCGGGTTCTGGAGCCTGCATCTCGACACGTTGATCATGTCGATGCTGATCGGCGTGACCGTCTTGGGGCTCATGGCATACGTAGCGCGCCGCGCGACCTCCGGTGTGCCGGGGAAGCTCCAGGCTTTTGTCGAGATGGTGGTCTCGATGGTGGACACGCAGGTCAAAGACACCTTCCACGCCAAGAGCGAACTGGTTACGCCGCTCGCCATCACCGTGTTCATCTGGATCTTCTGCATGAATGCGGTGGACCTGATTCCGGTGGACTTCATCCCGTGGATCATGGAGCACGTATTTCACGTGTCCCACTGGAAGGCGGTCCCGACCACTGACCCGAACGCGACTTTTGCGATGTCGCTGTCCGTATTCGTCCTAATCATCGTCTTCAACATCAAGTACAAGGGCGTCGGCGGCTTTGTCCACGAGATCTTCACCGCGCCCTTTCACAGCGACAATCTGCTGCTCCAGTGGGTTGTGCTCGCTCCCGTCAACCTGGTGCTGCGACTGATCGAGGAGCTCGCGAAACCGATTTCGCTCGCCCTGCGGCTGTTCGGGAATATGTTCGCGGGGGAAGTGCTGTTCATCCTGATCGTATTGCTGGCGGGGATCTGGGACGGCTTCAACCCCGGCAGCTCGGTCTCCTTCATCGGCCATGTCGTCCTATCTTTGGGATGGGCCATATTCCACATCCTGATCGTCACTCTGCAGGCGTTCATCTTCATGATGCTGACCATCGTCTATCTGGCCATGGCCAGCGAATCGCATTGACGTGGAGATTTCTTTCGGTTTGAACCAAACAAGGAGACGGCAATGGAAGCTCTAGCAGTATTTTTCGGCCAGACCCAAATCGCGGCGGCCTTACTGATCGGCATGGGGGCGCTCGGGACTGCGATCGGGTTTGGCATTCTCGGTGGCCGGTTCCTCGAGGGCGCCGCACGCCAGCCGGAGATGATCCCTGCGCTGCAGGTGAAGATGTTCATCGTGGCCGGATTGCTGGATGCTTTTACTGCCATCGCGACTGCCATCGCCGTGCTGCTGCTGTATGCCAATCCGCTGGTCTCAGCGGTGAAGGGCGGCTAGCGCGGTCGGTGCGGTTTGCTCGGAGCGTGAGGGAGGTCCCGTGAACATCAATGCCACTTTGATCGGGCAGGCGATCTGGTTCCTGCTCTTCATCTGGTTCACGACCAAAATCGTCTGGCCGTATCTGCGCAGAGCGATCGAGCAGCGGCAGAAGACCATAGCCGAGGGCTTGGCTGCGGCCGAACGCGGACGGCAGGACCTCGAGCTCGCCTCGACGCGCGCGGCCGACCTGCTGCGCGAAGCCAGGGAGCAGGCCCAGGAGATCCTGGCGCAGGCAGACAGACGCGGCGCGCAGATGGTGGAAGAAGCCAAGACCCAGGCCAAGACAGAGGGCGATCGGATCATTGCCGGCGCCAAGGCGGAGATCGATCGAGAAGTGTTCCGGGCCAAGGAAGCTCTGCGGGCTCAGGTTGCAGTGCTGGCGGTGCAGGGAGCGGAGAAGATTCTGCGGCGCGAAGTGGACTCCAAGGTACATGCCGAGCTGCTCAATGCAGTCGCAGCCGAGCTCTGAGCGATCGCTTATCATGGCCGAACTCGTCACCGTCGCCCGCCCCTATGCGCAGGCGGTATTCAGCCTGGCTCAGGAGAAGGGACAACTCGCCCAGTGGTCCGACATGCTGCACTTTATCGCCGATGTGTGCGCGGACGGCCAAGTCCAGCTCGCGCTGGCCAATCCCAGCGTCACCAAGAACGACGTCGAGCGTCTACTGCTGGGCATCTGCGGGGAGCGCCTGGACGGCGCTGCGCGAAATCTGCTCATGCTCCTGGTCCGTAACGACCGCCTGGCTGTTCTGCCGAATATCGTGGAGCTGTACGAGGAGCTGCGCGAGCAGCATGAGAACATCGTCGAGGCCAAGGTCGACTCCGCTTTTCCCCTTTCCGACCAGCAACTGAACAGCCTGGTAGCGACCCTGGAACAGCGAACCGGTCGGAAGGTCAAGGCGAGCGTCAAGGTGGTCAGCGATCTGATTGGCGGCGTCACGGTGCAGATCGGAGACGACATCTGGGATGGTTCGGTGCGAGGTCAGCTCGAGGGGCTGGCCGCCGCGGTAGCGCATTAGGCGCGGCGAACGGGCCACGTGATACCGCCCGCCGTTGCTGACGATTATCGGACGAGGAGTCATCCATGCAGCTGAATCCATCGGAAATCAGCGAACTCATCAAGAGCAAGATCCAAAATCTCGCCGTCAGCGCAGAGATGCGCACGCAGGGAACCGTGGTGTCCGTCACCGATGGCATTGTCCGCATCCACGGCCTGGCAGATGTCATGCAGGGCGAGATGCTGGAGTTTCCCGAGAACACCTTCGGTCTTGCGCTCAACCTGGAGCGCGACTCGGTCGGCGCGGTGGTCCTGGGTGACTACGAGCACGTCACCGAGGGCGACACGGTCAAGACCACCGGGCGCATTCTCGAGGTCCCGGTCGGGCCGGAGCTGCTCGGGCGGGCGGTGAACGCGCTGGGCCAGCCGATCGACGGCAAGGGCCCGATCAACGCCAAGCTCACGGACGTGATCGAGAAAGTGGCGCCGGGCGTGATCTGGCGCAAGTCCGTTTCGCAACCAGTGCAGACGGGACTGAAGGCGATTGACTCGATGGTTCCGGTCGGGCGTGGCCAGCGCGAGCTGATCATCGGCGACCGCCAGACGGGCAAGACCGCCATGGCCGTAGACACCATCATCAACCAGAAGGGCAAGGACCTGTTCTGCGTCTATGTCGCCGTGGGCCAGAAGGCCTCGACGATCGCGAACGTCGTGCGCAAGCTGGAAGAGCACGGGGCCATGGAGTATACGGTCGTGATCGCAGCCTCAGCCTCCGAGTCCGCCGCCATGCAGTACATCGCACCGTACTCCGGGTGCACGATGGGCGAGTATTTCCGCGACCGGGGACAAGATGCATTGATCATTTATGACGATCTGACCAAGCAGGCGTGGGCCTATCGCCAGATCTCGCTCCTGCTGCGCCGGCCGCCCGGCCGCGAGGCCTACCCGGGCGACGTGTTCTATCTGCACTCGCGCCTGCTGGAGCGCGCCGCGCGTGTCAACGAGCAATGGGTCGAGCGCTTCACCAAGGGAGCAGTGAAGGGCAAGACCGGGTCGCTGACTGCGCTGCCGATCATCGAGACGCAGGCCGGCGACGTGACCGCGTTCGTGCCTACCAACGTCATCTCGATCACGGACGGGCAGATCTTCCTGGAGACCGACCTGTTCAATGCCGGTATCCGGCCCGCCATCAACGCGGGCATCTCGGTGTCGCGCGTGGGCGGAGCGGCGCAGACCAAGATCATGAAGCGCCGCGACACCGGCGGCGGCGTTCGCCTCGCGCTCGCCCAGTACCGCGAGCTTGCGGCCTTCGCTCAGTTCGCGTCCGACCTGGACGAGGCCACCCGCAAGCAGCTCGAGCGCGGCCGTATGGTGACCGAACTCATGAAGCAACCGCAGTACGCCCCGCTGCAGGTATGGGAGATGGCGCTTACGCTGTTCGCGGTGAACAACGGCTACTTCGACGATATCGACGTCAAGAAGGCGCTCGCCGCCGAGCGATCCATGCGCGACTACATCAAAGACAAGTACGCAGAGCTGGTGGCTCGGATCGAGGACAAGAAGGACCTCACCAAGGACGACGAGGCGCTGCTGGCCGAGGCCATCAAGGATTGGAAGAAGAACGGCAGTTACTAACGAGGCACGCCCGTATGGGCGGCGCCAATGCGGGTCACAAGTAGGCGAATATGCCAGGCACCAAAGAGATACGCATGAAGATCCGGAGTGTGCAGAACACCCGGAAGATCACCAAGGCGATGGAGATGGTGGCGGCCTCGAAGATGCGCAAGGTGCAGGAGCGCATGCGGGCCGCGCGGCCTTATGCCGAAAAGATTCGCAACGTCGCGGCCCACATCAGCCATGCGAATCCCGAGTACCGCCATCCGTTCCTGATCCAGCGCGACACGGTCAAGCGCATCGGCATCATCGTCATCACCACGGACAAGGGCCTGTGCGGTGCGCTCAACACCAACGTGTTGCGCATGGTGCTGAACCAATACAAGGAGTGGCAAGCCCAAGGCGAGGGGATCGACGTATGTTGCATCGGCAACCGGGGGCTCGGCTTCATGCAGCGGCTGGGCGCCAGCATCCTCTCGTACGTCACCAACCTCGGCGACAGGCCGCACCTGGAACGCTTCATCGGTCCGGTCAAGGTGATGCTGGACGCTTACGGCAGCGACCGCTTCGACCGTCTCATGCTCTTCTACACGCGCTTCATCAACACGATGCGGCAGGAGTCGGTCATGGACCAGTTATTGCCGCTCACCGGCGAGCGGCTCGGCGCGCCGGAGGGTACTTGGGACTATATCTATGAGCCCGAGGCCAAAGGCGTGCTCGACCACGTCCTGACGCGCTATACCGAGGCGCTGATCTACCAAGCCGTTGCGGAGAACATGGCGTCTGAGCAGTCCGCCCGCATGGTGGCGATGAAGGCTGCCTCGGACAACGCCGCTACGCTCATCGACGAGCTTACTTTGATCTACAACAAGAACCGTCAGGCCGCGATCACCAAGGAGATCGCCGAGATCGTCGGCGGTGCCGCCGCGGTCTAGCCTACCCAGTTCGAACCCGCAGGAGCAGTCATGGAACAACCTGAAGGAACGATCGTACAGTGCATTGGCGCGGTGATCGACATCCAGTTCGCGCGTGAAACGATGCCCAAGGTCTACGACGCGCTGCTGCTGGAGGATACGAGCCAGAGCGGCTTCGCGGAGCGGGGCCTCACCTTCGAGGTCGAGCAGCAGCTCGGCGATGGTATCGTGCGTTGCATCGCGCTCGGCTCCTCCGACGGCCTGCGCCGCGGAATGAAGGTCAAGAGCACCGGCGGGCCTATCTCGGTCCCGGTGGGCAATGGCACGTTGGGCCGCATCATGGATGTGCTGGGCCGACCTATAGACGAAGCCGGTCCGATCCAGACCGAAGAGCGGCGCGCGATCCATCAGCCCGCACCGAAGTTCGACGAGCTGTCTCCTTCAGTTGAGCTGCTCGAGACCGGCATCAAGGTGATGGACCTGGTCTGCCCGTTCGCCAAGGGCGGTAAGATCGGTCTGTTCGGCGGCGCGGGCGTGGGCAAGACGGTGAACATGCTGGAGCTGATCAACAACATCGCGATGCAACACGCGGGGCTGTCAGTGTTTGCAGGCGTAGGCGAGCGCACCCGCGAGGGCAACGACTTCTACCACGAGATGTCCGAAGCCGGGGTCATCAAGCTGGACAACCTGTCCGAATCCAAGGTGGCGATGGTATTCGGCCAGATGAACGAGCCGCCGGGCAATCGGCTGCGCGTGGGTCTGACGGGCCTGACCATGGCCGAGCGTTTCCGGGACGAGGGCCGGGACATCCTGCTGTTCATCGACAACATCTACCGCTACACGCTGGCCGGTGTGGAGGTGTCCGCGCTGCTGGGCCGTATGCCTTCGGCCGTCGGTTACCAACCCACGCTGGCCGAAGAGATGGGCAAGCTGCAGGAGCGTATTGTGTCCACCAAGGTCGGCTCGATCACCTCGGTCCAGGCGATCTATGTACCCGCGGACGACCTGACCGACCCCTCGCCTGCCACGACTTTCGCGCACCTGGATGCCACGGTGGTGCTGTCGCGCGATATCGCCTCGCTGGGCATCTACCCGGCCGTGGATCCGCTCGACTCGACGTCGCGCCAGGTCGATCCCAACGTCATCGGCGAAGAGCACTACAACACCACTCGCCAGGTGCAAGCTACGCTACAGCGCTACAAAGAGCTGCGCGACATCATTGCCATTCTGGGAATGGACGAGCTTTCGCCGGAAGACAAGCTGACCGTGGCGCGGGCGCGCAAGGTCCAGCGCTTCCTGTCGCAGCCGTTCCACGTCGCGGAGGTGTTCACCGGCTCTCCGGGTAAGTTCGTGCCGCTGAAGGAGACGATCAAGGGCTTCAAGATGATCGTCGGTGGCGAGTGCGACCAGCTGCCCGAGCAGGCTTTCTACATGGTCGGTCCGATCGAGGAAGCCTTCGAAAAAGCGAAGACGCTTCAGTAAGCGCAGCAGCGCAGGGGCGGGTCTGCGACATCCCCGGCTTTCTGAGACGACGCGATGGCAAACACCATACACATCGATGTGGTAAGCGCAGAGGAATCGATTTTTTCCGGCGAGGCCGAGTTCGTCGTCCTGCCCGGCGAGGCCGGAGAGCTGGGCATCTATCCGCGTCACACCCCGCTCATCACACGCATCCGGCCCGGCTCCGTGCGGATCAAGCTGCCGGGCGAGGTGGAAGAGCAGTTGATCTTTGTCGCTGGAGGCATCCTCGAAGTCCAGCCGGAGGTGATTACCGTGCTGGCCGATACGGCGATCCGCGGTCACGATCTCGACGAGGCGAAGGCGCTGGAGGCGTTGCAGCGCGCTGAGGAAGCGCGTCGCAACGCCACGGGTAAGCAGGAAATCGCGACTGTGGAAGGGGAGGTCGCCTCGCTCGCGGCGCAACTCGCGGCGATCCGGCGGCTGCGCAAGAAGTAGCGGTACAACAGGAGCAATCACGAAGAACACCGCTCACTCCGGCGTGCGTGTCGGGGCATCACCAAAGCAGCTCCGGCTGCTTTTTTGTTTCGTGATGCGGCATCGCCGATGGATCGGACTTGTCTCGAGGCGCGGCGCATGACAGGACAGCAAAACGCAGTCGAGCTCACCAGGGAACTGGTGCGGATAAATACCATCAACCCGCCCGGCCGCGAAGAGCCCTGCGCCCGATATCTCGGTGCGCTGCTGGAGAAGGCGGGGTTTGCCACGAGGTACTACAGCTTTGCAGATGGGCGCGCAAGCCTGGTCGCGGTACTCGGAGCGAGTGCGTCGAAGGCTCCGCTGTGTTTCACTGGTCACATCGACACGGTACCGCTGGGCGCGGCACCTTGGCGGGTCGACCCGTTCGCCGCCGATACCGATGCCGGCAAGCTCTATGGCCGCGGCAGTAGCGACATGAAGTGCGGTGTGGCAGCCTTCACGGTCGCCGCGCTCAACGTGGCGAGGCATTTAGGCGGCACTTCCGGGCTAGCACTGGTGATCACAGCAGGAGAGGAAACCGGCTGCGAAGGTGCGTTTCATCTGTATCGAGACGGCGTGCTGGGGCGTGCGGGTGCGGTGGTCGTGGCGGAGCCGAGCTCCAACTATCCGTACGTGGGACACAAGGGTGCGCTGTGGCTCAAGGCCAGAACTCGCGGTGTGACCGCGCATGGCTCGATGCCGGAGAAGGGCGTGAACGCCGTGTACAAGGGTGCGCGCGCAGTGAGCGCGCTGGAAGGATTCCGTTTCTCGAACCCCCCGCATGCACTGATGGGACAAGCCACCCTCAACGTCGGTACTTTCCACGGCGGCCTCAACATCAACTCCGTGCCCGACCAGGCAGAGATCGGTATCGACATCCGCACAGTGCCTACCGTGGACCACAAGGCGCTGATCCGCACTTTGGCGCAGCACATGGGCTCCGACGTCGAGCTGGAGACGCTGATGGACTTGGAGGCCGTGTACACGGATCCACAAGACCCGTGGATGCAAAGCGTGTTCAACGTGATGACCCCTATTCTGGGCGAGCGGCCAACGCCGCGGGCCGCGACATACTTCACGGATGCGGCGGCGCTGAGCCTGGCCTATAGCAGCCCGCCCACCGTTGTTCTCGGCCCCGGCGAGCCACAGATGGCGCACCAGACCGACGAGTACTGCGTCGTGGAGCATGTCGAGAAGGCAGTTGCCGCATATGAAGAAATCATTCGCGGCTGGTGCCTGAGCTGAATGGAGCGCTTCAGCACCGCAGCCGTCACTGCCCGTGTGAACGGCATACTCGACGCCGGGAGTTTCGAGCCCCTGCCGGCGGGCGATCCTGCGACGACGCTCACAGCCGGACGCGGGTGTGTCGAGGGCGAGCCGGTGTGGGTTGCCGCCACCGATCCCAGCCGTGCACGTGGCGCGCTCGGCATGGCCGAGGGGCAGACCCTATGCGCGCTGTTCCGCCAGGCGCGGAGCGAACCGCGTCCGCTGCTACTGCTCATCGATTCGGCCGGCGCGAATGTGGATGAAGGCGTGGGCGCGCTGGGGGCTTTCCGCTGGTTGTTTCGGGAAGCGCTGCTCACGCGGCTCGCGGGGCTGCCGATGCTGGCACTGCTGGGAAAGTCATGCTTCGGCGGCGCCAGCATGCTCGCAACCCTGTGTGGCCAACGGCTTTACTCGACTGAAACGCTGCTCGGCGTCTCCGGGCCCGGAGTAATCCAAGCCTTGGGTGGAACAAGCGAGCTGAACGCCGGCGATCGGAGCGAAGTGCGCGCGCTCCTGGGTGGTCCCGCGCGGGCTTTGCTCGGACCAACCGAATCGCTCGCGCTAGACGATTTATCCGCGTTTCGGGCTCATACCGTCAGGTGGCTGCGGGAGAGCGGGGTCGTCGATGCAGCTTACGAGTTGAAGGCGGAGCATGTTGAGCTGGGACGGCGCTTAAGCGAAGGCGAAGCGGTCTCGGCTTCGCCGCCCGCCCAGCGCGAGCTATCCAGCCGCCGCCTGCGGCGGCTGGTGCATCCAGGCACACCGCTTGTATGGCGCGGTCACGCATGTATGGCGCTGCCGCAGGCCGGCTCGAACGAACCTGCATCGTTCGGCCTCCTGGGCGGTGGGGCTGTGGGCGCGGAAGCGTGCTGGCAGGTGGCGGACGCGTTGCTCGACTTGCACCGGTCTAACCCGACAAGTCCAGTGGTGCTCCTCCTGGATGCCTCCGGCCATGCCTGCACCCGGCGGGATGAAGCTCTGCTGCTGTCCGCCTATCTCGCGCATCTCAGCCTGGCCGCCGGCTGGCTGGCGCAACAAGGGCATGAGCTGTCCGCGTGGCTGCCTGGCGCGGCAGCGGGTGCGGTGTATGTGGCTTTCGCTGCTCCGGCTCGGTGCGTGCTGGCGCTGAGGAGCTCGCGCATTCGAATCCTGCCCGAGGTAGCGATCCGGCAGATCCTCGGTGCCGGGATCACGGAGCGTGTCGATACCGATGCGCTGCTGGACGCGCGCGTCATCGATGGGCTGCTGGACGTGAGGTTCGAAGCCTATGCGGAAGAAAGCGTGGCATGAAGAACGCCAATGCCTATGCCGTGTTCGCGCGGAGCTTTGCGGTCAACGCGGCAAGGCCTGCGCTGGAGTTGGACAGCGGTCAAAGCTGCAGCTACGCTGACCTCGACCATGAGAGCGCCCGGTGCGCCGCAGCTCTGCAGGGCTTCGGCATGCAGCGAGGCGACCGCGTGGCAGTACAGGTCGAAAAATCGGCCCAGTCCTTGTTCTTGTACCTGGCTTGCCTGCGTGCGGGTCTAGTCTACCTGCCGCTCAACACCGCATACCGACTCCCCGAGCTCGAGCACTTCCTGTCCGACGCACAACCCTCGCTGGTGGTGTGCGGCCCGCCCGTGGCGGCGGGCATCCGAGAGCTGGTGCGCTCATCCGGCTTGCACGCGCAGGTTGCGACTCTTGACACCAGCGGAGGCGGGTCGCTGTCCGAAGCGGTGGGCCAGGCGGCACCGCACTTCGCAACCGCGACGATGGCGCCCGACGAACTCGCGGCGATCATCTATACCTCTGGGACCACCGGACGCGCCAAGGGCGCTATGGTCACGCACCGCAACCTCGTCTCGAATGCCACGGTACTGGTCGATACCTGGGGTTTTACCAGCGAGGACGTGCTGCTGCACGCGCTGCCGATCTTTCACGTGCACGGGCTGTTCGTCGCCAACCACTGCGCGCTGTTATCCGGCGCCAAGCTTCTGTGGAGGGCCAAGTTTGACGCCAGAGCGATCCTGTCAGATCTGCCGCATGCGACCGTGATGATGGGCGTACCCACGTATTACACCAGGCTGCTGGCCGAGCCCGGATTCACTGCAAAGACCTGTGCTCACATGCGCTTATTCATCTCAGGCTCGGCGCCGTTGCTGCTGGATACGTTCCACGAGTTCCAGCGGCGCACCGGCCATACCATCCTCGAGCGCTATGGCATGTCCGAAGCGGGCATGATCACGTCCAACCCGTTGCTCGGAGCACGACGCGGCGGCACCGTTGGACTTCCGCTAGCCGGTGTCTCTGTGCGAACCGTCGATGCGCAGGATCGCCCGCTCCCGGCAGGTCACAATGGAGCGATTCAGATCCGGGGTGACAACGTGTTCGCGGGCTATTGGCGTAACCCCGACAAGACGCGGGAGGAATTCACGGAAGACGGTTGGTTCCGAACCGGGGACGTGGGTGTGATCGACGAGCAGGGATATCTTTCGATCGTAGGGCGCGCCAAGGACCTCATCATCTCGGGCGGGTACAACGTCTATCCCAAGGAGATCGAGCTTGCGATCGATGCGATACCGGGCGTCGTCGAATCGGCAGTCGTAGGGATCCCCCATCCGGACTTCGGAGAGGCCGTGGCCGCCGCAGTCGTTCTAGATCCGTCCGGACCAACCTTGAGCGAAGACGGACTGATCGCTCAGCTTAAGATCCAGCTCGCGAACTACAAGATCCCCAAGCGAGTTCGCTTCGTGCCCGCTCTGCCGCGAAACGCGATGGGAAAAGTGCAGAAGATCCAGTTGCGCGAGCAGCTCGCCTCGGCGTGAGCGGTGGCCGGCAACCGGCGCGCAGATGCCCCGGACGGGCCGATCTAAAACAGTGACCTCAGCATCTTCGCCGCCAGCAGCAGGAGCACTGCGGCGAAGATCTTCTTCAACGACTCCACCGGCATGCTATGCGCGAGGCGCGCCCCGAATGGCACGGTGACGACTGTCCCCACGACCAATCCCGCCAACGCCGGCAGGTAGACATAGCCTAGGCTGAGCGGAGGCAGGTGACTCTTATCCAGTCCGGCGGCAATGTATCCGGCTGTGCCGGCCGCTGAGAGCGGCACTCCCAATGCTGCAGTCGTCCCGATCGCAGTGAGCATGGGAACATTGCACATCATCATCAGTGGCAGCATGATCACGCCTCCCGCCACGCCCACCAGGCTCGACATCCCTCCGATCAGCAAGGCAGCCATCGACATTCCGACACCGCCCGGCAACCTGCGCGTGGGCTTGGGATCGTGGCGGCGCAGGAGCTGCACCGACGAGTAAAGCACGAACGCTGTGAAGATCAGCGCGAGATAACGGGACGGCAGGCGTTCGGCGAACAATGCACCGAGCAGACTGCCGCCGACGATCCAGGGGCCTGCGCGACGAACGATGTCCCAACGCACGACACCGCGGACGTGGTGAGCGCGCACGGTGGACAGGCCAGTGAACACGATGCTGGCGATGGAAGTGCCTAGCGCTAGGTGCAGAAGTCGATCGGCGGGGAAGCGCTGCTCGCTGAAGAAGAATACCAGCAAGGGCACGATGACCACCCCGCCGCCGATACCCAGCATGCCGGCAAGGAGACCGACGAGCAAACCCAGCGCCAGATAGGCAAGCCACCACCAATCCGGAGTGAAGGCCTCCACCGCGGCTCAGTTTCCCTCTGGTTCCTCAAGAAGCTTCAGGATGAACCGCCACTCGGTCGCTTGCACCGGCGTAATGGAAAGGCGGTTGGCACGCTGTAGCACGCGCATCTCGGCGAGTTGGGGGTACTTCCGCATCTCCTGGATTCCGAGCAGGCGCGTCTTGCGCAACAGGCGTACGTCGACGTTGATCCAACGCGGGTTGCTGCGCGTAGCCGCCGGATCGTGGTATTCGCTCTTGGGGTCGAACTGCGTTTCGTCCGGATAGCCGAGCCGAGCCACCTCGATCACGCCGGCGATGCCGGGGTGTGGGCAGCTCGAGTGGTAGAAGAAGGCTTGATCTCTGAGGCGCATGTCGTCGCGCATGAAGTTGCGCGCCTGATAGTTGCGCACGCCCCACCACGCGGTCGTCCTGCGCGGCGCTGCCGCCAGGTCGTCGACGCTGAACACGTCCGGCTCCGATTTCATCAGCCAGTAGCGCATAAGACGCCGCTGAGCGTGGTGGACGCGGGACCCCGCAACGCGCCGCCCCATGAAAACGAAGAGCGGCATACCGCCGCTCTCGTGGATTGGGAGCCCCCCACAAATGCCGTCAGGCCAGGATCTTGAACCTAGGGTTCAAGGGTGGTCGCCTTCCGAGCGCATCAGGCGCTTCCAGATCGGACGCGCACAACAGCGCTACTATGGGCAGCAACCAGGATTACGACATTGGTTCACAGAAACGTACAGCCTAGACAAACACCGCAGGGGGCAAGCTTAAGCCATTGGCATCAATGCGGCCGAAGCGCACGCGACCTGATTAGAACAGATCGTCTTGTGCGGACACCGCCTCATCGATGGCAGCCACCATGGATTTCATTTTACGCTTTAGCTCTCCGATGTCAAAACCGGCGCTGAGCCGAGTCGACAACAGTTCGTGGGCGATATTCAGACCCGCCATCACGGCGATACGCTCCGTGCCGATGACCTTGCCCGTGTCGCGAACCTCGCGCATTTTGGCGTCGAGGTGCTGAACTGCTCGGAGCAGTCCCTCTTGCTCTTCGTCCTTGCAGGCGATCCGAAAGCTGCGATCGAGGATGCTCACTTCGATCGCGCGCCCATCGCGTTTCATTCCCCTTCCTCGGGAAGCCGAGTCAACAGCCCCTCCAGACGTGCGCGCGCGTTCCCGATCTTGTCCCTCAGCTGTTTGTTTTCGTTCTGTGCCGCGGCCAGTTGTTGCCGTAACTCGTGGTTGTCTCTGCGTAGGCGATGGCATAGCTGTACGAGCTGGTTAATTTTTTCGTCGAGGGTATTGAGCTCCGCTTCCATCGAGACACTATAGTGATAGAAATCTTGCTAAGTCAACTGGTAACGGGTTTTTCTGAATGTTCTTTGACATATCGCTGAGCCCGCTTCCCACGGGATGCAGTCCGCGTCCATGCGCGCCTTGCGGACCGGCTGTGTACAGGTTTGGCCGGCCCAAACCACGGGTGACTTGCACGCCCGTTTCCGGCGGTCCGGGTGGAGTTCCTCGGCCGAGGCAAGCGCGAAGCAGGTGCGTCGTCTCACCCAGGCCGTGGCGAACGCCTTGCGCCTCCCCACAACCGATTCGCCAGATGATCGGCTATCCGCCCGACTGCTTTAGGCAAAAGACAGATCCGGAGTCGGCGCCGCAAGCGCAGGCGAGAAGAGGTGCGCGGTCGCGCCAGCGCGCCGAGAACGCGCGGTCGTCCGGGTCCCGCCGTAGGAATACCGCCGTGGGCGGTCTCTTTGCCCCCGCTTGTCTTCGGCGGCAGATCAACACCCGGTCAGCAGGCTTTGATCGCAGCGGGCAGTCGGTGTCGTGGCCCGCCGGGAGCACAGGACCGCGCCGCTTGCCGAAGACGCGGGGCAGGCAGCACATGAGCCGTGCGGTACGCCGCGGATCGGGGCTGGCGCCGGACAGGCACGGCGCCTATTCCTTGCCGGGGCGATCGCCTCGGATGCGGGCCATGTGCACTCTCAACCCACCTGGCGCACGGCTTGCTACAATCCGACCGCTTCGCGGACAGCGCTCCGGTTGGCTTCCCCACCCCGATCTGGTCTCCAATCGGCAACTCCACCCCAGCGCATCCTCTCCATGGCGCCATCTCTACCGACTCTGCTGCAACGTGGCTGATGCCAGGTCTCGCCCCCGAGGCGAGCGAACTCAGATTGAGGCAGGCGTAACCACCGGGATGCGACCGGAGGGCTGTGTACCCGGCGTCGTGTTGCGTCCCTCAGGCTTGAATTTCCCGTTATGAGTGCTATGGTGCGGCGATGACCGGCCCTCAGTTGTATCTGCGTCTACTTGGCTACGTGCGGCCTTACTGGCGCATGTTCGCGCTGTCGATCCTCGGGATGCTGATCTTCGCCGCGACCGAAGTGGCGCTGCCCGCGTCGGCCAAGCCGTTCCTGGACGGTACCTTCATCGACAAAGACCCCGTGCTAATGCGCTGGGTCCCCATCGCACTGGTGCTCCTCTACATCGTGCGGGGAGCTGGAGCGTTTCTCGGCCAGTACGCTAGCAGCTACGTCGGAACGCGCGTCATCATGGACCTGAGGCAACAGATGTTCGAGCGTCTGCTCAGTCTGCCGCTCGGCTATTTCGCGGAGAACCTCAGCGGCAAGATCATCTCCAAGTTCACCTTCGACGTGATTCAGATCTCGGTCGCCGTGACCTACGTGGTCACCGTTGTCGTGCGTGACTCCGTGACTATCGTTGCGCTGCTGGCGTACATCCTGTGGCTGAATTGGGGGCTGACACTGGTTACGTTCGTCGTTATTCCCCCGATCGCGCTGGCCGTCCGCGCATTCAACCGACGGTTGCGCCATCTCACGCGCCAGACTCAGCAAACAATGGGGGACGTGAACCAGGTGCTGCAGGAGAGCATCGAGGGCCAGAAGGTCGTCAAGATCTTCGCAGGGCAGGACTATGAGTCCAGGCGTTTTGGTGCTGCGGCGAACCGCGTGCGCCGTCTGCTGATGAAGGAACAGGCCGCGGCGGCCGCCAACGTGCCGATCGTGCAGCTGCTAGCAGCCATTGCAGTGGCGGTTGTGGTCTGGCGCGTGACCGTCGATGTCAAAGCCGATCGGACTACTGTAGGGAGCTTCGTTTCCTTCACGGCCGCGATGCTACTCATCACTGCGCCGCTGAAGCGCTTGACGAGCGTCACGGAGCACCTGCAGCGCGGCCTGTCCGCCGCCGAAAGCGCCTTTTCTCTGGTGGACGAACGCCCGGAGGACGATCGGGGCAGCGTCGTCCTCGGGCGAGCCCGGGGAGAGATCCGCTTCGACGGCGTGAGCTTCCGATACCCCGGGTCGGAGCGACCGGCGTTGTGCGATATCGATCTGGTCGTGCGTTCGGGTGAGACGGTAGCGCTGGTGGGGCTGTCGGGAAGCGGCAAGACGACACTGGCCAACCTCATTCCGCGCTTCTTTCATCCGACCGAGGGCCGGATCTTGGTCGACGGTCACGATATCGAGACGATCCGCCTGGCCAGCGTCCGGGCCAACGTCGGCTTAGTCAGTCAAGACGTTACGTTGTTCAACGACACGATCGCGGCCAACATCGCCTACGGTGCGAGAGCCGCTGCTAGCGAGGCGGAGATCATCGCAGCCGCCAGGGCGGCTCATGCCTGGGAATTCATTCAGATGCTACCGGACGGACTTGCCACACTGGTGGGCGAGAACGGCGTCAAGCTGTCTGGCGGCCAGCGCCAGCGCTTGGCGATCGCGCGAACGCTGCTCAAGAATGCTCCGATTCTCGTGCTCGACGAGGCGACCTCGGCACTTGATTCGGAGTCGGAGCGTCACGTCCAGGCAGGACTCGAGGCGTTGATGCGTGGCCGTACCGCAATCGTCATCGCACACCGCCTATCCACCATCGAGAACGCGGATCGCATCGTCGTCCTCGATCAGGGCCGAATCGTTGAGGCGGGCACCTCCTCTGAGCTGCTCGCGCGGGGTGGCCTGTATGCCAGGCTACACCGCATGCAATTCTCCGTCGGTGCCGAGCCGGTGGGTTCGGTCGCGCACTCAGCGTCCTGAGCAGGCCGCGGGGTTGTCGGCGTCGGGGCGTGGAAGGACTAGCCCGGCGGTACAAACTGTACCAAGCTTGATTTCCCGCAAACGCCCGTACACTGAGGGGTCGATCGATTTCCGGGGCGTCTTGATGAAATATCCGGGCTAGTGTGCCTGGTCCCAGTTCATGCCGACGCCGAGGTCGACCACCAAGGGAACCTCCAGCTGAGCCACGCCGGTCATCAGGCGCGGCACCTCGAGCCGTACGCGCTCGACCTCGTCCTGCGGAACCTCGAGTACCAATTCGTCATGCACCTGCATGATCAGTGCGGCCCCGAGGTGCTGGTCGCGCAACCAGCCATCGACCGCGATCATCGCCAGCTTGATCAGGTCTGCCGCGGTTCCCTGCATTGGGGCGTTGATCGCCGCGCGCTCGGCCGCCTGGCGCCGTTGGTTGTTCGAAGCCCGGATGTCCGGCATATGCAGACGCCGGCCGAAGACGGTTTCCACGTAGCCCTTCTCTCTTGCCGATTCGCGGGTCCGTTGCATGTATTCGGCCACACCGGGGTACCGCGCGAAGTAGCGGTCCATGTACTGCTGGGCTGCGCCGCGTTCTATACCGAGTTGCGACGCCAGACCGAAGGCGGACATGCCATAGATGAGCCCGAAGTTGATGGTCTTGGCATAGCGCCGCTGCTCGCTTGTCACCTGATCCGGGGGCGTGGCGAAGATCTCCGAAGCCGTGCGGCGGTGCACGTCCTCCCCCGATGCGAACGCCGCAAGCAGGTTGGCGTCCTTCGACAGATGCGCCATGATCCGCAGCTCGATCTGCGAGTAGTCCGCAGAGACGATACGATGGCCCGGCGGGGCGATGAAGGCCTCGCGCACGCGCCTGCCTTCCGCAGTCCGGATCGGGATGTTCTGTAAATTGGGTTCGTTGCTGGACAAGCGTCCGGTAACGGCCACCGCCTGGGCGTAGTTCGTATGCACGCGGCCGGTGCGCGGATTGATCATCCGCGGCAGCTTGTCGGTGTACGTGCTCTTCAGCTTCGAGACGGCGCGGTAGTCCAGAATCAGCTTGGGCAGCGGAAAGTCGAGCGAGAGCTGCTCGAGAACGTCCTCGTCGGTAGACGGCTGACCGCTCGGCGTCTTCTTGATTACTGGCAGCTTGTGCTTGTCGAACAAGACCTCCTGGATCTGCTTGGGAGAGTTGAGATTGAACGGCTGGCCGGCTAGCTCTTGCGAGCGGGACTCGATCTCCGCCATCCGTTGGCCGAGAGCTCGACTCTGCTGCTCGAGCAACGCGCTGTCGATCAGCACGCCGTGCCGCTCCATGGCGAACAACACCTCCATCACCGGCATCTCGATCTTGCGGTAAATGAACGATAGCCGTTCATCCGCTTGGATCGAGGGGTGGAGGGCGCGATGCAACTGCAATGTCACATCGGCGTCCTCCGCCGAATATTCGGTGGCGCGCTCGATGCTCACCTGATCGAAGCCGATCTGGGACGCTCCTTTGCCGGCCACCTCTTCGTAGGTGATGGTCTTCAGCCCCAGATGTCGTTGCGCCATGCTGTCCATGTCGTGGGGCTTGTGGCTTTCCAGGATATAGGACTGCAGCAGCGTATCGTGTTGCACCCCGCGCAGCCGAATCCCATAGTTGGCCAGCACGTGCATGTCGTACTTGAGGTTCTGTCCCAGCTTCGGACGGGACGGGTCTTCCAGCCACGGCTTGATGCGCGCCAGCGTCGCGTCCAGGGACAGCTGGTGAGGTGCTCCTGCGTAGCGGTGCGCCAACGGCACATACGCAGCGAGCCCCGGGTCGACGCAAAGCGAGATTCCGACCAGCTTGGCCGCTTGAGGGTCGAGGCTCGTGGTCTCGGTATCCAGTGAGACGAGCTCCGCCGGCTCGATGACGCCGACCCACTTCTCGAGCTGGCTCGGTTGCAGCACGGATTCGTATGCGCGCGTCCGATCTGGTGCCGCTAGGGCGGGCTGCGAATCGCCCAGTTCCTTACGCCAGCTGCGGAACTCGAAGCGATCGAACAGCCGGGCCAAGTTCGCGCGGTCCGGCGACTGGTCCCTAAGTTCGTCGACGGCGACGGGCACCGGCACATCGCACTTCACCGTTACCAGCCGGCGCGCGAGCGGCAGCCAATCCGTCGCGCGCCGCAGGTTCTCGCCCACTACACCGGCGATCTCGTCAGCATGTGCAAGGAGGTTGTCCAGCGTGCCGTACTGCGCCAGCCATTTCGCCGCCGTCTTCGGGCCGACCTTGTCGACCCCCGGAACGTTGTCGACGGAGTCGCCGGTCAGCGTGAGGTAGTCGATGATCTGCTCCGGCTTGACGCCGAACTTGGCCAGCACCGCAGCTTCATCGAAGGTTTCGTTGGACATGGTGTTGACCATCGTCACCATCGGGTCCACAAGCTGCGTGAGGTCCTTGTCGCCGGAGGAGATGACCGTGCGAATCCCACGTCGCTTTGCCTCTGACGCAAGAGTGCCTATGACATCGTCAGCCTCCACACCTTCAACCTCGAGCAGCGGCCAGCCTAGCGCGCGAATACACTCATGCAGTGGCCCAATCTGCGTGCTCAGGTCGTCCGGCATCGGCGGCCGGTTTGCCTTGTATGCGGGGTACCAGTGGTCGCGGAAGGTCTTGCCTTTTGCGTCGAATACGCAGGCGCTATAATCCGCCGGCACTTCACTGTGCAGCCGGCGAAGCATGTTGAGCACGCCGTAGATGGCGCCCGTGGGCTCTCCCGCCTTGGTCCGCAGGTCGGGCAGCGCATGAAAGGCGCGGTAGAGATAGGACGAAGCGTCGACCAGCAGCAGCGTTTTCACGGGAGCAGCGGCCCGGCCCAGCACAGCGTTCGTCCCGGCTTCACGCCCTGAGTATTCCACAAGCACCGACCGGTGCGCTGCGGCGCGCCGGTCTCACGAGACGGACAGATCATGAGCGTTGCAGACAAGATTCCGAGACCTCAGGCGGCCGAGCTGATCGAGAAGCCCTGGACCGGCAGAGAGGCGTGGCGCGTATTCGGGATTATCGCAGAATTCGCCGAGGCGACTGAACGGCTGAGCGCCATCCGCCCGGCAGTCAGCATCTTCGGCAGCGCGCGCATCGGCCCCGGCCATCCCTATTACGCTCTCACCGAAGAGATCGCTCGCCAGCTTTCCGACGCTGGCTTCACGGTGATCTCGGGAGGCGGACCGGGGCTGATGGAGGCTGCCAACCGGGGCGCATACCACGGTCGTTCTCTCTCCGTGGGGCTCAACATCCAACTTCCGAACGAGCAGCAGGTGAATTCGTTCCAGGATGTGAGTCAATCCTTCCGGCACTTCTTCTCGCGCAAGGTGATGTTCGTGAAATTTGCCTCCGCCTATGTGGTCATGCCGGGGGGATTCGGGACGTTGGACGAGCTGATGGAAGCGCTCACCTTGGTGCAGACACACAAGATCCGGCGCATGCCCGTCATCCTGGTGCATGAGCCGTTTTGGCGGGGCATGATGCGCTGGATCCGGACCACGCTGGTGAGCGAGGGAATGATCGACCCGCAGGACGTGGACCTGCTGCAGGTGATCGACGAGCCTGCGCAGGTCGTCAATGCGATCTTCGAGCATTACGAGAAACGCGGCTTTGAGCCCTCCGCCGCCGAACGGGAGGCTCAGCTCAACCTATAGCCCACTCGCGCCGCACGATGTCCGTCTTCACCACCGTCACTCCCGAGCAGCTCTCGACCTGGCTCAAGGATTACTCCATCGGCCTGCTCACCGATCTGCAAGGCATCCTGTCCGGGATCGAGAATACAAACTACTTCGTGACCACGACCCACGGGCGCTTCGTTCTCACGCTGTTCGAGAAGCTCAAGCCGCACGAACTGCCCTTCTATCTGGACCTCATGGCGCATCTGTCCAGCCACGGCATCCCCTGCCCCAAGCCCATCGCGAATCTGCACAACAGCTTCCTCGGCGAGCTGAACGCGAAACCCGCGACCATCGTGACATGTCTTGAGGGGCGCCCCGTGCTCGACCCGACACCGGAGCATTGCGCGCGCGTGGGCGAGGTCCTCGCGGAGATGCATCAGGCAGGGCGCACCTACCGCGGTCACCTGGAAAACCTGCGCGGTCCCAAGTGGTGGACCGCGAGCGCGGTCGAGATCTACCCTTTCCTCAGTCCGGAAAGTGCCGAGCTGATGCGCTCCGAGATCCGATTCCAGTCGAGCCATCGCCACGACGATCTGCCGCGCGGGGTGATCCACGCCGACCTGTTTCGCGACAATGTCCTGTTTCGAACCAACGAGGCCGGCGCCGACATGGTCGGCGGCTTCATCGATTTCTACTTCGCGTGCGTCGACGTGCTGATCTACGACGTTGCCATCACAGTCAACGACTGGTGCATGGATGCGGACTGCCGCCTCGACTCCTCCCGGACCGGCGCTCTGTTGGATGCTTACCAGCAGGTGCGTCCCTTCACCGACGCCGAGCGCCACGCCTGGCCCGTGATGCTACGCGCTGGCGCCCTGCGCTTCTGGGTCTCGCGACTGTATGACTTCCATCTACCGCGTCCCGGTGAGCTCACGCATGCCCACGACCCGGAACGCTTCCGAAAGATACTGCTCCATCACCTCGACGAGTCGCGCCGGCCGTACCGGCTAAGCGCTTAGCCCGCCGTTCCGCTGCGCGCCGGCTAGGCGGGCGTAAGCCGCGCGTAGGCCAAGACCAACTCCTTGCGGCCTACCTGCCGGAAGTTCACCTCTACCCGCGCGTCGTCTCCCCCGCCGAGGACGCTCACGATCACGCCGGGCCCGAACTTGGGATGGACTACGTCTTGGCCGATGCGCCAAGGGGAGGCCGCAGAAGGCGCAGCGTAGGTTGAAAGCGCGACCGCGGCTGCCGGATGCTCACCGGTTCCGAGCCGCGTAAAGGGTCGGCCCCCGACACGCCGTATGAGGCTGGTCGGTAGCTCGTCCAGAAAGCGCGAGGCGATGTTGTAGCGTGTTTGTCCGTGCAGCATGCGGGTCTGGGCGTGGCTGAGATACAGGCGCCGGCGGGCGCGCGTGATCGCGACGTACATCAGGCGCCGCTCCTCTTCCACTCCGTCGCCCTCGGTCAGGCTGTTCTCGTGCGGGAACAAGCCTTCCTCCAGGCCGCTGATGAACACCGCCTCGAACTCAAGCCCCTTGGCCGCGTGTACCGTCATCAACTGCAGCGCGTCCGCGCCGGCGGCGGCTTGATGCTCGCCGGCCTCGAGCGCTGCATGGGCGAGGAATGCCGGAAGCATTAAGTTCGCGTCCGGGCCGGACGGGACGAGCGCCTCGGCGTCGGAGCCAAAGCCGTTGGCCGCCTGCGCCGCGCTGAGCAATGACTCGTCGGGGTCGAACCCGGCCGCGGCGTTGATCAGTTCGTTCAAGTTCTCGATCCGATCCCTTCCATCCTTGTCGCCCGCATAATAGTCCTTGAGCCCGCTTCGCGCGATGACGCGCTCGGCGATCTCGGGCAAGGACCGCTCTCGGCAGTCCCGAGCGAGCTCCTCGATGAGCTGCACAAAGGAGGCGAGCTGCTGACCGGCCTTGCCCGAGAGCGGCTTGGAGCAGGCGGCCTGCCACAAGCTCACGCCGCGCAACCGCGAGATCTCCGTCAACTGCTCCAGACTCCGGCTTCCGATGCCGCGTGCTGGAATGTTGATCACCCTCAGGAAGGCGCCATCGTCTTCGGAGTTGGCCACGAGCCGGAGATAGGCCAACGCGTGTTTGATTTCCTGCCGCTCGAAGAAGCGCAGTCCGCCGTAGACTCGGTACGGCAGGCCGGCGTTGAACAGCGCATGCTCCAGCACCCGGGATTGCGCGTTCGCGCGATACAGCACGGCGATGTCGGACGGGCGCATTCCTTCGCTCCGCAGGCCCTGGATCTGCTCGACGATAAAGGCGGCCTCGTCGACATCCGTGAGCGCCTCGTGCACGCTGAGCGGTGGCCCCTCGCCCGCTTGCGTCCAAAGCTTCTTTCCCAGCCGCTTCGAGTTGCGGCTGATCAGCGCATTCGCGGCGTCGAGGATGTTGCCCTGGCTGCGGTAGTTCTGCTCCAGCTTGATCACCTTGCCGCGCGCGAAGTCGCGTTCGAAGTCGAACATGTTCTGCGGAGAGGCACCGCGGAACGTATAGATCGACTGATCGTCGTCGCCGACCGCGAACATCGCGGTGTTGGCGCCGGCCAGCAGCTGCAGCCAACGGTATTGCAGGCGGTTCGTGTCTTGGAACTCGTCGACTAGGATATGGGCGAAGCGCTGCTGATAGTGGGTGCGGAGGGGCTCGTTGCGCGACAGCAGCTCATAGCAGCGCAGCAGCAGCTCCGCAAAGTCGACGACGCCCTCCCGGCTGCACTGCTGATCGTACTCCCCGTAGAGCTGGATCATCCGGCGGGACCACTCATCGCCGGCCTCCACCGCCGAAGGTCGTTTCCCCGCCTCCTTGTTTGCGTTGACGAAGTACTGCAGGTCGCGCGGCGAGCAACGCTCCTCATCGACATCGAGCGACTTCAGCAGCCGCTTGATCACCGCCATCTGGTCTTGCGAGTCCAGGATCTGGAACGTCTGCGGCAGTCCGGCGTGGCGATGATGGATGCGTAGCATCCGGTTGCACAGCCCGTGAAAGGTCCCGACCCACATGCCGCGGGTGTTGATCGGCAGCATGGCTGCAACCCGCGTGAGCATCTCCTTGGCCGCCTTGTTCGTGAACGTCACCGCCAGAATCCCGGACGGCCCGATCTGGCCGGTCTGGATCAACCAGGCGATGCGTGTGGTGAGGACGCGAGTCTTGCCGCTGCCAGCCCCGGCCAGGATCAGCGCGCACCCCTGCGAAAGAGTGACGGCTTCGAGCTGTTGCGGGTTGAGGCCGGCGAGGATGTTACTGGAGATCACTCGGTCGAGGCGTTGAGTCTGTCCGCGGATTATAGACCGGTAGCGCACAAGCACGTGGAGCGCGGCGACTGCCGCCCCGGATGTCCCGGGCAGCCCGATATTTCGGCCTGCAGGAGGGCCCAGGTATAATTTGTCGCTTTACCAACTGAGCCGCCGAATCATGCTGCATCCGCAGTATCGACCCGCCGAGGTCGAGAGACAGGCACAGATGGCGTGGGAACAAGCCAAGGTCGCGCGCGCCATCGAGACCCCGGAGCGTCCGAAATACTATTGCTTGTCCATGTTCCCGTACCCGTCGGGCAAGCTGCACATGGGGCATGTGCGCAACTACACCATCGGCGATGTGCTGTCGCGCTACCACCGCATGAAGGGCTACAACGTGTTGCAGCCAATGGGGTGGGACGCGTTCGGGTTGCCGGCGGAGAACGCCGCGATGGCCAACGGCGTCCCTCCGGCAAAGTGGACCTACGACAACATCGCCTACATGAAAAAGCAGCTGAAGTCGCTCGGGTTCGCCATCGATTGGGATCGGGAGCTGGCGACTTGCAAGCCGGACTACTACCGCTGGAATCAGTGGCTGTTCCTGCGCATGCTGGAGAAGGGGCTGGTCTACAAGACGACCGGTCTGGTCAATTGGGATCCGGTGGACCAGACGGTGCTCGCCAACGAGCAAGTCATCGACGGGCGCGGCTGGCGTACCGGCGCGGCGGTCGAAAAGCGCGAGATCCCGATGTACTACATGCGGATCACCGCTTATGCGGACGAGTTGTTGGCTGCGCTGGATCGACTGCCCGGATGGCCGGAGCGCGTCAAAACCATGCAGGCCAACTGGATCGGCCGCAGCGAGGGAGTGGAGATCGAGTTCCCAGTCGTGGAAGAGCCCTCCATGCCCTTGAAGGTGTTCACCACGCGTGCCGACACGCTCATGGGCGCAACCTACTGTGCGGTTGCGGCGGAGCATCCGCTTGCGGCGAAGGCCGCACAGGGCAACCGGCAGCTTGCCGCTTTCGTCGAGGAGTGCAAGCGCGGGGCGACGATGGAGGCAGAGCTCGCTACGATGGACAAGAAGGGCATGCCCACGGGCCTGCATGCGACACATCCGCTCAGCGGCGCGGAGCTGCCGGTCTGGGTCGCCAACTATGTGTTGATGGCATACGGCGAGGGTGCGGTGATGGCGGTGCCGGCGCACGATCAGCGCGACTTCGAGTTCGCGAAGACGTACGGCCTTCCGATCCGGCAAGTGATCCAACCCGAAGAGCAGCCGGCGCTCCGAGAGGGAGTTGGCGATGCTGATGCTCACGCACAGCCGGTGCAGGACAGGGATCTGGATGAACCGGGCGGCCGGATCGGCGTGTTCTCGACGGACTCGTGGCAAGACTGGTACGCGGCACATGGCAGATGCATCAATTCCGGACGCTACGACGGGATGACATTCGATGCGGCAGTCGAGGCGATCGCCGCGGACCTGCAGT
>Ga0335084_10000800_pt1 | contig 27872 bp, 25 predicted proteins | sample Lox_Sample_44_FD_206721 | JGI IMG/M metagenome (GOLD analysis project Ga0335084, IMG submission 206721) | Soil microbial communities from Loxahatchee National Wildlife Refuge, Florida, United States - Lox_Sample_4.4 | ecosystem: Environmental > Terrestrial > Soil > Wetlands | place: USA... | reverse complement strand
CGCGGCAAGGCGTTGCGCGCCCGCGTGGTGCCGCCGCCTTTCGTACGCGAGGGCAAGAGCCTGATCGACCGATTCCTGAGCTGATCCGACCGGAGGTGCATGTGAAAACCCTCGACAACCTCAAGTACACGCCGACCCACGAGTGGGTCCGCACCGAGCCCGATGGTACGCTCGCCGTCGGCATCACCGACTTCGCGCAGGACGCGCTCGGCGACATCGTCTTCGTCGAGTTCCCGAAGATCGGCGCCACGGTGAAGGCGGGCGACGCGGTCGGCGTCGTCGAGTCGGTGAAGGCCGCCTCGGACATCTACGCCCCGGTGTCGGGCGAGGTCGTCGCGATCAACAGCGACATCCCGGATCACTGGGAGCGGATCAACCAGGACGCGTTCGCGGCGTGGCTCTACAAGCTGCGACCGTCGGATGCCGGCGAGCAGAAGGCGCTCCTGGACGCAAAGGCCTACGCGGCGAAAGCGGAGGACTCGAAATGACTGCACGGCCCGCGCTGACGGGCGGCGCGCTCCCCGCCTTCGCCGCGCGGCACATCGGGCCGAGCCCGACGGAGCAGCGGGCGATGCTCACCGAGCTCGGCTTCGCTTCGCTCGACGAGATGGTCGAGCGCCTCGTCCCTGCGTCGATCCGCGACGCGGAGCCGCTCGGCTTCCCGCACGTGGGCGACGAGGCGGAAGTCCTCGCCGCGCTCCGGCGCCTCGCGGCGAAGAACCGGGTGCTGCGTTCGTTCATCGGCATGGGCTATCACGGCACGCACACGCCGGCGGTGATCCTGCGCAACGTCCTCGAGAACCCGGCGTGGTACACGGCGTACACGCCCTACCAGCCGGAGATCTCCCAGGGCCGCCTGGAAGCGCTGATGAACTTCCAGACGATGATCACCGACCTCACCGGGCTCGACGTGGCCAACGCCTCGCTGCTCGACGAAGGCACCGCCGCGGCGGAGGCGATGGCGCTCGCCGCGCGCAGCGCCGCGCGGGGCGGCGCATTCTTCCTGGCGCACGACTGTCATCCGCAGACAATCGCCGTGGTCCGGACGCGGGCGCAGGCCGCCGGGATCGAGGTCGTCGTCGGGCGTCCCGACGATGCGGCTGCGACCGACTGCTTCGGCGCGCTGCTCCAGTATCCCGCTACGACCGGCGAGATCGTCGACCACCGCGAGCTGATTGCGAAGCTCCGCGCGAAGAAAGTCCACGTCGCGATGGCTGCCGATCTCCTCGCGCTCACGTTGCTCGCGCCGCCGGGCGAGCTGGGCGCCGACATCGCGCTCGGATCGACGCAGCGCTTCGGCGTGCCGATCGGCTACGGGGGACCCCACGCAGCGTACATGGCGTGCACCGACGCGCTCAAGCGCGGGCTGCCGGGGCGCTTGGTCGGCGCCACCGTCGACAGCCACGGCGCGACCGCCTATCGCCTCGCGCTGCAGACGCGCGAGCAGCACATCCGCCGCGAGAAGGCGACGAGCAACATCTGCACCTCGCAGGTGCTGCTCGCGGTCATGGCGAGCATGTACGCCGTCTACCACGGTGCGGAGGGGCTCTCGGCGATCGCGCGGCGGGTCCATCGGCGCGCCGCGGTGCTCGCGCACGGGCTCGGCCTGATCGGGCGGCCGGTGGAGACGAGGCACTTCTTCGACGCGTTCGTCGTGCGCACCGGCGCCGATACCGCAGCGGTCCATGCCCGCGCACTGGCCGCCGGATTCAACCTGCGGCACATCGACGACGCGGGCATCGGCGTCGCCCTCGACGAGACGACGACCGAGGGGGAGGTGGAAGCGCTGTGGCACGTCTTTGCGACGAAGGGCGAGCCCGTGCCGTCGTGGGCCGCGGCAGATACCACGGCGCCCGACCGGCTGCCTGCGCCGCTCGCACGCACGAGCGCGTTCCTGCGGCACCCGGTGTTCTCGAGCCACCGCTCCGAGACTGCGATGCTGCGCTATCTGCGCTCGCTCGCCGACAGGGATCTCGCGCTCGACCGCACGATGATCCCGCTCGGCTCGTGCACGATGAAGCTCAACGCGACCACCGAGCTCCTTCCGATCACCTGGCCGGAGTTCGCCGGCCTGCACCCGTTCGCGCCGGCGGACCAGGCGCAGGGCTATCGCGAGCTCGCCGACGAGCTCGAGCGCTGGCTGTGCGCGGTCACCGGGTACGACGCCTGCTCGCTGCAGCCGAACTCGGGCGCCGAGGGCGAGCTCGCAGGACTCGTCGCGATCCGCGCGTATCACGTGAGCCGCGGCGAAGGGCGCCGGCACGTGGTGCTCGTGCCCGGCTCCGCGCACGGCACCAACCCCGCCTCCGCGCACATGGCCGGCTGCGAGGTCGTGGTGGTCGCGACCGACGCCAAGGGCAACGTCGATCTCGACGATCTCGCCGCGAAGGCGGCGAAGCACGCCGCGGACCTCGCCGCGATCATGATCACCTACCCCTCGACGCACGGCGTCTACGAACCGAACGTCCGCGAGGTCTGCGAGATCGTGCATGCGCACGGCGGCCAGGTGTATCTCGACGGCGCGAACCTGAACGCCCTGATGGGCACTGCGTCGCCCGGCCGGTTCGGCGCCGACGTGTCGCACCTCAACCTGCACAAGACATTCTGCATCCCTCACGGCGGCGGCGGACCGGGCGTCGGGCCGGTGGCGGTCAAGGCACACCTCGCCCCGTTCCTGCCCGGACATCCCCTGCGCGCGCCCGCGGTGGGCGGCGTCGGGCCGGTGGCGTCGGCGCCGCTCGGCAGCGCCGGCATACTGCCCATCTCGTGGGCGTTCATCGCGCTCATGGGCGGGCGCGGCCTGACCGAGGCTGCGCGCGTCGCGGTGCTGAACGCGAACTACGTGGCGAGGCGGCTCGCGCCGCACTTCCCGATCCTCTACACCGGCGAGTCGGGCGGCGTCGCGCACGAGTGCATCGTCGACCCGCGTCCGCTCAAGGACGCGACCGGCGTCACTGCCGAGGACATCGCGAAGCGCCTGATCGACTTCGGCATCCACGCGCCGACGATGTCGTTCCCGGTCGCCGGCACGCTGATGGTCGAGCCGACCGAGAGCGAGGACAGGCGCGAGCTCGACCGGTTCATCGACGCGATGATCGCGATCCGCGCCGAGATCCGCGAGATCGAGCAGGGACGCTGGCCGAAGGACGACAATCCGCTCAAGTGCGCGCCGCACACCGCGGCTGCGACCGCCGCGGACGAGTGGGCGCACCCTTACTCGCGGGCCCGCGCCGCCTACCCGGTGCCGGCCTTGCGGGCGTCGAAATACTGGTCGCCGGTCGGGCGCGTGGACAACGTGTACGGGGACCGGCACCTCGTCTGCACCTGCCCACCGATGTCGGCGTATCAGGCGGGATAGCCTGCCGATCGTTCCCGTTCGAGCGCGATGACCGCGCGCGGATCCCGGCGGCAATCGAGCGTTCCCGCGACGCGACTCGGCCGCCTCCTCGGGCTCGGCCTCGCGGCCGGCGAGCTCGTGCTCGGCGGCGTGGCGGAAGGCGTGCGGCGGCTTGCCGAGGGCGAGCGCCTCGGTGCGGCGCAGACGCTCCTGACCGGGTCGAATGTCCGCCGGCTCGCGCGGCGCCTCGCGCGGCTGCGCGGCGCGGCGATGAAGCTCGGCCAGCTCCTGTCGCTCGAAGGCGAGGAGTTCCTGCCGCGCGAGGCGGCTGCCGCGCTCGCCGTGCTCCGCGCCGGCGCGGAACCGATGCCGCTCGCCCAGCTCCATCGCGTGCTGGGACGCGAATACGGCAGGGGGTGGGCCGCTCGCTTCGAGCGGTTCGACGACGAGCCGGTCGCGGCCGCCTCGATCGGCGAGGTGCATCGGGCCCGCACGCGCGATGGCCGCGAGCTCGCGCTGAAGATCCAGTATCCCGGCGTCGCCCGGTCGATCGATGCCGACGTCGACAACGTCGCGGCCCTGCTGCGCCTGCTCGACGTGCTGCCCCGCGGGGCGGACATCGACGCGCTGGCGGCCGAGGCGAAGCGCCAGCTCCGTCAGGAGGCCGACTACTTCGCGGAGGCGCGCTTCCTCGCCAGGTACCGGAGGCTCGTCGCCGACGAGCCGCGCCTCCTCGTCCCCCGCGTCCACGGCGACCTGACGAGCGCGCGCGTTCTCGCGATGGATTACATCGAGGGCGCGCCGCTCGAGACGCTCGCCGGCGCGCCGCAGGCGGTGCGCGACGCCGTCGGAGCGCTGCTCGAGCGGCTCGTCTTCCGCGAGCTTTTCGAGTTCGATGTGATGCAGACCGATCCCAACTTCGCCAACTATCTCTGGGACGCCCGGGCGGGGCGCGTGGCCCTGCTCGACTTCGGCGCGACGGTGGAGTTCGCGCCCGAGTTCGTAGCAGGTTACCGCGCGATCACCCGCGCGATCGTGCGCGGCGATCGCAGCGCCGTGCGGCGCCACGCGGTGGAAATCGGTTACCTCGCCGCGGACGACGGGGAGGCGGAAGCGCGCGCGACGATCGAGATGATCATGCTCGTCTGCGAGCCGCTGCGGCATCGCGGGCGGTACGACTTCGCCGCGTCGGAGCTAGCCGCACGCGTCCGCGAGCTCGGGTTCGAGCTCCACTTCCGCAAGGGACTCCTTCGGACGCCGCCCCCAGAGACGATGTTCCTCCACCGCAAGCTCGTCGGTGCGTTCCTCCTCCTCGCACGCATCGGCGCACGGGTGGACGTGCGGGCACTCGTTGCGCCGTTCCTTCGCGAAGCCTGAGCGGGGCGGCCCGCGGCGCCGACGCATGACCGACGCTCCGGCGCGCAAGCGCGAACGGCACTAGACTGCGGCGTAGTCGATATGTCTGAACGCTTCGACCTCGTCATCCGCAACGGCACCGTGGTCGACGGCACGCGCGCGCCTCGGTACGCCGCGGACGTCGCGGTGTCCGGCGACAGGATCGCGCGCATCGGCTCGCTCGCCGGCGCGCGCGGCGTCTCCGAAATAGACGCCGCGGGGAAGATCGTCGCCCCCGGCTTCATCGACGCCCACACGCACGACGACCGCCTGATGCTGTCGGCGCCGGAGATGGCGCCCAAGGTGAGTCAAGGCGTCACGACGGTCGTCGCCGGCAACTGCGGAATCTCGCTCGCGCCGATGCCTGGCGGCGCGCCGCGGCCGGTCACGCCGCCGCTCGATCTCCTCGACGACCAGGGCGGCTGGTTCCGGTTCGGAACTTTCGCCGAGTACGTCGCGGCGCTGCGCGCAGCACCCGCCGCGACCAACGCGGCGCTGCTCGTCGGGCACACCACGCTGCGCGTCGCGACCATGGACGACGTGGGACGCCCCGCCCGCGACGCCGAGATCAGCCGCATGCGGGAGATGGCGCACGAAGCGCTCGCCGCCGGCGCGATCGGCGTTTCCACCGGTCTCTACTACGAACCGGCCGCCGCGGCGCCCGCCGAAGAGGTAATCGAGGTCTGCCGGCCGCTCGCGGTAAGCGGCGGGCTCTACTGCACGCACATGCGAGACGAGGGTGACCGGGTGCTCGAGTCGCTCGAGGAGACGTTCCGCGTCGGCCGCGAGGTCGGCGTTCCGGTCGTCGTCTCGCACCACAAGGTCGTGGGGCGGCCGAACCACGGCCGCTCGCGCGAGACGCTGCCGGTGATCGCCGAGCGAATGGGCACCCAGGCTGTCGGCCTCGACTGCTATCCCTATTGCGCGTCGTCGACGATCCTGAGCGCATCGCGGGTGGCGGTCGCGTCGAAGGTGCTCGTCACCTGGTCGAAGCCGCATCCGGAATACTCGGGCATGGAGCTCGGCGAGGTCGTGCGCGCGATGGGCCTGGCGCGGGACGAAGCGATCGGGCGGCTGCTGCCCGCCGGGGCGATCTACTTTTCGATGGACGAGGCGGACGTGCAGCGCATCCTCGCGTTCGAGCGGACGATGGTCGGCTCGGACGGGCTGCCGCACGACGCCGTCCCGCATCCGCGCCTCTGGGGCACTTTCCCGCGCGTGCTCGGGCACTACTCGCGCGAGCTCGGGCTCTTTCCGCTCGAAACCGCCGTGCACAAGATGACCGGGCTCACCGCGCGGACGTTCGGCCTGCCGGATCGCGGCGTGGTCAGGGAAGGCGCCTACGCCGACCTGACCGTATTCGACGCCGGCAAAGTCGGCGAGGCGGCGACGTTCGCGCAGCCGATCCAGCCGGCACGCGGGATCGAGCTCGTAATCGTGAACGGCGCGACCGTCTGGCGCGACGGCCGGGCGACCGGTGCGCGCCCGGGTCGCGTGCTCGCGCGGTCGGCGCAGCTCTAGATCGCTGGAGCAATCCCGCGTCATTTCGCGTCTGCGGGCGACGTGGTATTAGAGGGCTGCGTGCGCCGCTGAACCCTCGCCGATGACCTCCCTCGCCAGACATCGTTCGATGCTCGGCCTCCTTCTGGTGAGCGGGCTGATCATCTCGATCTGCATGGGGCTCCGCCAGAGCCTCGGCCTCTTCATGCGCCCGATCACGCTCGACCTCGGCGTCTCGGCCGCGGCGTTCAGCTTCTCGCTCGCGCTGCAGAACATCGTCTGGGGCCTGAGCCAGCCGTTCGTCGGCGCGGCCGCCGACCGCTACGGCGCGCGGCCGGTCCTCGTGGCGACCTCGCTCGTCTACGGGTGCGGGCTGCTCCTGATGGTGTATTCCCGGGGCGCGATCGGGCTCGACGTTGCAGGGTTCCTGACCGGCATCGGCATCGCGGGCACCGGCTTTGGCGTGTTGATCGGCGTCGTGGCGCGCGCGACGCCGCTCGAGCGGCGCAGCCAGACGGTCGGCGCGGTCGCGGCCGCCGGCTCGCTCGGCACCATGCTGCTCGCGCCGCTCGGGCAGGCGCTGATCGACTCGTTCGGGTGGCGTACCGCGATGGCGGCATTCGCGGCGATCGCCGCGTCGCTTGCGTTCGTCGCGCTCGGCATCCGCGATCAGGCGCGGGCGCCGGACGCGCACGCGCCGGCGGTGCCGCAACCGCTCGGCGAGGCGCTGCGCGAAGCGGCGAAGCATCGCGGCTTCGTCGCGATGACCGTCGCGTACTTCGCCTGCGGCTTCCAGCTCGTGTTCATCACCACGCACCTGCCGCAGTACCTCGAGCTGTGCGGGGTCGCCCCGAGCGTCAGCGCGAACGCACTCGCGCTGATCGGCCTGTGCAACACCGTCGGCACCTACGCGTTCGGGCTGCTCGGCGCGCGCTACAGCCAGAAGCGCCTGCTCGCGCTGATCTACCTGCTCCGCACGGTGTTCATCGCCGCCTTCGTGCTCCTGCCGGTCAGCGTCGGGTCGACGCTCGTGTTCGCCGGGGCGATGGGGCTCCTGTGGCTCGGCGTCGCGCCGCTCGTCACCGGTCTGATCGGCCGCGTCTTCGGCCTGACCCACTTCAACACGCTCTACGGGATCGTCTTCCTCGGCCACCAGGCGGGATCCTTCGCCGGCGCATGGATGGGCGGCCTCGTGTTCGACCTCACCGGCGGCTACGGCGTAGGGTGGGGCGCGCTGATCACGATCGGCGCGATCGCGTTCACCCTGCAGTGGACGATGGATGACCGCCCGCCGCCGGTGCGGCGGCCGATCGGCGGGGTCGCCCCGGTGGGGGCCTGACCGTCCGGGACTAACCGAGCGTCGAGCGCGCCCGCGCGAGCGCCTGTCGCGTCGCCGCTTCTTCGGCCTCGGCGTGCGCGCGTGCCGCGTTTGCGGCGATCACCTCGACGCGCGCGCGCACTTCGGCCGCCTTGCGCACACGCGCTTCGAGTTCGACGCGTTCGTGCCGCGCGCGAAGAGCCTGCTCCACTGCTGCGAGCTTGGCCTTCGTCTCGGCGGTGGCTTTCGCTTCGGCCTCGAGGACCGCCGCTTCCGCGTCCTTCAGCGCCTGCGCCACCGCTGCAAGCCTCGCTTTCGCCTCGGCGGTCGCCTTCGCTTCGCGGTCGAGGGCCGCCGCTTCCGCGTCCTTCAGCGCCTGCGCCACCGCTGCAAGCCTCGCTTTCGCCTCGGCGGTCGCCTTCGCTTCGCGGTCGAGGGCCGCCGCCGCGGCCTCCTTCAGCGCCTGCTCGGCACGGATCCGCGCTTCGGCCGCTTCCCGCGCCGACGAATCGAACTCGATCCGCGCGCGCCGGGTCTGGATCAGCTCCGCGAGCGCCTTCGCCTTCGCCTCCGACTCGGCGAGCGCCCGGCGCTCGGCCTCGATCGCCTCTTCGGCCGCGAGCTGCAGCGCCTCCTCCGCGCGCCGCCGCGCCTCGGCCGCTTCGCGCGCGCGGGCCTCGGCCTCGCTGCGGCGGGTCGCTTCGGACGTCGCGCGCGCCACCGCCGCCATGTGCGCGTCGGCTTCTTCCCCGGCGCGCTGCTCGGCTTCGTTCCTGGCGATCGCGGCGGCCCTGAGCGCCGCATCCGCGACGCGGCGCGCCTCGGCCGCCCGCGCGGCAGCGACTTCCGCCTCGGCGCGAGCGGCGTGCTCCGCGGCGGCCTGCTCTTCGGCCTCGGCGTGCGCCCGCGCTTCGGCCGCAGCCTGCTCTTCGGCGCGTGCGCGCGCTTCGGCGGCGGCGCGCGCCGCCGCCTCGGCCTCGGCACGCCGCTCTGCCTCCGCCGCCGCACGCTGCGCGGCCTCGGCATGCGCGCTCGCTTCTTCGGCAGCCCGGTGCTCGGTCTCGGCGAGTGCCGTTGCGGCGTCCTTGAGTGCCGTTTCGGCGAGCCGGCGCTCCTCCGCTGCATTCGCCGCTGCGGCTTCGGCCGCGGCGCGCGCCGCTTCGTCGGCAGCCCTGCGCGCCTCGGCTGCCGCCCGGTCCGTCGCCCGGGCTGCGGCTTCCGCCTCCGCGCGCGCGCGCGCTTCGGCGGCAGAGCGGACCCCCGCTTCGGCGGCGGCGCGTTCTTGTGCGCGGGCGGCGACGTCCGACTCTGCGCGCGCCCGCGCTTCGGCCGCTGCACGGGCCTCGGCTTCGCTCGCGCTCCGCTTGCGCGCCGCTTCGAGCGCCGCGGCTTCGGCAGCTGCGCGTGCGTCGGCTTCGGCGCGCGCGCGTGCGTCCTCGGCCTTGCGCGCTTCGGCGCGCGCGGCGGCTTCCCGTTCGGCCTGTGCGCGCAGCAGCGCCGCTGCCTGCGCGCGGTCCTCCGCTTCGACGCGTGCGCGCGCCAGGTCCCGCGCCTCGGCCTCGGCCTGGGCGTTCACTCTTGCGGCCTCGGTGGCGCGCGCCTCGAGCTCCTGGCGTGCCCGCGCGGCGATTGCCCGATCCTCCTCGGCCCGCGCGCGCAACTCGGCCGCGTGGCGCGCCTGCTGCTCGGCCCGCAAACGGGCCTCGGTCTCGCGTGCTGCGGTCGACTCCGCTTCCATCCGCGCCCGCATCTCCTCCGCGGCGCGCGCCTCTGCCTCGGCGTGGGCCTGCCGGGTGCGGGCGAGTTCCTCCTCGAGCCGCGCGCGTTCCTCCTGGGCGGAACGGACCGCCGCGTCGAGCGCCTGCCGGACGCGTAGCGCCTCGAGCGCGTGCGCCTGGGCCTTCGCGCGCTCGCCGGCTTCCTGTACGGCAGCCTGCTCGGCGCGGACGAGGGATTCGGTCAGTGCCTGCGCGACCGAGTCGGCGTTCGCGCGCTCCTCCGCGGCGGCGCGTGCCTTCGCCTCCATCGCGGCACGCTCGAGGGCGACCTGGGCGGCGCGAGCTTCCGCCCGGACGCGCGCTTCGGTCTCCTTCAGCAGCTTCGCTTCGGCCTGATCGAGCGCCGGCGCGGACTCGAACGTGCCGCGCAAACGCGCGTCTTCGGCCCGCTCGGCGGGGGAATCGGCGTCGAAGGCGAGCCGGATGTTGCCGGGTTCCTGGGTAGCCATGGCAGCCTCCGTGGGCGGCGCAATTAGCGTAGGAATTTTGAACAATATCACGGGTTTGGCGGCGTGCGCGGAATTTTGCGAGGCAGGAAGCCCCCGCGGGCGCTGATGCCGGGATCCGGTCGGCTCCCACCGGGCGGCCGCCGGCGGGCATCGGCTCCGGGTCGCGATGCGGCGCCGGGGATTTGCCGCCCGATCGCGCGCGCCCGACCTAGCCGTTCAATGTCCGATCGTTCTTGAGCACGCGCATCACCGCCGCGGTGCGCGTTTCCACGCCGAGCTTTTCGTAGATGCGCTCGAGGTGCTTCTCGACCGTGCGCGGGCTTGCGCCGAGGATCGCGGCGACATCGCGGTTCGTCTTGCCCGCGGCGACCCAGTCGAGCACCTCGCGCTCGCGCGACGTGAGCGGTGCCGCGGCGCGGTCGAACGGCGCATCGGCCGGCAGCTCGCGCGTCTTCTCGATCGCGACGCCGAGACGGTACAGGTTGGCGAGATGCGGCCGCATGACCTCGGCGAGGTCGCGATCGCGTTCGGTGAACCCGGTGGCGCTGCGGTTGAACACGAAGCTCACCAGGAACCGCCCGTCGACGTGGATCGGGACCGCCATGGCGTGCTCGATCCGGATCGGGCGGTAATAGTCGTTGTAGAGCGGGGTGCGGTGGAATTCGGCGGGAGCAACGAGATCGTCGATCCGCTTCGTCACCGCGTTCGGGTTGCGCCCGTGCTCGCGGACGAGCGGATGCTCGTAGAAGTACCGGTCGAAGACCTCGATCTCGCGCCGCGAGACCATCCCCGACGGAGCCACTGTGCGATGCCCCCGCTCGAGGTCGCAGACGACGAGGGTCGTCAGGTCGGAGCCGACGAGCCGCGGCAGGTGCTCGACCCCACGCCTTGCGAAATCGGTACTGCCGGTGCAGGCTTCGCCGATCGCGTGCAGGGTGTCGAGCACCGCGCGGAGCTGGCCGCTCGAAAGCCGCGGCGTGGAGGGGGTGGAGAGCCGGGTCTGGGGCATCGTCGATCTCCTCGCTTGCAGACCGCTACCGACACCTGATTTCTACCAACTAGTAAGTTAACTGTCAACCTACAGGTAGGTAAAAACATGGTATCGTTGCGCAGTGCACCGGGACGGGGCGCCGCTTCGGCCGGGACCAGGAGGAAGGCAATGCCGCGCAAGAAGGCTGCTGCCGCCCCGGATACCGCCCAGCGGATCCTCGACATCGCCGAGCGCCTCGTCCAGACGCGCGGCTTCAATGGCTTCAGCTACGCGGACATCGCCGGGGCGCTCGCCTTGACGAAAGCGAGTCTCCACTATCACTTCCCCACCAAGGCGGAGCTGGGCACCCGCCTGATCGCCCGCTACGAGCACGGGTTCCTCGAGGTCCTCGGCGAGATCGACCGGACGGCCGCGGATCCCCGCCAGAAGCTCGCGCGCTACGCGAAGATCTACGCCGACGTCCTGCGAAACAACCGAATGTGTCTATGCGGGATGCTCGCCGCCGAGTACGCCACGCTCCCTAGGCCGATGAAGGACGAGATGCGCCACTTCTTCGACGAAAACGAGCGCTGGCTCGTCGCGGTCCTCGAGGAAGGGCGCCGGACGGGTACCCTGAAGTTCTCCGGCTCGTCCCTCGACGTCGCCCGGGCGCTCGTCGGATCGCTCGAAGGCGCGATGATGCTCGCCCGCTCGTACGGCGAGCTCGCGCGGTTCGAAACCGTCGCCGATCGGCTCCTCGCCGAGCTCTGATTCCGCCCGGGGTGAAGCCCCGTCTCCTGCCGCTCGCGTACCCCCTGGTACGTAGGTCTACGCATTTCCGGTTCGCCGCGCGCGCCGTACAAATCGCGCCATGCCGGCCCGCGAACGGGCGGCTGTCAACCGAACCGGAGGCAATCGAATGGAAAAGGCCGAGTGCAAGGACTTCAGGAAGCCCGACGAGGTCCGCGAGTTTCCGAAGGGCAGGCTCGAGCTGATCAGCATCGGCGGCGCGACTGTCGGTCGCGCGGTGTTCGACCCGGGCTGGAAGTGGTCGACGTCGGTCCAGCCGCTGGTGAAGACGAAGAGCTGCGAAGCCCCGCACTTCCAGTACCACGTCTCGGGGATCCTGCGGATCAAGATGGATGACGGGACGGAGTTCGACTGCCGCCCGGGCGACGTCTCGCTGCTCCCGTCCGGCCATGACGCCTGGGTGGTCGGAGCCGAGCCCGCGGTGGTCGTCGATTTCCAGGGAATGATCGATTACGCCAAAGCGCACGAAGGACACGCCTGAAGGAGAGCCGCCATGCTGACGCAAGCCCCGATCACCACCATGCTGCCGGTCAAGGACCTCGGCCGGGCGCGCGAATTCTACGAGTCGAAGCTCGGGCTCGCGCCGGCGGGCCTGCAGCCCGACGGCAAGTTCCTGCTCCGCTGCAACGGCACCACGCTCGCGCTTTTTCCCAAGCCGGAAGGAACCAAGGCCGAGCACACCGCGGTGAGCTTCCGGGTCGACGACATCGTCACCGAGATCCGCGACCTCAAGGCGCGCGGCGTCCAGTTCCACGACTACGATTTCCCGGGATTCAAGACGATCGAGCACGTCGCGATCGTCGGCTCGGACAAGGCGGCGTGGTTCAGCGACACCGAGGGCAACATCCTGTGCGTGCACGAGGAGCTCGACCGTGCGCAGCCAGGTGCGGGCGCCGCCGCGGCGGCACGCCCCGGGCGGCTCTGCTAGGGCGAGGAGCGCGGCGATGAAACCGCTCGCCTACCACGCTGGCCAGCTCGCGGCGCAGGCAGAGGCCGGCACGACCCGGGTCGCGCAGAAGCTCGCGGACTGGGTCGGGCCGGTCCCCGACTTCGCGCGCGGCGCGGACCTTATCGTGCTCGCGACGCCCGACGGCGGGGGCGAGCTCCGCTTCACCGTGCTGTCCGGGAGTGCACCGCTCGTCCGGATCGTCGAGACGCCGGAGCTGCGGCTCGAGCTGCCCCCCGCCGCCGTGAAGGTGCCGCTGCCGACCGCGTGCGGCGGGCTTGCGATCAGTCTCGGGCTCGCGCGGCGAGCGCGGATAAACGGCACGCTCCGCCTCGGCGCGTCGGGATCGGAGCTTCTGGTCACCGAAGCGTTCACGCTCTGCCGGAAGTACATTGCCCCCTCGGTCTCGCTCGAGCCTGCGCTGCGGGTGGGACCGGCCGTGCGCGAGCCGGTCGCGCTCGACGATCCCTGGCTCGCGGATCTCGTCGCGCGCGCGGAGACGTCGTTTCTCGCAAGCGTCAGCCCGGCAGGGACGCCCGACGTGGCGCACCGCGGCGGCAAGCCCGGGTTCCTGCGGTTCGACCCCGGCGAGAGGCGGCTCGACTGGACCGAGTTCGTCGGCGACGGCGTGTTCAAGAGCGCGGGCAACGTGCGCGCGACCGGAACGATGGCGCTGCTCGTGCCGGATCTTGCGTCGGGCGACGGCGCGGTGCTGCTGGGACGCGGCGAGTACGCGACCGATGCGGCCCAGCGCACGCAGCGCGAGGACGCGCTCGTGCAGCACCGCGAGGAGTTCCCGCCGCAGGGCAGGATGAGCTGCACGATCACGCGTGCCGAGCGGCTGCCCGGCCTGCTGCAGCCGCGCGAGCGGATCGCCCGCGCGCCGCGGATCACCTCGCGCTCGACCGTGCCGGAGCAGAAGCCGCGGTAGGCGGCAGGGCGGGGCGGAACCTAGTTCAGTTTCGCCCCTGAGGCTTTCACCGCCGGCGCCCAGCCGGTGACCTGCTCCTGCACGAAGGCCTGGAACTCCGCGGTCGACATCTTGCGGATCGCGAAGCCGAGATCGTTCATGCGCTTGACGAAGTTCGGGTCGTCGAGCGACTCCTGGATCGCCGCGTGCAGGCGCTTCACGACCGGCTCGGGGAGCCCCGCCGGCGCCGACACGCCGATGAAGTTCTCGGCGACGAGATACGGCATGCCCTCCTCGACGACGGTCGGCACCTCGGGCAGGATTGCCGCGCGCGCGCGCGAGGTCACGGCGATCGGGCGCAGCTTTCCGGATCTGATGTGCGGGACGTTCTGCGGGAGCGTGTCGAACGAGAAGCTGAGTGTCCCACCCATCAGGTCGGTGATCATCGGCGCGCTGCCCTTGTAGCCGACGTGCTCGATGTTCAACCCGGTTTCCTTCTTCCACATCTCGCCGAGGATGTGGCCGATCGAACCGATGCCGCCCGAGCCGAAGTTCACCGGCTTGCCCTGCGCCTTGATCCAGGCGACGAGCTCTTTCATGTTCTTCGCCGGCACCGAGGGATGCACCATGATCACATCCGGGACGGTTGTGACGAGGCTCACGTGCGTGAAGTTCTTGAGCGAATCGTAGGGTGGGGGCGCGATCATCAGCGGCGTGAGCGAGATCGGCGTGGTGTTCGACATCAGCAGGTTGTAGCCGTCGGGCGCGGCGCGCGCGACCTCGGCGCCCGCGATCGTGCCGCCCGCACCCGGCTTGTTGTCGACGATCACCGGCTGCCCGAGCTTCGCCTGCAGCGGCACCGCGAGCGCGCGCGCCACGATGTCGCTCGAGCCGCCGGGGGCGAAGGTGACGACGACCCGAACCGGCTTCGTCGGCCATTGCTGGGCGAATGCGACGGAGGCGAAAGCGGCGGCGGCGAACGCGGCGGCAAGCCGCGCGAAGCTGTTCGACATGGACTCCTCCCTTGGGCGATACGGCGGACGCGTGTCCCGGAAGCAAACGCTACGCCGGGCCGCGCTCCGATGTCAATAGACGCAAGGCAATACCGCAATCCGGGATGAATCAGGTTCGAGCCGGGGCGCTCGGGCCGGCGCGAAACCGCGTCTGCGCGAAACCGCGCTTCACGTCGAAGCAGAGAAAGAGGAACTGGTCGTCCGTGGCGTGCACCGCACTGTGCGTGCGCTCGTAGGGATGCTCGCCGGCGGTGCGTCCGGCGGGAACGAGCGCATGCGGGCGGTAGGGGTCGAGCAGCAGGATCTCGCCCGCTTCATGGCGGACCGCGCGGCCGCGGTGATCGACGATGCCGAGCCGGCCCGCGTGGGTCACGACGATCACGAAGTAGACGCCGGGGTAGCGGAACTTGTCGTCGTGCAGGCTCACCGGTCCGCAGGCCTGCACGGTGAGGAGTCGGAGCGGCAGGACGCGCGCCCGCAGTCGCAGGGCCCCTGCGACCTCCGCGCGCAACCGGTGTGCGAGGACGAACGGAATCCGGGCGCGAACTGCAGCGAGCTCGGTCGTCTGCTCGGCCGTGAAGCCGTCCGGAGCGATCTCGCGCGCGATCCGGTAGAGCGCCGGCAGGCGTGCGGCCGAGCGCGCGGCGCGCTTGCCGGTGCGGACAAGCGTCGCGAGCCGGGTGGGCATGCCGCGATTATCCGATGCCGGTGCGTTAAGCTCGCGCCCCTACAAGGGGAACGCCCCCGCGATGCCCGCCGACCGCAAGCCGCTGGACGCGATCGCGTTCGGCCTGATGACGCTCCTCTGCGTGGTGTGGGGTTTCCATCAGGTCACGATCAGGGCCGCGGCGCCCGACGTCTCGCTCGTGATGCAGGCGGCGATCCGGTCGATCGTCGCGACCGCGCTGCTCTGCCTCTGGGCGGGGTGGCGGGGGATCGCGCTGTTCGGCCGCGACGGCACGCTCCTGCCCGGTCTCGTCGCGGGCGCGATGTTCGCCGGCGAGTTCGTGTTCATCTACGCCGGGCTCGCCTACACCACGGCCTCGCGGATGGTGGTGTTCATCTATCTCACGCCCTGCATCACCGCGCTCCTGCTGCCGGCGTTCGTCCCGAGCGAGCGGCTGCGTGCGCGCCAGTGGGCGGGTGTGCTGCTCGCGTTCGGCGGGATCGTCGCCGCGTTCGCCGAGGGATTCTCGTCGGGCAGGAGCGGCACGCTCCGTGGGGATCTCTATGGCGTTGCCGCCGCGGTCCTCTGGGCCGCGACGATCGTGGTGATGCGCGCCACGAAGCTCGCCCACGCGCCGGCGACCAAAACGCTCTTCTACCAGCTCGGTGCGTCGGCGCTCGTCCTGCCGTTCGTCTCGCTGGCGCTCGGCGAACCGGGCATCGTGCGCGTGACGCCGCTCGCGATCGCGAGCCTCGCCTTCCAGGGGCTGATCGTCGCGTTCGCGAGCTATCTCGCGTGGTTCTGGCTGCTGACGAGGTACTTCGCCGCGCGCCTCGCGACCCTCACCTTCATGTCGCCGCTCTTCGGGGTCGCGTTCGGCGCGGCGCTTCTCGCCGAGCCGGTCACGCCGGCGTTCATCGGCGCCGCGCTCGCGGTCGCGGGCGGAATCGTGCTCGTGAACCTGCCCGGGCGGGCAGCCCCGCGCTAGGTGCAGAGGAAGAGCGAGTTGCCGAGCCAGAGCACGAAGTCCGGCCGCCGGTAGCCGAGCCATGCGAACGCGGCAACGGCCGCGAGCGCCGCCGCAAGCGCGAGCGCGGCAAACCGGTGTGCGCTCATGCGGGCCGGAGACCTCGCACCGGCTGCTCGCGGATCGGTATGTTCACCGCGGCGGCGAGCACGCTCAAACCGATCGCGATCACCCACACGCCGTCGTAGCTCCCGGCGCGGTCGTAGAGGTAGCCGCCGAGCCACCCGCCGAGGAACCCGCCGACCTGATGCACGAAGAATACGACGCCGCTCAGCATCGCCATGTTCCGGACGCCGAAGACGGTGGCCACGGTTCCGTTGGTCAGCGGGACGGTGCTCATCCACAGCAGCCCGATCACGATGCCGAACACGTACGCCGACACTTCGGTGATCGGCAGGAAGACGAACGCCGCGATAACGGCCGCGCGCCCGGCGTAGATCGCCGCGAGCAGCGCGGGTTTGCGGAAACGCGCGCCCCATATGCCCGCCAGGTAAGCCCCGGCGACGTTTGCGAGGCCGATGAGCGCCAGCGTGGTGGTACCGACCGAAAGCGAGAGCCCGCGGTCGACGAGAAACGCCGGCAGGTGCGTGATGATGAACACGACCTGGAATCCGCAGACGAAGAACCCGAACGCGAGGAGCCGGAACCCGTTATGCCCGAGCGCTTCGCGGAGCGCCTCGCCGGAGCGCATCCCTGCTTGAGCGCTCGGCGCATGCTCCCGCCAGGGGAGGGTGGTGCAGAGCGCCGCCATCGATGCCGCGATACCCGCGAGCACAATCAACGCGGCCGACCAGCCGAGCCAGCCGATCAGGGTGAGGCTTCCCGGCAGCATCACGAACTGGCCGAACGAGCCGATCGCGGTCGCGACCCCCATCGCCCGGCTGCGGCGTTCCGGCGGCACGACGCGGCTCACCGCGCCGAGCACGATCGCGAAGGTCGTCCCGCTCAGGCCCAGACCGAGGAGCACGCCGACGCTCAGGTAGAGCGCGCCAGGAGTGCCGGACATCGACATCAGCACCAGGCCCGCGACGTAGAGCGCCGTCCCGGCGATCATCGTCTTCGCCGCGCCGAACCGATCGGCGAGCATGCCGGTGACCGGCTGCGCGGCGCCCCAGACGAGGTTCTGCACCGCGATCGCGAGCGCAAAGACCTCGCGGCCCCAGCCGAATTCGACGCTCATTGGCTGCAGGAAGAGGCCGAAACCGTGACGGATGCCGAGCGCGATCGAGAGCACGGTCGCGGTGGCGGCGAGCATCACAGCGGGGGACCGCCAGCGGTTCATTCCGATCTGCTGTCTCTGCCGGCGAGGCCGTGCAAGCGTCCGAGCGGCTTCTCGATCCGCACCAGGTCGGGATCGGCGTCCGCCTCGAACGCGAACCCGAGCTTCGACGCGAGCGCGAGCATCGGCTGGTTCGCGGCGGTGACGAAGCCATGCATCGCCACGATCCCGGTCCACGCCGCGTACGAAAGCAGCATGCGGACGAGCCGCTCGCCGAGTCCCTGCCGCTGCCAGTCGTCGGCGACGACGACGGCGAGCTCCGCGAACGGCGGATCGCTGACCGCGTGCTCGGCGATGCCGACGATGCACGGGTCGCCGTCGCCGACGACCGCGGCGAGACCGAGGCCGGTCGACCCGTCGAACCGGGTCATCCGCTCGAGCTGCGCCGGCGAGAGCTCGCGCACCGGGGCGAAGAACCGGCTCCGGCGCGACCGCGCTGAGAGCCCGCGCACGAACTGCTGTACGAGGGGCGCATCAGCGGCGCGCACCGGACGGACCATTGCGCGGCGGCCGTCGCGCGCCGTGATTGTCGAGGGGAGGAAGAAGGGCACCATGCTCAGTCCGGCTGCACCAGCGCCGCGAGGATGCAGCCCTGGATGGCAGGGGTCAGATACGCCCGCTCGATCGTCGCGGCCCAGTACCACCAGGCGATGTCCGGAAACCAGGCCACGACGGCGGACCCCGCTGCTACTGCATGAGCGGCGCGAGCGCGGCGCCGATGCGCTCGCCCTGTGCCGCGTCGATCATGCGGCCGAGGACGTCGCTGAACCGTCCCTGCACGCCTGACACGATGTACTGCCAGCGGTAGGCGGCGAGGATGCCGGCCCGGATCTCGGCCGCTTCACCGAACGAGAACGCCCGCCCGGCGATCTTCAGGAAGTAATCGGCGTCCGCCCCGGCCTGCACCTGCAGGATTCCGTCGACCGCGGCCACGAGCTCGATCAGCTCGTTCACCGCCTGGTCGCGCATCTCGGACGTGAGCCTCGCGTCCTCGCGTACCCACTCGAGCTCGTCGAGGATCGCGTGCTGGGACTCTTCGCGCCAGTGGTAGAGGAACACGTCCTTCCACAGCTCGGACAGGTTGTTGTCACGGTCGATGCTCTCGCGGTAGTGCACGAGCACGAAGAGCTCGATGAAGCAGGTGAGCCCGAGCACCGCCCACGTCGACTTCCCGAGCACGACCGAGGCGACCGCGTTCGGGTCGGGCAGGAAGGTGTAGCCCTCGGGCATGCCGTCGGCCACCATCTGCTCGATGCGGCGGAACATCTCCTGGTGCTTGATCTCCTCGTCCCCGAACCGGACCAGGGCCTCGAGCGCCTTTTGGTCGCCGAGCCAGTACTCGCGGCTGATCTCGAGCACCTTGGCGGCGATGAAGCGCTCCACCAGGCCGAAGATGTTCGCGTAGGTGCGGCCCTGGATCTGGCTGAGCAGCCGCTGCTCGGCGGCGCTCAGGAACACGAGCCGGTCGACCTTGGACAGGGCGTCGGGCAGGAACTTCTTCGTGAAGTCGAACGTGCGGCCGCGGATCACGTCGCGGTCGATGTCGAAGCGCATGCGCTTCGAGTTCTCGATGCACTTCGCGTAGCGGGTGGTATCGGTCGGCATCAGCATGGCGTTGCTCTCCTCCTCGGGGACGGGTTGACGGGATTCACATTCCGATGAGTTGCGTTGCGGTCGAGCGACGCCGGGCGTGCGCGACGAGCGATTGCGCGGCGACGACCGCCGGGTCGTAATCGACGAGCAGCAGTTTCGGCAGCTTCGCGCCCGGCCGGACACGGGCGACACCGGCGACGCGCACGATTTCGCGGATTTCGGCGCTGACGACCGGGCGGGCGAGGTGCATCAGTACGCTGGCATTGCGGGTTTCCATTTTGCGGATCTCCTCTGGACGGGTATTCGCGGTGGGCGTCAGGCCGCGAGCGCCGCGGGCGCGCCCGCCGGCTGCTCGATGCGGATATGCACAGGAAGGGCGCGGCGCAGGGTCGCGAGCACCACCGAACGTCCTTCGGCCTCGATCAGCATCCGCCGCACCGCTTCGGCGTCGGTGCCCGGTGTGGCTTGGAGCCGGATCGTGCATTCCATCGTCTGGAAGCCGACCGGCGCCTCGGCGTCGATCCCCATCGTGCCGCGCACGTCCACCCAGGCGCGCACGTCGACGCTGAGCGCGGCGAGGCGGATCCCGGCGAGGTTCGCGGCGACGCGGATGGCCGCGTCCTGGGACGCGGCGAGCGCGGCGCAGAAGAGGTCGCCCGCGGACGGCGCGCCGTTCGGCCCGCCGACCGCGCGGTCGGCGGCGACCGGAACGACGTCGGCGTCGCCGGAGCCGACGAACACGGTGGCGCGGAACGGGTCGGACGGGTCGCGGTCGACGGTGGTCGCGTGGTTCGCGATCCGCGCCGCCTGCGGCGCGAGCGCGTAGACCGAGCGGAGCGTCGCCTGCGCGGTCCGAACGTCGGTGTGGCGGGTGATCATCATCGCTGCTGTCTCCATCTCGTCTGGGCAGTGCTGCCGGTTCACATTCCGAACACGCGGGCGAGGATTTGGCGCACCTCGCGCTCGACGTGCTCGTCGTGCAGGCCGCCGACCGCCTCGAAGGCGTGGTCCTCGGGCTCGCCGTACGTGTCGTCCGCGAAGTCGTCGAGGTCGGACACGGTGCTTTCGGCCGCGAGGGGAAACTCGCCGAGATCCCGTTTCATCGCCTGCTCCCTCCCTCAATCGTCATCGCCGGGGAAGGCGACGTAGCCTTCCGGGTACGCGACGTACGGGCCCGGGTAGACGATGCCGCCGTCGGGGCAGACGTCGCAGGCGCCGGCCGCGGCGGCGGGCGCCGCGCCGACGGCGGCTTGCAGCGCAGCGAACGCGACGACGATGTGAACGAGCATGTTGCGGGGCATGGCCTTCCTCCTGGCAGTCGGTTGAATTCGGGATTGCATGGCTGTGCACACTACGGACTGGAGGTATTCGCCCGATGTCGGCCCGGAAACAGTTCGTATCGCTGTGTAACCGGGGTGCGAGCCGCCCTATAATTCGGCGGGCAGCAGAGGGAACGGATGAACGCAGGGAAGGTGCTGATCGTCGACGACGACCGCGACGTGCGCGACATGCTCGCGGAGTACCTGACGACGCACGGGTACGAGGTCGCGCAGGCCGACGGCGGCGCGGCGATGCGGACCGCGCTCGAGCAGGGCGTCCCGGACGTCGTGCTGCTCGACATCGGGCTGCCGGGCGAGGACGGGCTGTCGCTCGCCCGCTATCTGCGCGAACGCTATGACCTCGGCATCATCATGGTGACTGGCGCCGGCGAGGTGGTGGATCGCATCGTCGGCCTGGAGATGGGAGCCGACGACTACGTCGCGAAACCGTTCGACCCGCGCGAGCTGCGGGCGCGGCTCAAGAGCGTGATGCGGCGGGTGCAGAGCCGCGCCGCGCCCGCCACACCCCCGGCGGCCCCGGGCGCGGCCGAGGAGCGCATCCCGGTCGGTCGCTGCCTGCTCGACCTCAAGTCGCACCAGCTCTTCGAGCGCGACGGGACCGAGGTCGCGCTGACGACGATGGAGTTCGAGCTCCTCAAGGTGTTCGCCGAGCACCCGAACCAGGTGCTCTCGCGGGACCGCCTGCTGACGCTCACCCGCAACCGCGAGTGGGAGCCGTTCGACCGCTCGATCGACATCCGCATCGCGCGCCTGCGCCGCAAGATCGAGGACGACCCCGAGAACCCCAAGGTGATCCGGACGATGCGGGGGGCGGGGTACATGTTCGTCCCGCCGGGCTAGGGCCGGTTTGTAACGCTCAGGTTTCAGTGGTTGCGGCCGGGTAACACCGGGTCCGGCCGGCCGGCGCGGGCGCTACACTTCCACCATGGCCGATCACTCGCAACTCGAGCGGGATCTCGCCCGGCTGCGCGAGACCGAGATCACGCTGCAGCAGATCCTCGACAACACCACGACCGTGCGGGTGTTCGCCAAGGACCTCGACGGCCGCTATCTGTTCGTCAACCGCGCCTTCGAGCAGCACGCGGGGCGGCCGCGCAGCGAGATCGTGGGGCGGACGACCTCCGATATCGCCCCCCCGGGGGTCGCGGAAGGCCTGCGCGCGAACGACCGGCGCGTCATCGAGAGCGGCTGCGCGCTCGAGGCCGAGGAGGCGAATGTCATCCGCGGCGAGCCGCGTACCATGCTCGCCAACAAGTTCCCCCTCATCGGCGCCGACGGCCGGCCCTATGCCGTCTGCGGCATCTCGATCGACATCACCGAGCGCAAGCGCTTCGCCGAGGCGCTGCACCGGGCGGCGCTCGCGCTATCGATTGCCGGCGGCGAGCGGGTGTTCGAGGAGCTCGCGCGCTCGCTCGCCCAGACGCTCGCCGTCGACGCGGTGATGATCTCGGTCTTCGCCGACGAGAGCCGCTCGCGCATGCGCACGCTCGCGACCTGGCTCGACGGGCGGATCGTGAAGCCGTTCGAGTACGAGCTCGCGAAGACGCCGTGCGCGGGGGTCGTCGGCCGCGAGTACCGGTTCGTCGGCCGCGGCGTGCAGCCGGAGTTTGCGCCAGGGACGATGTTTCAGGCGCTGGGCTTCGATAGCTATGCGGCCTACGCGTTGAACGACGCCGCGGGCGGTCAGCTCGGGCTGATAGCAGCGCTCGACCGCGGCGCGATGACCCACCCCGAGCTCACCGAGTCGCTGCTCAAGATCTTCGCCGCGCGCGCCACGGCGGAGCTCGAGCGCATGCGCGCCGAGGAAGCGCTCCGGCACTCGGAGTCGAGCTACCGCTCCATCTTCGAGGCGAGCGAGGACCCGATCTTTGTCCACGACTGGGACACGGGCGAAATCCTCGACGTGAGCCCGAAGGCAGAGGAGCTGTACGGCTGGACGCGCGAGGAGATGCGGCGGCTCAATATGGCCGACGTGAGCGCGAACGAGCCGGGCTACACCCAGGCCGAGGCCGCCCGCCACATCCAGCAGGCGAAACTGCGCGCCACGCCGGTCCGGTTCGAATGGCACGCCAGGCACCGGGACGGCCACTTGATGTGGCACGAGGTGACGCTCAAGCGCGCGACGATCGCCGGCGAGCCGCGGATCCTCGCGTTCATCCGCGACGTTACCGAGCGCAAGCGCGCCGACGAGGCGCTGCGCGCGAGCGAGGAGCAGTACCGCGCGGTGTTCAACGCCACCGCCGACGCGCTGGTGCTGCGCGATGCCGACAACTGCATCGTCGACGTGAACCCGGCGCTGCTCGCGATGACCGGCTTCGCGCGCGAGGACCTGGTCGGCAAGCAGCGCTGGGCGTTTCTCCCGCCGGCGGAGGACGCGCTCGGGCGCGAGCTCCACCGGCGCGTCATCGCCGGCGAGCCCGTCCAGCACGAGACGGCTGGCGTGCGCAAGGACGGGACGCGCTTCGACGTCGAGGTGCGCTTAGTGCCGATCCAGTACCGCGGCCGGCCCCACGTGCTCGCGATGGCGCGGGACATCACCGCTCGGCGGCTCGCCGACGAGGCGCTGCGCGCGAGCGAGGAGCAGTACCGCGCGGTGTTCAACGCGACCGCCGATGCGCTGGTGCTGCGCGACGCCGATTTGCGCATCGTGGACGTGAACCCGGCGCTGCTCGCGATGACCGGTTACGCGCGCGAGGAGCTGCTCGGTACGACGCACTGGATGTTCTCGCGGCCGGGGAGGTACGAATGGGCGGCGGCGGACGCCGGCAGGGTGCTCGCGGGCGAGCCGAGCCACTTCGAGACCGAAGCGCTGAGGAAGGACGGCACGCCGTTCGACGTCGAGGTGCGGGCGGTCCCGATCCAGTATCGCGGCCGGCCGCACACGCTCGCGATGGCCCGCGAGATCACCGCGCGCCGGCTCGCCGACGAGGCGCTGCGCGCGAGCGAGGCGCAGTACCGGGCGATCTTCCACGCCACCGCCGACGCGCTCGTCCTGCGCGACGCGGACTTCCGGATCGTGGACGTGAATCCGGCGTACGAGGCGATGAGCGGTTACACGCGCGATGAAGTGCTCGGCGCGAAGCACGTCGTGGCGCATCCCGTGCGGGTGAACGAGCAGCTGCTGCCGCTGCATCGCGAGGCGCTCGCCGGCGAGGCGATCCACCTCGAGGCCGAGGGCCGGCGCAAGGACGGTACCCCGATCGAGATCGAGCTGCGCGGCGTGCCGATTCAGCATCGGGGCGAGCCGCACGTGCTCTATATCGGCCGCGACATCACCTCGCGCCGGCGCGTCGAGGCCGAGCGGCTGGCGCTCGAGACACAGCTCCGCCAGGCGCAGAAGATGGAGGCGATCGGCCACCTCGCCGGCGGGATCGCGCACGACTTCAACAACATCCTGACCAGTATCATGGGTTACGTCTCGCTCGCGGCCGAGCGCCCGGGCGCGGCCGAGGATCGCAAGCTCGGGAATTACCTCGAGCAGGCGTTGCTCTCGAGCCGGCGGGCGCGCGACCTGATCCAGCAGATGCTCACGTTCAGCCGCGGCCAGCGCGGCGAGCGGCGGCCGGTCGATCTGCGCCGCGTCGCCGCGGAGGCGGCACGGCTGCTGCGCTCGTCGATGCCTTCAACGCTCGAGCTGGAAACCCGGGCCCAAACCGAGGTGCCGCTCACCTCGCTCGACCGCGTGCAGGGTGAACAGGTGCTGCTCAACCTCTGCATCAACGCGCGCGATGCGCTCCAGGGGCACGGCAAGGTTCGCGTCGACGTGGGGCGGGCCGGAAGCGGCCGCGGGGTGTGCGCGAGTTGCCGCTCGCACTTCGAGGGCGAGTTCGTCGAGCTGGCGGTCACCGACGACGGCCCGGGGATCCCCCCAGAGGTGATGGAGCGGATGTTCGAGCCGTTCTTCTCGACCAAGGAGGTCGGCAAGGGCAGCGGGATGGGGCTCGCGACGGTGCACGGCATCGTGCACGAGTACGGCGGACACATCGTCGTCGAGTCCGTGCCCGGGCGCGGCGCGACCTTCAGGGTGCTCTTCCCGGTGCTGCGCACGGACGGGGACGCGATCGAGCACGAGACGCTGCCGGGCTACGTTCCCGCGTCGCGCAAGGTGGCGCTGCGAGGTCGGGTGCTGCTGGTCGACGACGAGGAGATGGTCGTCGGCTTCATGCGCGAGCTGCTCGAGGGCTGGGGCCTGGAGGTCACCGCGAAGCGCAGCGGGCCGGATGCACGCGAGGTCTTTGCCGACGAGCCCGACCGTTACGACCTGGTGATCACCGACCAGACGATGCCGCGCATGACGGGGCTGGAGCTCGCAAGCGAGCTCGTGACGATACGGCCGGGTCTGCCGGTGATCCTCTATACCGGCTACGCCGACGGCGTGATGGACGCGCAGGTCAAGTCGGCGGGGGTGCGGGCGCTGCTCAAGAAGCCGGCGGAGCCGGCGCAGCTGCTCGCGCTACTGCGGGCGTGCCTGCCGGGCGGCGGGCAGGCAGTTCGCTGACCGCTCCGGGGCAGTCGGGAGGTGCACCGAGCCGGTGCTCTTGAGCTTCGATTCGGCGTCGGCAGCCAGGCTTGAAGCGGAACCCGGCGCGGCAGGGCAGCGCCAGGCCTCGAGATCCGGGTGGCCGTCCAGGGTGATTGGCTCGAGGGTGCGGAGCTCCTGCAGGGTGGCGGCGATCGAGATCGCGTAGACGAGCCCCACAGCGCCGGCGAGCAGCAGGGCGAGCGTAACGGCCACGTCGAAGATGCGTCGCAGGCTGATCCTGTCGGACATCTTTACGATCGACTCCAGATTGGCGATCTCCCGAACGCCTGCATAGACCGTGCCGGGTGACGACTTCCGGTCACGTTCCCCTGAGCGCTCAGTGGGTTCGCGTAGCGCGAGTGTACCGGGCGTTGCGGCCTCGGGGACTCGGCCGTTTCGCTGTCAAAGGCAACGACAGCCGGCTCGGCAGGCACCGCGCGCAGCCGAAACGCCGCGGCGAGCGCCCTGTCCTCTCCCGCAATTGCGGGAGAGCTTTGGTGAAGGCGTGCGGCGGCGCTACGCGGACGCCCCGCTCAACCGCACGAGCCGACGGCGCCGCACGCGGTGCAGAAGTCGCAGCCGTCCTTGCGGATGACGGTGTAGTTCCCGCACTCGTTGCACAGCGCACCCTGCATCGGCCGCGGCGAAGCGTCGCCGCGCGGTGACTCGAGGATGCCCATCTCGCGCGTCGGCACGCCGCTCTCGTCGAGGACGCCGAGCATCGCGTAGCGGTGGATCACCAGCCGCGCAAGGTACGCGACCGTCGACGGCCAGTTCTGCTGCCGCCGCTCGCCGGGCACGAACGCCATGAAGTCGCCGAGCGGCTCCGAGTAGTTCAGGAGCTTCCGCAGCTTCATGCCGATCCAGGCCGGGTCGAGTACGCGCATGTCGAGGGAAAGAATCCGCGCGAGCCCGTCGAGCGCGCGCGGGTAATGCCCGGCAAGGAACATGGCGTATGGCCGCGTCACGCCCACCGGGAAAACGTCGCTGCCCGGGAGCGTGATTTCTTTCAACCCGAGGACGAAATCCTCGCCCGATGCGGGGTTGCGGATGTCGACCGTCCAGGAGAGCGTGCCGTCGGTGCCGGTGCGCGGCTCCTCGACGGCGAACATCGCGTCGAGCACCGGGTGCGGCCGGCCCTCGGGCGACAGGAGATCGGGGCTCTTCTCGTCGAGGGCGCCGAGCTGGTCGCAGCGCCAGCGGATGACCTGCGCGAGCCCGGCGGCGACGCTCGGCACGAGCCGTCGCTCGCCGTGGGGCGGGAACGGCATCTCGAACGAGAGATCGCCGGGCGTCTTCGCGAGCACGTCGAGCTTCAGGTTGAGCCAGGCGCGGTCCTTCGCCCGCATGTCCATCGACAGCGTCTTGGCGACCGCGCCGAGGCCGCGCGGCTGCTCCGCGCCGTTCACCCAGACCTCGAACGGGAACGCCCGCCGCTCCTCCTCGACATGCCCGACGAACAGGGCGAACTCGCCGCCCGGATGCTCGAGCATGTAGGTCCACGCGAGATTGCCCGAAGGGAGCGTCGGCCGGTTGGGCCACGCGAGCGAGGCGAGCACCGGCGCCGGCAGGCTCTTGATCGAGAGGCGCCGGTTCGCTTCGGAGATCACCACGTCCTGCGGGCTCGCCCTCGGGCTCGTCGTCTCGTCCTGCGGTCCCACCGAAAGCACCGCGCCGAGCACCTTGTTCGGGCGGTACGTCGCGAGCCCCTTCAGCCCAGCGCGCCACGCGGTGAGGTACAGATCCTCGAACTCGCCATAGGGGTAGTCCTCGGGAACGTTGACCGTCTTCGAGATGCTGGTGTCGATGAACGGCGCGACCGCCGCCACCATGTCCTTGTGCGCCTGCGCCGAGATCTCGAGCGCGGTCGTGAAGTACGGCGGGAGGTTGCGCACGTCGCCCCCGCCGGTGCCGAGCTGGCCCTCCTTCCCGAGATGGCGGTACAGGCGCCAGGCGTAGTCCTCGACCTGGTACTCCTTCCATGTCCCGCCCGCCATGCGCTTGCGCCGCGAGTAGGTCCACGAGAACGGCGGCTCGATGCCGTTCGACGCGTTGTCGGCGAACGCGAGGCTGATCGTGCCGGTCGGCGCGATCGAGAGCAGATGCGAGTTGCGGATGCCGTGGCTGCGGATCTTCTGCTTGATCTCCGCCGGCAGGCGCGAGGCGAAGTTCCCGCCGGAGAGGTAGAGATCGGCGTTGAAGAGCGGGAACGCGCCGCGCTCCCGAGCGAGCTCGACCGAGGCGAGGTAGGCGCGGTCGCGCATGCTCTCTGCGATCTTCGTCGCCATCGCGCGCGCTTCTGCGGTGTCGTAGCGCAGGCGGAGCATGATCAGCGCGTCGCCGAGTCCGGTGAAGCCGAGCCCGATCCGGCGCTTCGCCATCGCCTCGGCGCGCTGCTGCGGCAGCGGCCAAGGCGTCACCTCGAGGACGTTGTCGAGCATCCGCACCGCGACCTCGCACACGCGACCGAAGCTCGCGAAGTCGAATTCGGCCTTCTCGGTGAATGGGCGCTTGACGAACTTCGTGAGGTCGACCGAGCCGAGGTCGCAGCAGCCGTAGGCGGGCAGCGGCTGCTCGCTGCACGGGTTCGTGCTCTCGATCGTCTCGCAGTAGTAGAGGTTGTTGTCCTTGTTCATGCGGTCGAGGAAGAGCACGCCCGGCTCGGCGTGGTCGTAGGTCGAGCGCATGATCTGGTCCCACAGGCTCCGGGCGCGGATCTTGCGATAGACCCACTGGCCGTCGGCGCGCCGGTACGCGCCCGACTCCCGCGCGTCGAGCGACGGTTCGGCCTTGTGCACGAGCTCGAAGTCGCCGTCCCTCTCGACCGCGTGCATGAACTCGTCGGTCACGCCGACCGAGATGTTGAAGTTGGTGAGCTCGCCCTTGTCCTTCGCGTGGATGAAGTCCTCGACGTCGGGATGGTCGCAGCGGAGCACGCCCATCTGCGCGCCGCGGCGCGAGCCCGCGGACTCGACCGTCTCGCACGAGCGGTCGAACACGCGCATGTACGACACCGGC
>Ga0335084_10000798_pt1 | contig 27897 bp, 18 predicted proteins | sample Lox_Sample_44_FD_206721 | JGI IMG/M metagenome (GOLD analysis project Ga0335084, IMG submission 206721) | Soil microbial communities from Loxahatchee National Wildlife Refuge, Florida, United States - Lox_Sample_4.4 | ecosystem: Environmental > Terrestrial > Soil > Wetlands | place: USA... | reverse complement strand
CGTCGCGCGGGCCGCCGGCCTCGATGCCGAGCCGCTTCATCTTCCGCCAGAGGGTCGTCGAGGAGACCCCGAGCTCGGCCGCGACGCGCGCGAGGTCGCCGCCGCAGCGATCGAGCGCGGCCTCGATCGCGCCGCGCTCGGCGTCCTCCACCGCGGCCGCGAGCGTGCGGGCGGCCGCGGCCGGCCGGGCGGGGGGGCGCGCGTCGACGGACACGTCCTCCGCCCGGATCTCCGGCGAGGGCGACAGCGCGGCGGCCTGCTCGATCATGTTCTCCAGCTCGCGCACGTTCCCCGGCCAGTCGTGGACCCTGAGGCACGCCATCGCCTCCGGGGAGAGGACCTTCCGCTCGCCGGTGCGCTGGTTGTACGCGTGCAGGAAATGGGTGGCGAGCGCCGGGACGTCCTCGCGCCGCTCGCGCAGGGGCGGGATGCGGAGCGGCACCACGTTGAGGCGGTAGTACAGGTCCTCGCGGAACCGCCGCTCGGCGATGGCCAGCCGGAGGTCCTGGTTGGTCGCGGCGATGACGCGCACGTTCACCTGGACGGGGATGGACTCGCCGACGCGCCGGATCTCCCCATCCTGCAGGGCGCGCAGCAGCTTCGCCTGGAACCCCGGCGCCGTCTCCCCGATCTCGTCGATGAAGAGCGTCCCTCCGTTGGCCTCCTCGAACAGCCCGCGGCGCGCGCGGGTGGCGCCGGTGAAGGCGCCCTTGGCGTGGCCGAACAGCTCGGACTCGAGCAGCGTCTCGGTGATGGCGGCGCAGTTCACCGGCACGAAGGGCCGGTCGCCGCGCCGGCTCGCCACGTGGAGCGCGCGCGCGACCAGCTCCTTGCCCGTCCCCGACTCCCCGGTGACGAGCACGGTGGCGTCGGTGGGCGCCACGCGGCGGATCCGCTCCAGCACGTCGCGCATCGCCGCCGAGGCGCCCACGATGTGCTCCAGGCCGTACCGCTGGCGGAACTCGCCGGCGAAGAGGCTGTTCTCGCCGAGCAGCCGGCGCCGCTCGACGGCCTTCGCGACTCGCAGGAGCAGCTCGTCCTCCTTGAAGGGCTTGGTGAGGAAGTCGAAGGCACCGCGCCGGATGGCCTCCACCGCCGATTCGATGGTGCCGTACGCGGTCATGACGATGACCTGCGTGTCGGGCGCGGCGCGCTGCGTCGCGCGCAGCACGTCCATCCCGTCCACCTCCGGCATGCGGAGGTCGGTGAGGACCACGTCCCAGCTCTCCGCCTGGATGCGCTGCACCGCCACCGCGCCGTCCTCGGCCTCCTCCACGGCGTGCCCGACCGAGCGCAGGACCATGGCGGTGGTGGCGCGCATGTTCTTCTGGTCGTCCACGACCAGGACCTTTCCGCCCGAGGGAGGCGCCTCCGCGGCGGATGGCTCCGCGGGGTCGAGGTCCTGGGGGTCGAAAGCGTTCATGCCCGTCGATCTCAGCCCATCGCCGGCCGGCTTTCAACGCGCGCGGGGTCGAGCGGGAACCGGAGCGAGAAGACCGTTCCCTCGCCGGACCTGCTGCGCACCGCCACCGAGCCGCGGTGGCCCTCGACGATCCGCTTCACCACCGCGAGCCCGAGGCCGGTTCCGCTCGCCTTGGTGGTGAAGAACGGCTCGAAGATGCGGTGGCGCACCTCCTCCGGGATCCCGCCGCCCGTGTCCTCCAGCTCCAGGAGGAGGTGGTCCCCGTCGCGCGCCGCGCGGACGGTGATCCGGCCCCCGCGCGGCATGGCCTGGACCGCGTTGACCGCGAGGTTGAGCAGCGCCTGGCGCACCAGGCGCGCGTCCACCACCGCGGGCGGCAGCGCGGCCTCGACCTCGCGCACCACCGAGATGCCCCGCGGATGCTGGACCAGGGCGGCGGCGAGGGCCTCGTCCAGGAGCCGGTCGAGCGCCTCGGGCCGCAGCACCGGCGTCGAGGGGCGCGCGAAGTCGAGCAGGTCGCCGACGATGCGGTTCAGCCGGTCCGCCTCCTCGCCGATGATGTCGAGCAGCATCTTGGCGTCGCCCGCCGGCCGGGTGAGGCGCCGCAGCGAGCCGAGCGAGTTGAAGATGACGCCGAGCGGGTTCCGCACCTCGTGGGCCACCACCGCGGACAGCTCGCCCAGGGCCGCGAGCCGCTCCCGGGCGACGAGCTGCTGCTGGGCGTGCGCCAGCTCCGCGTAGCTCCGGCTCAGGTCCTCGTAGAGCCGCGCGTTCTCCACCGCGACCGCGAGCTGGTTGGCGACCGCCGCGGCGCGCTCCACCTCGGCGGGCGTGAAGGGACGCGGCCCGCGCGTCTCGACGATCACCGCGGACCCGATGTTCCGCTCGCGGACCAGGAGCGGCAGCCCCAGGTAGGCGCGGGCGCCGCCCGCCGGGGCCGCGACGCGGGGATCGGCGCTGGCGTCCGCCACCACCACCGGCTCGCGGGTACGGTACACCAGCGCCGCCAGGGCCGCGCCGGCCCCCTCGGCCGGGACGCGGGAGCCGAGCGCGTCCGGAGGGCCGCCGGCCACCGCGCGGATCTCGAGGTGGGCCCCGTCCGGATCCGCGAGCGCCAGGTAGGCCTCGGGCGCGTCCACGATGCGCGCCAGGTTGCGCACGCCCACGTCGAGGACCTGCTTCAGCTCCAGGGTCGCGATCAGCGAGCGTCCCACCTCGTGCAGGAGGCCCAGCTCCTCGGCGCGGCGGCGCGCCTCGGAGTAGAGGCGCGCGTTGTCCACCGCGACCGCGAGCTGGCTGGCGATGGCGGTCGCACGCCAGACCTCCGCCTCGGAGAAGGCGCGCTCGGCGTCGTCGTCGGCGACGAGGGCCACGCCCACGGGCTCGCCGCGCGCGTGCAGGGGGAGGGCGAGGAGGGACGCGTCGGCACCCCCGGCGGACGCGGGTGTCCGGGCCGCCCGCGCGGCGGCGGCCTCCAGCGCGTCCCGGGCCAGCGAGGGGGCGTCGAGCGGCAGCGCCTCGGCGCCGATGGCGCCGCCCCGCGAGGCGGCGCGGCGGAGGACCTGCGCCCCGGGATCCACCAGCAGGATGGTGCAGGAGGAGCCGCGGAGCGTCCGCTTCAGGTGCTCCGCGCCGGCCTCCAGCACCCGGTCGAGGTCGAGCGAGCCGGAGATGACGCGCGCCACGTCCACCACCGTGGCGAGCTCGGAGAGGCGGTCACGCGCCGCCTGGTAGAGGCGGGCGTTCTCGATGGCGACCGCGAGCTGGTTGGCGATGGTGGTGACGCGCTGCTCCTCGGCGTCGGTGAACCGGCGCGCCCGGCCGGTCTCGTCCACGATGAGGACGCCGAGCGGCTCGCCGCGCAGGAGCATGGGCGCCACCACCGCGGCGCGCGCGCCGTACCTCCGGGTCCCCGCGCCCAGCGGACCCGGGGCGAGGTCGACGTCCTCCACCTGGACCACCCGGCGCTCCCGGATGGCCGTCGAGGCGACGTCGCCGCCGTCCGCGGGCAGGACCGGCGTGTGGCTGCCCTCCGGCACCGGCTCGCCGCTGAGCGCTCCGAAGCGGAACTCGGTGCGCGCCGCCTCGTAGAGCAGCACCACGCCGCGGCCCGCGCCGAGGAGCCGTCGCGCCGCCTCGGCGCCGTCGTGCAGCACGCGGCCGAGGTCCAGCGAGCCTGCGATGCTCCGGCCGACCTCGTTCATGAGCGAGAGCTCCTCCACGCGCCGCTGGGCCTCGGCGTACAGCTCGGCGTTCTCGATGCCCATGGCCAGCTCGCCGCCGAGCGCCATGGCCAGGGCGCGCTCCGCCTCGGTGAAGCGGCGGCCGGCGTCATCGGCGAGGTAGAGCACGCCGCGCACGCTGCGGCGCGACACCAGCGGCACCGCCAGCATGGACAGGGGCGGCACCGCCGGGTTGCCCCGCATCGCGCTGCGCTCGTCGCGCGTCACGTCCTCGCTGAACACCGGAGCGCGGCTGCGGAGCGCCTCCACGGCCAGGCCGTCCTTCTCCAGGGGCATGGCGAACCGCTCCGGCGGGAGGGGCGCGCCGTGGGCCGCGGCGCCGCGCAGCGTGCGCCCGTCGTCCTCCACCAGCAGGATGGCGGTGGCCCGCACCGAGAGGGCCCGCGCCACCCCGCGGCAGCCGGCGTCGAGCAGCGCGCGGACGTCGCCGGGGGCGCTCCCGAAGATCTGCAGCGCGACCTCGTGGACCGCCTCCAGGTCGGAGAGCCGGCGGCGGACGCCGGCGAAGAGGCGCGCGTTCTCCACCGCCACGCCGAGCTGTCCGCCCACCGCGGAGAGCAGCGCCACGTCGGACCGGGTGAAGGGGCGGAGCGAGCGGCGGGCCAGGACCAGCGCGCCGACCGCCTCGCTCTGGGCGAGGAGGGGGATGGCCACGTCGGCGCGGATCCCCTGGGACTCGCGCTCGGCGCGCGTCCGCGGTCCGGTGCCGGGCTCCTCGTGCGACACCACCGGGGCGCGGCGCTCGACGGCCAGGCCGGAGATCCCCTCGCCCACCCGCCCCTCGCCGTCGCGGTCGAGCGCGCCGAGGCTCGACTGAAGCACCAGCCGGTCGCCCTCGCGGAGGTAGGCGGCGGCCACGTCCGCCTCGAACGTCTCGCACATGCGCCGCAGGGCGTTGTCGAGGAGGAGAACCGGATCGAGCGTGGCGCTCGCCACCGCGAGGTCGTTGAGGAGCGTCAGCTCGCCCACGCGGCGCCGCAGATCCTGGAGGAGGCCCTGCGCCTCGATCGCCGCGGCGAAGTGGGCGCCGACGCCCTGCAGGAGGTCGAGGCGGCACTCCTCGTCGGTCCGCGCCGTGCGCCAGGCCACGGTCATGACGCCGAGGACCTTGGAGCGCGCCGCCAGCGGGACCCAGGCCGCGACGCGGAGGCCGGCAGCGGCCAGCGAGGCCGAGGCGCGCTGGTGGGGCTCGTCGGTGCGCACCACCGCGGCGGTTCGCGTCCGCGCCACCGATCCGAGGTCGCTCGCCAGGGAGATGCGGGTGGGGCGGCCGTCCTGCGCCGAACCCGAGTCGTCGAAGGTGCGGACCAGCTCGCCGGTCCCCTCGTCCACGACGAAGATGGCGACGGCGTCGCACCCCACCGTGTGCGAGACGACCATGCTCGCCTGCCGGAACAAGTCGTGCAGGTCGGACGCCTCCCCCACCTTCTCGCCCAGCCAGTTCAGCGCCGCCAGCTCCACGGTCTGACGCGCGAGGCCGGCGATGGCCCGCGCCGCGTCGAGCGCGGCGGCCACCTGCGCGCCGAAGAGCCGGAGCGCGGCGACGTCGCCTTCCCGGATCCAGTCCCCCGCCAGGACCAGGTAGAACCGCGGCGCCGCGCGCTCGTCGAGCCGGACCAGCGCGGCGCGCGACAGCCTGGCGGCGGCCGCCGCGTCTCGCACCTCGCCGGCGAAGGGGGCGGGGACGAAGGCGGCGACGTGCTGGACCCAGTCGTCTGCGAACGCGGCGCCGGTCTCCCAGGCCCGCCGCGAGAGGGGCGTCCACGGCCCCAGCCAGCCCGCGAGGGGACGCCCCAGCCGCGTCTCGAGCACCGCGGCGAACGGGGAGGGCAGCTCCGCCCAGACGAACCGGACCCCCTCCGGCTGCGCGGCGAGGAGCGCGGAGGCGAGGCCGGCCTCGGCGAGGCCGGTCCGCACCCGCGCGAAGATGGCCTCCTCGTCGTGCTCCCGCTGGATGGTCGCGCCGAGCTGCGCGAGCTGGGACAGGCGCGCGCGCAGGGCTGCCTGCGCCGTCACGTCGCGCACGTCCATCACCAGGTCGCCGCCGTCGAGCGTGACCTGGCACTCGGCGATGCGCCGGCTCCCGTCCGGGAGGACGAGGAAGCACTCGAACTCGGAGGGGACGGGCTCGCCGGCGAGGCGCCGCTCGTGGCGCTCCAGCAGCCGCTGTCGCTCCTCGGGTGCGAGGACCTCGCCCATGTGCCGCCCGACCAGCTCCGCGACGGTCCGGCCCACCAGCGCGGCCGCACCGGCGCTCGCGTAGACGATGTGCCGGTCGCGGATGATGACCGTCCCGCCGGCCGGGTTCTCGATCGAGAGGCGGTGCATCACCGGCCCTCGCCGCGGAGCACGCGCTTCTCGCCGACGCGCAGGGTGACCTTCTCGCGGTCGAAGTGCTCGGCGAGGGGGATGACGTGCTTGCGGGTCGCGCCCACCAGGTCCTTGAACTCCTGGGTGGTGATGGCCTGGTGCGCGCGGAGGAACGCCACCAGCTTCTCACGCAGCGCGGTGACGGCGGAGGCGTCGAAGTGGAGCTCGGCGGAGACCCGGACCGCGCGCCCCTCGGTGGCGAGGAGCTTCAGGACCGCGCCGACGTCGGCGGCGCTCGCGCCCACCAGTGCCGGGAGCTCGGAGATCCAGGGCGGCGTGAGCCCGCCCGCGCGCAGCGCGGCGGCGACCTTCTCCCTGAGCGCGCCGCCGGCGGCGCCGCTGCCGGCGGCGTGTCCGCGGCGGCGGACGTGGTCGCCCTCGATCACCAGCTCGCCCTTCTCCGCGAGCTGGGCCGCGAGGCGCTGGTAGAGGCGCGCGTCCGTGATGGGCGGCAGGCGGCCGCGCAGCTCCTCCCGCCCCATGCCGGCGGCCAGCGGGTGCTCGCGGTGGAACGCGTCCACCGCGGCGACGAGGCGTGCCGAGAGCTCCCGCGCCACCGCGCCCGCGACCCAGGCGCGGTGGTCGCGGTCGAAGAGGAGCGCGGCGCCGCGGGCGCCCAGGCGCTCCAGCGCGGAGTGGACGGCCCTGGGCGCGAGGGCGGTGCGCCCGGCCAGCGCCGCCTCGGCCAGCCCCGCCGGACCGGCCATCTCCAGCACCGCCGCGAGCCGGGCGTCGGCGTCGCCGCCGGCGAGCGCCCCGAGCTGGGCCAGGGCCTCGGCCCTGCCCCGCCGCCGCCTGGGAGCGGCGATGGCGAGCACCCGCCCGCCACCGATCGTCTTGCCCCGGCCCTCCAGCGTGGCGAAGCCGCGGAGGATGAAGCGCTGGCCCGGGAGCGCCGCGGCGGGCTCGCCCAGCCGGAGCTGGGCCGCCGCGGTGTCGCCGGGACGGAGCTCGCCGCGGTCGAGGAGCGCCACCGCGGCGGGGACCTGCGCCGTTCCCACGTGGAGCAGGAGCCGCGCGCGGTGACGCAGCGGCCGCGGCGCGGCCGCGAGCAGCGTGATCTCGGCGTCGAGGATCGACGAGGCGGGCACCACGCCGGGCTGCGCCAGCGCCTGGCCGCGCCGGATGGCGGCCGGCTCCACGCCCGGCAGGTTCACCGCCGTGCGCTGCCCGGCGAGCGCCCGCGCCGTCTGCTGGCCGTGGACCTGCACCGATCGGACGCGCAGGTCGCCCACGCCGTGGGCAGCCGGGACGAGGACAGCGCCATCGCCCTCCCCGAGGCTGCCGGAGAGGAGCGTGCCCGTCACCACCGTTCCGAACCCCTTCATGGAGAAGGCGCGGTCGATGGGGAGGAAGGTCGGGCCGTCCGCGGGGCGCTCGGGGACCTCGGCCGCCAGGGCCGCGAGGCGGGCGACGAGCGCGTCGAGGCCCTCGCGCGTGGCCGACGAGACGGGCACGATGGCGCAGCCCTCGAGGAAGCTGTCCTGCGTGGCGAGGCGGATCTCCTGCTCGAGCAGCGGGAGCCAGCCGGCGCCCAGCCCGGGGAGGAGGTCCGCCTTGGTGACCGCCACCAGGCCGCGCGGGACGCCGAGCAGCCGGCAGATGTCGAGGTGCTCCCGGGTCTGGGGCATCACCCCCTCGTCCGCGGCGACGACCAGGATCACCACGTCGATGCCGCCCGCGCCGGCGGCCATGGAGCGGACGAACCGCTCGTGCCCGGGAACGTCCACCACCCCCGCGACGGAGCCGTCGGGGAGGGGAAGGTGGGCGAAGCCGAGCTCGATGGTGATCCCCCGCCGCTTCTCCTCGCGCAGGCGGTCGGTGTCGATCCCGGTGAGCGCCTTCACCAGCGCGGTCTTGCCGTGATCGATGTGACCGGCGGTGCCGATGACGATCCGCTTCACGCGCACCTCGGCCCGCGATCGAGACTCGCTACACGCCCACCTCGCCTGGATCGACCGGGCCGCCCGGGCCGTCCAGCTGGTAGTCCCAGCCGAACAGGATCAGCTCGTCCGTCTCCAGCGCGAAGAAGTCCGGGCGCGCGCCGCCGCGGCGGGTCACCAGGACTGCGGTGCGGACCTCCTTGGCTCCGGCCTTGCGCGCCAGGAGGCGCGCCTTGGCCAGGGTCTGGCCGGTGGTGGAGACGTCGTCCACCACCAGCACGCGCCGCCCGGAGAGGTCGGGCAGCTCGGAGGAGGCCTCCGGAAGCGGCTGCGCGTCCCGGCGGCGCTTCTCGATCCGCACCGGGTAGAACTCGGCGGAGAGGGCGCCCGCCAGCGCCCCGCCCACGAACACGCCGCCCTTGGCGATGCCGATCACCGAGTCGGGGCGGTAGCGCGCTGCGATGCGCGCCGCGAGCTGCCGGGCGACCTCGCCGAAGGCGGCCCAGCCCATCTCCCGCATCGACCGCTTGGGCGCGCGGGTGAGCCGCGCGGGCATCTTGAGGCGCGACATCGCGAATCCGTCGGCGACGCCCATGCCCAGCTCGTGACCGAGCGCGGCGGGAGCGGCCCGGCGGCGCGCGGTGCGGCGGGGGCTGCCCACCGCGGGCGTCTTCTTCTTCCTGGCGGTCGGGATGGCGCTCCTCCGGGGAGGCGGCCGGGCGCCGGCCGCGGTTCGCGAGATGGGGAATCTACCACGGCGTCGCGCCAGCGGGCTCAGCTCGGCAGGATGGCCAGCAACCCCAGCGCGAACTGCGGCATGGGCGGCGCGTTCTCGGCGGCCACTCCGCTGAGCCGCAGCGTGGCCCGCGCCACCGTCGGGAACTCCTGCCCCGACCCCCGCACGCACCCGATGTCGCCGATGAAGATGCCGGGCGCCTTGCGCTCCAGATCCACGGAGCAGGCGCCGACCCGGCCCCGGAACCGCTTGCCGTCCATCTGGATCCGGACGCGCTGTCCGAAGAACAGCCCCTCGATCCGCGTCAGGCCGTTGTTCTCGGACAGCGCAAGGCTCACGTTCGCGCCGTTGAGCCGCCCGGGCACCACCTCCAGCTCCACGTTGCGCCCCGCGAGGTCGCCGGCCCAGGCGCCGTCCTCCTGGCGGGCCATGTTGACGCCCGGCCCCACCACCAGCTCGTCGTCGAACGAGGCGCCGATGGCGATCCCGACGCCGGGGCGGAACGTCATCTCGCCGGTGGGGTCGAAGGCGGTGGCGGGCGCCCCGGCGAGGAGGGCGGCGACGCCGACCGCGAGGACGGTCGCGCGCATGCTGCGAGCTTAACGCCCGGGACCGCCCTAGGACACGCTCCGGATCGTCTCGCGGAGCGAGTACCTGGGCGCCCAGCCGAAGTCGCGCACCGCCCGGGATCCGTCCACCACGCAAAGGTACTGGATGTGGTCCACCTCGTCGGGAGGGAAGCCGGACAGCCCGGCCTCGAACAGCCGCGCGAGGAGGGGCCGGAGGACGAGGTGCGGCACGGGGATGGGCTGCCGCCCCAGCTCGCGCAGGATGGTCGAGAGAGGGACCTCGCCGGGGCCGGTCACGTTGTAGACGCCGCGGACGCCCGGCTTGAGCGCCAGCACCAGCGCCCGCGCCGCGTCCTCCTCGTGGATGAGCTGGATCATCGGGTCGAAGCCCATGGCCGTGAGCGGCCGCTCCAGGCGGAGGTAGTTGGAGGGCGCGTTGCGGACCGTGGGTCCCACGATGTTCACGGGCCGCAAGATCACCGTCTCGATCTCCGGGTGCCGCCACATGTACGACTGTGCGTGCATGTCGACCTCGATCAGGTCGCGCACGTCGCTGGCGCGGTCGGCCGCCATGAGCGGCGTCTCCTCGGTCAGGAAGTTCGAGTTGTCCGGGAGCGGCCCGTAGACGTTGGCGGAGGAGAGCACCACCACCTTGCGCACCCCGTGCCGCTCGCAGAGATCCAGGATCTTGTGGGTCCCGAGCACGTTGAAGCTGTGCGCCTCCGAGAACGGCATCCGCGGGTCGTGCATGATGCCGAGGTGGATGAGGGCCTCGACCGGGTGACGCCGGAACGCCTCCTCCACGCGCATCTTGCGGACGTCGACCTGGTAGTGGTCGATGTCCTTGGGCTTGCCGGCGAAGGGGCGTCGATCGATCCCCACCACCCGCGTCTCGGTGTGGAGCTGCTTGGCGAGCGCCCGCCCGAGGTGGCCGGAGATCCCGGTGACCAGGACCGTCCTGGGCATGCCGGGGAAGAGGGCGGGCTCGGCGGACGGGGTCACCGGTTCACCAGAACACGTGCTTGCGCTCGGCCAGGCCACGGTCGAGCAGCGCCTGGACGGCCGCCTGCACCTCGGCCACCTTCCGGTCCAGCACCGCGTCGTCGTCGTCGGGGGAGCCCGCGAACCGCAGCGGCTGCCCGAAGTGGATGTGGTAGCGGGTGGGGAGGGGGAACGGCAGCACCGTGGGCGTGATGGGGAACGCGGGGAAGGCGAGGAGGCGCGCCAGTGGCTTGAGGTCGAACAGCTGCGGGGCCTGCTCCTCGGCGCCCACCACGCCGACCGGGACGATGGGGGCGCCGGACTCGAGGGCGAGGCGCATGAAACCCTCGCCGAACCTCTTCAGCCGGTAGCGCTCCCGGAACGGCTTGTTGAGCCCTCGCACACCCTCGGGGAAGACCAGGATCGCCTCGTCCGCCGCGAGCAGCCGCCGGCAGTTCTCGGGCGTCCCCACGATCTGCCCGCAGCGCGCCATGAAGGTCGAGACGAACGGCAGGGTGGGCACCCACTTCTCGACGAGGGCGCGCGCCACCCGCGGCGGATCGCGGTCGATGAGGAGCGCCACCTCGATCATCGCCGCGTCGAAGGGGAGCTGGCCGGAGTGGTTGGAGACCAGGAGGACGCGCCCCTCGGACGGAATGTTGTCGACGCCGTGGAGCTGGACGCGGAACCACTTCTTGTAGAGCCACAGCAGCGGCGCGATGGCCGCGACCGTGAACTCCGCGTCGAAGCCGTAGGGATCGACGCCGAACTCGTTCGCGGGCGGCGTGAGCTTGTCCAGCCGGGCGCGGGTCCCCGGCCCACCGAGCTCGTAGGTCCACGCCTTGAGCCGCTCCCGCAGGAGCCCCGTCCGCTCCGTCACCGAGATCCTGTACCACGCGGTCCGGGAGCCGTCGGGGCCGCCAGCGCAGCCTTGAATGGGTCGTCGGTTGGGTGCTACGAGAAGACGAGGTGGACATGAGGGTCATCTGCCCGCACTGCAGCACCGAGTACAACGTCAGCGACAGCCGCATCCCGGCGGGTGGCCTGAACGTGAAGTGCCGCAACTGCCGCGGCACGTTCCCGGTGCGGCACTCCGCCGGAGCGGCGGGCGACGACGCGGTGCCGCTCCCAGCGCCGGCCGGCGCTCCGGGGAGGGACGCGGACGCCGCCGTCCCGCTCCCGGCGCCGATGCGGTCGGTCGCCGACCCGGCGGCCGTCCCGCTGCCGCCGCCCCCCGGGGGCAGGGCGCCGGCCGCCGCCGAGCCGCTCCCACCCCTGCCGGTGCCGCTGCCGACGCCGCTCCCCGCGGCGATCCCGTTGCCGGAGCCGTTCGCGCCGTTCGCTGCAGAGCCGTCGGCCGCTGCGCCGCCGCCGCTCGACGCCCCGTTCGATCCGTTCGGCGCGCCGGAGCCCGCCCCGGCGCCCGAAGCGTTCCCCCCGGCCTCCGCGGAGCTGGCCTTCGGCGAGGTGGAGCTTCCCGGCGAGGCCCCCGCCCCCGATCCGTTTCCGGTGGACGAGGACGTGAGCTTCGACGACGTCGTTGCGCCCGCGGCTCCGGCGCCCGCCCCCCCACCGTCCGATCCGCCCCTCGACCCGTTCTCCGCCGTGGCCGCGCCGGAGGAGTTCGCCCAGCCCGCGGTCGCGGCGCCGCCAGCCGCAGCCGAGGGGGACCTCGAGATGCTCTTCGGCGATCCGGCCGCGGCGGGCGGCGCCGGCGCGGCGGCCGCGCCCGGCCCGCCGCCCACCGGAGGCGCGTACAAGGTCCGCCGCCGCTCGGGCAAGGTGTTCGGCCCCTTCCCCGAGGAGCAGGTCGTCGAGATGCTCGGGAAGGGAGAGCTGCTCGGCAACGAGGACGTCTCCGGCGACGGCGGCGGCTCCTGGGCCCCCATCGGCTCGGTCCCCGTGTTCGGCGAGGCGGTTCGCCGGTTCTCCTCCGGGCCGCCTCCCGAGGCGCGCACCCTCCCGCCGCCGGTCCCGTTCGACCAGCGGATGGCCGCCGCGAAGATCACCGAGGGGAGCGCCTCGCGCGCCCGCCCGCGCTGGCTCGTCCCGGCGGCCGCGGCGCTCGGCGCCGTCGTGCTCCTCGCCGGGGTGGGAGGGGCCGGGGCCGCGCTCCACAAGGGATGGTTCTTCGTGCGGCTCCTGCGCGGCGGGGGTGACGCGAAACGCGTCCTGGCGCTGACCGGCCAGTCGCGCGCCGCGCTCGCCCGCGATGCGTTCCCGGCGGAGCGGCAGGCGCTCGACCTCGCCGGCCAGGCGCTCGCGCTGGACGACGACGACGCGAGCGCCCGCTGCGCCTACGCGCTCGCCGCGCTCGCCCTGGAGCGGCGCCACGGCGCGCCGCCCGACGCCCCCGCCCGGGCGCGCAAGGAGGCGGCGGCACTCGCCGAGGACCGGCCCAAGGACGCCGCCACCGCGCTCGCCGGCCTCGCGCTCGCCCTCGCCTCGCCGCCCGCGGCCGCGCTGCTGCAGGCGGAGGCGGCGGTGCAGCGGGGTCTCGGGACTCCGCCGGATGCGGAGGCGCTCCACCTGCTCGCGCTCGCTGCCGTGGCGCGGCGAGACGCCCCGCGCGCCGGACAGGTCGCCGGGCAGCTCGCGGCGGCGGAGCCGGCCTCGGCACGCTCCGCGCACGACGGCGCCCTGGCTGCCCTCCTCAAGGGCGATTCCGCCGCCGCCGCCCAGGGCTTCGAGCAGGCGCTCTCGCGCGACCCGGCGCACGCGTCCTCGCGGCTGGAGCTGGCGGCGCTGGCCGTCGCCGCCGGCGACGCGGAGCGCGCCCGGGCGCAGCTCCAGCCGCTGCTCGGAGGCGACGGCGCCGCGGCGCTCGGCCCCGCGGAGCGCGCGCGCGCGGCGGCCCTGCAGGGCGACCTCCTCGGCCGGCGCGCGGCGACCGCGCCCCAGGGAGACGCGGCCTACGAGGCGGCCCTCGGCGCGGACGACACCCCCGAGATCCGAATGGCGCTGGCGCGACAGCGCCTCGCCCGCGGCGACCCGGCGCGCGCGGTGGCCGCCCTCGATCCGCTCGCCGCCCGGGCCCCCGAGGTTCCGGAGCTCGCCGCCCTGCGGATCCGGGCGCTGGTGCTGGCCGGCAAGGCCCTCGACGCGACGCAGCTCGCCGACCAGGCGCTGGCGAGGTCGCCCGGAGAGCCGCGCCTGCTGGAGGCGAGGGCGTTCGTGCTGGAGAGCGGCGGCAAGGTGGCGGAGGCCGACAAGCTCTACCAGGACGCGGCGGCCCGCGCGCCGCGGGCGTGGGAGCCGCGCCTGGCGCTGGCGCGGGTCGCGCTCGCCCAGGGCGACCTGGCCCGCGCCGCGGCGGAGGCCGCCGCGGCCGTCGAGAAGGGGCCCGACCGGCCGGAGACGCGCTCCGCCCTCGGCGACGTGAAGCTCGCCCAGGGCGAGCTGGACGCGGCGCGCGAGGCCTTCCAGAAGGCCGTCGCGCTCGATCCGGAATGGGCGCCCGCGGAGCTGGGCCTGGCCAAGATCGCGCTGGCCCGTCACGACGACGCCGCGGCGCGCGCCGGGATGGAGCGGGCGCTGGCGCTCCAGCCGCGCGACGCGGAGGCGCACCTCGCGCTCGGGACGCTCCTCGGCAGGGCGAACGACCTCGCCGGCGCCGAGCGGGAGTACCGCGCCGCGACCGACCTCCAGCCCAAGAACGCGCTCGCGCACGTGCGGCTGGGCGCGACCCGCCTGCTGCGGGGGGACGTCGCCGGCGCCGTTCCCGAGCTCGAGGTCGGCTCCAACCTCGACCCCAAGCTGGCGGAGGGGCACCTCTGGCTGGGGCGAGGGCTGGTAGCCCGGGGAGACGCGGCGCCCGCCGTCGTGCAGCTCCAGCGCGCCATCGCGCTCGAGCCGCAGAACGCGCAGAACCACCTCTGGCTCGGGCAGGCGCTGGAGCGGAGCGGCGCGCTCGCCGACGCCGTCGAGGCCTATCGCGCCGCGGCGGCCGCCGATCCCAAGCTCGTCGAGCCGCTGGAGCGCATCGGAGATCTCTACTCCGCGAACGGCCGCTGCGACGACGCGGTGCCGGCCTACCAGAAGGCGCTCGCCATCTCGCCGCGCGCCTGGCGCTTCCAGCTCGCCCTCGCCGACTGCCGCGCGCGCCTCGGCAAGCACGACGAGGCCATCCGGCTCTACCGCGAGGTGCTCAAGGCCGATCCCTCGGCCGGCCAGGTCTACTACCGCCTCGGGCGATCCATCCACGAATCCCAGGGCGCGCAGGCGGCGCTGCCCTGGTACGAGCGCGCCACCCGCGCGGAGCCGAAGAACCCGATGCCGCACTACTACCTGGGCTACTGGTACAAGGAGAAGGGCCAGCGGGCGCGCGCCGTCCAGGAGTTCAAGGCGTACCTGGCCGCCAGGCCCGACGCGGACGATCGCAAGGACATCGAGGGGGAGATCGAGGACCTGGGCGGGACGCGCTGACCGGTCCGGTCGGGGTCGAGGTCGCGGTTGGCGTCGGGGCCGGGGCCGGGGTCGGGGTCGCGGTCGGGGTCGAGGTCGAGGTCGAGGTCGAGGTCGCGGTCGGGGTCGGGGTCGGGGTCGGGGTCGGCGTAACCGAAGATTTCCGGCTCGGACGGGGTCGCGGTCGCAGTCGCCCCACGGGCGGGGCCCCGTCGTCCCCGTCGAGGGCGGCGGCCGTGTTCTGCCTTGACGGCCGCGGCGCCCCCGTCTACAGATAATCCGCTTTGCGGACTATCTCCCCACCGGCCGGTTCCGGCCTCGCCGCCCAGGCCCGCGCGCTCCGCGAGCGGCTCATCGTCCTGGCCCGGGACCGGTCGCTGCGCGATCCGCTGTCGGCGGCCTGCGAGGTGACCGGGCTCTCGCCCGCGCAGATCCACACGCTGCTCTGGCTCGGCCGCGACGGTGCGCTCGCCATGGGCGATCTGGCCCGCCGGGTCCGCGTCACGGAGAAGACCGCGACCGGGCTGGTGGACCGGCTCGAGCGCGACGGGCTCGTCCACCGGGAGCGCGACGTGCGGGACCGCCGCGTGGTGCACGTCCGCCTGACCGCGCGGGGGACGGCGCACCACCGCCGCATCGAGGCCGGCCTCCACGAGGGGATGACCCGGTTCCTCGGCCTGCTCGAGCCCGCCGATCGCCGTGCCGTCTTCCGGATCGTGGAGAGGCTCATCGCACGGCTGGGCCGGAAGGCTCCGCCGGGGACGCGGGTACCATGAGCTCGTGGGGTGGACACCTCGGATTGACCTTGAAGGCCGGACCGGGCGCGGCGTATGACGCGTCCCGCGCCGGCGGGGCCGCGTCCCCCGGCGCTCCGGCGTCGGGCCGGGCCGCACCATGGAGGCGACGATGAACGTGTTGGGAATGGCGACGCTGGCGCTCGCGCTGGCTCAGGCTCAGGGCGCCGGCGCGCCGCAGCAGGGGACCCAGGCTCCGCCCGCTGCGGCGGCTGCTGCGCAGCCGGGACCGGCGGCTCCGCAGCAAGGGGTGGCGGCCTCGAATGCCGCGGTCGCCGGCCAGCCGCAGCTGGGCACCGAGCCGCTGCCGCCGGCCGGGCCCCTCATGACGCTCGACGAGGCGCTCCACCGTGCGGAGCGGGACAACCTCGACATCCAGGTGTTCCGGGCCCGGCTGGACCAGGCGTACCAGGCGGCGTGGAAGGCCTGGTCCTACTACCTGCCGCAGGTGTCGGTGGGCGGGACCTACACGCACAACGACGTGGGCGTGACGATCCCGTTCCCGACGTCGTACGTGGTGCGCGACAACGGGTCGCCCACCAGCGATCAGAACGGCTCCTTCGCAGGTCAGCCCTACCCTGGAAGCCCGACGAACTTCATCGCGGTCCCGAACTCGCAGGGCGCCGAGTACCTCCAGGTCCAGAAGCAGGACCAGCTCGGCGCCCAGGTGGTGGCGACGCAGGCGCTGCTCGCGCCATCCCTCTGGTTCACGATCCCCGCGGCCTACAAGGCCCAGGACGTCGCCCGGCTGACGCTCGAGAGCGCCCGGCGCGACATCATCTTCTTCGTCGCCCAGGCGTACTACGCGGTCGCGTCGCTCCGCCAGACGTTCGAGATCAGCCAGCGACTCCTGGAGACCGCACAGCGCCAGGAGCACGACGCGGCGGTCCGCTACAAGGCCGGGACCATCGCGAAGGTCGGCCTCCTCCGCGCCCAGATCGCCCGGGCCGGCGCCGAGCAGGACGTCCGCCGCGCGCTCAACGGCTACCTGTCGGCCAAGATCGCGCTCGCGACGCTGCTCGATCGCGGGACCGACTTCGAGGTGGAGTCTCCCGCCGAGCCCCAGCTCCCGCCCAATCCGGCGGGGCTCGAGCAGACCGCGGCCCGGGATCGGCCCGAGGTGCAGGCGGCCCGGGAGAGCGTCGACGTCGCCAGCGGCAACCGCAACGCGATCGTGGCCGACTATCTCCCGAACGTCGGCGCCTTCGGCCGGTACCAGTGGGCCAACGTCACCGGCTTCACCGGTACCAACACGGTCTGGGCGGTGGGCCTCGGCCTCACCTGGAACATCTTCGACGGCGGCCTGCGCGAGGCCAACCTCCGCGAGGCCAACGCGCGCATCGCCGAGGCGGAGGCGACGTGGAAGGCGGCCGAGCTGCGGGCCCGCTCCGAGGTGGCGGAGGCGCTCCTCGACCTCGAGAGCGCCCGCGCCAACGCCCAGAAGTCGAAGGAGCAGCGCGACCTCGCGGCCGAGAACCAGCGGCTCGTGGACGTCTCGTACCGCGCCGGCGCCGCGACCGCCGTGGAGCAGGCGGACGCGACCACGGCGCTCCGCAACGCGGAGCTCGCCTTCCAGACCGACTCGCTCCAGGCGCAGCTCTCCGCGCTGCGGCTGCTGCGCGCGGCGGGGGCGTTCGACCCGGTGCCCGCGCAGAAGCGCTAGCGGCTACCCCACCGCGTCGCGCAGCCGGGCGCGCTCGAGCGCCTGCGCGAGCTGCTGGGCGATGGCGAGGAAGTAGCGCTTCTCGTCGACGTCCAGGTCGCGCGGCCTGGGGAACCCCAGTCCGACCGCACCGAGGGTCCGTCCGTCCACGCGGAGCGGCACCGCCGCCCAGGCCTGGTCGCCGAGGCGCAGCGGCAGCTCCGACGCGTTCGGATAGCTCTCCTGCAGCGCCGCCTGCGTCGGCAGCCAGACGGCCGTCTGGGTCCGGTACGCCTCGGCCACGACCGCCGGCGCGTCCGCCCCCATCCGCCGCATGTCCAGCGCGAGGTCGTCCGGCCAGCCCTGCGCGTGCAGGACCTCGAGCGATCCGCCGGCGACGGCCTGCACCACGGTGGCGGTGGAGAACTCCAGCGCGGAGAGGCCGTTCTCGATGGCGAAGCGCGCCAGCGCCTGCGGCGAGAGCACGCCCGCGAAGGTGGCGGAGAGCGACTCCAGGCGCCGCAGCCGCACCGACCCCTTCTGCGCCTCGATCCGCTCGTGGCGCTCGCGGTCCGCCTCCTCCTGGGCCGTGACCCGCGACGCCTTCTCCGCCTGGTACCACCGGGCGTTGTCGAGCGCGAGGGCCGCCGGGACGGCCAGCTCCTCCATGAACACGAGATCGCCCTCGTCCAGTCCGGGCTGCATCGCCGAGCGGATGAGGGTCACCGCGCCCACCGCGCGGTCGCGCGCGATGAGCGGGACCGCCAGGAGCGAGTTGGGCCGGATGGAGCGCAGGATGGAGAGGTGGCGCTCGTCGTGGGTGGCCCAGTGCATGATGTCGTGGCTGACGTCGCGGTAGAGCCGGGGGCTCCGGTCCCGGATGGCCTGGGCCGCGGGCGTCGCCCAGCCCGGGCCGAAGGAGATCGACCGCATCTCCTGGGCGATGGGAGCCTTGGCCGCGTCGGCGTGGGCCACCTCCACGCGCCGCGGGATCCCGTCGCCGTCGATGAGGTCCACGAAGCACCAGTCCGCGAGGCGCGGGACCACCGCCGAGACCAGGATGCGCAGGGTCTGCCGGAAGTCGAGCGCCGCGTGCAGGAACGCGCGCTCGATGGGGATCTCCTTCGTCCGCCGGGTCTCGGCGAGGGCGCGCGCGGCGCGCTCCGCCTGCGAGAGGTGCTGCAGGCTCGCGGCCGCGGGGCCGGTGTCCGCCTGCGCCGGGGGCACGTGGATCGACCCGCCCGCGTGGCCGTGACCCCCGGCCGCCGCCGCGCGCGACTTCTGCGACCCCATCGCCGTGCCTCCGAAGCCGCGGCGCGGGGGGCCGTCGGGCGGCCCCGGAACGGGGGACGCCGGGCCCGAACCTGCGCGGGGCGGCCGCAGAATCGCAGGGCAGCCGGTGGGCGTCAATGTGCGCCCGCGCGCGGGCGCCTTCTACCGGGGCGTCGGATTCACGGGACCGGTGGGCGCGTCGGGCGGCAGCGCCACCACCCGGTTCCGCCCGGCCTGCTTCGCGAGGTAGAGGGCGCGGTCGGCGCGCTCCAGCAGCTCGCGATCCGTCTTGCCGGCCACGTACTCGGACACGCCGATCGAGACGGTCACGCCGATGCTGACGGTGAGCCCAAGGTCCTGCCCCTGCCACGCGCAGCGCGAGCGCTCGACGGCGCGCCGGATCCGCTCGGCGAGCGCGCGGCCGCCGCCCAGGGCGGTCTCGCGGGCGATCACCACGAACTCCTCGCCCCCGTAGCGCGCCAGCACGTCCTCCTTGCGGAGCGCGCCGCGCAGGACGAACGAGACCATCTTGAGCGCCTCGTCGCCGGCGAGGTGCCCGTGCTGGTCGTTCACGTTCTTGAAGTGGTCGATGTCGGCGAGCAGGAGCGAGAGGGTCCGGTGGTGCCGCTGCGCGGCCGCCAGCTCCGAGGCGAGCCGGTCCTCGAAGTGGCGCCGGTTGAACAGGCCGGTGAGCGGATCCTGCAGCGCGCTCTCCGCCATCCGCATCTGGTAGCGCGCCTCGAGCTCGTCCGACCAGACGAACTTGAGCGTGGTCTGGGCGCCGAGGTGGACCCGGGCGCCGTCGTTCAGGTGCGCCTCCGGTACCCGCGCGCCGTCCACGTATGTGCCGTTGGCGCTCCCCAGGTCCACGATGCGCGCGCCCTCGCCCTCCACCGCGATGGACGCGTGGCGCCGCGAGACACCGTCGTCGCGGATCTGGATGTCCACGTCCTCGCGCCGGCCGATCACCAGCGCGCGCCCGGCCTCGAGCGGGAAGATCTCGCCGAACTGCGGCCCGGACAGGACCAGCAGGAACGCGTGGTGGCGATCGTCCCGGGTGAGCCTCGGGACGGTCGTCCACGTCGCCTCGAGCTCTTCCCGCGTCGGAGCCATGTTCCTCCCGCCTCGGGCATTCTACCAAAGGATGGGGTCGGCCCCACGCCCCGGACCGGGCCTCGCGCTCGAGACCGCGCCGCCTCGCTATTTCTTCGCGGCGAGCAGCTCGTTCACCTTGGCCATCACCGCGAACGCGTCGGCGACGTAGAGCACGTCCGCCTTGCCGCGCGCCCAGCCGCAGCCGGCGTCGAGGTTGACGGCGCGGCGCTGGCCGACGAAGCGCCAGCCGACGACGTGCGGCTCCTCGCCGTGGCAGCAGGTGGCGAGCCCCTTGGGGTGGCGCGGGGTCGCGCCCGTCTGGCCGACCTGGTTGAGGTGGCTCATGAACTCGAAGGTCTTCTGCCCCTCGCCCGCCTGGTCGACGAGCGACTTGGACGAGCCGAGCGAGGCGCCCGCCGCGTCGATGAACTCGAGGATGAGCTTCTCCGCGACGTCGGGGTGGGGCGCGCCGTCGGGCTGCTTCTTGGTCCACCCCGCGCCCGCGACGAAGAGGAGCTTCGCGTCGGGCCGGATGGTGGACTTGCCGCTGCCCGGCTGCTTCGTGCCCGTCACCGTGGTGCGCTGGTCGGCGTCGGTGACGGAGACGCGCACCGGCTCGGCCGCAGGCGCCGCGCCGGACCCGGCGTGCGCCGCCGCGGTCCCCGGATCGACGAGGAGGATCCAGGGGCGCTCCTTGCGGCGCACCTTGCCCTCGATGCGCTGGCGGTAGAACCACCGCGTCGCGAGCGCCCCGCCCTCGCCGGCGAGCCCGGTGACGTGCGTGTCGATCCTGCCGCCCAGCCGCACCGCCACGCCGGCCATGACGCGCGCCAGGCGGGAGGTGTGCGGCGCGACGACGATGCCCGCGCCGGAGGCCCGGGCGAGCGCCGTGGCGGCCGCGGCGTCGGAGCCGTAGCGCGGCTGCGACAGCTCCGGGCCCGCGGCGACGAGCAGGCGGCGCGCGCCGGCCCCGGCGGTGGCGCCGGCGGCGGCCTGCACGCCCTCTCCGAAGAGGGCCACGTCGAGCTTCGCGCCCAGGGCGCCGGCGAGGTCCTTCGCGGCGGTGAGCGTCTCGAGGGCGGCGCGGGGGAGGCCGCCGCCGGCGTCGGTGTGAGCGAGGAAGAGGACGTCGTTCATGGGCGTGTGGCTCCGGGTCAGTCCTGGCCGATCCACTCGACGATCTCGCGGGCGATCTGGTCCACGGGAGCGTCTTTCACGATCCGGGTCTGGCGCTGCACCTTGGGCACCGCCACCGAGACGAACTCGACGCCGCCGAGGCCGACCGGCGCGGCCGCCGCCTTCTGGAGCGACGGCATCACCACCCGCATGTTGGCCATGCCGACCTGCGGGTTGTTCTTCGGCTCGGGGAGGTTCCCGGTGGCCCAGCCCAGGACGGCGGGCGGGCCCTTGCAGATGGACACCTGGTGCTTGCCGCCCTCGACGCGCTCCAGGACGTCGAAGGACCCGTCGGGCTTCACGGCGATCTGGTCCACGCCCTGGAACTGGTCGCGGATCTCGAGCAGCTCGCCCACCATCTGCAGCGTGGTGCCCGAGCCGCGCGACCCGGACTCCCACCCGCCGCAGACGAGGAGCCGGGCGCGGTCGAGCCCGGGGAGCGCCTTCACCGCGGCGGCGAGCTTCGCCGCCGTCTCGTGCGCGTCGACGAAGCCGCCCGCGGGGCCGTCGAGCGCGACCAGCTCGAAGGGCACCTTCTGCGAGACCGCCATCATCACCTGCTGGAGCTTGGCCTTGGGGGCGAGCGAGACGAGCGTCACCTTCGACCCGGGCACCTTGGCGGCGAGCGCCGCCGACTCGTAGAGCGCCTGGGCGGCCCAGGGGTCGAGGACGGCCGGGAGCATCAGCTCGTTCTTGAGGCCCGGGCCCTGCGGCGTCGCGACGGGCTCGAGGGTCTGGAGCGGGTCGGGGACGATCGACCCGAGCACGACGATCTGCAATCCGGACATGCGGTCTTCCTCGGTGTCTCGCTGCTAGTTCTCGGCGGAGTGGAGCCCGCCGGTCCCGGCGCGGAACGACAGGTTGGTGGTGCCCTTCTCGTCGATCTTCTGCGTGCAGCTCCACAGGCAGGCGCCGCAATGCACGCACTTCTCGCGGTCGAAGGTGGGGACGCCGCGGTCGCCGGGGCGGATCGCCTCGGCCGAGCAGATCTCGACGCAGACGCGCTGCCCGCAGTCCTCGCAGACGGCCGGCTTCACGAAGACCACGTGGTCGGCGTAGCCGGCCGGCGCCTGCACCTTGCCGCCCATGAGGAGCGCGTCCTGGTGGGTGACGAGCAGCTTCCCGTCGTAGGGGACGGCCGGCCAGCCGGCCCGGTCCATGAGCGCGTCGTGGAGCGGCACGCCCCTCGCCTGGCAGTCGCGCCGGATGCGGGCGATCTCGGCGGCGGGGATCTTGCCGGCGTAGTAGGTCTCCAGGCTCTCGAGCTGGTCGGCGGGGTGGCCGGGCTCCTCGCCCACCGCGAGCTTCCCGCGGGTCATCCCGGCGAGGGCCATCCCGACCAGGCCGGTGACCACGCCCTTCTGGAAGCCGTCGCGCGCCTTCTCGGCGACGCGCCCCTCCGCCTCCACCCAGCTCGCGCGGCGCCGGGCCACGTAGGCTTCGTCGAGGTTCTCCTTGGTGAACGGCTTGCCCGCCTCCAGGAGGGCGATGACGCCCTCGGCGAGCAGCGCCCCGGTCGTGAATGCCTCGTCGACGCCGGAGTTGGTGAGGATGTTGGTCGACCCCGACGACTCGCCGATGCGCGCGTAGCCGTGGCCCGCCAGGAACGGCTCGCCGCGCCGCCCCGACTCCAGGATCGACTTCGCCCCCCACGACCGGAGCTTCGCGTCCTTCAGGAAGCGCCAGAGGTAGGGGTGCTGCAGGTAGTGCTGCAGGTACCGGTAGGTCGTCCGCGCGGGAGACTCGAACCACGACGGCACGAAGATGCCGACCGACGCCACCCGGTCCGGGTGCACGTAGAGGAAGCCGAAGATCTCCGGCTCCGGGAAGCCGAGGGTGTGGAGCACGGTCCCGGGCCGGAGCGGCGTGTCCTCCGGCAGGTCCACGACGAACTTCATGCCCACGGCCCACTCGCGCCGCGCGTTGTGGCCGGGCATCCCCAGCGTCGCGTCGAGCTGGCGGCCCACCGCGCCGACCGGGCCGTCGCCGACCACGGTGAGCGCCGCCCGCACGTCCATGCCTGGCAGGTACGCGCCCTCCGGCTTCCCCTGCCGGTCCACGCCCTGGTCGAGCAGCCGGACGCCCGCGACCTTCCCCTCCTCCAGCAGGGCCTCGGCGACCGGCGTCGACGGCCAGAGCTGGACCGCCCCGGTGCCGAGCACCTGCGAGCCGGCCCACTGCATGAACTGGCCGATGGAGAGGATGAGGCCGTCGGACTTGTGCAGGAAGTCGGGGGTGTAGGGCAGCTCGACGGCGTCGTGCTCGAACCGGAGCGCGAAGCGGAACGCCCGCATCGCCGCCTCGCCGGCGCGCAGCGCGGCGGAGCGCCGGCTCGCGCCGACGGGGTCGAGGAGGTAGACGGTCTTCTCCTCCGTGACCGGCGTCGCCATGGGGATCTGGGCGGGATCGAGATCGGTGAAGACGGCGCGGATGCCGCGCGCCCGGGTGACGACCCCGGAGACGCCGAAGCCGATGTCGTCGGCGCGCTCGTAGCAGACCACCTGCAGCGGCATCCCCGGCGCGGCGGCGCTGTCGATGGGCTTCTCGGGCGCGGAGAGGCGCCGGGCGAGCACGGCGAGGAACCCCGCCATCGCCGGCCCGAAGCCGACGCAGGCGATGTCCACCGCCATCGACTGCCGCTCGGGGGCGGGGGCGCTCGAGGAGACGGTTTCCATCACGGACGCTCCGTGTCGGTTCGGCGGGGAAGGTCTCGACGCGTCAGGCCGGGTAGTCGAGCGCCTCGGGGATCATCACCTTCGAGAGCGCCTCGGCGGCGCGGTCGTGCGCCAGCTTCGCGCCGGTGAGGCAGCCGTCGAGCTTCACCCGGAAGGCCCGGAAGTCGGAGACGCCCTGGCACGAGGCGCAGGGGCCCTCCTTCTCCGGGTGTGCGTCGGCGACGTCCACCGCGCAGCCCGCGAGGCCGGGGATGATCCCCTCCAGCGCCTCGAGGTCCTGGGCCTGGTAGCAGGCCTTGAAGTCCTTCTCGTCCCAGGCCGGGTGGCGGTTGTAGCCGTAGACCAGCTCGGCACAGATGCGGCCCACCTCGCCCGCGGCGCGCATCGACTGCACGTGGCAGAGGTCGGTCATGAACTGGGAGAGGCCCTCGAAGCCCTCCGCCAGCGTGGGGTGGCCGGGGCCCTTCTCGTCGAGCTCGACCAGGTCGAGGATCTGCGCCCGCGAGGCGCAGAGCCAGGCGAGCGCGTCGGCGAGCGGGAAGGACACGCCCTGCCGCGGGCTCTGGTAGAGCTTCTCGCCGTGCGCGTCCCGCGCGGTGGCGAGGTGGCGCGTGGTCCAGAGCCAGGTCTGGAAGGCGGTGGCGAGCGTGCAGGCGCCGGTGCCCGGGCGCGTGGCCGCGATGTGCCGCAGCTCGCGGATCCAGCTCTTCACCTGGGCGAGGAAGAGCTCGTTCACCATCGTCACGGAGAGCTGGCGGCGCTGCACCGCCTCCGGCCCCTCGTAGGTGGCCTCGAGCTGCGCGTCCATCCACTTGAGCGGCAGGAAGCCGGGGCAGTCCTCGGTGATGCCGTACCCGCCCATGAGGGAGAGCGCCTCGCGCATCATGGTGGCGCCCTGGCCGGTGTTCCAGAGCTTGGTCGCCGGGCAGAGCACGTTCGCCTGCGCGTCGATGAGCGCGTAGCGGACCATCTCGTCCGCCTCGAGCTGGGCGATGCGCTTCTTCTCCTTCTCGCCCTGCGGGTGCGACTGGAGCTCGAGCAGCTCCATCGCGCTCTTCTCGATGAGGGCCATCCACTTCATGGTGGCCTTCATCCCGCTGATGTTCTGCGCGGCGAGGACCGCGTCCTTCTTCCGCTCGAGGGGGTCGACCTGGTCGAAGAGCCGCGCGGTCTGGAACCCGAGGGACGCGCCCGCCTCCCCCATCGCCCAGACCGACACCAGCCGGTGGAGCGCGTCCTCGCGCTGCTGGATGCCCAGCTCGTAGCGGAGGGTGCCGGGCCTGGCCTGCTCCGCGCCGCGGAAGCGCTGCCGCTGGTAGCGGATGACGGGCTCGACCGCGGAGAGGAGCTTCGCGGAGGTCATGACGCCCACGGTGACGCGCGTCCGCTTGAAGACCGCCTCGATCACCTCGGAGTGCGAGTGGTTCGGGACGATGACGCCGTCCTTCACCGTGTAGCCGCCGACGATGCGCGAGGCCGGGACCTTGAGGCTGAAGATCGGGTCGGAGGTGGACGAGAGCTGGTGCACCAGCTTCCTGGTGGGGGTGCCGCGGTCGAAGGTGCCCGGGTCTCCCTCCTCGAGGATCACCATGAGGCTGCCCTTGATGCGCGGGTCCGCCGAGTCGACCGCCGCGGTGACCACGTTCGCGAACCCCATGTTGGTGATGAACCGGCCGCGCTTCTCCACCTGCAGCAGGGGCTCTCCGCCGTCCTTCCACTCGGCGATGCGGACCTTGCCGTTGAGCATGCCGGTGTCCACGCCGACGTAGGGGATGGGCTCGGTGAGCGCGAACGCCGCGCGCATGGGCTTCCGCCCCTCCTCGGCCGCGCGGGCCGGCGAGGCGGCCGCCATGTAGCGGTGGTTCTGCTCGGGCGTGCCGCGCTCGTGGATGGGCGACAGGCCCAGGAAGCTGGCGAGCGCGCCGGTCGCGGCGCCCGCGTCCACCCAGGCCAGCTCGAAGGCGGTGAGGGCGAGGGCGAAGTTCTTCGGACCCTCGATGAAGCCGCCGTCCTCGGGGTCCATGTAGACGCCGGTGATGCCCGCCGCGTCGTAGTGCTCGAGCAGGGCGGCCTTGCGCGGCGTCCAGTCGTGCTCGTTGCGCGCGCCCTCGGCGACCAGCCGCGCCACCGGGCCGCGCGCCACCGCGCGGACCGACTGCACCAGCATCTGCAGGTCGTACCGGTCGCCGAACCGCCACATCACCTGGCGGGCGTCGTCGCCGGGCAACGTGCGGAGCGTCTCGGTCTTGGGCTGGGTCGCGGCATCGGCCATGGAGTTCCCCACGTGCGTGCGCACCGGGCGCCCGTCCGGGCGGCGGTCCCGCGCGTGCGGACCGGCCGGAACAGGTCGAAACCCGGTGCTTTGGAGGGCCGGAAACTAGCATCCCGGACCCCGCGGTTCCAACCCCTGGGCGGACGAAAGCCGCTCCGGGGGCGCTGCGGGTGACACGGCGCGTCAGCCTAGGGCTCTCCGCCGTGGCGCGCGCACCCGCTGCACCTCACCCGAACTCCGCCACCACCGGCGCATGGTCGCTCGTGCCGAACCTCGCCAGCACCTCGGATCGCGTGGTGCGGCGCGCCAGGTCGGCGCTCGCCACCACGTAGTCGATGCGCCAGCCGATGTTCCGCTCGCGCAGGTTCCTCCAGGGCGCCCACCAGGTGAAGAGCGCGTCGTTGGCCGGGTCCATCTCCCGGCCCACGTCGGCGAGGCCGTGCGAGAGGATCGCCTCGACGAGCGCCCGCTCGTCGGGGCGCTGGCCCACCGCGCCGGGCTTGCGCTCCTTGGCGTGGACGTCGCGGTCGGTCCGCGCGACGTTGAGGTCGCCGCAGAGGAGCAGCGTCCGGCCCGCGGCGCGCGCCTCCGCAGCCCAGCGCTCCATCGCCTCCAGGAACCGGAGCTTCGCCGGGAAGTCCTTCCCCCCGTTCGGGACGTAGATCGACGCCGCCACGACGCCGCCCACCTCGACGGTCACGGCGCGGGTCTCCAGGTCGAAGGCCGGATGCACGAAGGCCGGCGCCGCGGCCGAGGCGTCGCGGCGTACGAGCAGCCCGACGCCCGAGTAGGCGGTCTCGCCGTGCCACCGGCACCAGTAGCCGTCGAGGTCGCAGAGCGACGGGGGGACCTTGGCCGGGGGAGCCTTGATCTCCTGGAGGCAGAGGAGGTCCGGGCGCTCGCGCTCCACCAGCTCCAGCACCTGCGCCTCGCGGGCCCGGATGCCGTTCACGTTCCAGGTGACGACCTTCATGCGCCTCTTCTAGCGCGCCGGCGCGCGCGGGGGGAGCGGGTGGGCGCCGCTCCCACCGCCCTCCTGGCGTGCCACCGGGTGGGGTGCCGGCGGGTTTTGGACTATCATCCGTTCCCTGAACTCGCGACAGGAGCGCTCTCGTTGAGCGTCATCGAGGTGATCTCCCTGGGCACCCACGCCGTCGAGCTCCGAATGCCGCCCGTGTGGGACGCGGTCAAGTCGGCCTGGGAGCCGTGCCAGGCGACCCTGCGCGCGGCCGGCCTCCCCGACGACGAGATCTACAGCCTGTGCATGGTGGGGCAGGAGCTCCTGGAGAACGCCGTGAAGTACGGCGCGCACACCGCGGGCGAGCCGGTCCGCTTCGAGCTGCGCGTCAGCCGCGACGACGTGATCATCGAGGTGAAGAACTCCGTGGGGGTGGACCCGGTGCGCCTGCGGCAGTTCGACCGGGCCATCCAGTGGATCCGCGGGTTCCAGGATCCCTTCGAGGCGTACGTCGAGCGCATGAAGGTCGTCTCGGCGCAGCCGTACGCGCAGGGCCAGAGCGGGCTGGGGCTCACGCGCATCGCCTACGAGGGGCGCTGCTCGCTCGACTTCTACGTGGACGAGTCGAACACCCTGGCGGTGTCCGCCGTGTACCGGAGGTGAACTTGGCGCTGCGCCACCGCTACGCCGACAAGGAGCTGGTCATCGACGCGGCCGAGGACGCCGCCACGGTGCGGCTGACGTGGTCGGGGAAGAGCACCGAGCGCGAGCCCGGCCGGTTCCTGGTCCCCATCTTCACCGACGTCCTGGCGCTGGCGACCCCGGCCGGGAAGCGCATCGCCATGGACTTCACCGCGGTCGAGTACATGAACTCTTCGACGTTCACGCCCATCGTGAAGCTGCTCGACGAGGCCCGGCGCGCCGGCGTGTCCGTGCTCCTCGAGTTCGACGGCGCGCGCAAGTGGCAGGCGCTGTCCTTCAGCGCGCTGCGTGCGTTCGAGACCCCCGATGGCCGGATCGCCGTCCGCAGCCGGTGAGCTCGCCGCGGCGCCGCCGCCGCGGCTGACCGGGCGCCTGGAGCGCGGCGGGAAGTCGGCGCGCGCCACGGTCTGCGCCGCGAGCCGCGTCTCGCTCTGGGCCGCCTTCCAGGAGGCGCCGCCCGCCCACGGCGAGGTCTTCGAGCGGCTGCTGGTCGACCTCGAGGGCCGGAGCGCGGAGCTGACCCGCTGCCGGTACCACCAGGAGGCGGCGCCTCCCGGGTTCGCGGGCCGCCTGGTCTTCCTCGACGACGTCTACGACTGCCGGGCGCTCGTCTGGGAGTCACGGCTCGTCAACCTGCGGGCGTTTCTCGACAACGTCCCCCTGGTCCTGGCGCAGAAGGAGGGGATCCACGCGGAGTTCAAG
>Ga0335084_10000795_pt1 | contig 27964 bp, 25 predicted proteins | sample Lox_Sample_44_FD_206721 | JGI IMG/M metagenome (GOLD analysis project Ga0335084, IMG submission 206721) | Soil microbial communities from Loxahatchee National Wildlife Refuge, Florida, United States - Lox_Sample_4.4 | ecosystem: Environmental > Terrestrial > Soil > Wetlands | place: USA... | reverse complement strand
TGTTCGCGGAGATGAAGCGCTGGGAGGCCGACCTGCCGATCGTGAGCGACGTCCGCGGTCGCGGACTCATGCTCGGCATGGACCTCGTGGTCCCGGGCACGCGCACCCTGCTCGACAAAAAGACCACTCGGTGGATATTCGATCGACTGCTCGCGCGCGGCGTGCTGGCGATGATCTATAACCCGGAAGTCCGGATCAATCCCCCGCTCGTCATCCAGGAAGACGAGGCGATGAGCGCACTGGCTACCATGAAGGATGTGCTGAGTGAAGCCGCAGAACGACTTACAGCATAAGGGCGCCGCGGTCGAGGAGTGGTTCGACCTCAAGTTCTTCCGCCCTATCGGCATCCGCATCGCCCGGGCGCTTGAGCCCACGGAGGTCTCCGCCGACCAGGTGACGCTGTGGGCGATCGTGACGGGCGTGGTGGCGGGCCACTTGTTCCTGTATCGCGATCCCTGGGTCAACCTGATCGGCTTTCTGCTGTTCGTCGTGTCGGACATCTTCGACTCGGCCGACGGACAGCTCGCCCGGTTGCGCGGAACGTCCTCCCGCCTCGGGCGCACGCTCGACGGGCTGGGCGACCACGTACGGTTCCTGAGCCTGTATGTCCACCTCGCGCTTCGCATCGGTCTGGCAGGCTGGCCCTGGGAGGGGTTCTTGCTCGCGACCGTGGCGATGCTCTCGCACGCGCTCCAGAGCATGGCGGTGGACTTCGTGCGATCGGCCTACCTCGCGCTCAGCGGGAGCGGTAAGGACGACCTCGATCTGCCGGAGGACTTGCACGGGCCCGCTCATGGCTCGTTGCTCGAGCGCTTTGCGGGCTGGTCGTACGCCAGCTACGTGTTGCAGCAGGCGCGTCTCTTCCCGCGCACGGTGGATCTCGCCCGGTCGCTGCGCCGGGTGAGGGTCACCAATGCGTTCCACGCCCAGTACCGGGAGCGCCAGCAGCCCCTGCTGCCGATCTGCTCGTGGCTTGGCCAGAACATCCGCTTCGCGCTCCTCGGGCTGGCGGGCGTGGCCGGATATCCCTCCGCCTACCTGTGGACCGAGGTTCTGGCCATGAACTTCGTGCTTTTCGTAATCCTGGTCCCGACCCACGAGGCAAACTCCAGCGCCCTCGTCTCCTCGCTCGGGGGCGAGGCGCGTGCCTACTAACAGCGCCCGCCGCTCCGTCTATCGCGGCGCCATCATCGGTGCAGGAGGGATCGCGCGGAACGCGCACATCCCCGCCTTTCGTCAGGGCGGGGGCGTGCGCGAGCGGGTAGAGATCGTCGCGCTGGTGGACGCGGCGCCGGACGTGGCGCCTGTGGCTGGTCTCGCCGCTCCGGTGCTCAGGAGTCCGAGTGAGCTCGAGCGCCTCGGTCCGCTCGACTTCATCGACATTTGCACGCCCACCGCGTCCCACCTCGACCTGGCACTCTGGGGACTGGAGCGCGGCTATCACGTCATTTGCGAGAAGCCCGTGGCGGTCACCCGCGCCGAGGCCGACCGGCTCGCCGCCGCGGCGCGCGCCGCGGGCCGCGTGGTCATGCCTTGCCACCAGTACCGCTTCAACCCTGCCTGGCTCAAGGTGCGCGAATGGCTGAGCGACCATCGGATCGGCCGCTGGTACCTGGCTGACTTCACGGTCCATCGCCAGTCTGCCGACCCCGGCTCGCGACCGGGCGAGCGGCCCTGGCGGGGCACGGGCGGCGCAAGCCGGGGTGGCGTCCTGCTCGACCACGGCACCCACCTCATCTACCAGTTACTCGACGTGGCGGGCGAGCCGGCGGGTGTGCGCGCCTGGGTCGCGCGGCTGCTCCATCAAGAGTACGACGTTGAAGACACCGCGGGCGTCCTGCTCGAATACCCGGACCGGCTCGCGACCTGCTTCATGACGTGGGCGTCGCATCACCGCGAGACCCGCCTGCGGTTCGTCGGCGAGGAGGGACGGATCGAGTGGAGCGGTGGGGAGCTGCTGCTCGAGCGTCACGGCGCAGGGGGGAGGACCGAGCGGCTGGACTTCTCGCGCGAGCTCGACAAGGCGTCGTATTGGCGCTGGTTCGCTTGCCTGTTTCAAGACTTCGTGGCCGCACTCGACGGCCGCGATGCCAGCCCGTTCCTCGATGACGTGGCGCGGGTCGCGGGCGTGCTCGAGCGCGCCTACGAGTCGGCACGGCCCGCAGCAGCCGAGCTCCCGGTCGCCGCGCCGGAATGAGTCGGCGCACCCGGCTGCTGCTGCTCGGGTGCGGCGCCGCGCTGTTCGCCTACCTGGTGTCCCGAATCGGTCTGAAGGAGTTGATTGCCAGCGCGGCCCAGACCGGGTGGATGTTCCTGGTCATTCTCTTCGTGTACGGTCTCGTGTGTGCCTGCAATGCCTGGGCGTGGCTGCTCATCATGGCGCGGGAGCCGCGCCGCCCTTCTTTCTGGCGCGCGTATGCGATCACAGTGTCGGGCTTCGCGCTCAACTTCGTGACGCCGATGCTCAACGTGGGTGGCGAGCCGTTCAAGGTCGCCGCGGTCGGGCCATGGCTCCCACGGCGACGTGCGATCGGCTCGGTGATCATTCACAACGGCTTGCGCATTCTGAGTTTCCTCTTGAGCTGGCTCACGGCGATCGTGCTCGGCTTCGTGATGCTTCCCCACGACTGGGTCACGCTTAGCCTGCTCACCGGCGCGGGGCTGTTCGTGGGCGCGCTGACCGGCCTGCTCCTGGCCGCCCATCGCCGCGGCGCACTCGCGGCCGTCCTGTCCGCGCTCCACCGTATCCCGGGGCTACGCGCGCTTGCGCGCCTGCTCGAGCCGCATCGCGAGCTGCTGGTGCAGATGGACGAGCAGATCGCCCAGTTCTACCATGCCGACCCACGCCAGTTCGCGCGGGCGCTTGCGCTCGAATACCTGAGCCGGTGTCTGTACATGGCGGAGTTCTACCTGATCGCGCTGAGCATCGATCTGCCCATGAGCTACCCCCAGGCGTTCCTGATCGGCGGCCTCTCCACGCTCATTCAAAACGTGCTGTTCATGATCCCCTACGAGGTGGGCTCGAAGGAGGGCGCGCTGTACGCCCTGTTCGGGATGCTGGGCTTTGATCCCAAGCTCGGCGTGTACACCGCGATCGTGAGCCGCGTCCGCGACTTGTTCTGGATCGGGGTGGGGCTCGCGCTCCTCTGGGCCGCGGGGCGTGGACGCGCCGGGGCCGCCGAGGTGGCCTCATGACCATCGTGACGCATTTTCTCGCTACGAGCCTCGGGGTGCAGGCGCTCGGGCTGGAGGGGCAGGACAAGGTGCTTGCCTACGCCTTCGGGATGGGCGTGGACATCGATCACGCCGTGAAGGCGCCGTTTTATCTCAAGGCCGTCGGCCTGCGCGACAAGCGCGGTTACTACTGGCGCTCCTCGCTTCAGGAGCCCGTGGCACTGCTCTGGATCATCCCCCTGTCGTTGTTCTTCGGATCGCTCGTGCCGGTCCTGTTCTTCCTGATCCACGTGGCCATGGACTACAGCGTCCGGTTCGAGAAGATGCCCTTCTATCCCTACTCGTCCTTCGTCACGCGGGGATGGTTGGTGAACGTGCCGGACCGCGTGAAGGAGGGTGTCTTGTTCGCGGTGCTCCTGGTCCTGAACGTCGCGCTGTACTGGAGCCACCTCCATGTATGACTTCGCTCCCGCCGTGGGCGGGCTTCACGATCGCGTCCAGCGGCCGCTGGCCAGGTTTCTGCACGTCCGGCTCCGCCTCGCGCCCGCTCACCTGACGTGGGCGGCGTTCGGCGCGAGCGCCGCAGCGGCGGTGGTGATCGCCGCCGGGCATTTGAAAGCGGGCCTCGCCCTGATGGCGGTCGGGCAGGTGCTCGACGGTCTGGACGGGGGCATCGCGCGCGAGTTCGGTTTGGTGTCCGACGCCGGCCGGCGGCTCGATGAGACGCTCGATCGCGGATCCGAAGCGGCGATCTTTGGCGGGTTTGCCTACGCGGGATGGGTGTCGCCCGGTCTCGTGCTGCTCGCGTTCGCGGCGATTCTGCTCCTGACAACCGTAGCATCGCGCTCGAAGCTCGACCCCGGGGTGAAACGGTTCGCGCTCTATTTCGGCCTCTGGATACCCTACTCGCTGATCTTCACGATCATCTTCCTCGTCAACCTGGCGGGCTATGTGGTGGGCATGCTGATCCTCGACTGCCGCTTCCAGCGCGTGATGGACGCGCTCGGCGGGGATCTCGATACCGTCGCGTCCCGTGCGGCCGCGTTACAGGCGGAGGGGCGGTGACTCCGTTTCAGACGGTCGGTGCAGTCCCACGGCCCGGGGCGCGGTGCCGGGGGCCCGGGTCCTGACCGAGTAGAGGATGCCGCCCGCCACGAGAAGGCCTGAGAGGGCGTCCACGCCGTAGTGAAACTGGCCGTACACCACAGACAACACCAATCCGATCGCGAATGGCGCCAAACTGAGTCCCAGGGTGCGCCAGTAGCGCAGGGCGCAGACCGTGGCGACCACCGCGGCGGCGACATGCGACGAGGGGAACGCGGCGCCCCACGAATCCCCCTTGTCGAGCAGCCACTGGGCGAACTGCGCAAGCGGAATGCGCGTCGCGGCGTTGTCGGCGAGCGGGAAGGCGTAGCGCGGACCGGCGACCGGGAAGAAGAGGAAGATGGCGTAGCAGAGATAGAACGTGGTCGAGACGGCGAAGATCGTATGACGGGTCCCGTCGCGCCGGCCTGAGAGCCAGAGGCCGAGGGGGGCGGCCACGAGCATCCCGTAGTAGACGAGGTAGCAGAAATGCAGCACCCACGAGAGCACCGGGTTCGGCATGACCCGGATCCACTCGTAGGAGACCTGTGCGCCGAACACCCACTGCTCCAAGCGCTGAATCGTGCGGTCGTGATCGTACCCGAAGTCGAGGTTCATCACGCCGACTTCCGCGTAGAGGGCGCCCATGATCAGGAATGCGTACCAGTCGGCCGCGAACCGGCCGACCGCGCCACTTTCCCTCGCGCGCGGCGCGAGCAGCACCAGGCAGACTATGAGGGCGTGCGCCACGAGGAGCCAGCCCAGCGTGACGAGGTCGCCCCGGATGAACACGAACGCGGCGACGGTCGTCACGGCGGTGTAGAGGAGCGTCGCGATCTCGATCGGAGCGAAGCGCCGGGCGCCGTTCAGTTGAGCCATCCCGCTTCGCGGTACCAGGCGGCCGCGCGCTCGAGCCCCGGGTCGAGGTCTATGCGCGCCTCCCAGCCAGTGTCGGCACGCAGGGCGTCAGCGCGGCAGGTCCACGCTGGGGCGAAGAACTCGGGCGCGCGCTCCAGGGAGAGCACCGCCGCCCGCCCGGCCAGCCGAGCGGCCGAGCCCACCGTCCAGAGGACGGCCCGGGCGACCGGCTCCGGCAGGGGCAGCAGTCGCGGCCGCCGGCCCACCGCGCGGCCCACCGCAAGGGCGAGCTCGCGGGTCGTAATGGTCGCGCGATGCGACGCGAAGTAGACCCGGCCGGCGGCGCGCTCGCTTGTGGCGACCGCGACGAACGCCGCGGCGAGATCGGCGCCGTGGATCACGGAGATCTCCTGCGAGCCGTCTCCGAACATGGGCACGACGCCGCGGCGCGCGAGTCGAAACAGGTCCACGAGCGCCTCGTCCCATTCTCCATATACGACGGGGGGACGGATGATAGTCCACGGCATCGGCCCGCTGCGGACGAGGAGCTCCCCCGCAAGCTTGCTGCGGCCGTACGGCGTCACGGGCGCGGGTTCGCGCGTCTCGTCCACCGGCCGGCCGGGCACGGTCGGGCCGGCGACTGCGAGCGACGAGACGAATACGAAGCGTTGCGGCGGATCGAGCGCGGCTGCTGCGAGCACGTTCGCGGTGCCATCCCGGTTCGACGCCATGAATTCCGCCTGATCGCGCGCCGCGATCCGGCCGGCGATGTGAAAGACGACGTCCGCGCCGGCGCATCCCTCCCGTAGCGCGGCCGCGTCGTCCAGGTCCCCCCGGACCATACGCACATCCCGCCAGTTACGTGCGGCTGCCTTTGCCGGGGAGCGGACCAGGCACGCGACGTCGTCCCCACGGGCGCGCAGCGCGTTAACGAGGTGGGTACCGAGGAACCCCGTCGCGCCGGTGACAAACGCTTTCACAGCGGCTTGTCGTAGATCCGGTACGTCTTATAGGGGCGGAAGCCCAGATGGAGGGCGGCGTTCACCATCGGGACGTTATCCTCGAGGATCCATCCACCTTCGCCCCAGTGGTAGCCCTTCGCGATCCCATGCTCCCAGATCCAGTTGTACATCAGCGCGTCGACCCCGGCCCCGCGGTACTCCTTGAGCACGCCGAGGAGCAGGATTCGCAGCCGGCTGAGGCGCCGGGCATACCACAGGACCTTGAGGAGCCCGGGGAACAGCCGTCCGGACGGGTTGTGGCGCAAGGCCACGTTCAGGTCCGGCAGCGCCACCCCGAAACCGATGACCTTCCCTTGCCGCTCCGCGAAGCACACGAGGTCCGGCACGACCACCGGCTTCAACTGCTTCGCCAGGTGGTCGATCTCGGCGTCGGTCAGGGGCACGAAGCCCCAGTTCTTCTCCCACGCCTCGTTGTAGATGGCCTTGACGAGACCGACTTCGGCGTCGAACCGCTTCATGTCGAGCTTGCGGAGCGTGATGCCTTTCCGCTCCGCGACAATCTTCGCCCCGCGTGCCAGCCGCTCCGGCAGATCGCCGCTCGAGCTTTCGAAAGCGATCAGGTCCTTGGCCTTACGGAACCCGTATGTCTCGTGGAGCGCGACGTAGCCGGGGTTGTTGTGCGGCATCATGAGGGTGGGGGGGGTGTCGAACCCTTTCACCAGCAGGCCGCAGTCGTCGTTGACCGATGGGTTCATGGGCCCGCGCATCGTGTCGAACCCGTGACGCCGCAGCCACTCGGCGGCGGCGTCGAACAACCCGTTCGCGACGACCTGGTCGTCGATGCTCTCGAAGAATCCGTAGAACCCCACACGGTCGTTGTGCTCGCGGGTGTGGGCGTCGTTCTTGATCGCCGCGATCCGGCCGACCACGCGCCCGTCCCGGCGCGCGAGGAAGCACTGCACCACCGCGTGCTGGAAAAACGGATTCTTCTTGGGGGAGAGCAGGGTGCGGACGTCCATCCGCAGCTGGGGGGTCCAGAGGGGGTCGCCGCGGTACAGATCGTAGGGAAAACCGATGAAGCGCTCGAGGTCGCGCCCGTTCGTGACGGGCACGACCTCCACTCCGCTCAGATGACCCCCAGCTCTTTGCCGAGCCGCGCGAACGTCTCCAGGGCCTGATCGATCTGCTCCGGGGCGTGCGTGGCCATCAGGCTCGTCCGCAGCCGGCACTGGGAAGGCGGCACTGCCGGAGGCACGACCGGGTTCGTGAACACGCCGGCGTCGAACAGCTTGCGCCAGAACGTGAACGTCTTCTCGAGCGGCCCGATGAGCACGGGGACGATCGGGGTCTCCGTGGGGCCGATGTCGAAGCCGAGTGAGCGGAGCCCCTCCTGCAACCGTCGAGTGTTGACCCAGAGCTGCTCCCGGCGCCATGGCTCCCGCTGCATGATGTGCAGGGCTTCGAGTACCCCCGCGGTGTTCGACGGCGGCAGCGCCGCCGTAAAGATCAGCGGGCGGGAGTGGTGCTTCAGGTAATGGATCACCGTCTCCGACCCCGCCACGAACCCGCCGATCGAGGCGAGCGACTTGGAGAAGGTCCCGACGATCAGGTCGACCTCGTCGGTCAGGCCGAAGTGGGCGGCGGTCCCGTCGCCCTTCGGACCGATGACGCCCACCGCGTGCGCGTCATCGATGGCCAGCGCCGCGCCGGTCTTTTGTGCGACCCTGAGCAGGTTCGGCACGTCGGCGATGTCGCCTTCCATCGAGTAGACGCCGTCGACGATGATCATCACGCCGGTGCCGGCGGGCACACTCCCGAGCTTCCGTTCGAGCTGCGCCAAGTCGCCGTGGTTGAACCGCACGGTCTCCCCGTGCGACATCTTGGCGCCGTCCACGATCGACGCGTGGTCGAGCTTGTCGAGAAACACCATGTCGCCGCGTCCCACGAGCCCCGAGATCAGGCCGAGGTTGGCCTGATAGCCGGTCGAGAACACGAGACAGGCCTCTTTGCCGAAGAACTGTCCCAGCTCGCATTCCAGCTGCTCGTGCAGGTCGATCGTTCCGTTCAGGAACCGGCTGCCGGTGCAGCCCGAGCCGTAACGCTCGAGCGCGGCCTTCGCGGCAGCGAGGACGTCGGGATGGTGCGTGAGCCCCAGGTAGTTGTTGGAGCCCATCATGATTCGCGGCTTCCCTTCGATGACGACGACCGTGTCCTCGGAGTGGGAAATCGGCTTGAAGTATGGGTAGATCCCGGCGGCCTGGATCTCGCGTGCACGGGTGAAGGTCTTGCACTTGTCGAACAACGCGATGTTTTGCAGGGTCTCTGTACCCACGGGCCCTCGGGCGGGAGTGGACGGGGTAGCTTAGCCGCGCTGGGGGCAATTGGCAAGATGTCGATTGCGCAGCGAGTTAGCACGTGCCGTGCGTCACAGCGTAAGTTGTAACGCTTCCCGTCCCGATGAGGCTCTTCCGTGCGCCGTGTGTTGCTGGTCGCGCTGCTGTTGTTGACCTCCCGAGCAACGCGGGCCCAATCGTCGACCCCCGTCTACCGGGCAAACGGTCTGGATGTGGCGTCGGTCGTCGGCGCGGGGGCGCTGTACCTCGTTCCGTCGCTGCTGCATTTGCCCGACACCACCGGGGCATGCGCGCCGTGCGACCCCGCCACGCTTTCCGGGATCGATCGCGGGGCGGTCCAGCCTGTCTCCAGTACCGTCGAACTCGCGAGCGGCGCGGCATTGCTCGCCGTCGCTGCCGGCGCGGCCTATGCGAGCCTGCACGGTTTGCCTGGGCAGCAGATGCGCGGCAACGTGGCCGTGCTTGCCAACGCACTGGCCTGGACCGCCACTTCGGGGGAGTGGCTCAAAGTGGTGTTCCACCGCGAGCGCCCGGTGATGTACACCGCCGATGCACCAGCCGCCCTGGCCGACCGGGACAACCTGAAGTCGTTTCCGTCGGGCCATACCGCGCTCGCGTTTGCTGCCGCGACGTCCTACCTCGTGATCGCGCAGCGGCAGCACTTGCCCCATCGCGAGCGCAATGCGCTCCTGCTCTATGGGGGGGCGACGCTGGTGGGCGCGCTGCGCGTCGTCGCCGGTAAGCACTTCCCGACGGATGCGCTCGGCGGCGCCGCGTTGGGGATAGGCATCGGGTGGCTGGTGCCGACTATTCATCCAACAGTGCCGTAGGCACCATGCCCCAGCTGCCCCGCGTGATGCGCCTCCGCGACGTGGTGCTCTTCAACGTCACGGCGATCGTGGGGCTGCGCTGGCTGACGACCGCTGCCCAGTTTGGGCCGGCCAGCCTGGTGCTGTGGTTGCTCGCCATGATGGCGTTTTTCCTCCCGTCGGCCGCGGCGGTGCGCGAGCTTGCCGATGTCGATCCTGGCGCGGGCGGCATCTATCGCTGGGTGCACCGGGCGTTCGGGCCGCGTCATGCCATGGTCGCGGGGTGGCTGTACTGGTCGAACAATCTGCTGTACTTCCCGTCGTTGCTCCTCACGACGGCCGCGATGGCCGCGTACGTGGGGGGCCGCGGGACGGTGGCCTTGCAGGACAACGCCTGGTTCGTTGGTGCGGTGTCCCTCGCAGCGCTGTGGCTCGCCGTGAGCATGAACGTGGTCGGCCTGCGCGTCGGCCGATGGCTCCACAACGTCGGCGGCCACGGAACGTGGGGGGCCGCCACGCTGTTCGTCCTGCTCGCTGCCTGGGCGCTGGTGACGCGCGGCAGCGCGACCACGTTCGAGACCGCACATGTCCTCCCCGCGAAGTTCGACTTTCAGCTCGTCAATTTCTTCGCGACCATGACCTTCGCCTTCGCGGGCCTCGAGCTCGCGCCCTCCCTGGGCGACGAGATCCACAACGCTGCCGCCACGCTCCGGCGGGGCGCGGCGCTGTCCGGCGTGGCGATCGCCGCGATGTACGTCGTGGGCACGACGGCGGTGCTGGTCGCGCTCCCCGCTCAGCAGGTGAGTATCACGACCGGCGTGCCGCAGGCGGCGGCGGCGCTCGTGGACCGGCTCGGCGGCACGCACGCCGCGCTCTTCGCCGGCGCCATCGCCCTCCTGCTCGTGGTCGGCAACGTGGGAGGGGTCGGCGCATGGCTCGCCGGATCCGCGCGCCTCCCGTTCGCCGCGGGCGTCGATCGCGCGCTCCCGGTGGCATTCGCGCGCGTGCACCCCGAGTGGCAGACCCCGCACGTCGCCCTCCTGCTCCAGGGCGTGCTTGCTACCGCGTTCGTGATCGCCGGACTCGTCGGCGCGACCGTGCGTGACGCGTACGTCGCCCTGACCAGCACGACCATCGTCGCGTACTTCATTCCTTATCTGTACCTGTTCGGCGCCTATCTCCGGCTTCGGCGCCGGCGCACGCTCAACACACTCGTCACTGGCTGGCTCGGTTGCAGCGCGGTCGCTCTGTCCATCGGTCTCTCGTTTGTTCCGCCGGCGGTCGAGCGCCCGGTGCTGTTCGAAGCGAAAGTGATCGGCGGTACGATCGTGTTTGTGGGGATTGGCCTGCTGCTCGCCGCGCGGTCCGGAGGCGGCGGGCCTAGGGACCGACGGTGACCGAGTAGCCGGCGAGCGGGCGGAGCCCGTAGCCGTTCGACGCCGCGACTTGGTTCAATGCGACGCTGTACTGACTGGCGACGCCCACGTCCGGAACCTGGAAGCTGAGGATCGACCCGCTTCGCACGCCACCCGTGACCACGAACCGGTTCGTCGTCGCCGCGAACGGCCCGCCCCACAGCGTGTCGCCCGAAGCCGCCGCGGGAGCCACGGGAGCGGCCGGCCCCGAGAGGGTGAACAGGATGGCGCCGTCCTGGCCGTCGTTGGGATTCTGGAGCCTCACCACCAGCGTCCCAGGGACGGGACCGGTGGCTTGGTGCGCCTCGCAAGCGAGGGCCGCGCCGATGGCGCAGAGCGCGATCCAGCGACGGGCGCGCGTCATCATGGCTCGACCTTGCGCACGGTGACGACCGCTGATGCCGTGCCGGGCGGGGTGGGGCGGGCAGCGCGCACCCACGCGAGAAAGTCCCCAACGTCCACGTGCGCCGGGTCGTTCTTGTTACCCAGGTTGTCGACGTAACGGATCTCGGCGGTGGTCAACCCGCTCGCCGCGACCAGCTGCTGCAGCACCTTGGATGCAGCGAGCTGTCCCTCGAACGTCGCTGTCAGGGCCCACGGCCGCGTCATCGCCATCGCGAGCAGGCTGTCTGCGGTCGTGGTGTCGCCGCTCCAGCCGACGAAGATCATGCTGTTCGCGGGATGCGCGGCGAGCTGCAGCGTGCTCGCGTCGGAGAGATAGGCCCCTGTGAGGGCGCCTGTCGGGTTCGCGGAGACTGTGCCGGGGCCGCTCGTGCCAACCACGACACGAAATGCTCGGACGAGGGTGGCCTCGAACGTGGAGCCGGCAGTTGAGGGCGTGACTGCGTGTGTGCGCGCGCCTCCGTCCGACCAGGACTGGTAGACCCACCGGACGAGCGCGTCGGCGCGGTACTGGGTGTCGGCGACGGACACGGTGTGACTCGTGGAATCGAGCAGATCGGCGAATCGGTGGTAGCTCGCACCATCGACCTCGACCTGCGCCACTGTGTCGCTCGCCTGAACCTGGGTGAGGCTGCCGAAACGCATGCGGAAGAAGACGGCACCGTTGGTTCCGGTGCGTCGGATCGAATCGATCGCGAACCCCACGAAGCTCCCGTCCCAGTTCTTGATGGCGGCGGGGTTCGTCGCGAAGCTGAACGCGGTGTTGCCCGTGACGCCGGGGTAGGGATCCCCTGCGTCGCCTCGGGTGGTCAGCGAGCTAGCATCGGGGTAGTCGAGATTGCGGCGGCCGTCGGCCTGCGCCAGGGCCACGCCGTGGATCGGTCCGGCGTTGACGGTATTGCCGGCGTGAAATCCGTTGCTCGCGACCTTGAGCGAATCGATGTGCCAGATGAGCAGGCCCCCGCCACAGTTGGGCGGGTTGCCGCTCTTCGCGCAATGAATTCGAATCAGTGCCGTGTCCGCGAGCACCGCCTCCCGGTTCTCGAGCAGGAAGTACTCGCCCCGCGGATTGCTGCCCTGGATCCGCACCACGAACGTACTCTCGGCCGTGGGCGCGGCCCCCAGCCCGTACGTGCCCGCCAGCGTGAGTGGCGCAGCGGTCACCCACCCCAGCTCGGCGAGCGACCAGGCCTCCATGCGGCTCGGACTCAAGGGCGCGGTGTAGTTGCCGCTGCCCATCAGGCCCCATTGCCCGGCTCCTTGAGTGGCATACTGGGTGTCGTACAGGTCCGGCAGGCCGAGGCCGTGTCCCGACTCGTGCGCCGCCGTGCCGATCGGCATGATCTGGGTTCCGCTACAGGCCTGCGCGCCTCCGACGCCGCTCTGGATCGTGTAGTCGCGCACCTTGATGAATCCGCCGTTGTGCGCCGGCGTCGCGGTCGTGTAGTCCGCTTCGAATCCGTTGTGGTCAACCAGGACGTAGCGGTGGGACCACACGTTGTTGTTCGCGCCGCAGGCGCCGTCCACGTTCGGGTGAATGAAGATCGCCATATCTACGTAGCCGTCGTCGTCGCCGGAATTGGGGACGCCGTCGGGCCCGTCATTGTCGAACTGGCCCCAGTCGACTCCGGACGCGTCGAGCAACGTCAGCCCTTCCCGCAGCCCTGCTTGGAGACTGTCGATCGGGCTCATGCTGGGCGAGGAGAATATTCCGTTGCAGTTGGTCGAGCCGAACGGATTCCCGGAACAGTTGGTGCCGCCCGTGTAGGAGACCTCGGGCTTGGACAACGCTACCCAGCCGAGCACCTGTCCCTGCATGCTGAACAGACCGTGGGACAGCTCCTCGTAGAATGTTCGAATTGTGTAGGGGCGTCCCGCTGGCGGCGTGGTTCCGAACAGAACGACGCGGTACTCGGACGTATCGTGGAGCGCGGGGACGTTGGTGTCGGCAAACCGCAGCAGGATGGCCGGGACTTGGAGCACGCCGGTCACGACGGTGCCGGAGGCGGCCACGGCGGCGCCTGCAGCGCCCGGCGCTGCGGCACCGGCGTTCAAGCGCGCGAACGCGCGCTGAGAGAGCAGCGCCGCGCGCGTTTCGCGGATTCGCCTGGCGCGGGCGCGCCACACGCCGTCTTGCGAGAACTCGAAGCCCGGGATCTCCCAGCGGGGATGCATCTGCCCCTGTGCAGTCGCATGCAGCGGCAGTGCGAGGCTCAGGCACGCCAGGATGGCGATGATCCTCGAGGGCACAAGGGACATTGGAATTGGAAACGGTACGCGCGAAATGGGGTCTCTCGCTGTGCGATTGGTCACGCAGCGGGAAATGTAATCACGGGCAGCCGCGGCACGCGCGTCGGGCGGTGTGACAGCGCGCACACCTGCCGGGCTCGATGCGGGGTAGACTAGATTCGTGGCGATGCACGGTTTCGAGATGCGACGGGTACTACGGTGGGGCGTGTGCGCGGGCCTGGGCTGTCTGATCCAGAGTGTCCCGGTCCCGAGCGCCGCGCAAACCCCCGGCCGCCTGCATCCACGGTGGGAAATTCCCGGCTTCGACTTCAGTCGTGATGGCGTGTGGCGCAAGCGGTCGCGGCAGGTGGCCGCGCGGCGGGCAGCGATGCTCGCGCGCCGGCAGTTTGCGGCGCTGAACGCGCCGCTCGCCGCCCGTGTCGCCGAGCCCAGCGGTCCGGCGGTTATGGGCACGCTCGAGGTCCCCGTCATCCTCTTCAAGTACGCTGACTCACCGGTCCCGGCGTTCGACACGGCCGCCTACAACGCTGTGCTGTTCGGGACCACGCCACCGCTGGGACGGCCCTACACCTACCGCTCCTTCTATCAGCAGCTCTCGAACGGCTTGCTCGACATTCAGGGGCAAACCTACGGTTACGCGGCGCTCGACTCTAACGAGGAGACGTACGCTGGTAAGCCACCCTGCAGTGGAAGTCCCTTTGGAAACTCCAACTGTAACGGGCTCTTCGACGGCGGACAGGTGGCCCCTGATCCGGTGACCCGAATGCAGAGCGGCCTGACTCGGGCCCTGGCCCAGCTCGATGCTTCGATCGACTGGACGCAATACGACCGCGACGCGGACGGCTACGTCGACCTTGTGGTGTTCATTCAACCGGCGCTGGACGGCGCGTGCGGCGGCGCGAGCAACAACCACCTCTGGTCGCATCGCTTTTTCCTGGGCGCCTACGTCCCAGAGTTCCAGACTCACTCGCCGGGCCCTGGTGGGGTTGGATTCGAAAAGGTGCGGGACTACATCCTCCAGAGCGGGCTCGGCGGCTCGTCGGCGTGCGACACTATGAGCATCATGCCGATCGGCACCGTCGCGCACGAAACAGGGCACGGCTTCGGGCTCCCTGATCTCTATGACACCGGTCTGTACACATCGAGCGAGGGCATTGGCGAATGGGGGTTGATGGGGGAGGGGAACTACGCGACCGCGCTCAGCCCGGCCCGCATGGAGGCATGGTCGCTGAACGAGTTAGGCTGGGTGACGATCGTCCCGCTCACCGCCGCCGGGACCTACAGCTTCGGTGCGGCGCCCCTGTCCGACACCACGTTCTACATCCGGGCCCAGGGCGCGAACCCCCGCGGCGAGTACTACCTGCTCGAGAACCGTCAGGCCCGTCAATCGGACTCGGCCTTGATCCGCAAGCACGGAGGGGGCGGCCTGCTCGTCTGGCACGTGGACTCGACGCAAATCGCGCAACACGGCTTCAACGGGGACAACACCGTGAACGCGGGGCCGATTCACGGGCTCGCGCTCGTGCAAGCCGACAATCGCGGTGACCTCGACGCGGGCCGGAATCGCGGCGACGGCGGCGATCCCTACCCGGGGACGACGAGCAACGTGACGCTGTCGCTCGTCCACGCGCCGTTTCCGCTGAAGAACGTCGACGGATCATTTGCGGGCTTCTCGCTCGATTCCATCTGGCAGGTTGCGCCGGATAGTATGATGGCGTTCCGCGTCTCGTTCGGCGCGCCCACGCCGGCGGCCCAGGCCGTGATCGATCAGCTGCTGATCGGTACTGGCCTCGCGCCGACGGACCAGACTTACCTCGACTTGAGCGGCAATCGCAACGCGCAGTATGACGTCGGCGATTTCCTGGCCTGGGTCAACGCCGGGAACGTGCCATGAGGCGGCTGCGGTGGGGGTGGATCCTGCTGCTCGGCGCGGCGCTCGGGTGCCTGGACAACGGTGCGACGCCGGGGACGCTGAAAGTGAAGCTCACCACACCCAACGCCGGCGATGGCGCCATCTTGTTTACCGTGAGCGGCCCGGCTCCGCTGCGCTCAGCGGCAGCGGCGCCGAGTCTGCGTCTCTTCAACGAGCCCCTGGCGGCCGTCAACCGCTTCGCCGTCACTGGACCGCTCACCACCGGAACGGTCATCACGATTGAAGTACCCGACATCAGCCGGGCGAGCGCGTATACGGCGACGATCGAGCAGGTGGCGGCCACGAACTACCAGCTGCGCCCCAGTCTCGTCGGCTACTCTCTCACCGTCGCGCCTTAGCCGGCGCTTTCTTCTTCAGCTTGGGCGGGGCCTCCGCCCTCTTTGGCGCCTCCGCCTTCTTTGGCGCCGGACCACAGTGGTCTTCCCGAGCGACGAACGCACTCGTCCCATCCGCCAGTCGTAACCCCGTCAGCTGACTCCGCCACGTCGTGAGCGCCCAGGTGACGAACGGCCGCGCGGCGGGATGCTCCGGCGTCTTGCGGACCACGTAGAGCGTGAATGGGCTGACCAGGACCGGATCGGCGTTGAACAGGGGACGCAGCCGCAGGTTCTGCACGTGCGCGAGCGTCGGCAAGTCAGCGAGCGCGTAAGCGCGACGGTCGTCGGCCGTGGCCAGCGTCGCCGCCACGCTCGATTGCGACTCGACGTACCAGGGCGTGCCTCGCGGGCGGACGCCCGCGCGCTGCCACAGGGCGAGCTCCTTGAGATGCGTGGGGGACGAATCGCTCGACGAGACGAAGACCACCTGGCGGCCGGCGATGCGCCGCATCGCGTCGACCGCCGTCCGCGCCTGCGCCACGCCCGCGGGGTCGCTCGTGGGGCCGACGAGCACGAAACCTGAAGAGACGAAGGGGCAGGTGAGCGCCGCCCGGTTGCCGGCGAGCCACTTGGCATCGAGCTCCGGCGCGTGGGTGATCACGAGGTCCAGATCGCCTTCCGACGCGGCGCGCAGAATGTCGGCGGTCGGTGCGATCACCCGGTCCACCCGTGTCCCCCGCCACAACGAATCGACCACCGCGAGCGCGCCTGATTGCTCGACGGTGGTCGTTGTGCCCAAGCGCAGGTCGCGCTCGGCCTTGTGGCAACCGGTGAGCGACAGCGCGCCGAGAAGGAGCGCTGTCGCTCTCGGCCGGCTCAGTCGGCGCCCGTCAATGCGAGCGCCTTGTTGCCGACTCCGGCGAGGAGTGTGGTGAAGGACGCCTTGAACTTCTGGACGCCGTCGGTTTCCAGGAACGTCGTATGCTCCTCGAGCTGTATCCCCGCCTTGGCCAGGGCCCGCAGCTGGTCCTTGGCCTGCGTCACCTGGTCCAGGATGCGCGCCTTCGGCTTGCCGTGGTGGCGATAGGCATTGAGCGTGTCCGGCGGCAGGGTGTTCACCGTGTCCTTGGCGATCAAGGCTTCGGCGTAGTAGACGTCCGGCAGCGACGGGTCCTTGGTGCTCGTGGACGCCCAGAGGGGCCGCTGCACGCGGGCGCCGTCCTTCGCCAACGCGTCCCAGCGCGGGCCACGGAACACTTGCAGGAACGCATCATAGGCGACCACCGCGTTCGCGATCGCGATCTTGCTGCGGAGCACCTTGGCCGAGGGATCGGCGTGCTTGTCGAGAATCGGATCGAGCCGCGTGTCCACCCGGCTCACGAAGAAGCTCGCGACCGACGCGACACGGTTGAGCGGCTCGCGCTTGGCGCGGCGCTGCTCGAGCGCGGCGAGGAACGCCTCCATGACCTCGCCGTAGCGCTCGACGCCGAACAGCAGCGTCACGTTCACGTTGATGCCTCGGGCCAGGCAGTGCGTGATGGCCGGCAGGCCTTCTTTCGTGCCCGGAATCTTGATCATGACGTTGGGACGATCGACCGCCGCCCACAGGCGCTCGGCGTCGCGTATGGTGCCCTGCGTGTCGTTGGCCAGCTCGGGCGACACTTCGATTGAGACGAACCCGTCGCCGCCGTTCGAGGAGTTGTAGAGCGGCCGGAACATGTCGCAGGCGGTCTGGACATCAGCCACAGCCAGGGCTTCGAAGATCTCGCCCGGCTTGAGCCCATCGTCGGCGAGCGCGCGGATGTCCGCGTCGTAGCGGTCGCTGCCCGCCACCGCCTTTTCGAAGATCGTGGGATTCGTGGTCTGGCCCCGCAGCCCGTCGTTCGCGATCATTCGCGACAACTCGCCCGACTGCAAGAGGTCCCGCGTGATGTAGTCGAGCCATGGGCTCTGCCCCAGGGCGCCGAGCTGAACGAGCGGATTCGCCGTCATGACTGCATCCTCCGTGATGTTAGAGCACGCCGCCCGTGAGGGCCTCAGCTGCCTCGTGCTGTCCTTCCTGCTTGTGCACGAGGGCGCTGACCTTCACGAGATAGTACGTCAGAACGAGCTGGGTCACCGCGAGCGGGTTCGAGCGGCGCGTGGCGTCGCCGTCCTGGAACACGCCCACCCGGTCCGAGCGCAGGTGCCGCGCGGTGGCCATGTGATCCCACATGCGATCCTCGATCGCGCGGCTCGCCGCGTCCGGAATGCACCCGTTGATCACGAGCACGTCCGTCCCTTCGGCGCCGCGCTCGAGGGTGAGGTACGCCCTGCCGTTGCCGCGCTCGGCCACCGCGAACGCCTCCTCCAAGTCGGGAAGCGGAATCGGGTGCCGCAGTGTGATGCGAACGTTCAGCTTCGTGTTGTCCTGCTTCGTGGCGTAGTCCTCGGGCGGGAAGAACGAGATGACCATGTCCGCCCGCTCGCGCTGCGGCATGACATACGCCTCGGAGTCGTGTCGGCGGCCCTCGAGCTGCTTGATCACGGCCTCGCGGGTGTAGCCGCGCTTGGACATGTCGCGCTTGATCTTCCAGGCGATGCGGAGCTCGGGATCGGGATCGAGGAAGATCGAGACGTCCCACTGGCGCCGCAGCTCGGGCGTGTACAGCCCGTGCAGCCCGTGCATCAGGACGATCTGCTTCGGCGCCACGAACTCGGGGCGGGCGAAGGTGCCGTCCGTGTGATCGTAGACGGGCTTGAAGATCGTCTCCCCGCCGCGCAGCAGTTTGGTGTGCTGTGCCATCAAGTCGAGGTGATTGCAGTCGGGATGGAGCGCCGTGATCTTGTGCTCCGCGCGGCCGACGCGGTCGTACTTGTGGTAATCATCGAGGCAGATGTCGGTGACGCGCTCAGGCCCCAGGAGCTCCACGCAGCCGTTGGTGAGCGTGGATTTCCCGGCGCCCGAGTCGCCGACGAGGCACAGCATGATGGGGCGTCCCGCCCGGAACGGCATGTGAAACCTCCGGTTAGTCGCGACGAACCAAGTTCGTGAAATAATTCACAAGTATCTTCGCCACGCCGCCCACCTTTCGCTACCGACGTTCGGGCTAGCCCTATCGGGTGGTGCGGGAGGGGCGCGCCCGCTCGACCGCCGGGCACTACCCACGCTGAAACCTGCCCGCAACCGGACGACTCGGCAAGGCCAGGACGGGCTCGCGCTTCCCCTTCCACCGCGCTACTCTTTCAGGAGCGAAACGACCGCTCTGCCGCCGTTGCCGCACTGCATTCCGCGCAGCCCCGCGATCCTCGCCATCGCTCTAGCCCCGCACACTGTGGGCCGCGGCGATTGGTTGGGGGGATCGCAGGTGTCGGCCACTCTGTCGAGTGGGGCGGCAATCCGGATGGGCACACCCGACGGTGGGTTGCGCCGGCGGTCGTCGACTTGGTATCCTGTGCGACGCTTGTGAAAGAATTCACATACTCGGAGGCTTCCCATGGCGGGCAGTAGCACCGATAAGAAAAAGAGTCGTTGGGCTGCGGGCGTCACGCCCTACGCCGAAATGGGCTACTACCGCCCGGATTACATCCCCAAGGACTCAGACATCCTCTGCGCCTTCCGTATTGTGCCGCAGGAGGGAGTCGAGCCGATCGAGGCGGCCGCCGCTGTCGCGGGCGAATCGTCCACAGCGACGTGGACCGTGGTCTGGACAGACCGGCTCACCGCGCACGAGAACTATCAGGCCAAATGCTACAAGGTCGTGCCGGTCCCCGGCACCAACCAGTACATCGCCTACATCGCCTACATGATCGATCTGTTCGAGGAAGGCTCGATCGCCAACCTCACGTCGTCGATCATCGGCAACGTGTTCGGCTTCAAGGCGCTCAAGTCCCTCCGCCTCGAAGACATGCGGATTCCGCCGCACTACGTGAAGACGTTCCAGGGCCCGGCGCACGGCGTGGTGATGGAGCGCGAGTACCTGAACAAGTACGGCCGTCCGATTCTCGGGGCCACCGTGAAGCCCAAACTCGGCCTTTCGGCCCGCAACTACGGCCGCGTGGTGTACGAAGCGCTGCGTGGCGGCCTCGATTTCACAAAGGATGACGAGAACATCAACAGCCAGCCGTTCATGCGGTGGCGCGATCGCTTCCTGTACTGCATCGAGGGCGTGGCCCGTGCCATGGCCTCGACGGGCGAGATCAAGGGCCACTACATGAACGTCACCGCCGCGACGATGGAAGACATGTACGAGCGCGCCGAGTTCGCCAAGGAAATCGGCAGCGTCATCTGCATGATCGACCTGACCATCGGGTACACGGCGATTCAGTCGATGGCCAAGTGGGCGCGGAGGAACGGTCTGATTCTCCATCTGCACCGCGCGGGACACGGCACCTACACGCGCCAGAAGACGCACGGCGTGAGCTTCCGCGTGATCGCGAAGTGGATGCGGCTCGCGGGCGTGGATCACATCCACGCGGGCACGGTGGTCGGCAAGCTCGAGGGCGATCCGCACGCGACCAAGGGCTTCTATAACACGCTGCTCCAAGACAAACTCGACCCCGATCCGGTCCAGGGGCTCTACTTCGAGCAGGACTGGGCGTCCATGCCCGGCACGATGCCGGTGGCTTCGGGCGGCATTCACGCGGGGCAGATGCATCAGCTGCTCCACCACCTTGGCGAGGACGTCGTCCTGCAGTTCGGCGGCGGCACCATCGGCCATCCCGACGGGATCGCCGAGGGCGCGGCGGCCAATCGCATCGCGGTCGAGGCGATGATCCAGGCCCGCAACGAAGGGCGCGATTACTTGAACGAGGGGCCCGACATCCTCGCCAAGGCCGCGCGTTTCTCCCCCTCGCTGCGCAAGGCGCTCGAGGTCTGGAAGGACATCACGTTCAACTTCGAGTCGACCGACGTGCCGGACGCCGTCCCGACTCTCAGCCCGGTTTGAGGAGGGGACTGCGATGCGGATCACTCAGGGCACGTTCTCGTATCTGCCCGATCTGACGGACGATCAGATCAAGGCGCAGATCCAGTATTGCATCGACAACGGCTGGGCGATGTCAGTCGAGCACACCGACGATCCCCATCCCCGCAACGCGTATTGGGACATGTACGGGCTCCCGATGTTCGACCTGAAGGACCCGGCGGCGATCATGCTGGAGGTCAACAATTGCCGGAAGACGTTCCCGCACCACTACATCAAGCTGAGCGGGTACAACAGCCGCTACACCAAGCAGACGACCGCGTTGAGCTTCATCGTCAACCGGCCGGCCGAGGAGCCCGGGTTCCGGCTCGAGCGCCAGGAATCGAACGACCGCGTGATCCGGTACACGCTGTACTCCTATGCCACCGGGCAGCCAGCGGGACAGCGGTACGGTGAGGGCAACGGCACCGGGAAATGAGTGAAGCACCCGTAGCCAGCTCCCCGCCGCCGGCCGTTGCGGGACGCATCGATCTCGACGCCGCCTACCACGGCTCGAATATCGAGCAGGTGCTCGTCGAGCTCGAAGGGGAGCTCGTGGGACTGGCGCCGATCAAGCGGCGTATTCGTGAGATCGCGGCGCTCCTGCTCATCGCGCGCTTGCGCGAGGAGCAGGGGCTCACGACCGACAAGCCTACGCTGCACATGTCGTTCACGGGGCGGCCCGGGACGGGGAAGACCACCGTCGCGCTCCAGATGGCCAGGATTCTCCAGCAGCTTGGATACGTGCGGAAGGGGCACCTGGTCGTCGCCACGCGCGACGACCTCGTGGGACAGTACGTCGGCCACACGGCGCCGAAGACCAAGGAAGTGATCAAGCGCTCCATGGGCGGGGTGCTGTTCATCGATGAGGCGTACTATCTCTACCGTCCGGAGAACGAGCGCGACTATGGCCAGGAGGCGATCGAGATGCTGCTCCAGGCCATGGAAAACCAGCGGGACGATCTGGTGGTGATCTTGGCCGGCTACAAGGAACGGATGGACACGTTCTTCCAGTCGAATCCGGGGTTCCACTCGCGCATCGGCAACCATCTCGACTTTCCGGACTACTCGCCGGACGAGCTGATGTCGATCGCCGACTTGATGGTGCGGCGCCAGCACTATGCGTTCGACGAGGCGTCCCGCACGGCGTTTCGCGACTATCTCGTGCTGCGCATGCGGCAGCCCCATTTCGCCAACGCCCGGAGCGTGCGGAACGCGCTCGACCGCATCAAGCTGCGCCAGGCGAGCCGCCTGATCGCGCAGGGGGGCCAGGTCTCGCGCGACGAGCTCGCGCGGCTCGACGCCGGGGACATTCTCCAGAGCCGGGTGTTCGCCGACGGCGTCGGGGAAGAGTAGAGCCGCGGCGAATGGAGTTTCGGGCAGGACGGCCCATCATGCTCTGTCTCGTGGGCGACTCGGGAGCCGGGAAATCGACGCTGTCGAACGGCTGCGTTGAGATTCTCGGCGCCGACCGGGTCACCGATATCTGCCTCGACGACTACCACTCGCTCGACCGTGTGGGCCGCCAAGAGCGCAACATCACGGCGCTGCATCCGGACTGCAATCACCTCGATCTGGTCTACCAGCACGCCCGTCTCTTGCGGCAGGGCGAGCGCATCTTCAAGCCCGTCTACGACCACAGCGACGGGACGTTCGGCCCGCCCGAGTTCGGCATACCGCGCGATATCGTCCTGATCCACGGGCTGCACGCGCTGTTCACGCCCAAGCTGCGGCAGCTGTGGGACATCTCGGTGTTCCTCGACCCCGATCCCGAGCTCCGCATCGACTGGAAGATCAAGCGCGACACGTCCAAGCGCGGCTACACGCGCGCCGAGGTGTTGCAGCAGCTCGAGGACCGGCGGCACGACTCCGACGCGTACGTCATGCCCCAGCGCGACAAGGCGGATATCGTCGTGTCGTTCTGTCCGAGCCCTGAGTACGCGGCGACGAAGGACAGCTCGCGCTTGAACGTGCGCATCCTGCTGCGCCACCCGATCCCGTTGCCCGATCTCGAGGCCGCGGCGAGCGGCGCGGGCGGGGAGGGCGGTACGCCGTACATCAAGCTGCACCGTGGCGCCGAGGGCACCGACTCGCTCGAAATCAGCGGATCGATCACCGACGAAGCGACGCAGGCAGTCGAGCGGCGGATCCGGACCCACATGCAGACGGCGAGCAACCTCCGCTCTGACCGCGTGGGCATCTTTCTCGATGGCAAGACCGAGCGGCATTCCAACCCGCTCGCGGTCACCCAGCTCGTCCTGACGTACTATCTCGTCAAGGCCATGGCCCTCGCCATGAAGCAGGAGCAGCTCCGCCTGGAGGCCGCCCGGGTCGCGACCGGGGGGCCCTCGTAGCGGGCGCCGCCGCCTTAGGTTTCCAGGGGATACCGCTGGCCGCGAGCCAGTCTATAATGCGCGGTGTAGTAGGTTTCTTACCTCGGAGACCGGGAGTGCGCTCGTGAGTAGACGCGGTTACGCTGTGATGCTGGCGCTCGGGCTGTCGGCGGGTTGTGGAGGATCCCCGGGCATGGGCATGGGCGCCGGCGCGGGCGGCCCCAGCAATCCCCACGGAATGGCTCCAACCCCGGTCCCTCAACTCGACAGCGTACCGCTTCGGGCCCGGTCGGCTTACCGGCGCATGGGCCTGTTGGTGGACTCGACGCGGCTGCCGTTCGTCGCGTCGCTGCGGTTCCTCGCCAGCCGGGCTCCCGACTCGACGCTCGTCATCTTCGGTCTGTCGTTCGCAAACCGGGTGCTCAACTTCCGGCGCGACGCGGCCGAATTCGTGGCCGCCTACCACATCGAGCTGATGTTGCGGCGCGATTCGACGTTCACCCGCACCATCTCGCGCGACGCGACCGTGCGGGTGGCGACCGCCCCGGAGACCATGCGGCGCGATGAGAGCGTCATCTTCCAACAGCTCCTCACCGTGCCCCCCGGGACCTACAACGTCATGGCGGTGGTGCGTGACCTGAACAGTCCGGCGTACGCGCGCGTGGACATCGTCGACACCGTCCCGCTGTTTGCGGCGACGTCCCTGAGCGGGCCGCTGCCGCTCTACGACGGGCCAGGCCGCAAGCGCATCGATTCGTTGCCGCAGGTGGTAGTCAACCCGCGGGGGATGGCGAAGTACGGAACCGACACGCTGCATTTCTATATCGAGGGCTATGGTTTGCCCGCAGGGACCAGGCTCGCTGCCCGCGTGCTCGACGCGGACTCGGTCCTGCTGTGGAGCGACACGGTGTCGCTCACGGCCGGCACCGGCACCGCGGCGGTCCTCGCCGCGGAGGGAGCCGCTGGCGCCGAGGGCAAGGGAATGGCGGAGGGACGGGCCGCAAGGCCGGGGGCTGAGTCCGGCGCCGCCGCGGCGGCGGGGGCCCGCGCGATGTTCGGAGCGGGGTCCGGGGCCGATTCGGCGCTGGTCCGTTCAGGTGCGGGGGCGGCGGTGGGGGCGGCGGCGGGAGCCAATGCACGCGGCATGTTCGGGGGCGCGGCGGCTGCGGATGCGGACACGAGCGTCCGGGTCGGGCAGGGCGTGCTGGGCGGGGGCGCTGCGACTGCGGCCGCTGGCGACGTCGCGGCGGCGGGCGCGGGAGGGGCGGAAGCCGGCGCGGCGGCACGCTCGGGTATGCGTGGTCTCATGGGGGCTGCCGCGGACAGCGCCGCGGCGCGACACTCTCCGGACAGCGCGCCGGCGCGCGCGGGCACGGCAGACAGCGCGGCGCTTGCCGCGGCGCCGCCGTCATCCGGCGGGGGCGGCGCGCTCTCCGCGATGGGAATCGCGGCAGGCGCGGGAGCGCTCGTGGGAGCAGGGGCGGTGAGCGCCAAGGGCGCTGCGGGGATCGGGGTGCCGACCGACGCCGATATCGGAATGCGCGCGCGAGGCGCGGGACCGCGCGGGCGCGGACCAGAGCTCGTTCCGCTCATGATCGCGGAATTCGCGATTCCACCGGCGCGCCTGCCACTCGGCTTGCAGACGCTGACGGTGCAGGTCGTCGGGGCGACAGCGCACGCGGAGTCACCATTCCTCGTGGGGTTCTCCGATGCGTGGGCGGTCAGGACCTACCCGCAGATGATCGGGTTGCTGCGGTTCTACTCGCGTCCCGATCTCGTCGAGAAGCTCAAGGCCGCGCCGCGCGCCGAGCGCGCGCGGGCCTGGCGTCTGTTCCTGCAGGCATCCGACCCGACGCCCCAAACCACGCAGCACGATTCCCTCGATGCCTACTTCCAGCGTATCGACCAGGCGAATCGGCGCTTCCTCGAGCCGGCCGGGCCCGGGTGGCGGACCGATCGCGGTGAGGTGTATGTCAACCTCGGCGAGCCGGATCAGTCGTACGAGGTGCCCGGGAGAAAGGCGCCGGGCGTCCGGTGGGAGTTCACGAGCTTGCACCTGACACTGTCGTTTGCCGACCCCGAGGGCACGGGGCAGTATTACTTGACGCAGCAGTCACGGGTAGACTATGAGCGTGCGCTGGGCCAGGTCCGCGGCGCGCACTGAACATCCTTTCAATGGAGGGCGTGGTGGGATATCTCGACAAGAGCCTCAAGGGCAGAATGCGGAGCGTCATTCTTGAGGTCGCGCTCGTCGGGTTGGCCGCTGGCACCGTCAGCGGGCAAACGCCCACCACCTACGGGGAGCTCGGGGTGCCTCGAGGCGGCGTCCGTCTCAAGTACGTCGAAGACAGCCTGCCGCCGCCCGCCCCCGGAGACACGCGATTCGTTCGCGCGTACCGCTTCAATACGACCTCGGAGATGATGTTCGGGGTTTTCAAGGGTAGCCTCGGCGGCACCCGCGATCTCGACGTGGAGCAAGACAGCGCGACGCTCGAGCCCGGTGAGACGACTCCCGTCAGCTATCGTCTCGACTTCCACGTCTTCGACGACGTGTGTCGGGACGCGGGCACGGCGGCCGGCGGTGCCTCGGGGACGGCCTGCAAGTCGTGGCTGCGCGGAATCGACAAACGGAAGGCCTTCACGAGATCGGGACGCATCCCGTACCCGAACAACTCGGAGGACGTCTGGGTCGACCACGGGAGGTTCGTCTGGCTGGTTCGGAACCCCGATGGCGCCTGGGTGCATTGGGAGGTGCTGGTAGCCGATGACGGTCTATCGAAAGACTGGAAGCAACACTCGCCCTATTCACGGATCGTGGTCCAGCAGATCGTACACAGCAAGCCGGCCCCGACAGCCCAGCAGCCGCCAGCGGCCCCGGCACCGCCCGCCGCTGTTGCGCCTGCACATGAGCCCGACCTCGTGCCCGGACCCAAGGGGGAGCCGGCGCCCGCGGCCCAGGCGCCCGCCATCACGCCGCCTGCGCACGACCCGGACCTCGTTCCGGCCCCAACGCAGCAGCCGGCGCCAGCGCCTGTCCAGGCGCCCCCGCCCGCTCACGATTCAACGGCGGGCCAGGTGCAGCCGTCGAGCCCGTAGCGAGGGCACCGCGATGTAGCCGAGGTGATGGCATACGACAGCGAGGACGGCTAGAGGCTCCCGTCCTCGTTTGTTTACCTTGTGACACAGCAGCTCAGGGGCGGTAGCTCAGTTGGGAGAGCACCTGGTTTGCAACCAGGGGGTCGTGGGTTCGAATCCCATCCGCTCCACGTCCCGCACGCCGACGACTTCTTGTCACGGCGCGCGAGGTTAACAGGTACGTCGCACGCAGAATAGGAGTGGTGACATGACAGGAGCCGTGCCTCGCCCGTCCGTGCTCGCCGCGCTGATCTGCGCCGGCGGCATCGCGTGCACCACGGTGCGGCAGGTCAGGCCCGCCGAGTACATCCCGCAACACGGTCCCGACATCATCTGGGTCACGGGCGAGGACAGCACCATTGTGCCCATCGTGGCGCCTCACGTCGACGATGACACCCTGCGCGGTACGCTGCGGGGAACAGACGACACCGTGCACCTCGCGCTGACCAATATCCGGACCGTCACCGCCAAGGTCCCCGACCACAGGAAAACCGCGTTCCTGGTCGTCGGCTTGGGAACGGTTGGGGGCCTGATGCTGTACGAATTCTCCATCAGCAAGCAGGGGTCGCAGGGAGGGGGCGTCAACTGCGGCGTCTATCAGTCCACGAGAGAAGGGGGGGACCCCGGGGACGCGCGCCCGGATTGTTGAGCAAGCCGCCGCACCCGTCGTCGGCGGGTCGCGGACGATCTCATACCGGGGCACGCCCTTCCTTCCTCGCACGACCGCCCCTCCAGCTGGCGCTCGTCTAAAGTCTGCATCCCAGCGACTTTGAGTCATGTTTCATTTCGTAACATTCCCGAAACGCGCCCGCCCGCTAGCGAGCCTCGGGGACGCGCGGCAGTTTCAGAGGCCGTCCTCCGCTCCTGATCGTCTCCGGTGAGCGCGATCACACGGTCCCGTGGGCCGCCGCGAACGCGGCCATCAAGCAGCGGCGGAACGAGGGTGTCACGGAGATCGTCGAGATGAAGAATTGATGAAGAATAGTGGGCACTCGCTGACGATCGACGGGAGATGGCGGGAGGTTGCCGACACGGCACTCGCTTTCGCCCAGCGTTTCGTGTGACCAGTGAGTCGCGGATTCGGCTTCTCGGGGCGTTGGCAGCGACGACGCTCGCCGCGACGACGCTGCCCGTACGCGGCGCCGCGCAGGGCATGCCTCCGCCGCTCGCCCTGTTTCTGCAGCAGACCATCGGCCTCAATCAGGATGAGATGACTGCCTCGACCGGCGGCAAGCCGGTCGTGAAGGTGCTCGAACCCGCCGACGAGCGTGAGCTCGCAGCGTTCGGCGTCGTGCATATCGGCGTGCCGCGATCGTTCTATGTGCAGCGCGCCGCCGACTTCCCTGCGTCGCTCCGCATCCCTACGCGGATCCGGTTCGGCCTGTTCTCAGATCCCGCCGTGCCGTCCGACGTCGCGGCGCTCTCTCTCCCCCACGACGATGTCGAGGACCTGGCCCAGTGTCGCCCCGGCTCGTGCAAGGTGAAGCTCTCGGCCGCGGCCATGACCCAGGTGCTGAGCGGCATCGATCCGGCCTCGCCGTCGGCCGACTCCGTTGCCAACGCGTTCTTCCGCGGGCGAATGATCCAGTACGTCACGGACTACCGCACCCGCGGCAACCGGGCCCTCGTCGTGTACGCGGACAAGCAGGGGAGTGTCGCCAGCGAAGTATTCGAGGCCATGCTGTCGCGCTCACCATACATGTATCAGTACGCGCCATCGCTCGAGCGATATCTCGAGAACTACCCGAAGGATCGCCCTGCGGATGTTGCCGAGGCCCTGTTCTGGGCGGAAGACGATCTGCCGAGTCTCAAGCCGACCGTGACCATAACCCATGAGGTCGTCTACGCCCCGCCGGAGCTGCCTGGCTGCACGCTCATCGTGTCGAAGCTGCTCTACGCGGATCACTACCTGGACGGGGGCCTCACGGTGATTGCGGTCGTGGATCACGCGGGAGACCAGGCTGCACCGGGCATCTACTTGGTGCTCCTCCGCCGG
>Ga0335084_10000793_pt1 | contig 27991 bp, 31 predicted proteins | sample Lox_Sample_44_FD_206721 | JGI IMG/M metagenome (GOLD analysis project Ga0335084, IMG submission 206721) | Soil microbial communities from Loxahatchee National Wildlife Refuge, Florida, United States - Lox_Sample_4.4 | ecosystem: Environmental > Terrestrial > Soil > Wetlands | place: USA... | reverse complement strand
TTGGAGCAGGAGATCAGGTCCTTGCAGTTACACATGAATGTAATTATCCTGCTGAGGCCCAGGCCAAACCCAGAGTAATTCACTCTTCCTTTGATCCTCAAAAAATGACAAGCCTTGAAATAGACAACAAAGTAGTGGACTTGATGCACACAGGAAAAGACATCTATCTTTTGGACGAGCAAGTACTAAAAAAAGTAAATCCAGATCTAATCATTGCCCAAGGCATATGCGAAGTATGTTCTCCGTTTACAAGAGAAATTAATAAAGCAGTTTCACTGCTTGGAGGAAAACCAGAAGTTCTGATATTAGATCCTGGAAGCCTTGATGATATATTACAAAATATTATTGAGGTTGGAAAAAAAGTAGATAGGGTAAAGGAAGCAGAAAATTTTGTATCCAAATTACAAAAAAGGATAAAACATATCAAAGAGACCCCAAAAACTTCAAGACCAAAAGTACTTTGTATAGAATGGCTTGATCCATTGTTCAGCGCAGGTCACTGGATTCCTCAAATGATTGATATCGCTGGTGGCGTGAACGGAATAAGCAAAGTCAGAGAACAATCAAGAAGAATTGACATTAATGAAATAATCCAATTCGATCCCGATATCATTGTGTTAATGCCATGTGGATTTGATATTATGAGAACAATTATTGAATATGAAAAGTTAACTGATATGAAAGAATGGAAATCACTAAGATCAGTAAAGCAGGGTCAGGTCTATGCTGTAAACGCAAATGAATACTTTAGCAAACCAGGTCCGCGGATAGTCACAGGACTTGAAATCTTGGCAAAGATAATTCATCCTGATATGTTTAGGAATATTCCGGTTATAAGAGACTCTACAAAAAATTGACTTGGAGTAATAAAACACTCTGCATATACTGGAAAGAGAATTTCTATAACTTGATGTTAACTTAGATCAAAATTTCGTTCATTATTGAAACTTATCCCTTTTTTATTGCAAAACTATGAAATTGCAAAAACCTGAGATCTGCAAAAATTACAAATTAGGTGAGGAATATAGTTCATTTATTGGACCTAGTTTTCTCAGATATTCATGCGGATATTGGTGCACTAGAAATGATACTTGAAACTGTATCAAGCGATGAATTTACCAAAAAATACGGCGCATTTTCTAGAATAATAAATTTGGGTGACTTGCTTGAACGCGGAACTCATCCAAAGCAAGTAATTTCAAAGCTACGATCACTTGAAGAAAACTATCCTGTCTTCTCTGTTATGGGAAATCATGATGAAGGTTTTCTTTATGATAGAAAGGTTAGTGGTAGCTCATTTGAGAGCCTTGATGCACATAAAATGCTTGAAGAAGATGATCTTTCTTTTTTCAAGCAAAACAGGGATGGCACATTTGGAAGACAAGAATTCATTGACAAGAAAAATGCCCTTTTTTGTGTACATGGAGGCCCACTTGACCCAGAAAAGATAACGCCAAAAAATTCTGGCATCGACTCTTGGCTTTACCAGAGAACATGGCAGAGGCTAACTGCGGAAGATTTTGAATTTTTTAGCTATTCCGGTTATCACTATAAGGCATCTTCGGCTTTTGATGAGGCAAAAAAACAAGTAAAAAATCATATTATTTTGTGTGGACACCAACATCTTGAGACAGTACTAGTGCAGGATGAAAATTCCTACATAAGGGAGGTATATTCGGATTTGCATCCAGAAAAGGAGAAGATATCTAAATTTATACTGGAAAGCAGAGCAATAGAAATAGATCCATCATATAATTATCTAATTAGAATAGGTCTTGGCGGACCTGAGGGCTATTATGGAATTGGAATGTCAGTCCCACATTTTGCAATTATCCAATACAGACCACAAAAGGTAATACTATTTACTATAAATCCCAAGATATAACAGAAAATGAGTGCAACTAATCTTCTCAGAAATGATCATAAACAGATACGAAGACTTGAAAAAGTAATTGTCAAATGTTATACGAGGCTTAATGCGGGTAAAGAAATTCCATTTTCTGACATTGAAAAAATGGTTTTGATAATGTCTGAATTTCTAGATACCATTCATTATGCAAGGGAAGAAGATCAATATTTTCCATGCGTCGCAAGTTATGATTCATTGAAACAAGAGATCAGGGTCTTTATGATAGAGCATGAGTTTGGGAGAAGAATTGCAGCCACTATTTCAAAACATATGCAAAAATGGAAAGAGGGAGAGGATCAAAGAGAGCCCATTGCTAGATTTCTAAAGGCTTACGCAGTTTATTTGGACGATCACATATCAAAAGAAGATAAATTTTTTGAGACTGCAGAAAAACAAGTTCTTTCAAGGGAAGAAGAAGTGATGATGTATGAAGAATTCCGAGCAGTGACTGCTGTTATCACAAAGCTTGATGAGATAATAAAGTCGTTAGATTATCTAGAAAAAACTAGTTGGATGAATGACTAGTAACTCTCAAAGATAGATTTTACTCTAGGATATACTGAAACCTGACCATTTTCGTTTTCAAAGATTTTTTGCATGTGCAATAATAGGACCCATAGTTATTATATATCATCACCTTAGTATGAACACTATACATACTATTATGACTAAAATCGTAAATCTCCGAGTGCATATAGCTCCAGTAGGATTTGAGATAGACAGGATTGCCATTCCAGCAAAACAGATGAAAGCAGATAGGGTGTGGCTCTTGATGCATGCAGAACCTTCAAAGGACAGAGCCCACGGGTTTATGGAAAAGATTCGAACCCAACTAAAAAAGGAAAAGATTGACGTCCAAATCACAAATTCCGATAGATTTGATCTCTTTAAACTCTTAAAGGCAATACGAGAAATCGTCCAAAAGGAGGAGGGAAATGATATTTTCGTAAATTGCTCGTCAGGATCAAAAATCCAGGCAATTGCATGCATGATGGCTTGTATGATGTTTCAAGGAAAAACAAAACTTACACCATATTACGCTGAACCAGAAAGTTATTCTAGTTTAAAGGGGGAACAGCTATCATCTGGATTGAAATCGGTTGTCAAATTGCCACCCTTTGAGATCCATACCCCAAAAAATGTCCTTGTACAAGCCTTAAAAATTATAAAAGAAAATAATGGAAAGATAACAAAAAAAGAAATGGCAAAGATTGTCCATGAGAAAAAAATCATTGTTGTAAATGCAAGGGAAGAAAACTTTCAGCAGGCTCGATTTGCAAGTCTTGACAAAAATATTATCCAGCCTCTTCTTCACGAATGGAAATTTATTGAAGTTGAAAGAGTGGGAAGAACTAGATGGATTAAGATTACGCCCGAAGGACTTGGTGCAGTAGAATTTCTGGGCTAGCCACGCGTGGCAAGCTCAGGTTTTAGAGTCCAGGCAATGCCCATACCAATAAAAGGTATGGAAATTAAAGCAGCTATTTCCAAGTAAGTCTTGAATTGTTCAGACTGTTGAGGACTCGGACTAGACCATAAAAAGGGCACAGGCAAGGCTGAAGCAAACCAAATTATCGAAAGCATAATGATTATTTTGAGTGAGCGCTTCTTTTGAGGTGTCATGTTCTGATTTTAGATAAGGTTCTATTAATTTGATAGCATGATTACTTTATTACGGCACCACCATCTACGGTCAAAATGGCTCCAGTAATCCAAGAAGAATCTTCTGATACGAGATATAGTACAGCCTTTGCAATATCATCAGGGACCCCAATTCTTCCAATAGGATGTTCTGATATGGCCATAGAAATCTCTGCCTCGTTTCTGAGGTAGGGCTTTGTCATTTCGGTTTCTACAATTCCAGGACAAACACAATTCACACGGATCTTGTACTTGGCATATTCAATGGCCCATGCTTTTGTAAGCAAGACAAGTGCTGCTTTTGAGGCAGTATATGCATCAGCTTCAAAGTCCTCAAATGCCTTCAGGCCTGCATCTGAGGAAATATTGATCACACACCCATACCCATTTTTCATCATATGAGGTATTACCGCTTTTGTAAAACGAAACTGTCCAGTTAGATTTACGTTTATTACTTCACTCCACTCATCTTCGGAAATTTCATGTAGAGGTTTTACTTTAGGAAAGACTCCAGCATTATTTACCAAAATATCAATTCTTCCAAATTTTTCTAAAGTTTTCTTTACAACATTTTGTACGTCAGACTCTATTCTAATGTCTCCAGCAATCGCCACCACTCCCAATTCCTTTGATGTTTTTTCAAGAGAATTTTTGTCCCTTGATGTGATAACTACATTTGCACCATTTTTTGCAAATAAAATTGCAGTAGCTTTTCCTATTCCTCTACTTCCACCTGTGATTATAGCAACTTTTCCAGAAAGTACCATTAATCCTACCTTGCATATGATGTGACAGATTAATTTGTCGAAAATTTTGTAATCAAAAAAATTGTTGTGCAAGTCTGAAAAATTTTTATTAAATCACTCATTTGATTACAGAATCAACTCAAGATTTATCAAAAATTTTATTAAAAAAGGATTAAAAGATGAAAAAATATGTATAAAATGATAAATAGCACAATGTTCTATACAATATAATGCAGAAGGATGTAAAATCTACTGCTTGAGGAGCGTGGCTCCGCGGACTATAGTGTGTAATCCCACACAGTGGGATTGTAAGAGGTAATCTCTGCTTGTCTGCGAAAAAGGGCCACGCCATTAATTATTTTCAAAACAACGATGAGAATTTTTCGATTTGGAATAGAAATATTATCCAAATATGATCTAGGCTAAAATATACAATTTAAAAAATGGAACGAAAACAAAATCTAGAGCTTAAGGGATTCTTTCAATCCCTTGTACCTATTTCTAATTGTTACTTCAGTTACTCCGGCAGCTTGTGCAACATCTTTCTGTGTCTTGTTTTCTCCGTTCATAACACATGAAAGATACAACGCAGCAGCAGCAAGTCCCATAGGATCCTTTCCGGCAGAAATCTCAATTTCTGCAGCATCCTTTAGAATTTGTAAAGCTTTTCTTTTTGTCTTTTCACTTAATCCTGCTTTACTTGCAATTCTAGCTACACATTTTATTGGATCAACAACCGGCATCTTTAGATCAAGTTCACGTAGTAAAAGTCTATAACATCTTGCTACATCTTTACGCTTGATGTTTATACCATTTGCTACATCTGTAAGTGTTCTTGGAGTCTCAGTATCTCTACATGCTGCATAAAGTGCAGCAGCAACTAATCCTGGAATTGACCTACCTCTTACAAGACCCTTATCAAGTGCCTTTCTATAGATATATGCTGTCTTTTCAATTACTGCATCTGATAATGCTAGCTTGTCCTTCAATCTGTCAAGCTCACTAAAAGCTTGTCTAAAGTTTCTGTCTACGGGTTCATGAACTTGGCTTCGACTATCCCAAGTTCTCAATCTTTCTATTGTGCTCTTCATCGATGCAGAAAGTGGTTTTCCTGAGGCATCTTTGTCAGCAGGCCCAATTATTGTTGCAAGCCCCATGTCATGCATTGCCAGTGAAGTTGGAGTTCCCGTCCTACTTCGATCCTCATGTTCTTCTTTTGAAAATGATCTCCATTCTGGACCAGATTCCTCTACTCGCTCGGTTAGGACAAACCCACAACCACCACAGAACATCTCTCCTGTGGTACTATCTGTAACCATGGGACCTTTTCCGCAACGAGGACAACGTCCACCAGAACCAAACGATTCACGAGTCATAATATCTTATAAGAATTTCGGTTAACATAAATAAAAAGGTTTAACTATAAGTGATCTTTCAGTAAATTAGTCTATAACCATTAAATTACTATAAATTTTATAAACATTATTATAATATTAAGCAATTATTAGAATAGTTTATTTGGTAGAATAATACTAATTAGTTTTCCGAGTCAAACAAATACTGATAAATTCATGGCTATTTTTTCATGTCTCATTTTGTTTTTTGAGACGAGAAGAAAATTTTTAATTTTTTTTTGAGATTATTTTTTAAAAATGATTTTCGTCATGTTTTTGTTTTCTATACCTTTTGATACAAAAGCTTAAATACATTTGCTATGAAAGATCGCCATCAAATAAAATGGAAAAATGTCCACTTTGTTGTGAATCCCAGCCGTCAAGCAACGCGCTGACAATTCACATAAGGAAAATCCATCCACAGAGAAATATTGCAATTCAGGTAGTGCAATAACCTTTGTGCGGGGATTGAGCGTAGGATATATCCAATTGAGGTTATCCACGAATTTTTGATTTTTTAATTAGATTCATCAAATAGTCGCTGATACAACGTACCATACAAATCTTGTTAGCTAAATTTTGCATACAGTGAACCTCATTTCACACCTGAAATTAATAATGAACTTTTCTAGTCCTATCCATGACAACATTTGCAAAGAACTGGCAAAAGCCACAAACACCAAGCATCAGTGAGAGATTAAATGATGCTATAAAGCCAAAAGGTGCTCTGAAACCAAGGATGGAGAACGCTATAAAGAGGCTTCAGAGTCAAATTGCAAAACTAGACGGAATGATTACCAGATTAAAACAAAGAGATGAAAAGTTATTCAAGAGGATTGTAGTTGCCACGCAGCAACATGATATTACCACAAGTAAAGTCCTATCAAAAGAATTAGGTGAGGTTAGAAAAGTAACAAAGCTTCTAGGAAATGCTAGAATTGCTCTGGAACAAATCGAGCTTAGACTCAGCACATTCCACGACTTAGGAGATACCGTAGTAACTATCATGCCAACAATAGGCTTGATGAAAAACCTGAGGTCATCTCTAATTAAATTCATGCCTGAAGCGGATCGTGAATTAACCGGAATGACTGAAATGCTTAGTGGTCTTATGACAGACACGTTCCACAACGGAGACTTTGGAATCGACTCTGAGGTTACAACCGAAGAATCAGAAAAGATTCTACAAGAAGCTGCAGCAGTTGCAGAAGCAGCAGTCAATGACAAGCTGCCTTCGATGCCTGCGGGTCAATCCTCCTCTGCACGCTATATCTAGATTATCTTATTTGATAGTCTGTAGCGGAAATAAGCTTGGAACAAAATTAGTGAAACAACTAGAATAGATGCCGCTGATAGAAAAAGAGTCACATACCCAAAGGATTTTGTTAGCTCGCCTGTAACAAGCGAACCAGCAAATACTCCTATCCCAATTACTGCACTATTAACCCCAAGATATTTACCCTCAAATCCTTGTGGAATACTCTTAAAAAATAGAACTGAACTTGATGTACTGAATATTGAAAATGCTATAACCATAAGACAAGATGAGGTGATTGCGAACGGGGCACCTAGAACCCCCATCATCATGGATACTGAAAAGCCAGGTATTGAGACTGCCAAGATTCTCGGAACGAGTGCAATTATAGTGGATCGTTGTTCTCCAATTCTTGAAATTATTTTTGGCGCTATAAAAAAGACTATCAACATAGTAGCAGTTTGAATCAAATAATTCAAGAAGACAGCAGAATTTGAGAAATGATTGTCTTTCAAAAATGGGGTCCATGCAGTAAAATACATGTTGCTCCCAAAATAGAAAAAGAAACAAGCCAAGTAAAAAATCCCTATTTCGTTGCTTATTTTTCCTCTAAAAATTGTAATAATGTGCTTAAAGTCATGCAACTCTATGATTTTTGGAAAAACAAAATGATGATGGCTTATAGAATAATGCAGACCATGTAACGAATGTCCAATACTTGATAATTCAAGATGAATGGGAGACCCTCTAACTGTGGTACTCAAAATTATGGTAGCACCACTTGAAAGTGCACATATCAAGAAATATGATCTCAAGTCAAAATATAGACTGCCTACGGTTCCTATCGCCATTGCTGTTAACATTCCTAATGTGCTGATTACAGATGTGCGAGCGAATAACCAGCTCCAGAGATTCTTTTGTACTGATTCCATTACAAGAAGTTGTGTAACTGGATTTCTTGCCACAATAAAAAAACCCAAAATCGGCGCTATTGTATAGAGAATGTATACAGAGCTCGTAAAATACATTCCAAGACTGCAGAGTAGAACAAAAAAAGATGAGATGACCAGTATCGGTTTTATTGCATGGAATCTGTCTATTACTTTCCCCCAAACTATAGATCCAACTGCTACTGCTCCACTCTGTAGCGCAGATATTATGGCTATTTCGCCTATTCCGCTTCCAAGGAAGATAACATATAATGGAATTACAGTGCTTAATCCTTGGGCAGTAATCTGTGCTGGCATCAAATACCACATCCATCGTCTAGTTTTTTGCATTGTTTTAGATATTCAAGGATTAGTCATTATTGTATAATCTATTCGAATAATTTCTATAATTTTGTTTACCTTTGTTACGGATGACAATAACTCCCAACGACATGTAATAAACTCGATTTTCCAGGGTGGCCCTCAAAGCGATGGAAATCATCTCATCATCTGCTCAGATAGTATCATCGGATTGCTTTACGGAAAGATTTTTCCCTCATCACGCAATTTCTCTGTGAAACTGTCTTGGATGATATTCTTCTTTGGTAAGGCTACTTAAAATTGACTAACTTATTTAAGGGTTGTTAGCAATTCCATTTTTGAAAATTAGTATTTTATAGAAGATTCTTTCATGATTATGATTTTGTTTAAAATTTCTTGATTAAAGCTTTTATGATACTCTGACGTAACCATAGTGTGAAAAAAGACGGGGACATTAATTCACTAATTTATGAATCAAACCTAGAAAGCAAACTAGAACAGATTCTAATTGGCTTGGTTAAGGACAATCCTTCTGAGAAGATAGAGTCAATAATTAGAAAATTTCTTGTCTATGTTCAACATTCTACAGAAAATTTCTGGACCACGTATTATGGTGCGCATACCTATCAGGAAAAACTTTCCTGTTATTATCAATATTCCAAGAACCAGTGTCTTGCAACCGAAGTTCTGATTAGGGACCTCGGTTCTCTATTCTCGGATGAGGAGCTAAAGGAAAACTTAGATGCCATAATCAAAGAGAGTTTTACTTTTTAGGTAAGAGAAGATTCTGTTTTCGGTCTTGATTCTTTAAACTTCGCTATTTTACTGCCTTCCTCATTGACAACTTGATCAATATTCACCAGTTTTTCTCGTAGATTGCTGATTATTGTAGCGACATCATCTGCTTCCTTTTCAACCTCTCCTCTTTTTTGTTGTAATGTCTTTATTCCTTGCTTCTCTTCTTCGATATACTGCCCCACTTTGATAAGTTTCTCTTTGAGATTCTTAATATCTACAGACTCATCTTCTATGTTCTTTTCCAAGTTTGTTCGTTTGTCCTTGAGATTCTTGATCATTAATCCAACATAATCTATGGCCTCTTCCAATTTTGTTCTTTTATCCATCAAAGCCTTAATTCCTATATCATCAGACGGTGCGCTCATACGAGTTTGTTGAATAGGTTCCGGTATTTTTACTTGTTCAGGAGGGGTAGATCTAGACTCCTCCAAGACTTCAAAGGCTTTCTCAGACTCGATCTCTTTTGATTCGTATTGAAAAGTCTTACCAGCATATTCTGTAAAACTGTCTTCTGTTGAAGAAACACCTTCAAACTCATTCTTTTTCTTTCGGAACCTGTCAAACATATAGCTTAACAGTACTGTTATTCATAATATATAAAAAGTTAATAGATAAAGGCTTGGCGGCCTTTGATCAACGATTTTTGTATTAAATACAAAGAATCGATCAAAATATGACAGTACCAAGATATATTTAGAGAACCCAAATCCCATTCTTCGGTCCCTTGAAGAGCAATAAGCGGAAAATAGATCTTCTTCCAATAGTAGAAGGTATCTTAGCATTGGATCCAATGATGAGATTTGGGGCAATTATAGACCTTAAGGGTAACATTTCCGAGGCTATAATGAAGGAAGGTAAAACCTCCTTAAAATCACAGAGAGAGGAAGAGCATTTCTGTAAGCAAGTGGCTGTAAGGAGGAAAATTAGAAAACGTTTTGACAAAAGCCTTGGTCCAGTAAATTACGTTCACATTGAACGCAAAAAAATCACACAATTTGTTATCTATCCAAGGCGTAAGACTGTCTATGTAACAATGGAGCCAAATATGTCCATTAAACGAAAGCTCGAAATTATTGAGATAATAAAAAGGAAAACGTCGAATTTATAAAAAATTAGAGAAAATGTATTTTTTTAGATTACCAGATCTACTCTGTTGCTGGTTGGGGAGTTCCTTCGCCTACTACATCAGCAGTAGCAAATCGTCCGCCCACCTGTGTAATCTTTACTTTTGCGTTTTGACCTACTTGCCCACCTTTGACAAATATCACAAAGCCTTCCACTCTTGCAATACCGTCTCCCTTCCTGCTTATCTCGGTTATAGATACATCATATTCCTTACCGGTTTCTACAGGTTTTGGTCTATTATCTTCAAATCTTCGTCCGCCTCCGAATCTTCGACCACCACCATAGCCTCTATTTCTGTTGTATCCTTGGCTTGGGCTTTCACCAAAACCTCCGTCGTTAAAGCTCACCGTTGCACCTCCTTCTGGCTTCTTTTTATTGATCTGCCCTATAAAATCTGTGCAGAAATTTATTTCCCCCCGCTTCACAATTATTTAGAAACTGGCCATTTCTGAGGCTGAAACGGCTGTTCCGCTATGCGTTCCGCTATGAGATTTCATACTGTCCCTGATAAAACATCGATTGCATATAATACGCATGTCAAAACAACAATACAGGTCAGAAATGGGTATTATTGCCGATATTCTGGGCGTCACAATGGATGGTGGAATACAAGGAGTAATTGTCTCCGCTATATCAAGAAGAGCAAACCTCTCACACTATGCCGTGCTTGAGAAATGCCAGAAATTGATAGATGCAGGGTTGGTAGAATCTATGAAAGCCGAAAGGAACAGACTATTTAGAATTACAGAGAAGGGCATAAGATTCTTCCAAGAATTCCAAAGATTCCAAGGTGTAATGCAAGGACTCAACCTAAGGTATTAGCAATGCCTCTGGAATGTCAGTTGATTCATGAGGAAAAAGTGTTACCTGAAGGAATATTTGTAAGGATAACTTGTATCCTCACATCAATGATAAAAGCACCCATTATTGCTGTGTGTTTTTTCTTACTTGCATTCTCTTCCTCTGTCCAATACGCCTTGAGTACTTCCAAAATCCTTGATTTTACCATTTATGCAGATGGAAATGCTCATGTTTTTTACCAGACTGGGGTAGACCCACAGTTGCCTGATTTTACTTTAAATCTATTTGGTAATAGTACCGAGAATCTAGTTATACAAGACGAAAATGGTACTTTACTCTCAAATAAAGTAATTGGAGATACTATAATCATTGAAACTCTTGGAGCTTCAACTATAAAGGTAGATTATGATACCGCTGATCTGATCTCAAAGAATGGCAAGACATGGACATTTCATGTGAATTCACCTATTGATTATTCTTTACTTCTCCCAAAAAATACAGTGATTGTTGGAATGAGTGCATCACCCTTAAACATGCAAGTAGTTGATGATCAATCACAAATTGAATTACCAAGGGGCACAGCAGACATAAGCTATGTTTTTGGAGTTCTAGGAACAAGCCAAACTGCTACTTTAGCAATCCAGAAAGCCCAGGATTTTATTAACACTTTGAATTCTAGTGGTGTAAAAACCCCAATGGCACTTGCAAAGCTAGAGGAAGCCAAAATGGATTTCAATCAGGGAAAATTCTCCGACGCAGAATCTCTTGCAAATTCAGCAAAGAACATAGCGCTACAAGAGCAGCAAGTTGCTCTTTCTACATCGACTCAATCTGATAATAGCATAATCCCAATTTTGATTGCAGGTGGCGTTGCTGCTGCAGGAGCAACTGGATTCATGATCATGAAAAAAGCAAGATCTCGTAGCAACTTAACTCAAAATTATCCTTCCGAGGATAATTATGCATTACCAGACAAGGAAACAATTTACAAATTAAGACCGGAATTACGAGAAGAAGATAAGAGTATAGTGACATTTATCTCCGAAAAGGGCGGACGAGTATATGAGAGCGAACTCCGCAAGAAATTCTTAATGCCTCGCACAACAACATGGCGGGCAGTCAAGAGACTCGAAAGAGAGGGTATAGTTGAAATCGAAAAAGTGGATCAACAAAACCTCATTAAACTTAGAAAAATAGAGGAGGATCACGAATGAGGATCTTATCAATTATCTTTTTATCTTTGATTGGAGCATTAGTCGCAAATGGCACAATTCAGTCATATGCCGATCCTCAACTTGATACCTTACTGAGAATCGCCACTCAAGCTAGAGATAATCTGAACATCAACATATCGCAAATTAGCAACATTCCTGACGAAATCAATCAGCTCTACCAGCAAGGTTCTAATGAAACTGATGCTCTCTCTAAAGCAGTAGATGCACAGAATATAACCTTAGCACAACAGCACTTCCTTTCAGCTATGAAGTTCTTCAAAGCGACCAATGATAAAATAAATTCTCTTAATGCAACAACATCAAACGATCAACAAAGAGCAGATATCCTCCAATTACAAAGTGAGATTGCTAGAATGAATAATATTGAAAAGAACCTTCAGACAGTAGCAATTACAAATCATGTAGATATCAACTTTACACAATTTGATCAATTTATTCAGCAAGCAAATCAAGATATCAATTCTGGAAATGTTACCGATGCCAACAAATCGATTGAAGCAGCAAATAATTTTGTTAATGAAGCCCATCATTCTCTTGCGTTGGTTGCACAACAAAGAACTTCTGATAGAGCCAAAGACTTTACAGAAAAACAAATCCAAAGACTAGATACAATCGAAAATACCAATGCATCCCAGAATGTCGTGCCTATAATTCCACAACTTGGTTCTCCAGCTAAAACAAACTCCAATCTAACTGTCGCAGAAACACCCAAAGACATGATTGCAAAATTGAGAAAGCTTGTCTCAGAGGGTAATGTGGACGAAGCTCTGCAAGTGATAAAAGCCTTAAGATCCTATCAAAATGAATCTCCCCCAACAAATCCATCTAACACTACTATACTCAATCCCCCAACAAATCCATCTAACACTACTATACTCAATCCCCCAACAAATCCATCTAACACTACTATACTCAATCCCCCAACAAATCCATCTAACACTACTATGCTAGTACCATCTGCCGACAAAATACCGCCGACTGTCACCGCATCTCCAGCAGGTGGTAACTTCACCTCTCCACAATCTGTAACACTCACTGCATCAGAGCCTGCTACCATATACTATACCACTAATGGTAACACACCCAATACATCTAGTATCAGCTATTCACATCCAATATCAATTAATTTCACTACCACACTAAGATTCTTTGCAAAAGATAGTGCCGGAAATATTGGAAATCCTGTTAGTCAAACTTATAGAATTAACACGGCGAGTACGACAAATAACACACCCTTAGCAAGTAAAAATACGGTTTGTCAGAATTCTACTATCGCAAAAGTAATTGCAATTGGAAGCGATGGAAACGTACCTCAAAATGCAGTAGATAGGAATCTTAATACTCGCTGGTCTAATCTTGGAGCGGGATCTTGGATAAAGCTAGATCTTGGAATGCAGAAGACTGTGTGTAGCATAGACATTGCCTGGTACAACGGAGATCAACGATCAAACAACTTTATCATATCTACCTCTGTGGATGGAACTAAATTTACAAATGTATATTCTGGCAAAAGCACAGGAAAGACTAAATCGTTTGAGAGCTATGACTTTAAAGATACTGCCACAAGATATGTGATGATTACTGTAAAGAGTAACAGTGAAAATAATTGGTCGAGTATAAGCGAGATAAACGTCAAGGCTTTGACTTCAACATCTGGTACAAATACTAGCACAGGTACACCGCCCTCTAATAATACTACAACACCTAATGCATCAATTCATCCCCCGTCCACCACTAATCCAAAAGTATCAAGTAATGATATAGCAATGAACAAAACAAAATTGCCAGTAACCCAACAAGGAAATGCTAGTTCAGGGTCAAAGGATACTAAATTAGCTGATAAAAGTTCTCAGAAAGGAAATCATAAACCTCATCCGTCTAAAGATGATTGATTATAAACCAGAAAAGCTAGCTCGAATCAAGTATATTCTGTACAATTAAATTCAAAAACTCATTAGATCCATATGTGATATACTCTATTACTAGATCAGCAATAACAAGCTTGGAAATTTTGTAGTATAAAGTTTCCATAAGCTTCATATAGATTTTTACTAGAATCAAGGGAATGAGTTCTAAAAATATTTTCATAGGGATCGGAATTCCTATGATTGTAGTTGGTGCTCTAATTGCCATATTCTTGGCTCCTATGGAGATAAACCTTAAAGATACAGTGGAATTTGTAGGAAGCCTCATTGGAATTTTAGGAGTACTGATCTTTATCGCAGGATTGTTTGCAAGAAAAGTGCCCCAAATTAATTCTTAAACTTTCATAATTCCTTCAGAAATTAAATATTGAACAGACCTCAAAAATGTATTATCATCAATCTGGCCAAAATACCATAGTTTTGCACTAGTATGTACCCAATGAGGTATTACGATATCATTTATTTGCATTGTAGGAGGAGATGGTTTTATCAGATCTTGACTGATTAAGGATCTGATTGACTGAGCAAAATCTTTTCTGTCTGTGACTCCTTCAGACCACCATAATGCAGTATCTTTTATCCAATTTGGAATGGCCATACTACTACTACCATTATAAAGTTCAAACTTCTGGATTGTATTTTTCTTTTTATCAACAACATACATGTTGTCTGAAGAATCAATAGCTAGAGCTACTGGTTCCTCAAAATTGCCTGCCTCAGATCCTTCCATTCTCCAACTCAGAAGAAAATTACCATCACTATCGAATTTTTGGATTCGATGGTTATGAGTATCTGCTACGTAGAAATTATTTTTTGAATCCATTGCTATTGCTAACGGATTATCGAACCTTCCATTTTCTGATCCTGACGAACCATAAAAGTTCAAGAAATTTCCAATTGTAGAATACTTCAATATCTTGTTATCAGTGGAAATTGCATAGAAATTGTTCTTGGAATCAAAAACTAAGGAATTGATTCCAAGAAACCCTCCGCCCTTAGTAAACATTGGATGTATCTCATCCTTATAATTCCCCCTGATGTCAAAAATCTGAATAACATTTCTTCCAGAATCTGCTACGTAAAGACTATCATTTCGATCCGAACTAATTGAAACTGGAATGTGAAACATTCCAGGATTCTCACCATATGTTCCCCATGAATAAACAAAACTCCCATTTGTGCTAAACATATCGATTTTTGCATTTCCTATGTCTGTCACATACACAAATTTTTTGTTTACATATATTCCAGAAGGGTGACTAAATTGTCCTTTCAATGATTCAGGGTTTCCCCAAGAGAAGATTAACTTTCCATTAGAATCAAATTTTTCTACCTTGAAATTTCCAGAATCTACAATGTAAACATTATTTTCAGAGTCCACAGCTATACCAGTTGGAGATTTGAATGTAGTGGAATTGATTTCTGAAATAAAAGTGGGAATGAGGAATTGCACAGGATTGTGCAGTTCTAGATCCTGTACTGGAGAATCATTGATGTAAAAATTTGAAGACATTATAATACCACTATAATTAAAATACAGTTTCCATAATCCAGGAATAAAAGTTTCAGGAATTTTGTAGGGTATGATAGAGTTGTTGGTTATTATTGGTAAGGTGATCATTCTAGTTTCAATACCATCTGGGTTTACCGCCCAAATGCTCATTGAATCACTAATGAAATCAGAAGTGAATACCTTTGCATAGATTGTCTCTCCAGGTCTATAATTGAGTTTATTCAATGAAACATCAAACTCTATTTTTGGTAATTCAGTTGAACCTGTAATCACATTAAAGGAGCCACTATTGGTAACACCAGCATATTGAATTTCAAATTTGTATGTACCTAACTCTTCAGTAATATTGTCTAATGCAAGAGAAGTGTGAACAGAATCCACATGAAATTGTTGATTACTCATATTTCCTGATGGAGTTGTTATTTTTAAGATTCCAGTTGACTCCCTCACTTTTGTAAAAATCATATCAAGAATTACTTTGTCACCAATATGATATGTATCTAAATTCGGCCGTACTGTTATTTCCATTAGTTTATTTATATCTCCCAGACTAAATGGCACCTCGGCAAATGAATTAAAATATTGAATTCTCAACTTATAATCTCCCGGGGAATTGTATTTAGCAAATTGAAGTAGTGGGAAACTATATACTATGCTAGATTGTAGTGCTTTAATCTCAATGGTATCTATGCCATTAACGAGATTTCCATCTACATCGTAAAAATTCAGATAGTATGGCGGCGTAAGTCTAGCGTTGAGGTTATAGTAATCTGAAGTAATGTTAATCTTCATTATTTCTGGCTCGTAGTATATCTCCTTGTCAATGTTTACCAATAAATTCAGAGAGTTTACTTTGAATTGGACTGTCTGGTTGATGTTTTCATAAAGATAATCAATTGTCCATATGCCAAACTGATTATCAGACGCATCTCTTATAATTTGGTGAACTACGTTTTCTTTGCTTATCTGATTAATTATACCTGAAGTTACTGAATTATCAGGTCTATGAGCTATCCAACTTATAGGACCGCCATTATATCCATCAATCTTGAGATTAATCTTTATCCAGTCATTTGGACCAAATTCTGGTTTTTGAGGAGAAGCACTTATTGTTATGGCATTTGCTTCTTGATATGTAAAAAACACTAGAATCACAATAAATAGAAACAATGAAATTATTTTTCTCACTATAATGTTCCGATTTGTAACACATAAATGACTTTGGGGAAAAAATCATTCATCATAGAATCCAATTAAATAAATAATGAACATGTACAGACTGAACAATTGAAAGTAAGACTCTATGAAATATTTACATCCATTGAAGGGGAAGGAATACTATACGGTACAAAGACTCTTTTTGTTAGATTATCTGGTTGCCCTTTCAAATGCTTCTATTGTGATACAAAAGGGGCTCTTCCAACAAACTCAGGAAAGGAATATTCTATTAGTGAAGCAAAAAAGATTATTAACAAAAATTTACAACAAAATACCTACAAGGTAAATTTCACAGGGGGTGATCCACTAGCTCAATCTAGAGAGGTTGCAGAATTGGCAAAATTTGTCAAAGAAAAAAAGATACCTACATACTTGGAATCATCTTGTTATGATTCTTCCAGATTTGCACAAGTTATACCTTACATCGATCTTCTTAAAATTGAATTTAAAACTCCTGAATCAGGTTTTGTTGATACTAAACATTATTCTAAACTTTTAGAAAATGAACTTGAATGTCTCGATTTAGCTCGAAAATCAGGAAAAACTACATACATTAAAATAATAATAAATTCAAAAACTCAATTAGAACCGTTCAAAAAACTTCTCAAACGTATATTTGATATAATATCCAAGTCAGAACTTGCAGGATTTATAATACAGCCTTCGTATGGTATATCAGAGCCTAGCTTGGAACAACTCTTTAGTTTTTATGATGAAGTTCACGCATACTACGATGAGGTTAGAATCATACCACAACTTCACAAATTCATTGGAGTAAAATGATGAACAAAGATAGAGTTAAACGACTCATAAGAGAACTAATTGCAGAAATAGGTGAGGATCCTACTAGAGAGGGTCTAATCGATACACCAAGTAGAATTGCAGATATGTATGAAGAGATATTCAAAGGGTATGATGCAGAATCCGAATTATCTGTAAAGTTTTCTGAAGATTCAGATATTGTAATAGCAAAGGATATACAATTTTATTCCATGTGTGAGCATCACATGCTACCTTTTTTTGGAAAAGTGAATGTAGCCTATGCACCTGATGGTAAAGTTTTTGGAATATCTAAATTGGTTCGTCTTGTAGAAAAATATTCAGCCAGGTTGCAGATACAAGAACGAATTACGAAGAATATTGCAGACGAACTGTATTCAGAGGGAGTGAAGGGTGTAATTGTTGTAGCAGAGGGTGAGCATCTTTGTATGAAGATGCGTGGAGTGAGAAATGACGCTATTGTTACAACCATTGCATCTAGGGGAATTTATGACAAGAAAGAGGCAAGGTCAGACGTCCTGAGTCTGATCTATAGCGGCAAGTCAAAACCAAATATTGCCTAATCTGAAAAATTAAATAATAACATCAATTGCACCACAGGTATGGGAGTACATAATAATGCGCACGTTCCCAAAGAATCTTGGCCGGGATTCCTATGGTATGCTATAGAATTTTTCCTTGCACTTGGTGCAGGACTTGGAATTTCACTAAACTCGATGGATTATTTTAAGAAAATTGGTTTTGATGATACAATGTCTACCTGGATCTTTTGGGGAATTATCGGTGCTGTGTTCTTGGTATATTATCTTGTAGTAAGACCAATCATACTGAGAAAGCCAATTCTATCAAAGATCTAATTGCTTTTTTGATATCTGGTTTTATCTATTATCTTCGCATTAAGAAATGCTAACTTTCGATTGTTGCACGACTCACACTTTCCACAGTGAATCCTCTTGTTTTCATAACAGCTCCAAGTTTTGAAAATAGATTCTCCTAATTCTCTATATCCTATCCTGAGAAGTTGACTTTTTGAAAGATTGCTCATAAATGGACTCCAAATTTTGATTCTTTTTCTAAGATGAAGTCTTATTCCATCATGTTCACCTTCATTGAGAGCTTTTGTGAGTAATCTTGTAAAAGGAGGCCTACAATCTGGGTATCTTATATCATCAGTATGAACTCCATAGGCAACAAGTTCAGCCTTATTTGAAAATGCCCATGCTGATGCTATAGAAAGAAATATCGCATTCCTTATTGGTACAACTATAGAATAATCAAATTTGGGGGGAGCTATAGTTTTGGGATTAGTTAAGACATTTGTGTTTTGGTATAAATCTCTCATGAATTCTATATTGACAATCTTATGGTCTCTAAATTTTAGCAATTTTGAAAATTGTTGTGAGATTTCCACTTCTTTAGAAGCCTTCTGACCATAAGAAAAAGTGATACCGTAGATATCATGTCTTTTTTGAAGGTATACTGCAGTACAAACAGAATCTAATCCACCACTAAACACTACAACTGCTTTCAAGTTGGAATTGTTTTCAATATGCCAAATAAAATGCTTAAGCAATTGACAGTAGGGCCGCTCCAGAGAGTATCATTATAGAACCAGTGATGACTCGTAATATGTTACGCTTGTGCACTATTTCCTTGAAATATAAAATACCCCAAGATACAGCAAAAAGAGTGGCTGTCTGAGAAATCGGATACGCTACTGTGATTCCTATAAACGATATAGCAATTAGGACAGACAAACTTCCAACGTTGAATAAACTTCCCGAAAGCATTCCTGCAAGAATCTCTTTTTTTATCCATCTTCTTGAAAAAAATAGCAGTGGTATCCCAATCGCAAAAATAGATAAACTAGACGAAAAGAATCCTGATTGAAGAGAGTGTGTAGCCTGCATTGGAATAACGTAAGAACCTCCTACTAATCCTGAGGCTGCAGCTACAAAATATCCTCTTCGCTGCATGGCTGAGGTTTTTGTGGCACTGGAAACAAATGGTAACCCACCCAGAAGCAATCCCACTGCCACAAACGCAAGTATCATGTAGTTGAACCTCTCTCCAAAGAAGAGGGTTCCCCAAACAAATGAAACCAGAATACTAAAACCTGCAAGAAATGGTGAGGTCCTTGAAAGGCCAATTAATCTCACCGAATACAGTGCCAGTAAATTTCCTGCAGTCCATATTGCCCCACTAAGGAGACCACTCGGTAAAATTTGGAATCCCCAGAAAAAACCTACAGGTATCGCAAAAATTAGAACACCAATTCCTGTTGAACCCTGAAGTAATCCTATGTTTGCAACATTTACTTTTCTGACCGGAACAAAAAAGGTACCCCAGCTGATTGAGGCCCCGATGGATGTTAACAATCCAAGTGGATTCAAGCTGGTTACACTGTGAGGGCTGTAGTATAACTCAGTTTCTATTTGGAACTATATTCGAAAGTTTAATTTCTCCTAAAATATTTTCATTCTATGAAATATCTTAAAATCGAACAAGAAGAAGAAATTGTTCAAGTTACGATAAATAGGCCAGATAAGCTAAATGCAATGAATCTAGATGTTATGGATGAGTTTATTTCTCTATTGGATAACCTAAAACAAGATTCTTCAAGAGTAATTATTATCACTGGTGCAGGATCAAAGGCTTTCTCGGCTGGAGCAGATATCGAATATATGAGTAAGATTGGATCCGCAGAGGCAGAAAAGTATGCACTCAGAGGACACGAAGTACTCAACAAAATCGAGAAACTAGAAAAACCTGTAATAGCTGCAGTAAACGGTTATGCCCTGGGTGGAGGATGCGAGCTGGCTCTTGCATGTGATATCAGATTTGCATCACCTGGTGCTCAACTTGGTCAACCTGAAGTCACATTGGGAATATGCCCAGGCTGGGGGGGCACACAGAGATTATTACGGATTATTGGACCAGCGAGAGCAAAAGATCTCATATTTTCCGGTAGAAAAATTTTGGCAGACGAGGCATTTTCAATGGGTCTCATAAATAGAATAATATCTCCTGAGAATTTGCTTTCTGAAACAAAGGCGTATGCAAGGACTATTGCAAAAAATAGCAATCATGCAATAGGAATTTCTAAAATGCTTGTGAATAGAGGAGGTGACGCTAATCTCGATACAGGATTGAGCCTTGAGATATATTCTTGGTCAGTATGTTTTTCTACCAAAGATAGAGAAGAAAGAATGCGTGCATTCCTAGGAAAAAGATAACTATACCAGAAAAGCTCCTTTGCTTACCTTGCATTTCAAAGTTATACATTCTATATTGGCTGTAGCGAATCCCCTTTTCATTGACTGGCGTATTTTCTCAACATTTGAAGATCCTGAGGTAAATGCAACGATTGATGGACCTGCTCCACTAATAGTGACTCCTAATGCTCCTGCTCTAAGTGCACTTGCTTTTACATTGTCGAAGCCAGGAATGAGATGTTTTCTTGCGGGTTCAACAATTACATCTGTTATGGAATGACCTATTAGGTTTACATCTTTCTTCATAAATCCCGCAATCATTGCAGATGCATTTGAAAGATTTTTCACATGATCTGACAGCCTCACCTTAGTGGGAAGTACACCTCTAGACACTTTCGTCTTTTTTTTAGGAACTCTAATTTTAGGTATGGCTACACAAACGATCAAGTCTTTTGGAGGATCAATACTTATAACGCTAAAAGGTTCTGTTTTTACTATTACAAAACCGCCAAGAACTGACGCAGCAACATTATCGTAGTGAACGGATCCTGCACTAGCTCTCTCACCCATGCCTGCAAACTGGACTAGAATATTTGTGTCAAGATTAAGATCAAACAATTCATTAAAAGCTACTGCTGCAGCAGCTGCAGAAGCAGCACTGCTACCCATTCCAAATCCTGCAGGTATGCCCTTGGTAATCGTTATCTTTAGTCCCGATTTTATCTTGAATTTTTTTGCCATTTCCTTAATCACTAGGCCGGCGGAATTTTTCTCTGGTTTTAGAGGAATAGAATCTGAACTTTCAATGATAATTTTTTTTCCTTCTCTTGTTAACTTGACTTCATCATAATATGCATCTAGAGCCAAGCCAAACACATCAAAACCAGGACCTAAATTGGCAGTTGAACAAGGGGCTCTAGCAGTTACACTTTGCATTAATCTTGTACCTCTTCTCCCAAATCTAGTATGCGACTCAAAGCGCTATGAAGATTGACCATGCCTACCCCAGTAGTATTAGAAATGGGAATCAATCCTTGTGCAAAACCTCCAAGGTTAAGACTTCGAAGAAGATTCATCACGAGAGTATAGGTTTCGCCATTAGCTTCTTTAGAAAGGGAATTTTCTAGACTTGTCATGTTTGTGGACCAATTTAGTATATCTTTAATCTTATCTTCTATAAGATCTACTTTCGTTAATGCATTAATTTGAGGTATACCAAGCCTTAATCTTACAGAAGTAGCAAGCAATGCAATCGATACAAAATTGGTTGGAGTTGTTACTAGTGATCCATCATGAAGAAATATTGATGTTTTTTGTTCAGCGGTCAAGTTTTGTATGACAAAGGGTCCACTTGCCCTAAATGCAAACAGCTCTATCTGACCAGGTGTATCTACAATCAGATAATCAGGATTTACATCATCTACCTCATGTTGCAATTCATCTATTCTGGAGGCGATAAGATCATTTGCCATAATCATTGATCCATTAGGACCAAGATCATACTGTCTCATAATAGATACTATATCGATGTAATCTCTAATATCTATATCACAAGTGTATGGGAGATTCTCTACGGCTGGATCCAAATTCAACATTCCTACAAAGGCGCCATTTCCTGTGTAATAATCAAATATTTTTGAGGCTAGTAACGATTTTCCCGCTCCTGCAGTGCCAACTATAAAAATTACCTTCATTTTTCTGATAATTTATTTTATGTTGAGCTTATATTTCCATCCATGAGTAAAGCATGCGATGAATTGGAAACTCCTTGCTTTGCCAGTAAGCGTTATACCATTTCTTATCATTGCGGTTACATTTAACGTAAGCTTAGCAAATCTACTCGCAATAGGTATCATACCATTTGTGGCTGCCGCATTAGTAATGGCATGTAAACTGCTCACTCAAGGGTTAAAGTTCAATTATCTAGTCAAGAAATTTCTAGGCCCAGTAGATGTGAATTGGAAGACAATTTCTGTAAGGATAGGTAGTGAATTTGTCACATCTACTACACCATCTTTTGTTGGAGGAGAACTGGTCAGAATTATGTGGTTAAATAAGAAAGGTATTGCTGTAGGAAAGGCATCCTGGGTTACAATAATAGAGATTGTAACAGAAGTATTGGTTGCAGGATCATTTGCAATCACCGCAGCAGTGATATCTTTCGTTTATGGCGCCTATGTCATTGGAATAGCAATACTTGCAGTCAGTATTCCAGTAACTGGGGTATGGTCCACCTTATTCTTTTTATCATCTAAAAGGACATTCCAAGTACCTAAGTGGGCTTCTAGAATAGCCATACGAGTTGGAAAAGAACGTTCGATGAATTACATTGACAAAACCAATCTTTGGATGACAGAAATATGTGATATGAGTAGACAAACTCTTCATGATAAGAAAATCAAAAAAGCGTTTGTTGTATCAATAATAATTTCTGTATTTACTTGGTCACTTTATGGCCTTTCCTTTATGATAATTGCAAGTGGAGCAGGTTATACCATAGACTTTTTCCATTCGCTTATGGCTACAATGGCATCAAATGCTATTGGTAATTTACCTGTAACTATCGGTGGCTCCGGTCTTACCGAATTCTCTATATGGGCTTATCTAGGCCACCTTAATACACTTACCTTCGTGGCAGCAAAGAATAGTCTTCAATGGAATATTGTGATTGCATGGAGAATTGCTACTTACCATGTCGGCCTTGTTATAAGTTGGCTTTTTCTTATGAAAATAGTTTATCCAAGTATAAAGAGTACAAAAACTGCATAGAAAGCACTTTATTTTCAATCTCATATTATTTTCATATTGAATTATTCTGGTAAAGTAGTTATAATTACAGGAGCCTCAAGCGGAATTGGTGAACAATCAGCTAAGGAATTTGCAAAACTAGGTGCTAGAATTGTCTTGGTATCTAGGAACAGAGAACGATTAGAAGAGGTTGCAACGAGATTGTCAAAATATGAATCTCAAATTCTTGTATGTCCATGTGATGTCTCCAAAAAAGATCAGGTAGAGCAACTCAGCAAAGTTGTACTAGAAAAATTTGACTCGGTTGATATTCTTGTAAATAACGCAGGATTTGGGGTATATAATACTGTGAACAATATATCAATTGAAGAAATGGAAGCGCAGATGTTAACTAATTTTTTTGGTATAATGTATTGCACAAAGATATTTCTTCAAAAAATGCTAAAACAAGGGTCCGGTCATATAGTCAATGTAGCATCAGTAGCTGGAAGCATTGGAATTCCAGGAATGGCATCATACTGTGCATCGAAATTCGCTATGTTGGGATTCTCGGAAGCATTATTTCATGAATTGAAAGGAACTGGAGTTGGAATAACTGTGGTAAGTCCCATTATGGTAAGAACGAATTTCTTTGATGGCAAATCATTTGATAAAATGCCAAGATATTCAATGACGTCTCTTAGTGCAAGTACTGTTGCAAAAGCAGTCGTGAGGGCATCATCATCACCAAGACTTGAGATTGTGGTCCCTCAAGTAGTGCGATTTGCTATATGGCTGAAACAGACCTTTCCATATCTAATAAACCCACTAATAGGTGGAATTTTTAGAAAATCAATGAGATCTGACCTAGATTAAAAAGATTAAATCATTCTTCATCTGATTCCTCATCGCTAGAGGAATCCGAGTCTACATCCATTAATTCAAGATTGGTAAGCTCGAATTGGTAGATAGCATCCATATCAATTTCCATCTCCTTTTTTAGGAATTCTATTACTTTTTTGCTCAAAGGTGCTTTGTAAGAATTTATTGCAAATTCATAGACAACTCCCTTGGAGAGACTTGATGGTTTGATTTTCTTTGGTAAATTCATTCCTTCAATAATTTTTCTTCCATCTTCAACAGCTTCATAAAGCTGAGCATCTATCCTCATGTCTTTGTCATAAATCTCTAGTATGTAGCCAGTCCTCGTAAGCGACTCTGGTTTGCTGAACTTTGCATTCTTTATTTCGTCTTGTGCCCACTTTGGAATTTCCTTTACCATATCTGATTTACTCCTCCCTAACCTTGTTTTTCTTTCTTACTTGATTGCCACCAATCACGGTATTCATCATGCTTATCCTCACGTGTTTTTTCTTTTTTATTTAGTCTATATCTTATATCGCTTATCTGTTCTCTCGTAGCAAACAAACCACACTTTTTACAAATAAAGTGTTTTGTATTAGGATCAAATTTCATTTCTATAACTACCTCTTTAGCTGCACATTCTGGACATTCAGTCAATGACGGCGATCATCAAAGTTATCCATAAAAGCTTTTGCCAATTTCTGGTACGCGGTCTTTGTCTTCATCCCAAAAGGTCAGTTCGCCCATCGAAAATGCCGCGTACCAGAACTTAGTGTTTATGTTGAAAAATTATAATTCTTTCTGGTCTTTTAGCATCTCAGAAATTATCTTGACAGTATTTTTTGTACCATTTGTGTCATAGTTTCTACAAAACTCGGCAAGGTTTTCTTGGTATTTGTTGTAGTTTCTATGTATCTGGGAAACAGCCTTAATGGTATTCTTGATGCTAGTAGACAAAATTCCAAGCTTCCTGTCTTGTGCCCACTTTATTTGATTTGTATGTTCATCATAAACAGGAATACCTATGATTGGTTTTGCCTTCCCTCCTAATATCTCACCCATTGCTGTATGAGAGCCATTTATTACAGCATATTTGCATAAATTCAAGACGTTATCCTTCTCTTGTTCTGACATAAAACCAATATCGATTTGAATCCAGTCTATTCTTTTTTCGCAGGCTTCTGCAATGGAATATGTTTTTCCATCTTTACCTAGTACTTTGTCAAGAGATGTATCCTTCCTTGCATGGGAAATGATTCTCCTTTCACTATCCATTTCAGATCTACGAAAAATCTTTTCATATGTGCTGCGGGTAATTTCATTAGTCGATTTATTACCAGTTATCATCCAATATCCAAAGTTATCTGCAGTTTCTATCAATCTCTCAAAATCAGATTTGGGTTCTGAATGTTTTACTATGCCATTTGAAAAATGACCAGCATAAATCACTTTTTCCTTCAGTTTATCAGGGAAGTTCAGGTTGTACTCACATATGGTATTAGGTGGAGCAGAATCAGCAACTATTATTTTTGTTGCCTTTGCGATATTTGCTGATATGTATAACAATCCCGGATAAAGGTAGAACCTAGAAGCCCAAAGTCTTGGTCTAAACTGGTTAGTGATGAAAATAGAATCAACATTTCTCCTTTTTGCAATAGCATTGGAACCTACATCTCCATCGTTTATTATTAAATTGAATTTTTGATTATCATAGAGCCTTCCTTCACTGCGTAAATAATTTGCCATGACTGAGAGAAGAGGTGCACGATCCTTAACTGGTAGTAAAAAATTATACAAGGACAAGAAAACGCTTGGACCTTTTTTACCATCTATTGGGATGGGCATATCGATGTTGTGAATTAAACGTTTTTCCTCGAATTTTTTTAGTAATTTTTGATATATTTCACCGCTGCTCGAGTAATGTATTTCAATATCATTCTTCATTGTCTCGCGGATTACTTTGTCAAGGTGCATCATTCTGGTAAAATGACCGTTTCCCCAAGGATAGATGAATCCCCCTATTTTCTTCATAGTCAAAAGTAAATTCTCCCAGTTAAATTCTCAATGCTGTGACTTCAACGAATCAATTATGTCATGTAAATTATTTGGACCAAGAGTGATCGATATAGATTTTAAGGTTTTGAGCGAATCTTTCGCATTTTTTGAAGCCTCAGAGATTGAGACTTTTTTTTCGTCAAGACGCTTTTTACATAGCTCTTTCAAATTCGATATATATTTTTCAAGGCCAATCTCACGCGCGTTTTCTAGAATTCCATTATCTATACCTGATAATGGAAACCATGGGAATAGCTTATTTTTAAAAACTAGGTAGGAATTAGATTCCACAAAAGATGCTGGAAAAATCATCGGGGATGTTGCTAGAGCAATTCTGTTAATCTTTTCTTTCAATGCAAGTGATATCATAATGTGAGTTATCGTATTAATCATTGTCAGTAAACTTGAATTTCCTGTTAACCTACATACATTAAGAAAGATTGTTTCTTGATTAACCCTTGGTATTATCTTGACTATCATTTTAGATAATCTAAGTAAATCTGATTCATTGCGATAGCAGATTAGGAATTTTACATCAAATCCCATTTTAATGGTTTGGAGACAAGATATTGCTGAGAGTTCATCATATATGCAACATAGAATTTTTTTACCTTGCGAACCATATGGTAAGCCGCCTAATCCCTTATCTATGAAAATGCAAACATAAGCATGTGAATCTGTCAGGAAAGTGTAGATTAATTTATCATGGTCTTCCTCTGAAGCAGGTTTTACTTGAAGAGCTACACTCTTATCTATTAAAGAAGCAGTGGCAGCAATCTCCAAATCCTTTACCAAAAAGTTTTTTGTCTTTCCTTCTACCTTGATATGAAATGTCTCACCCCTCAAAAGTAAGCTCAAGCCAATATTTACAATGGAAGCTAGTGCAGAATCAAAATTACTATCTACTTCTCTTGAAATTGCAACCCGTTCTATCCCAAATAGCATGCTGATAGCAGATGAAGCAAGTACTGGGTCACTTGCATCTACCACTATTACAGATTCATCTTGTCTTATTGTGTTGACTGGCTGATTCTTAATCCTAAGAGTTTGTGCAATGCTTGTTATGAGAGTCTTGATTTTATTTAATGAATAAATTGATGGAAAGACAATAATGACATTTTTTTCAGACATTCTTTTTTCATTATTGTAACTCATTTATAACTCTAGAATGAATAATGAACCTAAATAATTATATGACGAATAAAGAATTTTTTAATTATGTCCAAGTTTACTGCTGAGCAAATACAGCAGTTAAATGAAAAACTCGAGACTCCTCAAGAGGTTCTACAATGGACCTTAGATAATTTTCATCCAAGAGTAGCTATGGCTTCAAGCTTTGGTGCAGAAGATGTAGTTGTGATTGATATGATCATGAAAATAAATGAAAAAGCAAGGATCTTTACTCTTGACACTGGACGACTCAATCAAGAAACATATGATGTTATGGATGCTATACGTGACAAATACCAGATTAACATCGAAATAATGTTTCCAGATAATAACGAGGTAGAACAAATGGTTCGTGTAAACGGGATGAATT
>Ga0335084_10000792_pt1 | contig 27992 bp, 22 predicted proteins | sample Lox_Sample_44_FD_206721 | JGI IMG/M metagenome (GOLD analysis project Ga0335084, IMG submission 206721) | Soil microbial communities from Loxahatchee National Wildlife Refuge, Florida, United States - Lox_Sample_4.4 | ecosystem: Environmental > Terrestrial > Soil > Wetlands | place: USA... | reverse complement strand
CAGGTCCGCGTAGGCCCCGGACGCCTCGTCCGGGCAGGCGAGCGCACCTCGTCAGCCGAACCTTACCGGATCTGGATCAGGTCGCCGGGTCCGGGCGCCACCGCCGCCGGAGCGGGAAACTGCGGCGCACGCCATGAATCGAATACTGATACTTGATGGACGCACGAAACCGTGCAATTGGGAGCGCAGCTCTTTTCCGACAGATATTCGCGTCGAATATCGTCCACAGTGTACCTCTCCAGAGGAACGGCGGGATAGCCACGCTGCTGGGAACAATAGTGCACCAGCCCATCCTCGCAAATGTAGAGATAGCGCGCGCCGGCACGGCAGCGCCATTGATTGGGGCGCCCTTGCGCAATGTTGTCCTGGAAGCCGTTGATGCGGGTGAAGCTGCTTTTCTCCATGGACTTCATTTCGTGGTATACCCGGCGCTCTTCATCATTCAGCGGCTGCAACTGCCCGGACCCGTCATGAATGATGCCGATGGTGGAGCTGAAACCCAGGCCCAGTGCGCGCCTGCCGATGGTAAGAGCGTCCTGCGGATTTTTTACTCCGGCGCCCACCACGGAATTGATGTTCACGTGGAAATCGGAATGCTCGGCAAGCAGTTCAAGTTTCCGGTCCAACACCTTCAGACTTTTTTTCGAGACCTCGTCCGGGGTAACATTGTCGATCGAAATCTGCAGCCATTCGAGGCCAGCCCGATTCAGCCGTTGGATACGTTCCGCCACCAGCAGATAACCATTCGTAATCAACCCGGCGATCATGCCCCGCTTGCGAATCCGCCGGATGATTTCATCGAGCTCAGGATGAAGCAAAGGTTCACCGCCGCTGATGGTGATGACCGACGTTCCCAGTTCGGCCAGCTTGTCCACGCGCTGAAACATGGCATCGGTCGGGACCGGCTTGGAAAAATCGTCATACTCGTTGCAATATTCGCAGGCCAGATTGCAGCGCCGGACGGGAATAATATGCGCCAGTAGCGGATGGTCAGTGGAGGCGAACGCCCTCGCAATCATGCGCCCTCCCCGCAAATTGCGGTGAAACGCCTTCACACGGCGCCGCATGCTGGTTCGGAGAGTAGCCATAGCTAATGCTTTATTAGAGCATAGAGATGCCCGAAGTGCACCGAGTGCGCAGCGTGTGGCGGTATTCGTGAAGTGAATGGAGAATCTGAGAACCGAGAACTGCTAACTGCAAACCGATTGTTTTTTCAGCCTTACTACCGTCACCCAGTATGCAAGACTTCCCACCCGCGTACAGGTCAGGAAATCAACTCGTGCCCAGCAGCCACCAGCGTTTTCAGCGCTGCCCCGGCCGATTCCTCTTTGACCAATACGTAGTCGGTATCAAAGGTTGAAATGGCAAAAATGGGGATGCTGTTTTGGGCCAACGGGTCGATAAAAGACGCCAGCACTCCGGTCAGCGAGAATGGGAACGGGCCTTCGAGTTTAAGGCAGATCCAGGGCAACTCGCATTGTGCGCCTTGCGGCGCTTGATTGACAGGACAGACGATGGACAGCTCATCGCCGCTCCGGGTGAATGAGATGAAGGGCGCAGTTGTGATTGATGCCGGGACAGAAGCGTCGGAGGCCAGACGACAGATGGCAAAGGTGCCTGGGAGGCGTCGGAATTTTAGCGGCATGCGCCATCTCCGGGAATCCAGCAATCGGCTTTGCTCGGCGGACGGGTCGGAAACCCGTCCCCACACAATCTCAGGCTTTGCCTGCGGCCTTCATGACTGCAGCTTTGGCCAGCAGGCGGGTTGAATCCAGGGTTGGCAACGATGATGAGTCGGGTGTGACCAGCAGCGGAATCTCAGTGCACCCCAGGACTACGGCATCGCAGTCCTGCTCGCCCAGGGTCCGGATTACCTCCTGAAAATATGCCAGCGAAACTGGAGGGAACTGAGCGTTTACCAGTTCGTCCATAATGATCTGGCTGATTCTCTCGCGCTCTTGCGCCCCCGGAATGCGGTATTCAAGGCCGGCTGCTTTTAACTTCTCGGGATAGACTGGCCCCTCCATCAGGTAGCGCGTCCCCAGGACGCCTATGCGCTTGAAGTGGCTGCGGCGAGCTTCCCTCGCGACCTCTTGTGCGATGTGCAGCCAGGGACGCGGGGAGCGGGGCTCGACCAGATCGAATGCCTGGTGAATGGTGTTGTCGGGACAAATGAGGAAATCGGCGCCCGCCGCCGCCAGCTTCTGAGCGGACGAGAGCATCAGATCGGCCACTCCGGGCCAATCGCCGGCATAGATGCAATCCATGTATCGAGCCAGGGGGTGGGTATGCATCGAGACTTCGGGATGGTTGTGACTGCCCATCAGATGCGCGCCCTCGAGCGCAATCGTGCGGTAGCAGAGCGCGGCTCCCTCCGCGCTGCAGGCGACGATGCCGATGTGCTGGGTCATAGGTTCCCTTCTTATTCCTGGGCGGCCAGCTTCTCGACCTGCTGGAGCATCGTGTCTAGGTCGCGGCGTGAATAATACTTGCCGCCCACGACCACCCCAAAAATCTTGCGGGTGTTGCGAATGTCATCGAGTGGGTTCGCGTCCAGCAGCACGAGATCGGCCACGCGCTCCAGTTCTACTACTCCGTATTTGTCCATGTTAGACATGAACAGAGCTGGGCTGAATGTAGCGGACTGCAAGGCCTGTAGGGGAGTAAAGCCGCTCTTTACCAGCCATTCCAGCTCGTCATGCAGGCTGAATCCAGGAAACACGTAAGGGTCGGGACCGTCGCTGCCGGCCATGAAGCGCACGCCGGCACCGTGCATCGCCTTGACCAGTTCCATATCGCGGTCAGCCTCGACCTTCAGGGCCGCGAGGTCTTCAGCCGAAGTCTTTTCGCGGAGCCTTGCTGGGTCCCATTGCCCGCGCACCGACGCAGGAACGTACTTTAGCCGAGGATCGGATTCGAGGTCCGCAGCGTCGATGCGGCTGTTGGTTTGGGTCCACACCAGCGTGGGCACTTGCCAGGTGTTGCTCTGCGCCAGCTGCAGGAACAACGCGCCCGCCTTGGCCGGGTCATAAGTGGCTATGATCTGCGGGCCCAGTTTCTGGTAGGCGGCATAATCCCGTTTGTCTAACGCGGCCAGGCCCTGGGCGCGCAGCTCGTCCTCTCGGGAGGAGCAGGCCAGCAGAACTCCGGTCAGGTGCTCGATACTTTTCTGCCCCGCCGTAGCTGCTTCGCGCACGCTCACGGAATGGGGGACGTGCCCTACAAACGGAATTTTCTCCTTCGCGGATTCGTCGGCTACTGCAAAATAAGATTCCCGGGACACAGACAGTATCTTGACGAAATCCAGACCTCGCTTCTTCACCGCGTCCACCGCCTGGCGCGCATCGTCTGGAGTATTCACCGCAATGGTCTGCCGGTCGCTCTTGCCCGCCGCCAGAAACGGACCGGCAAGAATGAGGTGCGGGCCCAACAGCTCTCCGCGGTCGATCCGGGTGCGGCGGTCCTCGAGCACCTCCGGATCGCCGCCCATGTCGCGCACTCCGGTCACGCCATTGGCGATGTACAGCGGGTAGATCACCTTTTCGTCCCATGCCGGAGACACGAACGCGCTGTGCACGTGCATGTCCCATAGTCCGGGGACCATGTATTTGCCATTGGCATTGACAATCTGAATGTGCCGTCCCTGGTCGACAAAGCCTAACTTGGCCAGGCCATTGATTCGCCCGTGTTTGATCACGACGGTTAAACCTCGAGCGATCGCGCCGTCGCGCATGCCCACGACATTGACGTTGGTGAAAATGAGTACTTCTTCGCCGGCCTTCGGGGGCGAACCGGCCCACAGGCAAGGAATCAGGCACAGCCAGGTGATCAGGAATGCTTTCATGCCCCAAGCTCCGGGAAAAAGACCAAACTGGAAATCTAAGTGTGGGCTGCCGCGGCGTCAAACAAATTCAGGAACGTCAGCTTCTTGTCGGCAGGCAGGAAGGAGGCTTCGAAGGAGTTCCGCGCTAGCTCGCGCAGGTGTTCTTCGGTAAATCCGAAAGATTGCTGGGCCAGCTGATACTCCCGCGCCAGGGAGGTACGAAACATTGCCGGATCGTCAGTGTTAAGCGTGATCATGATCCCCTGGTCGAAGTACTGGCGGACGGGATGGGCGCTCAACGATGGACAGGAGCCGGTGCGCAGATTACTGGTGAGGCAAATCTCCACCGGGACCTGCCGGGTGGAAAGTTCTTCCACCAGCTCCGGGTCCTGCGCGGCCGTCAGTCCATGTCCAATGCGTTCGGCGCGGAGATTGAGCGCGCCCCAGACCGACTCGGGCCCGGCATTTTCACCCGCGTGGGCCGTCAGATGTAATCCATTTTCCGCGGCATAGGCATAGGCTTCGCGAAATAACTCCGGCGGACCCTTCTGCTCGTCTCCCCCGAGCCCGATGGCCACCACGTTCCGCTCCCGGTAGCGCGCCGCAACTGCGAAGACTTCTCGGGCGGCAACCGGGCCGAACTGGCGCACTGCATCGAAGATCCACAACAGCGAGACCCCAAAGTCGCACTCACCGTTTTTGCGGCCTCGGTCCAGACCTTCGAAGATCGCCTCGAAATCCTGCTTGCGCCACAGGCAGACCCCGACCGACACATACACCTCGGCATGCAGCACGTTCTGCGCTCTGAGCCTCTCCATCAGGCGGTAGGTGATGAGTTCGTAATCGTCGGCAGTCTGCAGATCTTCGGTCACTGCCTTGAAAGCCATCAGGAAGCCGTTGAAATCCGAGTAACTGTAAAGCTGTTCGACTTCGGCGAGGCTGCTCGGTTTGCCGTGGCGCTGGCGGAGTTCGAGCAGGGTAGTGGGATCAATCGCGCCCTCAAGGTGGAGATGGAGCTCGGCTTTGGGCAGGGTAACAATGAACGAACTGGGCTGCGACGCCATGCTCTTCTGATTGTAGATTGAAGATCAAGGGGTTTGCAGAAGAAACGGCAACTCTGAGAACTGAGAACTGGAAACTGACTACTGGGGGACCCCCAGAGCAACTGTCAATCCTGCAGGGTGGGTGGTTCTACTGCGGTCACTGGCTGTTGGCCTTGGCGAATTCGCTGTGACTGCGGCTGTACAAAATGTAGATGGCCAGGCCAAGCGCGAGCCAGATGACAAAACGCAGCCACGTGATCACAGTCAGTCCGGTCATAAGTCCACCACACAACAACACCGAGATCAGAGGAAACCACGGCACAAACGGTACGCGGAAGGCTCGCGCACGGTCGGGCTGCCGGCGGCGTAGGAGAATGACCCCCATCGACACGAGCACGAAGGCGAACAGCGTGCCGATATTGGAGAGGTCAGCGGCGTCACCGATGTCCACCAGACCAGCCGGTATCCCTACCGCAAAGCAGGCAATCCAGGTGGACCAGTAAGGAGTTTTGTACTTCGGATGCACGACAGAAAAAAGCTTCGGAAGAAGCCCGTCACGCGACATGGCGTACCAGATGCGCGCCTGCCCGTACTGAAAGACCAACAGCGATGAAATCATGCCGGTGAGCGCGCCCACCACGATCACAGAGCGAAAGAAGGGATGTGCTCCCAGATACTTCAGCGCGTAGGCCACAGGCGCCTCCGCGGCTTCGCCAGAAACGAAAGTCGTGTACTTCATCATGCCCAGCAGCACGATCGCAACCCCGACGTACAGAATGGTGCAGATGATCAGCGAGGCGATGATGCCGAAAGGCAGGTCGCGCTGCGGCGTCTTACACTCCTCGGCCGCAGTCGATACGGAATCGAATCCGATGTAGGTGAAGAATACGATGGCGCCGCCAGTCACAATTCCTGCGAACCCGGAGGGCGCGAACGGCGTCCAGTTGGCCTTGTTAACCAGCATCCCGCCCACCACCATGAAGGTCAGGATGGCGCCGATCTTGATCATCACCATTACGTTGTTCGCGCCGGCCGACTCCTTCACACCCCGCACCAGCAGCAGCGTGAGAATAAACACGATCAGGAAACCGGGCACGTTGAAGTACGCCCCCGTCCAATGCCCCGAAGCCCAGACCGGGCTGGCCCATGCGCTCGGCAGGTTAATCCCGAATGCAGCCAGTTGCGCTTTGGCATATCCGCTAAAACCGACCGCGACGGCCACGTTGCTCACCACATATTCCAGAATCAAATCCCAACCGATGATCCAGGCGAAAATTTCGCCCAGGGTTGCATAGGAATAAGTGTAGGCGCTGCCCGCGATCGGAATCATCGATGCCAGTTCGGCATAGCACAGGCCGGCAAAACTGCAGGCGACGGCCACCAGCAGAAACGAGATGGCGATCGACGGGCCGGCAGCAGGGCGTCCGTGCATCAGCGCTCCCGCCGTGCTTCCCGTACGCAGGAAATTCGAGATCAGGTCCAACACTTGCGCATGCAGGATCGAGGGAGCCGAGAAATGTTCTCCCGCCGCGGCCGTCCCCGTGAGCACAAAAATACCCGAGCCGATGATCGCCCCAATGCCGAGGGCGGTGAGCGACCACGGTCCCAGCGTCTTTTTGAGACGATGTCCTGGCTCGTCGGCTTCCGCGATTAGCTTGTCGATTGACTTGCAGCAGAGCAGCTGGTTGTCAGACGTGCGGGCCGCTGGTGGTTGTGCCAAAGGGTTCTGCTCTCCTGTGCTTCTGACCTCAGGGCAATTGGCACCTGGCCCTTAACCCATGAACGCAGTCACGCGCTCATCACTAGTGGCCAGGTGCGAGGCTTACCGTTTCGCTGTGCCGCGCGCCATCTTCTTGACTTTGCGCTTGGCTGAACCGCGAGCGTATTCGCGGGGCTTCAGCGGATTTTCCGTCTTACGCTTCTTGCGCGACGCCCGCTTGCTCTTCTTGCGTTCTTCCTTGCTCAGTGTGCTTGTGTTTGCCATGAGTGCTGTGTATTTCTCCTTAAGAAAATCGCTGCTGGCTCCTGGCTTCCAGCCAAACAGAATCAGAATTCTCTCCTTGGCTAGCAGCTGGAAGCCAGAAGCTAGAAAGTGCGCTCTACACCCCTTCCAGCTGCGCATACTTCTCCACCAGCTTCTTCAAACCGAAGCGAGGGAATTGTACCGTAATCTTGGCCTCTTCACCTTCTCCTTCGCGCTGGTACACCGTGCCCTCGCCATATTTGGGATGGCGCACCTTCTGCCCCGGACGGAATCCTCTCCGGCCCTTGGGCGGCTCGACCGGCAGTTTAGGGAGGCTGAATTTCTTTCCGCGCGAGGCAAAGAAGTCGGCAATATTCTCGATGGAGTTGTAGGACTTACCGGAATAAGGTGCAGCCGGAGAGCGCGGCCTCGGCTGACTCGTCCAGGCCGCGCTCTGGTCTTCATCTTCGTAGGCGTAGTGGGAGGATTCCTGCTCCTGTGATCGCGGGCGACCCGAACGCGAATACCCGCCCGCAGGCGAGTCGCCCGCGGCCGCACGCCCTGCTCGGGCCCTCCTGGGTGATCCCAGGTCCTCGACCAGTTCCACCGGAATCTCTTCGAGAAAACGCGATGGAATACTGGCCTCGGGCAGGTCGGTACCGTAGCGGCGGCGATAGACTGCCCGGGTAAGAATCAGCGTGTCCATGGCTCGGGTCATGCCAACGTAGCAAAGGCGGCGCTCTTCTTCGATATCGTCGGGCTGCAGGAAAGTCCGCGAATGCGGAAACAGTCCTTCCTCCAGGCCTCCGAGAATGACCAGCGGGAACTCCAGGCCCTTGGCGGCATGCAGGGTCATGAGCGTGATCTGGGCGCGCTCGTCATAGGCATCGGCATCGCTGACCAGGGCGGCGTGGTCGAGAAACTGATCAAGCGTTTCGCCGCGGTCCCGCGAATCCATGGCTGCGTTTACCAGTTCGCGCAGGTTCTCAACCCGGGAGAAAGCTTCGGGCGTGTCTTCTTCCTCCAGCAGCTTGATATATCCCGTGCGGTCGATGAGAAATTTTAGGATTTCAGCCGTACCGGCAACTGGTGTATCGGCAGCGCCGGCATTCGTAGCGTCGGCATCCCGCCGGCTGCCGTGGAGACGTCCCGCCTCCACCTCCTCATCAGGCAAGCCATTGGCCGACTCCCCAACCGGCGGCACACCTACGCCATGTTCGTCCTCCGATCCCACAGCACCACCGAAATCAAATGAGAAATTGTCGGGGCTGAAATCGGCGTCATCGTCGTCCGATGGGAGATCGGCTTCTTCGTCCCCAGGCACGGCCTCACCCACCGCAGTCACTTCCAGCCGCTCCGCAATCGTCCCCGACAGGATGGCGCGCCCGTCTTCAATGATGTTGGCGAATGCCTTGAGTGCAGCCACCGCTCGCTGCGGCAGAAGCTGGCGCTGGATCACCTCCGCAATCGCTCCCCACAACGGAAGGCCGGTCTCGAGCGCGACCCGTTCCAGGGTCTCAATACTTGTCTTACCAATTCCGCGGACCGGTGTGTTGATGACGCGTAGCAGCGCGATGGAGTCGTCCGGGTTATGGATGACCTTGAGGTACGAAATCATGTCTTTGATCTCGGCGCGTTCGTAAAACGAGAAGCCTCCGACCACGTGATACTTCAGACCATAGCGGCGCATGGCTTCTTCATAGAGCCGGGACTGCGAGTTAGTGCGGTAGAGCACAGCGGCGCGCGCCGTCTCGCCATGGTCGGCGGCCTCGCGCAAATATTTCGAGATGTAGTCAGCCGCAAAGAGAGATTCGTTCTCACCGTCGGGAGCTTCGTAGTAACCGATCTTCGCGCCTCCCTGGCGCGAGGTCCACAGGTTCTTGCCCTTGCGCTTGAGGTTGTTTGCCACCACCGCCGAGGCGCCTTGCAGGATGTTTTGCGTCGACCGGTAGTTCTGCTCCAGGCGAATGATCCTGGCCTCGGAAAAATCCTGCTCAAATTCCAGAATGTTGCGGATGTCAGCGCCCCGCCAGGAATAGATGGACTGATCTTCATCGCCCACAGCGCAGATGTTGTGATGGCTGCCGGCCAGCAGTCGCATCAGTTCGTACTGCGGGCGGTTGGTGTCCTGGTACTCGTCGATCATTACGTACTGGTAGCGGCGGTTGTAGTAATCGCGGACCGCTGGGATCGCTTTCAGCAGGCGCACCGTTTCGAGCAGCAAGTCGTCAAAATCAAGCGCATTGGCTTTACGCAGCTCTTTGCGATACTCCTCGTAAATGTGGGCCACACGCTCCGTCTTGGGATCGCCCGATTGCAGATAAACCTCCTGCGGATCGAGAATGTGGTTCTTGGCCCACGAAATGTGGGAGAGAACAGAGCGCGGCGTGGTCTGCTTGTCGTCAATGCCGAGCCGGCGCATCACCGACTTCACCAGTTGCTGCTGGTCGGACTCGTCGTAGATCACGAAACTCTTAGTCAGCCCGATCGGCGGCTGGCCCGGCACAGCCGAAGGAATGCGCAGCTGTTCGATGTCCCGCCGCAACACTCGCACACAGAAAGAGTGGAAGGTAGAAATCGTCGGCTTGGCGATGGACAGGCCGCCCACCAGCTTGTCCACACGCTCCACCATTTCCTGCGCGGCCTTGTTGGTGAAGGTCATCGCCAGAATGGCTTCGGGCATCACGCCCAGGTTTTCGATGAGATACGCGATGCGGAAGGTAATGACCCGGGTCTTGCCACTGCCCGCCCCGGCCAGAATGAGCACCGGGCCGTCCGTGGTTTCAACGGCGGCGCGTTGCTGCGGATTGAGTTGGTCGAGAAAAGACAAGACCGGGGCCGGCTCCATGACGTACTTTCAATTTTACATGGAACCCAGCGGCCACCCTTCACACCCATGCCCCATCAGCTGGCCGAGGCACCCGGGACGCGCAGTCCGTTTGGCTATCCCGTCCTCACGGCGGATCGCACGGCCTTGCACTCCTCACAGGGGCAGACATCCCGCAGAAATTGCCAGGAATAAATGCCCAGCTCGTGACCGTCATTCCAGTGAAATTTGATGGCGTACTTGCCCACCGGTTCGGCCGACAACGGCTTGGCCGCCGCTTTGAACATGGGCAGGGTGCCAGGAGCCAGTTTAGGCGTCTCTCCTGGCTTGCGCCCGGCCTTGCCGCGCTCGTCATCACAGAGAGCGCAAGGACAGGCATCGCGCAGGAAGGGAAACATGTAGTGCGAGTGATGGCCGTCTTTCCACTCGATGTCCAGGCCCGTCCCGGTCGTCAGGTTGACTTTCACCGACTTGGGATCAGGGGCCGCCACTTGTGTCAGTATAACCTCGTGTGGGTCGGACACTCTTGTTCGACGATTTTGACTTTGATCTTCTGAAATGAAGCAATATCAAATCGCGGGCAATATCCAACCCCGAATCCAAATCAAAATCAAAAGCGTCGGACAAAGCCTGCCCCGAGCGAAGTCGAAGGGAGTGTCCGACCCACACACAAACGGCTATTCCACTTTGAACCGCATCGTCACGCTTGTGACCGCAATTTTTCCCAGGGCGACGTAGAAACGGTGAGCAGGAGGAAAGCGACCAGGAGTCTGGCAAGTTCACCTCTGTGCCTTTATAGCGTCGCCGCAGGCACCGCACGCAATGGGCGCGGGGGCGGGCGGTAGTGGCTCAGTTTGAAACGCCCGCATGACGTAATCGGCAACGGGTGGAGCAGGCCTTCAGGCCTGCATACCGCGACCGTCTCTTGCAGCGGGCTTTAGCCCCTGCGGTACCGTCAGCGGCGGAAGCCGCATGCTCTGCGTCGCCCTGATTGCAGCGCTAAAGCGCTGCTCCACCAAAATCGCCTGGCAGACCACCAGAACTTCGAACCGAGCCACGACCAGGTGGGCGGTGAGGTTGTCGAAACGGTGTGAAATCCGGTAAAATCTATGTTTTACACATCAGGTTCTGGACTTACCTGGAGCAGTCAATGGCACAAGTATGTGAGATCTGCGGCAAGGGGCCGCAATTCGGAAACAACATCAGCCACGCCCATAACATCACCAAGCGGCGCTGGAACGTGAACCTGCGTCCGGTGCACGCCAAAGTGGGCGCCGCGACCAAACGCATCCGCGTCTGCACTTCCTGCCTCAAAAGCGGCAAAGTCGTCAAAGCCTAAGAGCGGAATTCGAATCCCTACTTCTTGCTAGCGTCACTATTGATGGCGGCATCCTGAACGGCCTTCAGGCCGAAAAGGATCTGGCGTGGGCTCGCTGAGACCCGCTGGGCCTGGGTGCGTTGCTGTTCTAATCTCTTATTACATCGTGATACGATATATTGTAAATGGACGTAGAAAACTCTCTCGCCCTTTCCGATTACCAGGCGCTGGCCGAGTTGCGCTACCAGATTCGCCGCTTCCTTCACTTCAGTGAGCAGTCGGCGCGGAGAATGCGTCTGGAACCGCAACAGCACCAGCTAATGCTTGCCCTTAAAGGACTGCCGGACGGACTACACCCGACTATTGGAACGCTGGCCGAGAGATTGCAGCTCCAGCACCACAGCACAGTCGAACTGATAAACCGGCTCTCCGGCGGCGGCCTGGTGCGGCGAAGCCGTGCGGGGAACGACCGCCGCCAGGTTCTGCTGGAGCTTACTGCGAAAGGCGAAAAAGTACTTCGCAAATTGTCCTTGGACCACAAAGCCGAGTTGGGTACCCAGGGTCCGGCCCTGGTCGCAGCCTTGGAACGAGCCATACCGCGGAGCCAAGGGGCTCAATCCCTGGCCCCTAAGACTCCTTCGAGGCAATTCGGGGAAGCAGGTTAGACGTGCCAAAATCGAACAACCAGGAAATTTCCGGAGATGGCGCGGGCCGCGAAGCCCGCCCAACGATCGCGGCCACGGGCGCACAGGTTGGCGACACAACTCTGGCCGAGCCTGCCCAATTCCGCATGGTACTGGTGTCGTTCCTGGCGGCGGCGATTGGCCTGATTGCCGGCGGTATCGCGTTTCTCCTGTACCGGCTGATCGGGCTGTTGACCAACGTTTCCTTCTACGGCCGCTTCGTGGCCGACTTTACCAGCGCTCGTCACAATCATCTGGGGCTGTGGGTCATCCCGATTCCGGTCATCGGCGGCCTCATCGTCGGAGTCATGGCGAAGTATGGGTCATCGAAAATCAGGGGACACGGCATTCCGGAGGCCATGGAAGCGGTGCTGTTCAATCGCAGCCGCATTCAGCCTCGAGTGGCGATTCTCAAGCCCATCTCGGCGGCCATCGCGATTGGAACCGGCGGCCCCTTCGGCGCGGAAGGTCCCATCATTCAGACCGGCGGCGCCGTGGGATCGCTGGTAGGGCAGATCTTTCACACTACGGCGTCGGAGCGCAAGGTATTGCTGGCCTGTGGCGCGGCCGCCGGCATGTCCGCGACCTTCAATACGCCCATTGCGGGCGTGATTCTTGCCATCGAGCTGCTGCTCTTTGAGTTCAAGGCGCGATCGTTTATCCCCCTCGTTGTGGCCAGTACCCTGGCCACCGCCGTTCACATGCAACTGCTGGGCGCGGGCCCGATGTTCACGGTTACGGCCATGGATTTCGGCGTCCCCAGCGCCCTGCCGTTTTACCTGGTGTTGGGAGTGGTTTGCGGCCTGGCGGCGGTTGGCTTCAGCAAGTTGCTTTATTGGACCGAAGACCTATTCGAGAAGCTGCCCATTGACCAACTCTGGTGGCCCGCAATCGGGGCCCTGGGACTCGGCATCACCGGATACTTCGTTCCCCGAGTGCTGGGCGTCGGCTACGACACGATCAGTGACATTCTCAATGCCAATCTCGCATTGAAGTTACTGATCGTGGTGATGCTGGCCAAGCCGGTGGCCCTGGTAATTTCGCTAGGTTCGGGAACGTCGGGTGGCCTGCTCGCGCCCATGTTCATGTCGAGCGCCGCGCTGGGCGGAGTATTTGCCATGGGAATGAATGAGGCTTTCCCCGCCGCCCACCTCTCAGCCGGGGCATTTGCCCTGGTGGCCATGGGCGCGGTATTCGGGGCGGCCTCGCGGGCCGCATTCTCATTTATCGTCTTTGCCTTCGAGATTACTCGCGACTACAACTCGGTATTGCCCTTGATGCTGGTTACCGTCATTGCGGACGGAATTGCCATCCTGCTCATGCCCAAGGCTTCCATCATGACCGAGAAGCTGGTCCGGCGGGGACTGCGCATCCATCAGGACTACGAAGCCGACGTGCTGCAGCAGATGGTGGTTTCGGAAACAATGGACCACGAAGCGCCCACCATTGCCGCCGAAATGCCGGTACGCGACTTTGCTGAACGCATTGCCCGCCACGAGCCGGAAGTGAGCCGTCACCAGGGTATGCTGCTGATGGACGCGAACCACAGGCTGGTCGGAATCATCACCCGCGGCGATATCTTGCGGGCGCTTGACCAGGATCCCTCCGGAGCCATGCCTTTGCTCGAAGCAGGAAGCCGCAAATTGGTCGTGACCTATCCCGACGAAACTTTACATGAGGCCGCGGCCAGGATGCTGCGCAATAACATCGGCCGTTTACCCGTGGTGGACCGCAAAAATCCGCAACACGTGGTTGGCTATTTGGGGAGGCCGGGAATTATGGCCGCGCGGCTGCACCGCTGGGACGAGGAGCATGTGCGTGAGCCGGGTTGGGTGAAGCGCTTCCAGTGAGAAGACTCACGCTTTGATGTCCTTACCCTCCTGAACGGCCTTCAGGCCGTGAAGGAGCTGGTTAGCGGGGTGGGCCCAAGTTTGCTTAGGGTTTTAATTGAAGCTGAGCGCTCGCGCTGACCCTCTTCTGCGCTGCCGCAATCAAAGGTCGAAGCGCCTGCACAGAGACGCCTAGGGTTCCGCCGGAGAAGCCATCGATGTAGGCTTCGTTGATGCCGATAACCTGGCCTTGCGAGTTGAAGACCGGGCCGCCGCTGCCCCCGTGGGCGGTAGGTGCGTCGTAGATGAGCTTGTCGCCGACCACGTCGCCCAGGTGCCCGCAAGTGGCCGACGGTCGGATCAGCGATAGCGCTGCCAGCTCATTGGCTGCGCCAATATCGTCGCGGCGGTAGGCCAGGCGCTCGTAAACCGCCGGCGGCGACTTCGCCACCATCCCCAGCACTCCCATGGGGTATCCAACCACCGCCACCAATTCTCCCGGATTCGAAGCTCTCTCGGCCAGGGGAAGGGGCCGCAGGCGGCTGATGGCTTGCGAATTTTCCACGTGCAGCACCGCTAGGTCGCCGCTCGCGGACAGCACCAGAGGCGTGATATCTACCGGCAGCGGGAATCCCGGGAAGAAGGCCACAAGCTTCTCCAGCAACGGCTTGGCGCCCCTGCCGATCAGGGCATCGGCTTCGGAGTCTCCATACCAGGGTTCGGCCACATGACGGTTGGTGGCCAGCAACCCTTCTGCTACCACGAAACCGGTCCCCGAAATCCGGGCGCGCAGGGTTGGCCGGTGTCCCGGCATGGCCACCTGGTAGATTCCGTAGATGTAGCAAATTGAATTGCGATAGCGGTTCAGGACGAGCGCCGGCATGGCTTGTTCCTGTTTCAGTTCATCCACATCGCGGGTAAGCTGTCGCAGTTCATCCTGATGATCGTTGGCCATCGCGGGGCGGGCAGGCACCGCTGCCGGCAGGGGCAGCGGGGAGGGCGGGGCGTAGTAATGGGCCATAACGCCAGTCCCGACGATCAGGAACAGGCCCAGGATGACCTCCACCAGCCGGGCCCAGGTAGTACAGACCGGCTCTTCTTCCGACGAATGATGGTTCTCGACCATGAGGACAAACTGGCTGCCGCGGGCAAATTGGGGGAGGGAAATGCGTGTCCGCCGGACATCCTGTGACCTATTATCTTGGGGCTTGGAGGGCAGGGTCTTCTAGGGTACGGAAGGTGATGTACGGGTGGACCTACGGCTCTTTGATGCCGAGCCGTTGCGCCATCTCCTCATAGAGAAAGCCTTCGCCCACGCGGTAGGGTTGCACCCACTCGCCGTCGATGACAAATTGTGGCAGGGCGGGCTTTCCAGTGCGGGCCACCACTTCCTCGACCGCCCCGGGCGTGCTTTCGACGTCAACCTCTTTGAATGGAATGTTATGCCCCTGCAGGAAGCGCTTGGCTACCCGGCAGTCGGAACACCAGGGAGATGAATAGACCACAAGTTCCATAGGCTTTTCTTGCGTCCTTTGCGGTTAGCCGTTGACGGCAAAACTCGCAAAGAAAGTAAAGCCGCCAGCGTAAACTGACGGCTGAGAACTGACAGCTGAAAGCTGGTTTAATTTTCGTACAACAGCACGCCTTCGGCCTTCTCCGAGTCCACCGGACGGTAGTACAGCTTCTGTCCGTCCAGAAAGACTTCGATGAACGCCGGGCGGGTCGTAATGGTGCCCTGGATCAGCGCTTCCGACAGGGGGTCTTCGATGTACTTCTGTAAAGCCCGCCGCAGAGGACGCGCACCGTAGCTGCGATCGCCCAACGTCTGGTTCAGGATCCACTTCTTGGCCTCATCGGTGACCGTAACCGTAATCGACTTCTGGGCCAGGTTCTGATTGAGCTGCGTCACCATCAGTTCCAGAATCTGGATCAGATCCTGTTCGCCCAGCGCGGTGAACAGAATGATCTCATCCAGGCGGTTGAGGAATTCCGGATTGAAGGTGCGTTTGACCTCGCCCTTTACCAGGTCTTCGACCTTTCCCGAAATCATGTCCTCGTTGGTGGACTGGAAACCCAGGCCTTCGCGCTTCTGCAAGTGCCGAGCGCCGATGTTCGAGGTCATGATGATGATGGTGTTCTTGAAATCCACCGTGTTGCCCAGGCCGTCGGTAAGCTGGCCGTCTTCAAATACCTGCAGCAGGATGTTGAAGACGTCTGGGTGCGCCTTCTCGACCTCGTCGAGCAGGACCACGGAATAGGGTGCCCGCTTCACGCGCTCGGTAAGCTGTCCGCCTTCTTCGTAACCGACGTATCCCGGAGGCGAGCCAATCAGCTTCGAGACCGAGTGCTTCTCCATGAACTCGGACATATCGAAGCGGACCAGCGATTTCTCGCTGCCGAACATGAACTGGGCCAGGGTGCGGGCGACTTCGGTCTTGCCGACGCCAGTAGGTCCGAGGAACAGGAACGAGCCGATGGGCCGGTTCGGGCTCTTGAGGCCGGCGCGGCTGCGGCGGATGGCGCGGGCCAGGGCGATGATGGCCTTGTCCTGCGAGATGATCCGCTTGTGCAGCTCTTCTTCAATGCGCAGCAGCTTGGCCGACTCTTCTTCCTTAATGGAGGTGATGGGTACGCCGGTCCAGCGCGATACCACATCCTCGATGTCCTCCCGACCGACAACGCCGGTGGAGGATTCATCGAGGTGGTATTTTTCGCGAAGAGCGCGCAGGTTCTCGCGCTCCTTGCGTTCCTCATCCGAGTAGAAGCGCGCCTTCTCGAACTCGTGGTTCGCGATGGCGTTCTCCATACGATGGACGATGAACTTGATGCGCTTTTGCACTTCCGTAATCTCTTCCGGCAGCGAAGTCTGGCGCAGCTTGACCCGCGCTCCGGCTTCATCGATCAGGTCAATGGCCTTGTCGGGCAGGAAGCGGTCCGGAATGTAACGGTTCGAATGCGAGACCGCGAAGCTGATGGAGTCGTCGGTGTAAGTAACCGCATGAAACTTCTCGTACCGGTCTTTGATCCCGAACAGAATCTTGGTGGCGCTGGCTTCATCCGGAGGCGGAACTTTTACCGCCTGGAAGCGGCGCTCCAGCGAGCGATCTTTTTCGATGGATTTGCGATACTCGCCGGGGGTAGTGGCCCCGATGCACTGAATCTCACCTCGCGACAATGCCGGCTTCAGAATGTTGGCCGCATCGAGCGACCCTTCCGCCGAGCCCGCTCCCACCAGGGTATGCAACTCGTCGATGAAGATGATGGAGTTCTGCGATTCCATCAGCTCCTTCATGATGGTCTTCAGGCGCTCTTCGAACTGACCGCGATACTTCGTGCCCGCCACGATCAGCGAAAGGTCGAGTCCCAGGATGCGCTTGTCGGCCAGGAACGACGGAACTTCCCCGTCCGCGATGCGTTGTGCCAGTCCTTCGACGATCGCGGTCTTGCCCACCCCGGGTTCGCCAATCAGCACCGGATTGTTCTTGGTGCGGCGGCACAGAATCTGGATGACGCGCTCCAGTTCGCCATCCCGTCCTACCAGCGGATCGAGTTGGTTGTCCATGGCGGCCTGGGTCAGATCGCGGGAGAACTCGCTGAGCAGTGAAGACTCGCGCTGCCGCTGCGGCGCTGATTTTTCCTGGCTGCTGCGCGCCAGTTCCTCGCGAATGGTCGAAAGCCTTAAGCCGCGCTCGTGCAGAATTTCAGCCGCAAAGCACTTCTCTTCTCGCAGTAGACCCAAAAGCAGGTGTTCGGTCCCGATATGCTTGTGCGATAGCCGCTCCGCTTCTTCCGCGGCATAAGCCAGGACGCGTTTGCACTCATTGCTTAATGGAAGATCAACCGAAGTCGAGACTTTCTCCCGGATGGTGGTGTGTCCTTCGATCTGCTTACGAATGGATTCGACTGAGGCATGCGAACGCAGAAAGCGATTGGTCAGGGCTTTGTCTTCGCGCAGGAGTCCCAGTAGCAAATGCTCCGTCTCAATATAGGGAGACCCGAACTGGCTGGCTTCATAGCGCGCAAAAAAGATGACGCGCCTTGCTTTTTCCGTATAACGTTCAAACATAAAGCCCCACCCCCTTGGCTCTACTGAAGGACCGAGGTTTCTGGTTGCGGCCCGAACCCTGGGAAACCTGCTCCCTCTTCATTATTGCAATCTACCTGCCAACCCGTCTATGGCCCGTAAGCGCCGGTAGACCCTACGGTCCCATTACCAAAGGTACTCCCGAGCAAAACTTTCTACCTAAACCCTGCAACACCTTACCGCCAACTGAGAACCGCAGACTGGAAACTGGCCTCAATTCCTCCTACGCTCTTTCCCTCTCGGAACAAATGGCCGAACTCTGTCAATTCCTGTCATCTCTAGCCGGAAAGTGCCTCCGGCGCGATTTCCTCCACTTTTCCACGCTGCAAGTGCAACACCCGGTGGCAGCGGCGCGCAAAACCAAAATTGTGGGTGGCAATGAGCGAGGTCAGCTGGTAGTCGCGATGTAACCGGGCGATCAATTCAAAAACCGAGTCCGCTGTGCGGCTGTCGAGATCTCCGGTGGGCTCATCCGCCAGCAAAAGCTTCGGCTGGGTGATGAGTGCCCGGGCCAGAGCCACGCGCTGCTGCTCGCCGCCGGAAAGCTCTCCCGCCCGGTGATGCGAGCGCTGCTCCAGTCCAACCTCGTGCAGCCACCGCGAAGCTTCCCCCTCCGCCTTCTGCCGGGCCAGACCCCGAAGCAGAAGCGGCATGGCCACGTTCTCCAGTGCCGTGAATTCCGGCAGCAGGTAGTGGAACTGCCAGACGAAACCGAGTTCATGATTTCGGAACCCGGCCGCGTCATCTTCTGAGAGCGAACTCAACCGCAAGTGGGCGCAGTATACGTCACCCGCAGAAGCACGATCAAGAGCGCCGAGGATGTGTAACAAGGTACTCTTGCCCGAGCCCGACTCGCCCACAATAGCCAGCATTTCTCCTCGCGCCACTTGAAACGACAAATTGTCAAAGAGCACCAGGTCCGACTCGCCCGAGCGAAAGACTTTTTTCAGACCTTCGACGCGCAGCATCGTCTCCTGTTTATTTAGATGCAAAAGGCCGGCTCCTCGGCTCACGCCAGCTGTCAGCCCTTAGCTCTCAGCTATCCGCGAGCCCAACTTCTCATTAAAACATGAACGCCGGGGCGGAAACCTCCTGCTTCCTCTTATGGAACGCCTATGAAGGAAACCTTAGCCCAATTTTTGCCAATTACGACATGACCATGGTCACTACGCCGGACCAGGGTCACTCGTAGCGGAGTGCCTCAGCGGGAAGAATACGCGCCGCCGACCAGGAGGGATACAACGTCGCCACCAGGGAAATCCCGATAGCCACTAGAGCGACTAGGACGCCATCGATGAAACGGGGGGCGAAGGGCACGTAGTCGATTGAGTACACTTCAGGAGCGAGCGACAGCAGGTGATAGTGGCCTCCCGCCCAGGACAGAGCATAGCCCAGGACCAACCCGATCGCCGTGCCAATCACGCCAATCAACAGTCCTTGCGTGACAAACAGTCGCCGCACCTGCGATTTCCGCGTGCCCATCGACATGAGCACTGCGATGTCCCGGGTTTTCTCCATCACCATCATGGTCAGCGAGATGAGAATATTCAGGGCAGCGACGAAGACGATCAGCCCGATGGTGATAAACGTCACCAGCCGCTCCAGCCGCAGAGCGCGGAACAGCGCCTTGTTCTGCTCCATCCAGTTGGTGGCCATGAAACCTTTGCCGGCCGCCTCTTCGAGCTGCCGCGAAATCTGCCCGGCTTTGTAAATGTCGTCCACCTTGAACTCGAGCACCGTAATCTGGTCGCCCAGGCCTTCCAGATTTTGCGTGTCAGAGAGACGGGTGAACGCCCACGAACTGTCGTAGTCGAAAAAACCGGAATTGAAGATCCCGACCACGCGGAAGCGGCTGTACTTTGGGACCAGTCCGAATGGTGTAAGTTCTCCCTGCGGACTGGTGACCAGCACCACCGAGTTCAGGGTCGCGTCCAGGTCTTCGGCAATATCCTTGCCCAGGACGATCGGCGGCATCGCGGCGATGCGCTCCTGCACCGAGTTTAGATCGTCAGGTGAGCTCGTACGGGGGCGAGTCTCCGACCCGCCGAGGCCGGTCTGAGGACGCGGCTCCACACGCTCTGTGTCCAACGCATCCATCGATCCAATCCTCACCGTGCTCAGCAGGTCGCTGACTTTGCGCTCATAAGTAGGAATCATCCCCTTCAAGACCGCCCCGCGGGCCCGCGGGCCCCTCGAGATCAACACTTGTTCGTAGATTGCAGGCGCGGTGCCGATTACATGGGGCTGCCTGGATAAGCGCTCCATCAGCGGGCGCCAGTTTTTGATACCGTCGCTCTCAACCCGCAGCAGGTTGATGTGCGAGGTCGAACCCAACAGGCGCTCCTGCAGGTCCTGTCGGAATCCATTGTTGATGGCGAGAGCCACCACCAGTGAAGCCACTCCGGCGGCGACCCCGGCTATGGAGATGCCGGTGATCACCCCAATAACAGCCTGGCGGCGTTTGGCCCGAAGATAGCGAGTGGCGATGAAGAATTCGAAGCGCATGAAAGAAGCTGTCAGCCGTCAGCTTTCAGCTAAATTGGATTATAGCCGTCACGCGCTGCGGAGCCTGAATCTGTCCCGGTTTCCGGGTCCGGGGCGGAGCAGCGCCTCAGCAGAATTTGGGAAGGGCACGAGCTTGGTCGTGCCACCTAGCTGTGGCACAGTAGATGACGATGGCAGAATCCCTCGATCCCAGTCTTCCTGAAAATGATGTCACCGGATCCAGTCTTCCGGCTGGCCGCATCGCGTTCACCTATCCTGATTTCACCATTTACCAGGCAGCCCGTTTCTTCATCGTGGCCGCGTTGGAGATGCAGTCGGTGGCAGTGGGATGGCAGGTGTATGAGATCACTCGGCGGCCTCTCGATCTCGGATTGATCGGCCTGGCCCAGTTTCTGCCCGGCATGCTGCTGTTTCTGGTTTCTGGACATGTCGCCGACCGCTTCGACCGGCGCAAAGTGGTCACCCTGTGTTACTGCGGGTTCGCTGTCTCATCCGGACTGCTTTGGGCGATCGCCTGGTGGGGCAGCCATTCCGTTCGCCTGATTTACGGCGTCGTGGTGCTGATCGGCGTGGTGCGCGCCTTCAATGCTCCGGTAACCCGGGCGCTTTTGCCGCAGCTGGTTCCTGAGGAACATTTTCCCAACGCTGTGGCCTGGAACGCCAGCATCTTCCAGGCGGCAACTATTCTGGGGCCTTCGATCGGAGGGTTTCTATACGCGCTCTCGCGCGGGCCCACGGCGGTGTACGCCACCGCGGTGGTTACGGGACTGGCGGCTGTCTTTTCCACTCTTCGAATCACCTTGCAGACCCAGGCCCGGGCGCGGGAACCCGTTACCTGGAACACCGTGCTGGCGGGCTTTCACTACATCTGGAACCATAAGCTGGTGCTGGGCTCGATCTCGCTGGACATGTTTGCCGTCCTGCTGGGCGGCGCAGTGGCGCTGCTGCCGGTGTATGCCAGCGAAATCCTCAAGACCGGACCCTGGGGACTGGGACTGCTGCGCAGTGCTCCTGGTGTGGGCGCGACGGCCATGGCAATACTGGTGGCGCACCGTCCTCTGCGGCGACGTGCCGGACTTACCATGCTGTGGTGTGTTGGTGGATTTGGCGTGTGCACCATTATTTTCGGCCTTTCGCGCAGCCTGGCCCTCTCGCTCGTAGCTTTGCTGTTGCTCGGCGCCTCGGACATGGTCAGCGTGATCATTCGCTCCATCCTGGTGCAGCTGGCCACTCCGGATGAAATGCGCGGGCGGGTGAATGCGGTGGACATGATCTTCATCGGAGTTTCTAACGAACTCGGACAATTTGAGTCCGGACTGACCGCACACTGGTTCGGGACGGTGCCGGCGGTCGTGCTGGGTGGAGTGGGAACGCTGGTGGTGATCGCAATATGGGCGTGGACCTTCCCCGAACTGCGCAATGTCGACCAGATCACAAACTGACCAAGACCAGGAAACGGAGAACCAGGAAACTGAGAACCGAGAACTAAGAACCGGGAACTGATAACCAAATCCAGTCCTCGATCCTCACCGAGCAGGAATCGAGGGTTCTTGGCTACTTGCCCCGAATCACCGTCTTTGCCGAACTCATGTTGTCGAAACGGTCATAGGCTCGTACCACGACCACATGCTCGGCCGACGCCGGCGCTTCCGGCGGTCGCGCCGGGACCCCGCCCATAGCGCTTGAGTCGGGTGCTGCAGGCACAGCCATCTGAAAGTCATAGTTCGCCGATTTCGAATCTGCGAGTTGCCCGACCGGTTCCACATATTGCCAGTCGCCTGCGTCCACGGAATATTCGGCGCGTTTGATATTGGAAAATCCATCGATGGCGTGGAAGCTCACATGGATTTGCGTGCCTTCCACGGCTGCTTTGAGCCCTTCGATTCGGGGCGGCGTGGTGTCCACTTCGAAGCGCGCGCTGTCCCGGGTCGAAGTCAGTGCCTGGCCGGGAGAATGCGAGGGCGCATCCGAAGCCATGACTTCGACCGTGTAGCCCCCGTCCGGCAGCAATGACGCGTCGAAGGAATAGTACTTGTCGGTCAGGTCATCCTTTAGCAGCAGCCAGCGGGTTTCACCATCGCCCCGGTAATAGACCGAGAAAACCATCTGGTCGTCGTTGTCGTCATGGACAGTCCACTTCACCCCGATCGAATCAGAGTCGCGAGTGGTGGGAGGGGGCGCGTCGAAACGCGGCTGCGGATTTGCGGCCGCGGTCCCGCTGGTATCGGGCACTACGGCGAGCTTGGGCAGGGGCTGGTAACGCACCCCCACCTGTACCGTAACATCGTCGAAATCGGGAGCGACGTTCTTGGGCAGGTAGTTCAGCAGTACACTGTCCACGGCAGGTGCGGCGGTCCCGGCATGCAGCACGGCTTTCCACTGGATGAACCGGGCCGGCGGCGCATCGAGTACCGGATCTTTCAGCAGATCGACGGGCTGCCATGGACTCCAGTTGCGGTCGGGATTATCCACGTTGCCGCTGCGGGCAAAGAGCTGGACTTGCCCCGCGCCCCGCAATTCGGCGCGGCCCCAGCGGGAGAAAACCTTGGCATCGAATACATCGCTCTCGTAGCTGCCTTCGGATTCAGCAGACCCGCCCAGCAGGAATACTTTGCCGAGATTGCTGGTTGATAAATAAAGCCCGCCTGCCGGAGCCTGGGCGAAAGCCGTGACCTGGGTGGCGCTGGCCTTCAGCAGATCGACGAAACGATCTTCGCCGGTGATGGCGAAAACATGACCGCGATTTCCCGTCCCCGCCAACAAGCGTCCCCCGGAATCGAAAGCGAGGGCGTACACCAGGTCCTCGCGCGAAGTCCAGATGCGCCGCGGCGAGCCGTCCGGAGCGATCCGGTAAATTTCCGAGCCGCCGCTTGCGCCCGATCCTGTGAGCGGGATGCTGCTCACCAGCGCGGGAGGAGCGGTACCTGGATTCAGCACTACCATGCCGGGTTGCGCCGGTCCGCCCGTGGGTGCGGGGGAGGGAGCGGTGACCGGCGCCGGGAAGAGTGACGGAGTGGGTCCAGCCCGCTTCTCTCCCACTCCGGCGGCATAAATATTCCCCGCTTTGTCGATGGCCAGTGCCGTAATTTCTTTCTTGGGAGCGCTGTAAAGCACGAAGCCTTCACCGCTGGGCTTGATCTGGTACACCAGTCCGCTGCCGTCCGAGCCCGCGATCACATTGCCTTGGGCATCCACCGACAATACGCGAATGTGGGCTTCGTCGCTTTTGAAAAATACCGAATGCTCCCCCTTGGGTGTCACCCGATAGATTTCGCCATGATCGCCAGTGGCCACGTAGAGATTGCCGGCGTTGTCGAAAGCCAGGTCCCATATATATTTCGTCCCGGGATCGAAAAATACGGCGGCCGAGAATTCGCTGGCCGCTTTGATTGTCGCCGGCTCCTTTCCCTTGGCCGCCGCCGGGCTGGCCAGGCGCTCAATGCGATAAACCTTCCCATCCGGATTGGTGGCGGCGTAGAGAATGCCATTCTTGTCTACCGCCAGGGCCTGTACCTGCAACTCCTGGGGCTCGAAGATGGTGGAAGACTGTCCCTGGGGTGTGATGCGATACACCCGGGCGGGCCCGCCGGTAGCGGCGTAGAGATTTCCGCTCTGGTCAGCCGCGATCGACCATATATAGGTGGACGGGGTGGTCGAGATTGCCTTGAAGGCGGGGGCCAACTCCAGCCCGCCGGTGCTGCGAATGGCTACTCCCGTGGCCGTGCCCTTGCTTAGATCTTCAAACTTGGATTGCTCCCAGGTGCGAGTGCCTTCGCCGGAAGCGAACGGAACCACAATCAGCAGAGAGATAAGAACGAGGAAGAATTGCGCGCGCGGACTGGTTCCCAATTTTGTGACCTCACGGAAGAATTCAGACTATCACGGGTGTGGGGCGGACACTCGGGTCCGATGCCTTTGGGGTTGACTCTTGGTTGGAAGCCTTGCAGTTGGCGGCGGGCGCTGCGGGCAAAATGGATTCCCGGCTTGCGAAGTCAAAGTCAAAGGCGTCGGACAAAGCCTGCCCTGAGCGAAGTCGAAGGGAGTGTTTCGACCCACACAACACTATTACTTGACCGTAATGGTCAGGACCTGCGCGCCTGACACCACATAGTCCAGCGGGCCGGTGGCCGCCTCGTTCACCGACGACTCGCCCTGCACGATCATTTCCTGGGTACCGCGCATGCTGTCCATCACATTCATGATCGAGAGCGGCAGCGTGGGCATGACCTTGTCGGCGACCATGGCCTCCGGATCGGCCTCGAGCAGTGACACGTACACCCGGTTATTCACATGCTGCTTGTTGAGCAAAGCGATAGTGGACGCCAGGTCCATTTTTCGGCCCAGTTGGGGGTTGCCGTGACGCAGGTGGTCGAGGGTTTCGCCATCGCTGACCAGAATGCGCAGCGGTCCACGGGATGTGGATGTAGGAATGTGAATGGGAATCTGTTGCAGAATCACCTCGCCCCGGTACGGACGCAGCACGGTTTCGATAGTGATCTCATCGCCTGGACGGGCTTCGATCAGGTCGGTCCGTGCGCCCTCGAGGCGGGCCCAGCGGCGTTCACGCACCAGGTCGAAATCAAGTTTGACCCCGCGAATGCCCGGCACCGTGTAGGGGTTGTCGTAGATGCGGCTGAAACGGTCTCCCAGCGAAAGCGCCGCCATGACTGCGGCGGGCTGTCCGCCATCCGACGGAGCGAACATGTTCTGCACCGATACTTCGGGATACCCGTTCACGCTGATCCGGCCGTTCATGCGGTAGGTGGTGTCTTCGCCGTACTCGTTCACTCCGTGCAATGCGTTGAACACCGTCGCCATCATGGCCAGAGGACTTAGGTTCGCGTTGTTCAGCACCTCGTAATGAAATTGCTTGCTGGTCGTTCCGCCGTGGATATTCAAAGTGACCGGAATCATCTCCGGCTGCTTGCCAAACTCTCCCAGAATGCCGGTGTGGCGGTCCTGCACGAAAGCGCCGGCCGGCTCGGTGGCATTTACGATCTTGAAGGCATTAAGCGGCGAGGGCAGCGTAGCCAGGACTTCCGCTTTAGTCATGGGCAAATCCACCCTGCCAAACTGCAGCAGAGGATGACCGCAGGCCAGCAGGTGCTGCGCATCCATGTAAGTGACGGTGCAAGTGGCTGCGATGTCCATGTCGCCACGCACCAGGATTGCGCTGATGGCTGAGCCCGGTTCCAGCGGTTCGGGCTGCTTGCTCTCGCTCACCGACCCCACTCCCATCACCGGTACGACTCCGGCCTTGGCGAACTGCGGAGCGAAGCGCTCCACCGCGTCCTGCGAAAATCCGCTGAACACCAGGGGAGCTTCGATCGGCTTCAGATAGTTGGCATAGTCTTTCGAAGCCAGTCCGTCAGATGCAACTCCAGCCGCTCCGGGCCCGGAGGTTCGGGTCGGCGCGTGGACCGAAGACTCGGCGTTTACGATGCTTCCCGGCCGGCGGTCCATGGCGCTGATCTCCAGCATCTCAGCGATGGGAGTGACGCCGGCGATCGGCTCCTTGGAAAATTCGCCGATGCGGAAGGCCAGCGCTCCCGCCAGTTTGCCATTCAAGTAGACCGGACTTCCGCTCATGCCGGCCACCACGCCGGTATATTCCGCCTTCTCCCCCGACAAACGTACCAGGATGATGTCTCCCTTGGGTCCGTTGGCATTCTTCAGAATCCCGAGAACTTCTACCCCCATGGGTTCTGGTTTGGTGCCCTGAAAAACGGTATAAGCCACGCCGTGCATTCCGGCATGGATCTCACTCACCGGAATGGTCTCAACCGGTTTGGCGGTCTGGGCCTGGATTATTGGAGAGAGAAGGAGAGCAATGACACTGGAGAAAAGCGCACGTCTCATGAATTTGAACCTGAAGCCCAGTGCTCAGCGACCAGAATCTTACACTTCGGGCCTTGCATCGTGCTCTTGCCGGGGGAAGAGGGGCTAAAAGCGACAGCCAAGGCGGCGCAAAACATCCCAATCGCGAAGCCCTGCGTCTATACTAGCATAACGATTTGCCGAGGAATTCCATGTTTTCCATTGACAGGATTAGAAATCCGAAGCTTCCCGCCCGCCCCCTTCAGACTATCCCCTTGATGATGCTGGCTTTGCTATTCCTGGCCCTGGGTATGCCCGGGCTCCTCGCACAAGACCAGTCCGAACCAGCCGCCAGCGGGCAAAAGCAGGAGGCGCCGCCCGAGGCGGGCGGTCCCCAGAACGACGTCGGCCCCTACGCCATTCCGAAGAAAAAGGAAGAGCCCCCGCCACCACCGCCCCCGGCAAAACCCAAAAAGGTGGAGGGGATGCCCGACTATTCCATCAAGGTGGACGTTCCGCTGGTGAATGTGGATGTTTTGGTCACCACCAAGGACGGGCAATTCATCCCCGGCCTGAAGAAAGACAACTTCCGCGTGCTGGAGGACGGCGTCCAGCAATCGGTGACCGACTTCGACGTCTCGCAAGCGCCCATTACGGCGGTGTTGCTGGTTGAATTTGCCTCCACCAATTACTACTTCATGGTGGACGCGCTGAACGCCAGCTACTCCTTTGCCAATGCCCTCAAGAAAAATGACTGGGTCGCGGTCATCTCCTACGACATGAAACCCCACATCCTGGCTGACTTTACCCAGGACAAGCAGGCAGTCTATGGCGCGCTGAATCAATTGCGCATTCCGGGCTTCTCCGAGACCAACCTGTTTGATGCCCTGTATGACACGCTGGACCGCGTCGATCAGATTCAGGGACGCAAGTACATCATCCTGGTGACCACCGGCGTGGATACTTTCAGCAAGCTCAACCTCGACCAGATCATGAAGAAGATCAAGAGCACGCACGACGTTACCATTTTCCCCATCAGCGTGGGCTTTGCCGTGCGCAACTACTGTGAGGCCCATCAATGCGGTTACACCCACGGCATGGGCATCCCGGTCGGCGAAATGGATTACCTGCAGGGCGATAACGAGATGAGGACCTTTGCCAGCCTGACCGGAGGACGCGCGTACTTTCCGCGCTTTCAGGCTGAGCTGCCGGAGATTTTTCATGACGTCATCGGCGATATCCGTAACCAGTACAATCTGGCCTACCATCCTACAAATCCCAAACTGGACGGCACCTACCGCAAACTGAAAGTGGAAGTAGTCGCTCCCGATGGAGGTCCCCTGAAAGTCAAAGACCAGAAAGGCAAAGACGTGAAGTACACCGTCATGGCCCGGGAAGGCTACACGGCGAAGCACACAGTGGAATAGTGGCCAGTACCCAGTACTAGGGTTTCTTGTGGCTCAACATTTCAAAGATCTCGTAGTGTGGCAAAAAGCCGGATCTGGTAGAACTCGTCTATCAGCTCACAGACAGTTTTCCTCGCAGAGAACTCTACAGTCTTACAGATTCGCCGGGCGGGTAGAGTTCACGAGGTCGGACGCATTCTCAGTGGTCTAATCGCATCGCTCAAGCGGCCCGCGGCGTAGCGTTCTCCGGTACTGGGTACTGGGGCCAGTTAACTACTTTCCGGTGCAAAATGGTGCTTCTTGAGGACGTTGATTGGTGCTCAAGAGGCTATGTGTTAGCTCGGCACGATCAAGTTTCATCGGGAAACGCAGTGTGCAGAAGCGGGTGATCGCCTTGGCGCATGCGTTGCGTCATAAAGGAGAAGAAGGGGGAGTTGCGAGGGCAGCGCGAGTATGGGCAGTTACTGCGCCTAACACGCCAGATCCTGGGGGATACGCGAAGGGTGTTGCAAGAAGTTGCGGGCCTGCCAGCCCGACGCCGGAGTGGAGCGCGCGAGTTAGGTGAGCGGCTGGGAACGATGGCAGAACGAGTGCGACGGGTGGTCCGGCAAACCCAGGCGGATCTTCGAGGGGCTCACCCAGTTGCCGGGCAAGCTGGTCAGCAGGGTCCGGCTCCGCTCCTGCCGTTCCCCTT
>Ga0335084_10000790_pt1 | contig 28056 bp, 24 predicted proteins | sample Lox_Sample_44_FD_206721 | JGI IMG/M metagenome (GOLD analysis project Ga0335084, IMG submission 206721) | Soil microbial communities from Loxahatchee National Wildlife Refuge, Florida, United States - Lox_Sample_4.4 | ecosystem: Environmental > Terrestrial > Soil > Wetlands | place: USA... | reverse complement strand
ACTTGATTTTTCTGTAGTCCTTTTTGGTGCAACTGCCAGAGTGACGGCTTGGATCCGGGAGGGCCGAGTCAAAAAAGTCAAAAGCGTCGGACAGGATTGTCCGACCCACACACGGTAGCTGTCCCCAACCGGGCAGTGGCAGCTTCAGTCACCGGGGTGCTAACGTATCTCCTCATGATTGTCGGCACCGGCATCGACATCGCGGAGGTCCCGCGCATCGCACACGCCCTGGCCCGCCACGGCGACCGTTTCCTCCACCGCGTGTTCACTGCCGGCGAAATCCAATATTGTGATTCCAAGGCCAATCGTGTGGAGCGCTATGCTGCTCGCTTTGCCGCCAAGGAAGCAGGCATGAAGGCCCTCGGCACCGGCTGGAACCACGGCGTGCGCTGGCGTGACATCGAAGTCTCCCGGCAGCCCGGAGGCCGTCCCACCATCACCTTCCATGGCAAGGCGGCTGAGTTTGCCGCCCGCCTGGGGGCTACGCATGTCGCGCTTTCTCTCTCCCACACCGCCGAGCAGGCCATCGCGCAGGTGATTCTGGAGACCTGAAGGACAGGAGCTGGGTTCATCTTCTGTTAGACTGGCCGCGTTCCGGGCGAACCTTGCGCGATGAGTGAGACATCCCTCCTGACTTCAATCACCAGCACAGACCGAGTTCCGAATCGCGCCATGCTTTCTGGCCTTGCGCTCTGCAGCTTCGCCGCCTTGCTGCTTGAACTGGCACTGACCCGCTTGTTTTCCGTGGTGCTCTTTTACCACTTCGCATTTCTGGCGATTTCGATTGCCCTGCTGGGCTTGGGCGCTGGAGGGGTATTTGCCCACTTGCGGAAGGAACGGTTGGCCAGATTCGAGACCCGCGCCCTGGTCTCCAGGCTATGCTCGGTAAACGCACTGGTCGTGCCAGTAGTGCTGGTGATCGTGCTGCGCACTCCGGTCTCGCTGGAAATCTCGACGGCGAATTTTCTGCGCCTTACCGCGATTTACCTGGCTTCCGCTGTTCCTTTCTTTGTTACCGGACTGGAATTCTCCGTCGTCTTTGCCCGCGAGGCCAACCACGTTTCCCCGCTCTACGCCGCGGATCTGGCGGGGGGCGCGCTGGCTTGCCTGGCCATCGTCCCTTTGCTTAATTGGTTGGGTGGCCCCAACACCGTATTTTTCGCCGGGGTGTGCATGGCGATGGCAGGGACCATCTGGGCAGCGGACCGCAAAGCGCGAAGAGCCGCCGCCGAACGGGCCCTGTTCATTCTGCTCCTGATCGCGGTCAACTACTCCTTCAACCTTTTCGACATTGTTTATGCCAAGGGAATTTTTCGCGATTCCGCGTGGGTAGAGTTCGCGCGCTGGAATGCCATATCGCGGGTCGAAGTCGATTCCCAGGGCAAGGCCAAGGCGATCATAATCGACGCCGACGCGTCCACTTACCTGATGAACGTCGATCCCAAACACTGGCAGGGCGGCTGGGAGAGGGATCTGATGTCAGCGCCGCCGGCTCTGGCCAACGTGCTTCGCCCCCACGGCGATTATGCCATCATCGGACCCGGCGGCGGCGTGGACGTGCTGCGCGCGCTGGGCAGCGGCAGTCCCAGCGTTACCGGAATCGAGATCAATCCCATCATTGCCAACACCATCATGCGCGGCCGCTACGCGGACTACACCTTCCATCTTTACCAGCAGCCTGAGGTTCACATCCACGTCACTGATGGCCGCTCGTTTGTGCGCAATGCCCGGCAGCGGTTTGACGTGGTGCAAATGACGCTGGTGGATACCTGGGCTTCCACCGCGGCGGGCGCCTTTGCCCTCAGCGAAAACAGCCTGTACACAGTCGAGGCATTCCGGGAATACTTCGAGCACCTCAAGCCGGATGGAATGATCGCCATCACGCGCTGGGAGTTCCAACAGCCCCGCGAAGCCTTGCGCGTGGTTTCGGTCGCGATGCAGGCCTTGCATGAAATGGGGGTGGAGAACCCCGCCGGTAATTTCGTCGTGGTTTCGGAAGGGCGCCTGGACGCGGATGGAATTCCGGTGGTCGTATTGGCCAAGCGCACGGCCTTCACGGCCGAGGAGATGGACCAGGTGCGGCAACACCTGGCGGTCCATCCCAAATTATTTCTGCTCTACGCTCCGTCCAATCCGGTTTTGGCTGCAAGCCCGGTGCACGAGCATTATTCCGCCAGTGGCGAATCGTTCACCCAGCTGATCCAGGCGAATGATCCCCAACGGTTTGCGGCGCGCTACCCGTACGATGTGTCTCCCGTCACCGACAATGCGCCGTTTTTCTTCTTCACCTTGAAGCTTGACCAGATCCTCCATCCCAAAGCGTTGCGACGAGGCATGGACTGGAAAAACAATCTGGGTGTGGCCGTGCTGGGAATGGTCCTGGCTATCTCGCTCCTGGCTGTGCTGGCGTTTCTCGTGCTTCCGCTGACGATGGGGACCCGGAACCAGCAGTCGCGCCCGCTGCGCCTGCTCTATTTCATCGCGGTCGGACTGGGATACATTCTGGTGGAAATCGCTTTTATCCAGCGCTTCGTCCTGTTCCTGGGCCATCCGGTTTATGCCCTGACGGTGGTCGTATTTCTGCTTCTGCTGGCCAGCGGTGCTGGCAGCATGGTCTCTCGCTGGTGGCTGGCGAGGACCGGCCAGGTATGGCTTCCCCTGGTGCTTATTGCCGCCGCCCTGCTGTTGTATGTAGGCGTGCTGCCCGGCCTGTTGGGACGGCTGGCGGGCTTGCCCTTCATGGCCAAACTGCTGGTCAGCGGCGGGCTGCTGGTCCCGTTGGGCTTCGCCATGGGGATGCCGTTCCCCACTGGTTTGCGGGCGCTGGACGAAGCGGGCAGGAGTGAATTGCCGTCCCAGGCAGACCAAACCCGGGGAAACATGGTGGAGTGGGCCTGGGCCATGAACGCGGCCTCGAGCGTCCTGGGTTCGGTCCTGGCCATCATCATCGCCATCCAGTTTGGTTTGAATGTCACCTTGGGCTCCGGAGCCGCGGCCTACCTGGTCGCACTCCTGTTGGCGACAACGTTGCGCCCCTCCCGCCGGATGGCGTGATCCGGCCGGACAGTCTGCTATTATTCTGGGCTAACACATGCCCGTGTCACGGAGAACAGCTTTTGCTCGGGAGAATGCGTGCCTAGCCAGAAGCAGTTGAAGTGGTCTCAACTGAAGGTAGGGCTTACGGTGCTGGCTGCCAGCGTCACGCTGGCACTCCTGATCTTCCTCATGAGCGGCACCGGCGGCCTGTTCACCAAGAAAATCGAGCTGAAATCCTATGTCGACAATGCTAACGGCTTGCGCGAGGGAGCTCCCGTGCGTCTGGCTGGAGTGGACATTGGCAATGTGACCAGGATCCTGGTGGTGCGAGACCCGACCAAGCAACTCACTCCGGTGGAAGTTACGATGAAAGTGAATACCCGCTATCTGTTTAACCTGCGCAAGGACTCTCTGACCTTGCTCTCCACCGCGGGCGTGCTCGGGGAAACTTATATCGACATCGATAGCTCGCAAGCCGCCGGTCCGCAAGTGCGGGATGGAGATGTGCTGCGCAGCCGGGAGGTCCCGGACTTTGGCGACATGGTGCGCGCCGGTCAGGGCACGCTGCAGAACATGGATGCCTTGCTCAAGCGCCTGGATCGCATCGTCGCCTTCGTGGAGAGCGGCCAGGGCTCGGTAGGCAAACTGCTCTACGATCCCACGCTGTACAACCGGCTGAACTCGACGGTGAGTGAATTTCAGGGACTGGTGAACCAGGTGGCCCAGGGCAAGGGCACTCTGGGCAAGCTATTTTCCGATGAGGAGTTGTACCGCAAGGCCAACGACACAGTGGATAAATTGAACGTCGTCATTGACGACCTCAATGCGGGCAAGGGTACCGCCGGCAAGTTCCTTAAGGACCCAGTCCTTTACGAAAACGCCAACGCCACCATCGCCAACGTGAAGAAGCTTACCGACGATGTGAACGCCGGCAAGGGTCCGATCGGCATGCTGGCGAAAGACGAGGAATTTGCCCGCAAACTGCGAAATACGATGGACAGGCTCTCCGCCATCTCCGATCGACTGGAGGCCGGCGAAGGCTCAGCCGGCAAACTGCTGCGCGATCCGTCGCTGTACAACAACGCGGACCAGATGCTGGTCGAGACCCGCGGCTTGGTCAAATCCATTCGCGAGAATCCGAAAAAGTATCTGACCATCCACTTCAAAGTGTTCTGATGTGGGCGCGCGTCTCGCTCGTGCCGGTTTGAGCAGCGCCCGGTTCTACTGCGCGAGAGTGGACGCTCACGCCTACACGGTTCTGGTGGATTCCGCCTGCTCGTGGGCGTGATAGCTGGAACGAACCAGCGGTCCGGATTCCACGTGCCGGAAGCCGAAACGCAGTGCTTCTTCTTTCAGATAGGTGAATTCTTCCGGCGTGTAGAAGCGTGAGATTGGGAGATGATCGCGTGAAGGCCGCAGGTATTGACCTACGGTAAGAATGTCCACGCCCCGCGAACCCAGGTCGCGGAAGACTTCAACCAGTTCGTCTGTGCTCTCGCCCAGACCCACCATCACGCCGGACTTGGTCACCGTCGCGGGCGCGATCGTCTTGGCCTTCTCCAGCAAACGCAGGGTACGCTCGTAGCGCGCGCCCGAGCGCACAGAGCGATACAGCCGCGGCACGGTTTCGGTGTTGTGGTTCAGGACATCAGGGCGCGCGTCGAGGACGATCTTCAGCGCCTCGTCGAGCCCCTGGAAGTCAGGAATCAGGACCTCCACCCGGCAATCCGGCACGAGCTCGCGAATCTGGCGAATGGTTTCAGCGAAAATGCGCGCGCTACCCAGGTTGTCGTCATCGCGATTCACACTGGTGACCACGGTGTGCTTGAGACCTAAGGTGGCAACGGCTTCAGCCACGCGGCGGGGTTCGTCCCACTCAATCGGGCCGGGCTTGCCCTTGGGCACGGCGCAGAAGCCGCAGCGCCGGGTACAGATATCTCCCAACAACATGAAGGTCGCGGTGCGATGGTTCCAGCACTCGCCGATATTGGGACACTGCGCCGATTCGCAAACCGTGTGCAGTCCCAGGCCGCGCGCCAGTTTCTTGAGATTGTGAAAGTTTTCTCCGACCGGCGCCTTGGCCCGGAGCCACTCTGGCTTGGGTTGCCGGACAGGAGGACGCAGTTCGATCTGCACCAGTTGGGAAGCAGCTGCCATCGTGTGCTTCGATTTTACATGTCCAGGTGGGGATTCCCCAAAGGGGCCGGATTACCTGGAGTAGCTTTGAATTTTTGCGCTTGATATGGGTGGAGCAGCGCTTTAGCGCTGCATTGACAAAGGTGCTGCCGTCCGGCTTCAGCCGCTGAGCTACCACAGGGGCGAACGCCCTGGACTCTAGAGCGGGTGCATGCAGGCCTGAAGGCCTGCTCTGCCCTGCAGAAAGCGCCGCTGAGGAGTAGCGCTAGTTTTCCAGGTAGGCCTCGATCCACTCTCGGATGCGCATGCGGCGTTCATCCTTGGGGTCGAAGTGAACGCCAAAAGTCTTATCAGCCTTGCGCCAGCTGACATTGGCCCGCAGCCAGATGCGGGGCAGAGTCAACAGGGCGAACGAAACTTCCAGCGCCATGCCGACCTGGACATCCTCAGGGCTTTTGACCGACATCCCTCCGGTGCTGATCTCCTGGCTGGTGGCGGTGAAGCGGCGGTTATCGGCTGATACGAGGGAAACTTCAGTGATGATGGGAATGCGTATATAGCGGCGAAATTCGTGCAGCACCAGCATCTGTGTGGCGCGCACCAGCTTGAGGGCCGCCTGACGTTCGAGCGGTTCCTGGAAGACGGCGTTGACGCCGTACCGGGAAAACTTCATGGCCTCCTGGGCGCTGCCCCCAAGGCCATAGATCACCATGCGGTTATTCGATGCCGAGGTGCGCGCCGACTCCATCACCGGCACGGCTTCGGGTGTCAGTTGCACCACGCAGGCCTCAATCTTTTCTTTTTGCAGCCGCTCCGGCACATTTCCGGTCATTACCATGGCTTCGATCCCAAATTGTTTGAAACAGTCCGCCAGCAAAGTGCGGGCTGGTTCCTTGATATCAACCAGGGCGACCCGGGCGGAGGCTTTTCTGCTGCGGGGAGGCGGCGCGAGAACCAGGCCTGACGATTTCTGCATGGCGTTGGGGAATGCCTTGATACTCCATTTTGGCCTGCCCTCTGGCCCTTGGCAAAGGGATAGAAGGCCAATACGCAGGTACCAAGGTGCCATTACCCAAAATGGACTGATGGAACCAATCTGGGCCTTGCAAAGCTGTCCATTTCTCATCACACGTAGGCCCGGACGCCCTCGTCCGGGCGGGTGAGGCACCCGCCCCTACGTGTTCTCTGGCAGGTTTAATATGGCAGCATGCAGCCAGCTCAAAATGGCAGGCTCCGACCGGTTCACCGAAGCCCAAGGCTGACGTCTCACGACTGACGACTGCGCTACTCGCTCCAGCGCCGGAACAGCAGCGCGCCGTTGGTCCCACCGAAGCCAAACGAATTGGACATGGCGTATTCCACTTCCGCTTTGCGAGCGGTGTTGGGGACGTAATCCAGATCGCAGTCCGGTCCGGGGCTCTCCAAATTGATGGTCGGGGGCAGGATCTGATCGCGTAGCGCCAGCAGAGTGATTCCGGCCTCCAGTCCGCCTGCTCCACCCAGCAAATGTCCGGTCATGGACTTGGTCGAACTGACCGCCAGTTGGTAGGCGTGATCGCCAAACGCCCGCTTGATGGCGACGGTTTCCAGCTTGTCGCCGATATCAGTCGAAGTCCCATGGGCGTTAATGTACTGGACCTGCTCGGGCTGAACTTTAGCGTCTCGCAGAGTGTTCAGCATGACGCGGTAGGCGCCGTCGCCATTTTCGGCCGGCTGGGTAATGTGAAAAGCATCCCCGCTCATGCCGTAGCCTATGACTTCGGCCAGGATGCGGGCGCCGCGGCGACGGGCAAACTCCAATTCTTCCAGCACCAGGATGCCGGCGCCCTCGCCAATCACAAATCCATCACGCCCAGAATCCCAGGGGCGGCTCGCCTTCTCGGGATCGTCATTCCGGGTGGAAAGCGCGCGCATGGCGGCGAACCCACCCACTCCCATCGGAGTGATCGCGGCTTCTGTGCCGCCGGCAATCATGACGTCGGCATCGCAGCGCGCAATTATCTTGAAAGCGTCTCCAATGGAATGAGCACTCGATGTGCAAGCCGTGCAGGTGGCTTCGTTCGGTCCCCGGGCGTGATAGCGGATGCTGACGTGCCCGGCAGCCAGGTTCACGATAGCCGCCGGGATAAAAAACGGAGAGATCTTGCGCGGTCCGCCGCTCAGCAGGCTGATGTGTTCGCGCTCGATCACGTCGAACCCGCCGATTCCAGACCCGATGTGAACGCCCACCCGCTCGGAAATCTCCGGCGTCACCTGCAAACCCGAAGCCTTCATGGCCTCATCCGCAGCCGCCAGGGCCAGGTGGATGAAGCGCCCCATCTTCTTCAGTTCCTTTTTTTCGATGAACTGCAGGGGATCGAAGTTCTTGACTTCGGCAGCAATCTGGCAGGCAAACTTCGGCAGGTCTTCCTCTTTGAATGAACCCTGCTTCATCGCCTCCGTGATGCGAGCCACGCCGCTCTTCCCCGCGAGAAGGTTCTTCCACACCTCTTCCGCGGTGTTGCCCACCCCACAGATCAGGCCGACTCCGGTGACCACAACCCTACGTCCCAACTACTTCCCGCCTTTCGCGTGCTTGCCGATGTAATCGACGGCATCCTGCACGGTGCGGATTTTTTCCGCGTCTTCATCCGGGATTTCAATCTCGAAGGCTTCTTCGAAGGCCATGACCAGTTCCACCGTGTCCAGGGAGTCGGCGCCCAGGTCGTCCACGAAGGAGGCATTTGACGTGACTTCGCCTTCGTCCACACCCAGTTGTTCCACGATAATCTGTTTCACTTTGTCGTCAACGGCTGCCATTGGTTCTCCTCGCTTGCAGTGACTTTTCGCTACGGGTGCTGTACGGATGGGCAATTCTCCCGGGGTTCGCGCCGGGAAATGCTGCTAGCCGCCAGACTCGGGCCCCACTCCGTCATGGCGGTCATCCTGAGCGCACTCAGTTCACTCGCTTGCGAATGAACTGCTGGAGTCGAAGGACCCCTACAGCAGGAGCTTGATTGCCAGAATACGCCCGGTCGAAGTCGCGGTTACGGTCTGACCTACTTGCTTACCTTGGCGTGTTTGTCGATATAGGCGATGGCATCCTGCACGGTGCGGAGCTTCTCTGCGTCCTCGTCCGGGATCTCCACCCCAAAGTGTTCTTCCAGGGCCATGACCAGCTCGACCTGGTCCAGCGAGTCTGCGCCCAGATCATCGACGAATGACGCGCTGGGAGTGACTTCGTTTTCATCCACGCCCAACTGTTCGGAGATGATCTGTTTCACCTTCTCCACAATCTCTTTTTTTTCTTCAGCAGCCATGAATCCTACCTCCTGAATTTAAGGGAACGAATAGTGTACTGGCCCGTACGAATTACTGTAAAGGAAGAGCGGGAGGAAACAACTTAGCCGCCTGGTTGCCCAAAGGGAATCCTACTTCTGCCAGCCCATGGGGTCAACGCCGTTGCCAGTAGCGGTGTGGGTCGGACACTCTTGTCCGACGCCTTTGACTTTGCCTCTGGTTTTGATTCGTCTTTTTCTTGTCTTCCGTTCCAGCATAGAACTTGTCATCTCGGTCATCGTTTTATGGCGTGAGGTCCAGATGAGTTTTGGATACTTCAACATCCAGGTCAAGAGCGTCGGACAGGAGTGCCCGACCCACACCACCACCTACCTTGAATATCTGTCTCGCAGCTCCGTCTGGCGGCTCTTCATGGGCACTTCCTGCCCTGCAATGAAAACCCTCTTCACGTCGGTCTTGACGTCGAGTGGATCTCCACTCGCCACCACTACGTTGGCCGTCTTGCCCACGTCGAGCGAGCCCAGTTGGTCTGCCACGCCCCAGATTTCCGCGGGATTCAAGGTGATGGCCTTCATCGCCTCGTCGTGCGGCAGGCCGAATGCAGTAGCGTAGCCCGCTGCGTAGGGCAGGTTGCGAACGGTGTGCGCATCGTAGGACGCGAATGCGATTTTTACTCCTCGCTTGTACAGTTCGCCCGGTAACTTGTATACGGCGTCGTAGCGTTCATAATTCTTGGGGTCTTCGTAGATCGGTCCCACGATCACCGGGACTTTCAAACTTGCTACATAGTCGAGCACGGACTGGGAGTGGCTGATGTGGTTGAGGACGAATTTCAGGTTGAATTGCCGTGCCAGTCCGACAGCCGTTTCCAGATCGCTGGGTTCCTGGGCCGCCAGCACAATAGCCTTCTTGCCTTGCAGATAGGGCAGTAGCGCTTCCCACTTCAGGTCGTGCTTGGGCGGTGATGGCGGGCCCTTCTTGTCGTCGGATGCCTCGGATTTCTTCTTTTCGTAGTCGGCCCAGCGCTGGGAATAGTCCTGAGCGTCCATGAATGCCTGCCGCAGTTGCGCCGCTAGTCCCATACGGGTTTGCGGAAACTTTCGTTTTTCCCAGGACTCGTTTCGCCGTTGCTCGCCGGTAAAGTTCAGGGGCATGGCGATGTCTCGCACCAGCAGCATGTCGTTGGCCGATTTGCCGTCGAACTGAATGAACGAGTCCTGGCCGGGCAGGGTGTCCTGGCTCTGCGGCGCCACGATGGCGTTGGTGATCCCGTTCAGCCGCGCTACGGGAATCAGTTCGGTCTCGGCATGGAAGGCGTCATACACATGCATGTGGGGCATGATCTCATCGCTGGTTTCGATCAGATCATTGGTGCTGCTTTCGGCGGAAATCTCGGTCAAGCCCAGGTAGCTCTCGGAATCGATCAGCCCGGGATACACGGTCATCCCGCTCACATCGATCACTTCCGCATCTTTCGGAACCTGCACAGAATTGGCGGCGCCAACGGCAGCGATCTTACCTGCGGAAATCACGAGCACACCGTTCTCAATCGTGCCATGCGAAACGGTAAGCAACTTCCCACCCTTAAGCGCGAGAGTTTTCTGCCGCGCGAAACTTGCAGTCGACAGGAAGCACACCGCCAAGGCGAGGAGCAGTTGGCCAACGACCAACGACCAACGACCAATGACCGAGTCTGACGACCGGCGACTGACGACCGAGGACTGATTTCCCATCACTCTCCCTCCCGATAGTGCGGCATGCCGAAACCCGGCAGTGAGCGGTCAAAATAAACGTCGCCGTCAATCAGCACTTTGTCGGGCACGCCGAAGCTGGAGAGGGGGTAGCCATCCCAGACCACCAGGTCGGCGTCCTTTCCCACATCAATGGATCCCACCCGATCATCGACCCCGATGATCCACGCCGGGTTGAGCGTAATCATCTTGAGCGCCTCCTCCTCGGTGGCGCCGCCGTAGCGCATGGTCTTGGCCGCTTCCTGGTTCAGCCGGCGGGCAAAATCTTCCGAATCGCTCTTGATTGCCACCCGTACTCCTTTGCGCATCGAGATGACTGCGTTCCACGGAATCGCGTCCCAGGCCTCCTGCTTATAGCCCCACCAGTCGGAGAAGGTGGCGATGGCCACGCCTTGGGCGGCCAACTGGTCCGCGACCTTGTAAGCTTCAAGCGCATGGTGGAAGGCCCGCACTTTGTACCCGAATTCTTTGGCAATGGCCATTTCGGTGAGCAGTTCGTCGGCGCGATAGCAATGAATCTGCACCATCAGCTTGCCGCGTAAAACATCGGCTAGCGCTTCCAGTTTCAGATCGCGCTTGGGAGGCTTGGCGTCCTTGTCGCCGCGTTTAACTTTGGCATCGTAGTCGTCCCACTCGCGCATGTAGTCCTGCGCCTCTACCAGTGCCGCCCGCTGCACGGCAAAATTTCCCATGCGGGTAGAAGGCAACTGGTCTTTGCCTCCATAGACGCGCTTGGGGTTTTCTCCGCTGGCGAACTTGATGGAGCGGGGCGCACCGGGAAACAGCATGGCGTCCCGGCTGGCTCCATATTTATGTTTAATCACGATAGCTTGGCCGCCAATCATGTTGGCCGAGCCGTGCAGGAGGAGCGACGTGGTGACGCCTCCGGCCAGGCCGCGATAGATGGCCTTATCCTGATAATCAAAGGCATCCATCATCATCATCTGCGGCGTAACCGGGCTGGTGGCCTCGTTCACATCGTCGTCCAGCGCAATATGCGAGTGGGAATCGATGATGCCCGGCGTGAGATATTTGCCGCCGGCATCAATCACGGTCGCGCCCGCGGGGGCGCTTATATCTTGTCCCACGGCGGCGATTTTTCCGTCCTTGATGTAAACGTTGCCGTTCTGAATGTCGCCGTGGGTGACGGTCATCACCACGGCATTCCTGATCAGAAGTTCATTGTGCGATGGTGCTGCAGCTGGCTGCTGCGCTGAGCTTTGCCAAGGCAACAATCCGGCAGCCGCAAACAAAATCAGGGTAGTGACCCGACTCATGGTGACGACTCCCGCACTCTGATTTCTGGAAACACAGAACTCGGGATTTTATGAGTCAACGCGTCAGCCGTCAATCGGGGCGGGCGGGACGCCCGTCGTTCATTCAGCCGCAGGCACGGTATCATTCATTCGGGGGTAACAACGTGAAGGTTAGCCTGCTCCTCGCCTTGTTCGCAACGCTGCCCGTGTGGGTCGGCCGGTCCTGTCCGACGCTTTTGCCCTTGATGTTCGGGAACAATTGCCCAACCCATCAAACCCACGACGGCAACGCCCTTGTCCAGATTGAGCAATCCTGGGCCCAGGCGCTCGAAGGGCACGACGCCGACGCCGTCGGCTGCATTCTGGCCGACGAATTTCAGGATGCCGATCCCAGCGGCCAGCTTCACGACCGGGCGGAAACTCTGGCGCAAATCCCCCACCGCCGTTCCGGCAAGAACATCCTGAGCGAGCTCACCCCGCATGTATTGGGCGATTCCGGTTACATTCGAGGCTTGGCCACGCTGGTGGATGCACAAGGTAAGACCGTGGCCCGGGTCCGCTTCACTGACATTTACGTCTATCGCGACCAGCGCTGGCTCGCGGTCGCCGGCCAGGAAACCCTGCTGCCGGAAACGGCGAAGTAGGCCATGCGCGCCGTGGTGCAGCGAGTAAGCCGGGCCCGGGTGACGGTTGGCAACGACCTTGCCGGCGAAATTGGCCCTGGCTTGCTGGTCCTGCTGGGAGTCTCGAAGAATGACGCCGAAGCCGACGCAGACTATCTGGCTGACAAAATCATCGGCCTGCGAATTTTCAAGGATGCCAGCGCCAAGATGAATAGGGCCGTGGGTGAATCTGGGGGAGGGGTGCTGGTCGTTTCCCAGTTCACTCTCTACGGAGATGTGCGGCGCGGGAAACGGCCGTCATTCGATGGCACGGCTCCGCCGGAGAAAGCGCGCGCGCTTTACGAACACTTTGTCGAACGCGTCCGAGCGACAGGCCTGCGCTGCGAAACTGGCAAGTTTCAGGAGATGATGCAGGTGGAACTGGTCAACGACGGACCGGTGACTATCCTGCTGGATTCATCGAAAGCGTTCTAGAAAGTTGTTCGGCGCCGGCCGATTCAGGCCGCCCGCCCTGCAGTATCTGCAGCACGTCATTCCAGTTGTTGGCGCGTAAATCCGCAGTCTCCCGGGCGTTGTGCGGAGCTGTAAACAGAATTCCTGTACCCCGGAATCCCTTGAAGTGCCGCGACCGGTCATCGATCAGCACATCGGCGTGGATGATGTTCTTGTCCCCGCAAAACACGATCCGGCTGGACGGAATGAACGGAAAATTCTTTTCCATCCACTGGAACTTGTCCGCGAACGACGAAGGAACTTCCATGGCGGCGCTGGCGATGTAAATATCATGATGACGGGACAGCTCCAGCAGGGCTTCCTGGCTGCCAGCAATGACTTCGAGGTCAGCGAAAAATCCAGGCGCATGAGGAATGGCGTTGAAGTCGCCGCGGCGTTCGCCGGGAATCACTTCGGCCAGTCCACTCTTGCTAATCATCTCCGGCGTCAGGTTCGCGCCAGCCTGCTGGTTGTACAGGCTCAGATGCTTGCTGAACGAGTCGGCAATGACTTCGTCCATATCAACCGCGATGCGCAGTCGCCGCGATCCTGCGCTCAGTGGATTCGCCGGCGGATTCGCCTTCAGCACGATGGATATCACCACCAGCACCGCCGCCACTCCATTGGCCCACATCATCGCCACCGCGTGGATGCGAATGCCGTAAGCCAGCCACAGCAGCACTCCCGTAAGATAAAGAATCAGCATGCCATAGGACAGGCCGCGGCCGCCTTGCTTGCGCAGTTTGACAATCTGCGGCACAAACGCCACCGTCGTACAGAAGGCTGCCACCGTCCCGACCAGGCCCGTTATCGACATACTGGTTACCTCTCCCTGTCTCTCTATAGTAGAGGGCCGCCGCGATCATTCGTCCAATGAAATGTTTGGAAGCGTGTGATAACTTCCGTTTATGGCACTCGAAACCCAGGAGCTGGCCTCCTTTGCCCTGCTCGCTGAACAGCTGCATTTCGGCCGGGCTGCGGCGCGTCTCCATATTTCACAGCCCGCGTTGAGCAAGCGCATCCGGAGCCTGGAAGAAAAAATCGGCGGGCCCCTTCTGGTCCGCAACCGGCGCGGGGTCGCGCTTACTCCGGCCGGCACCATGTTCTACAAGGAGGCGCGCAGAATTATCCACGACCTGGAGGTGGCCTTCGAGGCTGTCCGTGGGGCCCGCAGCGGCGAACGAGGGAAACTGCGTCTCGGCGTGGGTATGTCCACCGTGCACAGTCTGGTTCCCCGCGCCCTGGTGAAATTTCGCGAAAGTGCTCCCGGCGTCGAAATCGAGATCGCCGACATGCCTACGCTCCGCCAGATCGAGGCCCTGATCGACGGCCGGCTCGATGTCGGCTTCGTGCGCCTGCCGGTCAAGCATCCACTGGTTGCCGTGCGCAAGGTGCTGACCGAGCGTCTCACCATCGCCACTTCGGCGAAGTTCATTGGGTCCCTGACCATGGAGGGGATTCAGGACCAGCCGTTCATTCTGATCGATCGCGGAGTCTCCGCCACCTATCACGATCATTGCATCAGCCTGTGCGACCGCTCCGGATTCACGCCCAGAATCGTCTATGAGCCAAACGACATGTTTACCATCCTCAATCTGGTCAGCGCCGGCATTGGCGTGTCGCTCGTGCCTAAGGCCGCCCGCGCTATGCATGTAAGTGGAGTGAAGTTCGCCCCCGTGCACAGCAGCTATGCGGAGTGGGACATAGGAATGGCGTGGAACAGGAAACTGGAATCTGAAATTATCCGCAAGTTTGCGGACGCCTGCCGGCCCGAGTAGCGTCAGGTCGAAGTCCTAGCTTGCCAGGTCGGCAACCCGCACCGCATCGGCACAGGCGCGCACGTCATGGGTGCGGATAATATGTGCACCCTTCGTGATGGCTACGGTCTCCGCCGCCAGGGTCCCGAAAAGCCGGTCCGCGACCCCTGCATCGGTCCCATGGCGCGCCAAGGCGCGGCCAATGAAGGACTTTCGCGACACGCCCACCAGCAGCGGAAAGCGAAGCTGATGGAACTCCTCGAGCTGCCTTAACAATGGATAGTTCTCTTCCCGGTTCTTGCCAAAACCGAAACCGGGATCGATCACCATGCGCTCCCGTTTCATGCCCGCAACTACTGCGGCGTCGGCACGCTCCCGCAGTTCGCGCTTGACCACAGTGACCACGCCAGAGAGCGGCGGCAACGTCTTCCATTCCTGGGGACGCCCGCGCATGTGCATCAGTACCGCCCCGCACCTGAGTTCAGCCAGCGTCTTTCTCATTTGCGCGTCCCAGAGAAATCCACTGACGTCGTTGACGATTTCCGCCCCGGCTTTCACCGCGGCCCGCGCTACGCCCGACTTGTAGGTATCTACTGAAATAACCGCTTGAGGATTTTTCTTCTTAACGCCCGAAATCACCGGGATGACCCGGTCCAACTCCTCCTTCTCGGTGACTCCCGTGTCGGTTGCCGAGGCAACTTTCGCGCCCGGGCGTGTGGACTCTCCACCTACATCGATGATATCGGCGCCGTCTTGCAGCAGCTTGAGCGCATATTCCACGGCGCGGTCGCGATCGAAATTAACGCCGCCGTCGGAAAATGAGTCCGGAGTGACATTGACTACGCCCATGATGAGCGTGCGTTTCCCCAGTTGCACCGCACGGGACCCAATTTGCCACTCAAATACCGGACGCATGCCAGCGATTCTAACCCCTGGCGAAACGGGCGTGTGCCTGTGTGTGGGTCGGACACTCCCTTCGACTCCGCTCAGGGCAGGCTGTGTCCGACGCCTTTGACTTTGATCCTGACGTTGGCACCTGAACGTCCCGGTAGCCCGGCAGATTTCGTGGTTCGGGCCGCCCCTCACTTCAAGGCAACTTCAACAGTGTCGGACAAGAGTGTCTGACCCACATACACCCCACAAACGCGCAGTTAAGGCGCCCAATCCGCGGTGCTACAATCAGCATGCCATGCGCCGTATGCACCTTTTTCCGCGGCTTGCCGTGTGCCTTGTACTGTGCACACAACTGCACGCCGTCTCTCATAAAGCGCTTGACAAACGCATTAACGCGATTCTTGAACCTGCCGACCTGGCGCGCGGCTTCTGGGGCATCGAAGTAGTTTCGCTTTCCACCGGCAAAGTGCTGTACGCCCGCGACGCGGATAAACTGTTCACTCCCGCTTCCAACACCAAGTTATTTACCACCGCAGCGGCCATGGCTCTGATCGGCCCGGACTACACCTTCAAAACCACGGTAGAGACCAACGGCACCCTCGACACCCACGGACGTCTCACCGGAGACCTAGTGCTGGTGGGACGCGGCGATCCCAATCTTTCGGGCCGCGAGTTGCCCTACGCGCTGCATACCGAACGTAACGGCCACCCCATTCGTGTGCTCGAGCAACTGGCCGACACCTTGGCGCAAAAAGGCGTCAAGTACGTGGACGGTGACATCATTGCCGACGATTCCTATTTCGCCTTCGAGCGCTACGGCGAAGGTTGGACTCAGGACGATCTGGTCTGGGCGGACGGAGCCCCGGTCTCCGCGCTTACTGTCAACGACAATGTAATCTTCGTCAACATCCTCCCCGCCGACCGCGCCGGCGACCGCGCTTTCGTCAGCATTACTCCCTTCGCCGATTACTACCGCATCGACAATCGCATCATGACCACACCTGCGGGCACGGGCCGAAAAATCTTTATCAATCGCGAGCCTGGCGCCACTACGCTGACCCTCTGGGGCAACATGCCGCTGGGCGATGCGGGAGCCAACGAGGCTCTCGCCATCGAAGATCCGGCGGAGTTTGCAGCGGAATTGTTTCGCCACCTGCTGGAAGTGCGGGGCATTGCCGTGTACGGCAAGCAAAAGACGCGGCACACGGAATTGTCCAGCCTGTCCACTCTCACAATCACGGCTTCGGCCGCGGCGCGAGGCGGCGACGAGCCCGCACGCGGGTTGCAGAACCAGCCACTGGTGCTGGCCAGCTATCAATCCCGGCCGCTGATTGAAGATGTGAGGGTGATCAATAAGGTCAGCCAGAACCTGCATGCGGAAATCCTGCTGCGCCTGCTGGGCCGGGAAAAGGGGACTGCGGGCACGGTCGAAGGCGGACTCGAAGTCTTACGCGGATTTCTCAACCAGGCCGGGATCACGGGCGATCAGTACGCGTTCTACGATGGCTCCGGGCTCTCGCGCCAGAACCTGGTGACGCCGCACACCGTGGTCCAGTTGCTACGTTACGCCGACTCGCAGTCCTGGGGCGCCAGTTTCCGCGACACTCTGCCGCTCTCCGGCACCGACGGTTCTCTCTCCAATCGTTTCAAGAACGTGGATGTGCAAGGGCGTGTGCAGGCCAAGACCGGTTCGCTGGGTGGGGTCAAAACGCTCTCCGGTTACGCCACCACCAATCGCGGCGAACGGGTGGCATTCTCCATCCTGTCGAACAACTTCAACCTCCCGGACAAACGCATCAACGAAACTATCGACGACATCGTCGAGCAAATTCTGGACGACGGCAAACCCAAGAAATGAAGTTGCTGGCCCTGTGGGTCGGACACTCCTGTCCGACGCCTTTGAATTTGATTTTGTCCTGAATTTCGCAGCCAGAGTCAAAAGCGTCGGACCGGAGTGTCCGACCCACCACTTACCGCGGCATGCGCTTGGTCTGGCGATGACGCAGCGCGCGCACCGCGCCGGGGCCGGTGCCGGTGGGCGGCTTGCGCATCCCGTCCAGCAGGTCTTTCAGGACCACCGCATTATTGTGGTGCTCATTTTTGGACGCGAACAGGAGTGTAAGATTCTTCTTCCGCTGGGCCAGGCGGTAAAGTTCATCGAGAGCCTCCGCGGCCTGAGGCAATGCCAGTTCCTTGAGATAGCGTTTGCGGAAAGTCAGCCAGCTTTCGGGACGGGCGTGAAACCATTGGCGAAGTTGATCGGAAGGGGAGAGGTCGCGCAACCAGCTGTGAAGCGCAGCCTGCCCTTTGCTGAGCCCGCGGGGCCAAAGCCGGTCCACCAGTACGCGGTACCCGTCGCCGCGAGCGGGCTTCTCATAAACTCGTTTTACCGTGACGCGTTTGACGGCAGCGGGCATGGGATTGCTCTACTATTGTACTTCCGCGACGCGCGGGCGGGCAGTTGGCAATTAGCACTTGGCACTCCTCTTGCTCAGCGCTGCGTCAGTTGCTCGAGGAACGAATGGCATCAACTTTCAGAGAGTGGCACGTTCTCCCGATCGTCGCTATCGCCTTGATCCTGAGCAGCGGCTGCGATGTGCAGCGCCGCAAGAGCGACGCTGAACTGGGACTGAACCCGCAACAGGCCGCCGGCCGGCGACTCTACGATCAATACTGCGCTCGCTGCCACGAGCCTTACTCGTCCCGCGATAAGAAGGCGCGCAGCCTGCAGGGAGTCTTCAGGAAGCAGTTTCTGCCGGAAAGCGGGATGCCGGCGAACGACGAACGCGTGGGCGAAATCATCGTGACCGGCCGCAACATGATGCCGGCCTTCGGCCAGGCCCTGTCGCAATCGCAGGTGCAGGATCTGCTGGCATACCTGCATACCCTGTAAATCAGGGCAGACTGTGTAGGGACGGGTCTCGGACCCATCCAGGTCGAGCGCAGCCCGACAATGCTGTGGGCTGGCTACAACTGCACGACGAGCGGGGAGCCCGTCCTCCATCTCACTCCGTTTGACTTCACTGCGGCGAGCGAGTAAATTTCCCAAACCATATTCGGTTTGCTCTTTCACAAATTCTTTGGTTCGCGCACCCTCGTCACCTTGACGAGGAGGGAAGCGGGTGAGAATCCCGCGCTGCCGCGCAACTGTAAGCGAGGAAATCGCAGCCGGTCACTGGGGAATCCCGGGAAGGCCGGTTGTATTCATCGGAGATCGAGAAGCTCGGTCCTTACTCGCAAGCCAGGAGACCGGCGTGAACCGTCCACACCAACCCCTTTCGCGTGACAAAGGAGGAGTGCATGCGCTCCGTTAAGGTTTTCTTTTCTGTTTTAGTCCTGCTGGCGCCAGCGTTGGCTGCCGATTTCAGGATTAGGGTTGTTGATCCCCAATCAGCGGCGGTCGTCGGGGCGCAAGTCGAATTGTTTCTTGCAGGCTCCTCGACTCCGGCCGCCATTCAGACCACTTCCGCAGAGGGCGTGGCGGTATTTCGCCGGACAGCGGCTGCTTCCTACCGCGTGCGCGTACTGGCTGCAGGGTTTGCCGTCGCGACCGCCGACATTTCCGCGTCCAGCTCGGAAACAGTCACGGTCAGCCTTCCACTGGCCCCCGCCACTGAAACGGTTACGGTCAGCGCCACCCGCACCCTGCTTCCCAGTAGCGTGGCAGGGGCCGACGTGGCAGTCCTGACCGCCGGGCAACTGGAAGTCATGCGGCCGGTGGCGGCCGATGATGCGCTGCATTTTCTTCCCGGCGCAGTGGTGAGCGCCGCCGGGCAACGCGGCGGGCTGTCCTCCTTGTTTGTTCGTGGCGGCGAGTCCACTTACAACAAAGTGATCGTGGACGGAGTTCCGGCCAACGATCCCGGCGGAATCTTCGACTTCGGCGTGCTTCCCCTCACGGGGACGGACCGCCTGGAGTTTGTTCGCGGCTCTCAGAGCACACTTTACGGCTCCGATGCCATGACCAGCGTGGTGCAGGTTTTCACCCGCACCGGCAGCACGCCGGTGCCTGAACTTCGTTTCGGCGCGGACGGCGGGAATCTGGACACAGCGAACGGATATGCGGCCCTCGCCGGCGCGAACGGCCATTTCGATTACAACCTGTTCGGCGACCAGTTCAACACCATGGGACAGGGTCCGAACGATGACTACTCCAACTCTCTGCAGGGCGGGAACGTCGGTTTGAAGTTCACCGACTGGGCGGCCCTGCGCCTGCGCGCTCGCCATTCCAACAGCGCTACCGGCGTGCAGAGCTACTGGAATTTCAACGGCGACCCCATCCTTCCTCCGGACTTCGACCAGCGTGCGCGGCAGAACAACCTGCTGGCCAGCGCTGAGCTGACGATTGCAGGGCCGTCTCGCTGGCAGCATCGCTTCACCGGCTTCGAGTACGCATTGCATCGCACCAATATCCAGACGGTCAACCAGCCCGGCCGTGTCGACCCTTTTGGCGAACAGATCGACACTCCTTTCCACGCCATCACCAACATCAACCGCGCCGGCTTCGATTATCAAGGCGACTACACGGAGCGGAGTTGGGCCCAGACCACAGTGGGATATGAGTTCGAGGATGAAAACGGGACCACCGGCACCCTTCCCGATTCTCTGAGTCACGGCGTGCGCCTGAACCAGGCGGTTTACGGCCAGCAGCTGTTGAGCCTGGGCCGGCTCTCCGTGGTGGCCGGGGCCCGCTTTGTGCACAACGGGAGCTTTGGAGACAAAGTTGTGCCGCGAGTTGGGTTGGGTCTCACGGCCTTACGCGGTGGGAATTTCTTTTCCGGTACGCGCTTCCGCTTCAGCTACGCCACCGGCATCAAGGAACCCAGTTTCGCGCAATCATTCGGGAATGGAGGGGGCTTTCCCGTGATCGCCAATCCCGGCCTTCAGCCGGAGAAGGCACGCTCATTCGAGGCTGGGGTAGAGCAGAAGTTTTCCCAGAACTACTCCCTGACCGCGACTTATTTCAACGGTCTTTTTCGCGACAAGATTGATTTCAACTTCCTGACGGGCACAGCCTGTCCGCCGCCCAGCGCCTTCTGCGGTCAATACATCAATGTCAATGAAGCATTGGCGCACGGCGCCGAAGTGGAGTTTCACGGACGCCCGCTGGCGAAGCTCTCGCTCGATGGCTCCTACACTTACACTTCGACGCAGATCCTGGAGCAACCGTTCGCCTTCGATCCGCTGCTCGAGCCCGGGCAGCCATTGATCCGTCGTCCGAAGCATGCGGGAAGTTTGTTGCTGAGCTACCTGAGCACCCGCTGGGGAGCAAGTCTAGGCGGAAGTTTCATCGGCAGACGCACCGATTCCGATTTTCTCGGCTACGGCATCAACCATGCGGCGGGCTATGCTCGGGTGGATCTCGGCGGATGGTATGCCATCACCTCTCGTATCACCGCCTACCTGAATCTGGAGAATGCCCTCGACAAGGCCTACCAGGAAGTCGTGGGTTACCCGGCGCTGGGAGCAAATGTCCGGGCTGGAATGCGTTTCAGAATCGGCGGAGATTAGCAGGTTGGTTGTGTGGTTGTGTGGTCGCGGGCGACTCGCCCGCGACCACATAGGCCGAACATGAATCTACCGGTGACGAACTCGTCGCGAAGGCCTGGCAACCGGCTGCGGGCGATCATCCGTCTCGCCGGCGGAGGGCACGGCCAGGGGGAGAGACGCAGCCGACCTGGATCCCTGATACTTGCTGCGCGCCGCCATCAATTTGCCCAGTTCCTCGCTGCCCAGCGGCTGCTGTCGTCCAAGCAGGTGGGTGACCAGAGCGATCTGGGCGAAGTGCTCGACCGTTTCCATCTTCATGTAGGCATGATGCAGGTCGGCACCATACGCGACCACGCCGTGGTTCGACATCAGAATGGCATCGTATTGGGGAACCAGGGGTTCGAGCGCTGCGGTAAGCTCCGACGTCCCGGGCGTCCCATATTTGGCCAACGGGATCGAGCCCAGTCCGATGACCACCTCGCATACCAGCGGTTGGTTAAGTGCCATGCCGGCGGCGGCGAAGCCGGTGGCGGTGGGCGGGTGCGCATGCACCACGCCTTGCACATCCGGCCGCAACCTGTAAATCAGCAGGTGCATGGCGATTTCGCTCGAAACGTCGCGGCGCCCTTCCAAACAGCGGCCCTCCATATCCACGATGACCAGGTCCGAAGGCTTCATCATGCTCTTGCACATGGCGGTCGGAGTGGCGAGGATGCGGCGTTCGTCGAGGCGCACGGAAAGATTGCCATCCATCGCCGCCACGTAGCCACGCTGGTGCAAGGCGCTGCCAAAGAGGACGATTTCGCGCCGATATTGACGTTCGCTGGACATCGTTTCGGGAAGGTAAACCGTTAGCCCCGGCTGTTTCCGCGTATGTTAACCCAACTGGTTGGTGGTTACAACGGCGTTTACACAGTTTACACAGTGATACATTTTTTGCACGCGGCCCGCCCGGCCTCCGTTTCGGATGAGGCCAGCGAGAAATCCTATAATCAGACCGCGTGCTGGTTTCCGATTTCAATTATTCACTGCCCGACGAACTCATCGCACAGGAACCTCTGTCCGACCGGGCGGCGTCGCGGCTGCTACATCTGAAGCGCGGCTCTGAGCAGATGCGCAATGCACAATTCCGGGATTTACCCGGCCTACTGCGATCGGACGATCTGATCGTGTTCAACAATACCCGCGTCTTCCCTGCACGCCTGTATGGCCGGAGAGGCGGCGTAAAAGCGCAGCCCCTCAGTGCGAAGAATCCAGCGGCGCGCGATTTTCTGCGGGGCCGGATCGAGGTCCTCTTAACCCGTCAACTCTCGCGCGAGCGCAACGAGTGGGAGTGCCTGGTGCGTCCCGGGCGGAAGATCGGGACGGGGGAAATTTTGTTCTTCGGTGAGCAAGACGAACTGCAGGCGGAAGTCGTGGCCCGAGGCAGTTTCGGGGAGCGTCGCATACGCTTCGTCCCCGTGCCCCATTTCTTTGCTGTGGTCGAGCGCATCGGCCACGTCCCTCTTCCTCCTTATATTGATCGGCCCGACAGCCCAGCTGACCGGGAACGCTATCAGACCATCTATGCCCGGGAAAAGGGCTCGGTGGCCGCACCCACCGCAGGTCTGCACTTCACGCCGGAAATTATGGCCCAGATAAAAGAGCGAGGCATTGAAACCACCGAAGTCACGCTGCACGTGGGACTAGGTACGTTTCAACCAGTGCGCGAGGAGCGGGTGGAAGATCACAAACTGCACCGCGAATCGTATTCCATTTCCCTGGAAGCGGCTGCTGCCATCAATCGCGCTCTGGATTCCGGACGGCGAGTCGTGGCTGTCGGGACCACTACGGTCCGGACGCTCGAATATGCGGCCCGGGGGTCAGGCCGCGTGGAGGCAGGAAGCGCCGAGGCAGATATCTTTATCTATCCTGGCTATGAGTTCCGGATCGTGGGTGCGCTGCTCACCAATTTCCATCTGCCGCAATCCACGCTGCTCATGCTGGTGTGTGCGTTCGCGGGCCGGCAACGCGTGCTCGACGCTTATCGTCATGCCGTCGACCAACGCTACCGATTCTATTCTTACGGAGATTGCATGTTTCTGGAGTGACCCGGCCCAGGAATATACTGGCCCTGCAGGAGTGAAATATGGGAACGCAAGCCATATCGAAACCAATTCCAATCCAGGATTTTGTAGCTGAGCTCAGAAAATTTTCCGAGCCTGCATTCAGCCGTATCGATCAGATCATCCGCTTTCTCGAAAGCACTCCCGTGGCCTCCGACACGCTGGCTCCTTACCTGACCTGGGACCGTCAGCACTATACCCGCAACCTGATTGACAAGACCCCACTCTACGAACTGGTTGCCATCTGCTGGGAGGTGGGGCAGGCCAGTTCGGTGCACAACCACCGCGAGCAGAATTGCTGGATGGCGGTCCCTATCGGACGCTTGCGAGTCGAGAACTACCGCACGATTGCGCAAGACCTCGACCAGGGCACCTGTAAGCTCGAGACCGCGGACACGGTGGAAATGAATCCCCGCCAACCCTGCGCCGTGGATCCCCGGGAGCCCGTGCACCGGGTTTACAATCCCCGAGAATTCAACCAGCGCGCGGTCAGCCTGCACGTTTACTCCCGCCCCTTCGATACTTGTGTGGTTTATTCGCAGGAGCAGGGCACATGCGGCGTGATCAAACTGCACTATCAGACCGCGTACGGCAAACCGGTAAAAAACTGACATCCGAGAACTGCGAACTAACAACTGGCGTCCTGCTAAACTTGAGTCTTGCCGCCCAGAAGAAAATCCTCGACGGTCCAGGTGGAAAGCACGGGGCCGCCTCCTTCGCCCAAGCTGACGGCGAGGGATGGTCGCCGCATCTTCCTCATGGATGCGATGTCTTTCATCTTCCGCGCCTACCACGCCATGGCTCGACAGCGCGGCATGACTACCAAGACCGGCCTGCCCACAGCTGCCACCTACGTCTTCGTCAATATGCTGCGCAAATTGCGCGACGACTTCTCGCCCGAATATCTGGCTGCAGTCTTTGACGTGGCCGCTCCCACCTTTCGGGACACCGAAGCGGAAGCGGTCACCAAAGTGCGCAAGTTCGACCTGAAAACCCAGACCTTCCAGGAAGTTGAATATCGCGGCTATAAAGCCAATCGCAGCGAGATGCCGGGGGAACTGGTGCAGCAGGTGCCCTACATCCGGCGCGCCCTCGAGGCTTACCGCATTCCCATCGTCGAACTCGCGGGCTACGAGGCCGATGATGTGATTGGCACCCTGGCCCGCAAGGCCGCCGCGCAATCCTATCTGGTGTATGTGGTTTCGAGCGACAAAGACATGCTGCAACTGGTCAACGATCGTGTCCTGGTGCTGAATCCGCCCAAGGACAACCTGGTCTGCGACGCCAGGAAAGTAGAAGAAATTCTCGGCGTGCCCCCGGAACGCGTCGTTGATGTCATGGCCCTGCGCGGCGACTCCGTGGACAACATTCCCGGCGCTCCCGGAATCGGCGACAAGGGGTCGGTTGATCTGATCCGGCGCTTCGGCACAGTAGAGCAGGCGCTCGACCGCGCCGCCGAAGTCGAAAAAAAATCCTACCGCGAATCGCTGCAGAACAATCGCGACAATGTCCTCTTTAGCAAGCGCATGGTGACCATCGACCGCGATGTCCCGGTCGAGCTTGATGTAAACGCCATGCGCGCCGGAGCGCCCGACGTCGAAGCCCTGCGCCAGTTGTTCACTGAACTGGAGTTCACTTCGCTGCTGAAAGAGCTGCTGCCGGTGGTGGAAGTAACCGAGGCGCACTACACCGAGGCGAAGTCCGCGGCTGACGTGGAAACCGTGCTGAAGGCAGTCTCGGGCGGGAACGCGCTGGCCGTGGCCGTCGAGGCCGAGTCCAGCGACGTCGAGGATGAGGACGATGACGAGGAAGACGACTCCCAGGAGCACATGTTGCCTCTGACTGCGGCGCCCGCGGAATCTGTCCCTGCCCGCATGGTTGCAATTTCCGCTGCCGCAGGCACGGCGCTAACCGTTTCCCTGCAGGAATCCGCAGGCGCGCGGCTGCGATCTGCTCTGGAAGACGAAAGCGTGTCCAAGGCGATCCACGACTACAAGGCGGCCATCCACGCCTTCGAGCCGCAGGCCATCATGCTGCGCGGCGTGCGGCACGACCCGATGCTGTATTCCTACTTACTCGATCCTACCTACTCGTCGCACCGGCTGGCTGAAGTGGCGCTGCGTCGCTTCAACCTCAAGTTGAGTGGGACCCTGGCAGAATCGGCCGACGTCACCGGACGCTTTGCCGCAGCGCTCCGCCAGCAAGTCGAACAGGCCGGGTTGCTGAAGCTGTATGAAGAAATTGATTTGCCTCTGGTGACTGTGCTTGCAGGCATGGAGCAGGCTGGAGTCAAGATCGACCGCGAAGTTCTCCGAGAGATGTCGTCGCGGCTGGAACGCGAAGTCGAGGCCAAGGCCCGCGAAATCTGGCAACTCTCCGGGTCTGAGTTCAATATCAATTCCCCCAGGCAGCTGGGCGACGTGCTCTTCAACAAGATGAATCTGCCCAAGCCGGTGAAGTACGGCAAAGGCAAGACCATTTCTACCGCCGTGGATGTGCTGGAAACTCTGGCGGAAACTCATGAAATTGCCCGTAAGGTGCTGGATTACCGCCAGCTCTCGAAACTCAAATCAACCTACGTGGATGCCTTGCCGGCGCTGCTCAATCCGGCCACGGGCCGTCTGCATACCACATTCGGGCAGACCGGTACAGCGACGGGAAGGCTGTCGTCGGCCAATCCCAACCTGCAAAACATTCCCATCCGCACCGAGTTGGGCCGTGAGATCCGCGCTGCCTTTACGGTCGAGCCTGGCCACGTGCTGCTCGCCGCGGACTATTCCCAGATCGAACTCCGCCTGCTGGCCCACTTCTCGAAAGATCCATTGCTGGTGGAAGCCTACCGTCGGGGTGACGACATTCACACCCTTACCGCGTCGCAGGTCTTCGGCGTGCCGCCGCTGATGGTCACCGAAGACCACCGCCGCCAGGCCAAGGTGGTCAATTTCGGGATCGTTTACGGGCTCTCGCCCTTCGGCTTGTCGCAAACTCTCGGCATTGAGCCCAGGGAAGCCAAACAGTTCATCGACGCCTATTTTGAAAAGTACAAGGGAGTTCGCGCTTTTATCGACAGCACTCTCGACGAAGCGCGGCGCGACCAGAGAGTCAGAACGCTGTTCGGGCGGGTACGGCCGATCCCCGACATCAGCAGCAAGAACCCGAACCAGCGCGGCTTCGCTGAACGCACTGCGGTGAACACCCCGTTACAGGGTACGGCGGCGGACCTGATCAAGATTGCCATGATCCGGATTGACGCCGCGCTCCGCGAACGCGGCCTGAGATCACGCATGACGCTACAGGTCCACGATGAACTGGTGTTCGAAGTGCCGGAGAGCGAGGTCGATGCCATGCGCAGCCTGGTGCGCGACCAGATGGAAAACGTTCATCCCCTGACGGTGCCGCTGCTGGTCGAGGTCGGCGTGGGGCAAAACTGGCGGGACTTGGAATAGGAAGCGGAGCCTGGCAAAGACCGTGTGGGGACGGGTCTCTGACCCGTCCAGGTCGAGCGTAGCTCGACAAGCCTTTTTCCGCTTGCTAAATCCTGGCTTTGAAAATTAGCAACTTCCTTTTGGTGAGTCTCGGAGCAAATCAAATCAAGTCGAGCTTGGCTCGGCCCGGACGGGTCGGAGACCCGTCCCTACACGACCTTTTACGCTCCCAGCGCGTGTTTGATCGCCCCCGCGATATTCTGCGCCAGCACGTTCATCTTCTCTTCTGACTCCGCTTCGATCATCACGCGAGCCAGTGCCTCCGTCCCCGAGTAACGCACCACCACGCGCCCGTTGCCATTCAGTTCGCGTTCGGCAGCCTCGATCGACTTTTGAATCTCCGGCACTTTGGCAAAGGGCACTTTCTCGCGCACGCGAACGTTCTGGATCATCTGGGGAAAGACTTTGAGATCGCTTACCAATTCCGCCAGGGACTTTCCCGTCCGCGCCATGGTCTCCATGACGCGCAGCGCGGTCAACAGTCCGTCGCCAGTGGTGGCTTCGCCATCCCGGAAAATAATGTGACCGGATTGCTCACCGCCCAGTGCCGCACCGCTCTTGTGCATTTCCTCCAGCACGTATTTGTCCCCGACGTTGGCGCGCAGCAGGCGAATGCCGGAATTACGCAACGCAATTTCCAGGCCCATGTTGGACATGGTGGTCGCGACTACCGTCTCGCCCGGCAAGGCCCCTTGCGATTTCATGTAGCGTGCCGCCAGCAGAAGGACAGCGTCGCCGTTCACCACCCGGCCATTGGCATCGCAAAAAAGCACGCGGTCGGCGTCGCCGTCGAAGGTCACGCCCAGGTCAAATTGTCCCGGCTTCTCCGCCACCGCGCGGGCTACGGTTTCGGGATGCAGCGCACCGCAGCTTTCATTGATGTTCTTGCCGTCCGGGGCCGCGTTTAGACATGTCGCCTGGATGCGGCACAAGCGGAACAATTCCGGGGCCTCGGCCGTGGCGGCGCCATGGGCGCAATCCACCAGCACTCGCAGCCGGCTCAAATCAGCGCCAACATTCTGCGTCAGCCATGCAATGTACGCCTGCCGGAGTCCGCTCTCTCCGGGGAGACTCGGCGAGGGTTGGAACGACGAATCCACGTGAGCTTCCGGGTTCTGCAGCAAGGCGAAGATTTCCTGCTCGATGGCGATCTCATGCTCATCCGGTAATTTGTAGCCGTCGCCGGAGAAGACCTTGATGCCATTGTCGGTCCAGGGATTATGTGACGCGGAGATGACCACGCCCGCCGCGTACTTGCGCGAGCGTGCGAGATAGGCAACTCCGGGGGTTGTGATCACTCCGGCGCTGTGAACTTCGATTCCGCTGGCAATCAGGCCGTGCGTCACCCGGTCGGCAATCCACGCGCTGGATTCGCGCGTGTCCTGTCCAATCACCACCCGCCCCGATCCTCCCGAGCGCTTCAGATCATGCCCCAGCGCGCGGCCGATCATGTAGGTGCTGTCCTGGGTCAAGGGAAATTCGCCGGCTACGCCTCGAATCCCATCGGTGCCGAAGAGTTGTCGCGTCTGCGTTGTCATGCTGAATTGAAAATGCTCAACGCCCGGTTCCGGCCGGGGTATGTTCCATAATAACCGTGACCCGCACCGGATTGGGGGTCAGCACCTGGACGAGGGGATCAGAGACGTAAGCATGGCGCACGAAAGTGGCCCGGTCCATGGTTCCGCTCGCATCGATCGGGTCGGTGATGGCAGCCTGGACGGCCTCGATACGCTGGCGCGGCCCGCTGATCGT
>Ga0335084_10000789_pt1 | contig 28060 bp, 31 predicted proteins | sample Lox_Sample_44_FD_206721 | JGI IMG/M metagenome (GOLD analysis project Ga0335084, IMG submission 206721) | Soil microbial communities from Loxahatchee National Wildlife Refuge, Florida, United States - Lox_Sample_4.4 | ecosystem: Environmental > Terrestrial > Soil > Wetlands | place: USA... | reverse complement strand
CGCCACGGTCCCGGAGCCACCTGAAGGTGGCTACCTTCTCCACAGACCGAGTTGATCCAAGCGCTCGTCTTCCTTCTCCTGGTTGCTGATGTACTCGCGTATCAGTCCCTCATCGCGCCCTACCGTTGATACGAAGTACCCGCGGGCCCAGAAATGCTGACCCACGAAGTTGCGACTGCGCTCGCCGTACACCCGTGCCATGTGGATCGCGCTCTTGCCCTTGATGTACCCAATCACCTGCGACACCGCGTACTTCGGCGGAATCGAAAGCATCATGTGCACGTGATCCGACATCAGGTGCCCTTCTTCGACCCGGCTCTCTTTCTGCTCGGCCAGCCTGCGAAACACTTCTCCTAAATGCCGGCGCAACTGCCCGTACAACGTCCTGCGTCGACACTTCGGAATGAACACCACGGATATTTGTACTCCCACGCCGTGTGACTCAAACTTTCCAACTTGTCCATCGTGATTCTTCCTTTCGTGTGCTTGGCGGCTCACGATCTGAAGTCTCCACGATGGACACTCCCGTAAAAGTCAAACTCCTACTGCCTCTCCGGCAGAGCCGGAGGACCTCCCTTGGTTCTTAGGTTGGAAGAATGCCATCTCCGACCGAGAGCATGGTCGATCGAAAACCGGCGGGGCAACGAAAACGGCCGGCCCATTCGAGCCGCACGCATTGGAGATAATCGCGCCGACCAGGGTCCAGGCGTCCGGCACAGGCACCTCCGAACATGCACTCTCCGCACAATGGCAGCGCTGGAAACGGCCGCGCAGCGGACGACCTCGCCCGCCACACTCCGATGATGCAGCAGTACCTTCGCATCAAGGCGCAGTACCCGCAGATGCTGCTGTTCTACCGGATGGGCGACTTTTACGAGCTCTTCTTCGCGGACGCCGATCGCGGTGCACGCCTGCTCAACATCACGCTTACCCGCCGCGGCAATTCGAACGGCGCGCCGATTCCAATGGCGGGCGTTCCCGTCGTGTCGGTCGAGCAGTACCTGGCACGGCTGGTGAAGCTGGGCGAGTCGGTGGCGATCTGCGAGCAGATCGGCGATCCCGCGACGAGCAAGGGTCCGGTCGAGCGCAAGGTCGTGCGCGTCGTCACGCCGGGCACGATCACCGACACGTCGCTGCTGAGCGACAAGGCGGACACGGCGCTCGCGGCGCTCAGCATCGATCGCAAGCGGCAGACCGCGGGCCTCGCGTGGCTCGTGCTCGCCAGCGGCGACCTGCGCGCGATGCAGGTGCCGCTCGAGCGCATCGGATCGGAGCTCGCGCGGATCGAGCCATCCGAACTCCTCGTAGCCGATGCCGAACGCACGGCCAGCTTCACCGCGGATGCGACCGTGACCGCATTGCCCGACTGGCATTTCGATGCGGCGCGCGGCACCGCCGCGCTCAAACAGCAGTTCGGCGTGGCATCGCTCGCTGCGTTCGGAGTCGAGGCATTTCCGCTCGTTCTCGCGGCATGCAGCGCGCTGCTCGGTTACGCGCGCGAAACGCAGAATCGCGAGCTTGCGCACGTCACCGGGCTGCGATTGGAGACCGAGTCCGACTTCGTGGTGCTCGATCCGGCCACCCGCCGCAACCTCGAGATCACCGCGGCGCTGCGCGGTGAGGAGCGCGCTGCCCCCACCCTGTTCGGCCTGCTCGACCGCTGTGCCACCAGCATGGGCAGCCGGCGCCTGCGCCACTGGTTGCATCACCCGCTGCGCGATGCAGCGGCGGCGAGTGCGCGGCACGTCGCGGTCGATACGCTGCTCGAAGACGAGCGCCATCTGCTCGTCGCCGAGCGGGTGCGCAATCTGCCCGATCTCGACCGGATCGCCGGACGCATCGCGCTCGCGAGCGCAAGGCCGCGCGAACTGGCCGCGCTGCGCGATGCGCTTCCGAGGGTGGCAGCGCTCGCGCAACTCTCGCTGCCCGCCGCGCCGTTGCTGGAGCAGTTGAGCGCGACGTGCGCGCTACCGGAGGAACTGCACGGTCTGCTCGCACGTTCCCTGCTCGAGGAACCTGCGCTCAATCCGCGCGACGGCGATGTGTTCGCACCCGGCGTCGATGGCGAACTCGACGAGTTGCGCGCCCTGCGCGATCACTCGGGCCAGTTCCTCATCGACCTGGAAATGCGTGAACGCCAGCGCACCGGTATCGCCAACCTGCGCGTCGAATACAACCGCGTGCACGGCTTCTACATCGAGGTGACGCACGGACAGGCCGCCAGGGTGCCCGATGACTACCGGCGGCGCCAGACGCTGAAGAACGCCGAGCGCTACATCACGCCCGAGCTGAAGGCCTTCGAGGACAAGGCGCTGTCCGCGCAGGAGCGCGCACGGGCGCGCGAGAAACAGCTCTACGACGAATTGCTGGCGGCGCTGCTCGCGCACCTCCCGGCGCTCACGCGCGCGGCCGACGCGGTCGCCACCTTCGATGTGCTCGCTACCTTCGCTGCGCATGCGCGCGCGGCGCGCTGGATCCGGCCGCGGCTCGACGCGACGCCTGGCATCGAGCTCGCAGGCGCGCGCCATCCGGTGGTCGAGCGCGAGCTCGAGACCTTCGTGCCGAACGATTGCCGACTTGGCCCGGGCCGGCGCCTGCTGGTGATCACCGGCCCGAACATGGGCGGCAAGTCGACCTACATGCGCTCGGTCGCGCTGATCGCGCTGCTCGCCTATTGTGGTTCGTTCGTTCCGGCGACGGAGGCGCGGCTCGGCCCGATCGACCGCATCCTCACGCGCATCGGCGCAGCCGACGACCTCGCGCGAGGCGCATCGACCTTCATGGTCGAGATGACCGAAGCTGCGACCATCCTGAATCAGGCGACGGAACAAAGCCTCGTGCTGATGGACGAGATCGGCCGCGGCACGTCGACCTTCGATGGGCTTTCCCTTGCTGCGAGCATCGCGCGCGAACTCGTGGAGCGAAACCGCAGCCTCACCCTGTTCGCGACCCATTACTTCGAGCTGACGCAACTCGCGGAGACCGCCGCCGAAGTCGCGAACGTGCACGTCGCTGCCGCAGAGATACGCGGCAAGGTCGTGTTCCTGCACGAGGTGCGCGACGGCCCGACCAATCAGAGCTACGGACTCGCGGTCGCGCAGCTTGCGGGAGTGCCCGCTGTGGTCGTGCGCCGTGCGCGCGGTCTGCTGGCGCAACTCGAGGAACGCGCAGCCGGAACCCGACCCCAGCTCGACCTGTTCAATGCGCCGGCCGCACCGCCGCCCGCGCACGCAAGCGAGGCTGATCCGCTGCGCGATCGGCTGAGCGGGGTCGATCTCGATGCCCTTTCACCGCGCGAAGCCCTGCAACTGCTCTACGAGCTGCAGGCGACGGCGCGCAAGAGCTGAGTCGAAGCGCCGCGCTCAGTGTTTGTGATCGTCGCCGCCGTGGATATCCTGGCGGGCGACCGGCCGCAGAAAGTCGGGCGCGACCGCAGATTCGGCCTGCTCGAGTTCGTCCTCGCTCGCCTTCTCGACCGCGCGCACCTTGATGGAGAAACGCAGCGCGCGCCCGGCAAGCGGATGGTTGCCGTCGAGCACCGCGATCGTGTCGGTGAGATCCGTGACGGTGTAGATCCGGCCGTCCTTCGCCTCGCCCGGCACCCCCTCGACCTTCATGCCGATCGCGACGTGCGCGCCGAGGCTCGAGCGCTGCACCAGGTGCAGCAGCGCGGGATCGTCCTCGCCGAAGGCATCGTGCGGCTCGAGCTGCAGCGATGTCTCGAAGCCGGCCTCCTGACCCTCGAGCGCCCGTTCGATCACGGGAAAGATGTCGTTGGCGCCATGCAGGTACACGAGCGGATCGGTCGACGCTTCGAGCAGGTTGTCCTGCGCGTCGTACATCTTCACATCGAGGCTGACGAGCGTGCCCGCGGTGATCTTCAAGCGCATCTCCTCGCTTATTCTCGCACTCGTGGCGATCGTCCCTCTGACCCACCTCGGCGCGATGCCGGTGACGCAGTTCATGCGCACCTGCTGGCAGAAGCGCCCGCTGCTCATTCGCAACGCGCTGTCCGGATTCATGCCGCCGCTCGAAGTGAGCGACCTGTTCCGGCTCGCGGGCCGCGAGGATGTCGAGGCGCGCCTTGTGAGCAACTTCGGTGGCTGGCAATTGCAGCACGGGCCGATCGCGCGGCGCCGCTTGCCGCCTCTTGGCAAGCCCGGGTGGACGCTGCTGGTGCAAGGCGTGGACCAGCATGACGATCACGCTGCCGCGCTGCTGGCACGCTTTCGATTCATAACCGACGCGCGCCTCGACGATCTCATGGTGAGCTACGCCAGCGAAGGCGGTGGCGTCGGGCCGCATATCGACGACTACGACGTCTTCCTGTTGCAGGCCCAGGGACGGCGCCGCTGGCGCATCGGCAAGGGCGATGCCGATGACCTCGTGCCCGATGCGCCGCTGAAGGTGCTGCGGCGGTTCGAGACGCAGCACGACTGGGTGCTCGATCCGGGCGATCTGCTCTACCTGCCGCCGCGTGTCGCACACTGGGGGACCGCGGTCGGCGGCGCGTGCCTCACCTGCTCGATCGGTTTTCGCGCCCCCGCCTGGCAGGAACTGCTCGGGCCGTGGTTCGATGCGCTTTCGACCCGCGTGAAGGACAAGGCACGCTATGCGGATCCGGGCGCACCGCCCACGCGCCGGCCGGCGCATCTGCCTGCAGCGTTCATCGATGCGGCGTTTGCCGCGCTCGCGAGGTCCGCGCCGACGCGCGCCGATGCGCGGGATCTGCTGCTAGCGTTCCTCACCGAGCCGAAACCGAACATCGTCTTCACGCGCGCGCACAGGCGGCTGTCGCAGCACGACCTGCGCACCCAGGCGCGGCGGCGGGGATTGCAGCTCGATCGACGCACGCGCATGCTCTACTCGGGAAGATCGATCGCCATCAACGGCGAGTTGCTCGACGACGCTCGCACGGACCGCACGCTCATGCAAGCCCTCGCAGATCAGCGTTCTCTTGCGCCGGCGCAACTCACCGGCGTCGCCGCATCGTCATGGCATGAGTTCGCAGACTGGCATCATGCCGGCTGGCTGCATCTGCTCTGAGGCCCGATGCTCGACCTGCCCACCGACGATTCGCTGCCGCAACGCGTGTTGCTGCAGTCGCGTGCCGACATCGAGCCGGCGGTGCTGGGCGTGCTTCGGCGTGCGCGTCGCGAACTGCGCTGCCTGCATCACGACCTGTCGGTGTTCCAGCTCTCGCGCCCGTCGATCGTGCAGGCGTTGCACGACTTCCTGCACGACTCGCGCAACGCGCGGATATGCCTGCTCGTCGACGACACCGCATGGCTCGATGCGCAGGCGGCGCGCCTGCGCCTGCTGCAGCGGCAACTCTCCCACGCGATCGAGATGCGCCGTGCGATCGCGGACGATCCGGTCGGCGAAGACTGCGCACTGATTGTCGATGACGCGCATCTCCTGATGCTCAGCACGTCAGCGCATGGCATCGGCGAGATCTGGTTCAACAGCCTGCCGCGCGTGCAGCCGTTCCTCGCCGGCTTCGATCGACGCTGGGACGCCGGAGCGCACAACCTCCCCGTCGATCCGCTCGGCTTGTAGGCCTTCGCTGACAGAGAGGTGTCAGGTCGCTCGATATAATTCCGCGCTGAGGATGTCGGCACGCCGATACCTGTCGCAGCAGCTCCGTCGGTTTCCGCGTTTCCCCGCCAGCCTCGAACCCGTCCCCCTCCGAGGAAACACACAATGAAGAAATCGCTGCTCTTCGCTTCGATGACCGTGGCCGTTCTGGCCGCATGCGGCAAGCAAGCTCCCGCGCCGGCGGCCGCGCCGCCGCCACCGGCTGCCGCGCCCGCGCCTGCTCCTGCGCCGGCAGCAGCACCAATGGAAGAGAAGAAGGCAGAGATGCCCGCGGACCAGAAGAAGGACGAAAAGAAGTAACGCGTCCCGCTACGAAAAGGGCCGGCAGTTGCCGGCCCTTTTGTTTTGCGGCCGCGCCTCCTCAGAGCGCGCGCCAGCCGAAGCCGTCGTCCTGATCGGCGACCATGACGTCGCCTTCATCACAGCCAACCACGCGCGCAAGCGCCGCCCGAGCAAGTGCCGGCCGGTTGTTGTGGCGACTCAGATGCGCGGCGATCACCGTCTGCAGGGCGCGGCGGTCGATGCGCGCGAGCAGCTCGGCGGCCTGTGCATTCGACAGGTGCCCCTGATCGCCGCCGATGCGTGTCTTCAGCGAATACGGATACGGTCCCGTGCGCAGCATCTCGGCGTCGTGATTGCACTCGAGGATGAAGGCATGCAGGCCTGCGAGCGCGGCCACCACGTCGTGGGTGATCGAACCGATGTCGGTCAGCAAGCCGAGCCGCACAGCGCCGTCCGAAAAGACGAACTGCACCGGCTCCGCCGCATCGTGCGGGACCGCGTAAGGTCGTATCGAGAGTCCACCGACGCCGACCGTGCTTGCATCCCTGAGCGGTCGCCAGTCGCAACCCCGCTCGGCGAGACGGCATGCACGCGCGGTGCCAGCGGTCGCATACACGCAGAGACGCCGTTGGCGCGCCAGCGCGACGACGCCGCAGGCGTGATCGCCATGCTCGTGCGTGATGACGATTGCGTCGATGTCGTCGATGGTCAGGCCGACGCGACCGAGGCGGCGCCGGAGTTGGCGCAGATTGAAACCGTTGTCGACGAGAACGCGGGTCGGCCACAACCCGTCGGCTGCCTCGACGACGAGCGCGTTACCTTCGCTGCCGGATCCGAGGCAGCAGTAGCGCAGCACGCGTCGCTCCGGTCCTAACGCAACTGCTCGGTGATCTGCGCCAGTATCTTGCTTCCGGTCGCAGTGCCGTCCGGCTTTCCTTCCTTGTCCTGCACTCTCACGTCGGTGCCGTCGCCGCCGTCGGCGGCGACCAGTATGCGGAACTGTTGCGCGTCGATCTTTACATCGCGACCGAACAGCTTCGAGAAAAATCCCTGCTGGTCGTGCATCTTCGCTTCGTAGTCGGGGTCGATATAGCGCACGTAATACAGCCCTCTGGTGCGATCGCGATCCTCCACCGTGAAACCGCCGCGGTCGAGCGCCAGTCCGACGCGCCGCCATGCGCGATCGAAAGGTTCGTTGATCGAGACTTTCGTATCGGCGGCCGTCGCGCCCGACACCAGCCGCGCGTTCTGCGGCGGTGGCGGCGGCATGCCTTTGGCGGCGGCAGTATTGTCGGCGGCCGCGCTCTTCGCCGGGGCCGTCGCCGCGGCCGTCGCCGTCCCGCTCGCGCCCGGCAGGAAGCGCAGTTGGATGCGCCGCAGTACCTCTGCCTCGAGTTCGGGCTCGCTCGGACGCAGTTGCCAGATCGTCTGATCGTGCTGGCTGTTGGTATAGACCTCGACCATGCCGCGGTGGCTGATGTAGACCTCGGTCGTATTGTTGGCGGTGCGCTCGATGCGAGCGCGGAACTTGTCGAGTTCCGACGTCGAATAGAACGTGTCGGCAACCTTGCCGAGCGCCTTGCGCAGGAAGTCGAGCGGGAGCCGCGCATGGTTCTCGCCCCAAACCGTCTCGATGATGCCGAGTGTCGGCTCGTCGCGCTCGATGCCGAGTCCGGCATCCTTGAACGCCTCGCGCACCTGGTCGATCACCTGCTCGGGAGGCAGGTCCACGGCGAGCCAGCGCTGTGAACCGTCACGCTCGAGGCGCGCATTCGGCACGGCGGGTACTGCAGTCTGAACCGGTGCCGCCGCCGCTGTCTGCTGCTGACCCATGGTCGAAGCGCTGACGCTCGGGACCTGGAAGCGATCGTCCTTCGGCAGTTGCGAAAGATCGGGCGGGATGTCGAGCGGCTTGGGCGGCGCGGCGGTCTTGTAGTCGATCTTGTCGGTGATCTGCACCGAGCCGCAGCCGGCCGCGCAGGCAACGACGACGGAAGCGGCTACGAGAAAACCCAGTCGCCGCAGCGGGCGACTTTCAAACAGCGACATCCACTCTCTCCCTGACTGCCTCGCGGCACACGCTAGCCGAGCACGCCGGCGTCCTTTAGCGCCGCCTCGACGATCGCTTGTGACGCGGTTCCGAGCGGTACCAGCGGCAGGCGGATCCCGCCGCGGATGCGTCCCATCCGCTGCAGGGACCACTTGGGCGCCGTTGGATTGGGCTCGACGAACAACTTGGAATGCAGCGGCAGCAACTGATTGTTGATCTCGCGTGCGCGCGCGAGGTTGCCATCGAGCGCCGCACGCGCCATTTCGCTCATCAGGCGCGGTGCGACGTTCGCGGTGACGGAGATCACGCCATGGCCACCGATCAGCATGAGCGCAAGCGCGCTGTCGTCATTGCCGCTGTAGACCGCGAACTGTTTTGGAAGACGCCGCAGCAGATCGGCGCCGCGTGCAAGGTCGCCCGTTGCATCCTTGATGCCGACGATGCCGGGCACTTCGGAAAGTCGCAGGGTCGTGTCGTTCGCAAGATCGGCAACGGTCCGGCTGGGCACGTTGTACAGAATGACCGGCAGGTCGACGGTTTCGGCGATCGTCTTGAAGTGCCGGTAGAGCCCTTCCTGCGTCGGCTTGTTGTAGTACGGCACGACTTGCAGGCTGGCATCGGCGCCCACCTTCTTCGCGTGGCGCGTCAACTCGATCGCTTCCCTCGTGGAGTTGCCGCCCGTGCCGGCAATCACCGGCACCCGCTTGCGGGCGGTTTCCACCGCCACGCGGATCAGTTCGTTGTGCTCGTCGACATCGACGGTTGGCGATTCACCGGTCGTGCCGACCGCGACGATGCCGTGAGTTCCTTCGGCGATGTGCCATTCGATCAGGCGCCGATACGCATCGAAGTCGAGCGCGCCGTCCTCGAGCATCGGCGTGACGATGGCGACCAGGCTTCCGCGGATCATGTCTGTGTGGCCCCTCCCCTCGTCCGGGAACGGCGTGATTTGGAAAATTGCGCGATTCTACCTGCGCGCGCCGCCTTCGACGTCATCGAACAAGGCAAATCTGCCATCGCCGCCCCGCACGGCGCAGAGACGCTGCACGCGCGCGCGGCGCGGCGCCGGCAGTTCGCCGTCCTCGTATGCGACGACGAAGAATCCCTGCGAGAAAACGTCGAGCAGTTCACCCGGGTGCAACAGGAATGCGGGATTCGACGGCTTGCCGAAAGCCTCGTTGCCGCGCGCGAAGGTCTCGTAGAGCACGACACCTCTCTCGGCGACGGCGTCGCGCAGGTGCGGCCATAGCGCGCGATGGAGATAGTTGGTGACGACGACCGCATCGAAGTGTCGGCCCGTGTAAGGCCAGGATCCGGACTCGATGTCGGCGGCGAGGAAGCGAACGCGCTCCAGTCCGGTGAACGCGCCGGCAAGGCTGACGTCGCGATCGACAGCATCGACGGTACAGCCGCGCGCGGCAAAGAACGCTGTGTGGCGGCCGGCGCCGCACGCGACGTCGAGGACCGACGCGCCCGCCGGGACCAGATGCGCAAAGCGGGTCACCCAGGGCGAGGGAGCTTCGGCACGGTGCATGCGTGCGTGCGGCTCGCGCTGTGCTCAGCTGTACTCGAGACCCATCGCTTCGCGCACGTCGTGCATCGTCTGTTGCGCGACGCGACGCGCCTTCGCGCATCCGTCCGCGACGATCTCGTGCAACTGCTGCGGGTGATCGAGAAACGGCTGGGCCCGCTCGCGCCACGGCGTCTGCTCGGCGAGCATCGCGTCGATCACCGGCTGCTTGCATTCCAGGCAACCGATGCCGGCGGAGCGGCAACCCTTCTGCACCCATTCGCGGCGCGCCTCGTCCGAGTACGCGAGGTGAAGCTGCCAGACGGGACAGCGCTCCGGCTCGCCCGGATCGCTGCGGCGGACGCGCGCCGGGTCGGTGGGCATGCGACGGATCTTCTCGGTGAGCGCCTTCGGCTCCTCGCGCATCAGAATCGCGTTGCCGTAACTCTTGGACATCTTCTGCCCGTCGAGGCCGGGCAGCTTGGGCGTTTCCGTCAGCGTCGCCGCGGGTTCGACGAGGATTGCGCGGCGCGTCCCCTCGAGGTAGCCCAGCAGCCGCTCACGGTCGAGGCTCGACAGGCTCTTCGCATTGTCGATCAGCGCCTTTGCAGCAGCGAGCGCCTCACGGTCGCCTTGCTCCTGAAACCGGGTGCGGTACTCGACGTACGACTTGGCCGGCTTCGCTCCCAACTTCTTCGCCGCTTCCAGCGCCTTCGCCTCGAAGCCGGGTTCGCGGCCGTACAGGTGGTTGAAGCGGCGCGCGATCTCGCGCGTCATCTCGATGTGGGGCACCTGGTCCTCGCCGACCGGAACCCGGCTCGCGCGGTAGATCAGGATGTCGGCCGCCTGCATCAGCGGATAGCCGAGAAAACCGTAGGTCGACAGATCGCGCTCCTTGAGCTTCTCGATCTGGTCCTTGTAGGTCGGCACGCGCTCGAGCCATCCGAGCGGCGTTGCCATGGAAAGCAGCAGGAACAGCTCCGCATGTTCCGGCACGCGGGACTGGATGAACACGGTCGAGCGATTCGGATCGATGCCCGCGGCGAACCAGTCGATCAGCATGTCCCACACGCTCGCGCCCAGCACCTCCGGCGATTCGTAGTGCGTCGTGAGCGCGTGCCAGTCCGCGACGAAGTAGTAGCAGTCGAAGGTTTCCTGCAGACGGACCCAGTTCTTCAGGGCGCCGTGATAGTGGCCGATGTGCAGCGCGCCGGTCGGGCGCATGCCGGAGAGAACGCTTTCCCTGGTCATGACTCGCGCAAGGTGGAGGACGACGGACCAGGATCGACGGGGATCGCTGGGCGCGGCAGTCTAGCTGAGCGCGCCGCGAGAGCGTCGCGGTCGTCCCGGCGCAGGCCGGGGTCCAAGGTTCAAGGTCCGCGAGGGAAGTGTTGCGGCATTCGCCCCCACCCCAACCCTCCCCCGCACGCGGGGGAGGGAGAGGAAATTGGGCCCCGGCCTTCGCCGGGGGCGACAACGTGATTCAGCCCAACCCGATGGCCGCGAGCGAACCGCGTCCCTGCCGCACCACGACTGCCTCCTTGCCGGTCAGGTCGATCACCGTCGTCGGCTCGATGCCGCTCGGGCCGCCGTCGACGATCAGGTCGATGTCATGCTGGAGGCGTGCGCGGATCTCCTGTGGGTCGGACATCGGCACTTCATCGCCCGGAAGAAGCAGTGTCGTTGAAATCAACGCCTGTCCGAGAACGTCGAGCAGCGTCAGCGTCACGACGTGGTCCGGAACGCGGATGCCGATCGTCTTGCGCGACGGATGAGAGAGACGCCGCGGCACTTCACGCGTCGCCTCGAGGATGAACGTGTACGGGCCAGGCGTCGCCTGCTTGAGCAACCGATACTGCGTGTTGTCGACGCGGGCGTACGTCGCGATTTCGGTCAGGTCGCGGCACAGCAAGGTCAGGTTGTGGCGCTCGTCGACGCGACGGACGCGCCGCACACGATCGACTGCCTCCTTGTCGTCGAGGTGACAGGCCAGTGCGTAGCAGGAGTCGGTCGGCACGGCAGCGACCGCGCCCCGATCGATCAACTGCGCAGCCTGGCGCAGCAGGCGCACCTGCGGGTTGTCCGGATGGACGGCAAAGAGCTGCGCCACCGTGCGCGGTCAGACAAAGCGATGCCAGACGGGCAGCAGCGAATCGGGCAGCCTGCACACTCTCCCAAGTTCGGCGTGCGATTCGGCCGGGTCGTGGAAATCGCTGCCGCGCGACGCCTCGAGCTCGAACTCCCGCGCGACCTTCGCGTACCGCTTCACCTGGTCGGCCGTGTGGTTCGACGTGGCAACTTCGATCGCCGTGCCGCCGGCTTCCTTGAACTCCGAATAAAGGGCCCACGCTTCGGTTTCGCTGAATCGGTAGCGGCCCGGGTGTGCGATGACGGCCACACCGCCGGCAGTGTTGATCCACGACACGGCATCGGAGAGGCGCGCCCAGCGATGCGCAACGTAGCCGGGCTTGCCGGCGACGAGATACTTTCCGAACACCTCGCGCACGTCTTCGCAATGGCCGGTGGCGACCAGCCAGCGCGCGAAGTGAGTGCGCGAGATCAGGTTGATGTTGTCGGCGTATGCAAGCGCGCCTTCGAGCGCCCCTGCGATTCCGACCGCGGCGAGCGCCGCAGCCATCTCCTTCGCGCGACGCAGGCGCCCCGAGCGCACGTCGGCGAGTCCGTCGCGCAATACATCGCTCTTCGGATCTATACCGAGACCGACGATGTGCACGGTCTGTTCGGCATAGGTGACCGAAATCTCGACGCCGGGGACGAAACGCATCCCTGCCTGCGCGGCGGCATCGATGGCGGTTTCCAGGCCGCCGAGTTCGTCGTGATCCGTCAGGGCGAAGAGTTCGACGCCTTTGTCGGCGGCGCGGCGCACGAGCACGGCGGGTTCCAGGGTTCCGTCGGAGACCGTCGAATGCGCGTGCAAGTCCGCGTTGAGATCGTGCAGCACAGCCATGATTTCCCGGATTGTACGGATCGGCCTACTGTGCCGCCGTCAGAAATCCCTCGATAAGGCGCGCCAGTTCGTCCGGCTGGTCGTGGTGCAGCATATGTCCGGCGCCCGGCAGACGCGCGATCGTCACGTCGCGCGCGAGGTGTGCGCGGCGATCGAGCTCGAATTGCTCGCCGGCCCAGCGATGGGCATCGGTCTGATCGGCCTGCACCCACAGTACCGGGCACGTGATGCGCTTCCAGCACGCTTCGATCTCGGCAAGCCGATAGAGCGTCGGGTTGACGATCTTGTGCGCGGGATCGCCCGCGATCTGGTAGCGCCCGTCGTGCGTGGGCCGCGACCAGTGTGCCGCCAGGAACAGCGCGCGCTCCTCCGACAATCGCGGATTGGTCTTGCGCAGGCGATCCGCCACTTCCGAGAGCGATCCGTAGTCGCGCATCCGGCTCCCTTCCTTGAGCTCGTCGATCCAGCGCGCATAGCGCTCCGGCGCCATCGCAGCCGGCATGTCGCGCAGGCCGAAGCCTTCGAGGTTGACGAGCCGGTCGATGCGCTTCGGCCGCACTCCGGTGTAGGTCATCGCGACGTTGCCGCCCATGGAGTGACCGATGAGGATGATGGGTCGTCCCGCGGCGACGGCATCGAGAATGAACTCGAGGTCGGCGAGATAGTCGGCGAACCAGTAGCAGTCGCCCTGCGTGCGCGCCGTGAGGCCGTAGCCACGCCAGTCGGGCGCGACCACGTGCCATTCGCGGGTGAATGCGTCGACGACGAACTGGAACGATGCCGACACGTCCATCCAGCCGTGCAGCATCACGATCAGCGGCGCGTCCTCGACGCCCCACTCGCGCAGGTGATAACGCAGGCCGCGAATTTCGACGAAGCGCGAGCGCGAAGGTTTCATCCGGTTGCGAGGCCGCCTCTGCGGGGCGATGATTGAAATCATCCAACGATACCAAGCGACAGGGAGACGATGCGCGATCAATACAGGGCGCTGTATGACTCGTTCCGCTGGCACGTGCCGCGCGAGTTCAACATCGCTGAAGTCTGCGGCCGCCGCTGGGCCCAGGAGCGCTCGCGGGTGGCGATGTACTTCGAGGACGAAGACGGGAACGCGCACACCTACACCTACGCGACCTTGCAATCCGACGCCAACCGTCTGTCGAACGCACTGATCGCGCTCGGCGTGCGGCGTGGTGACCGGGTCGCGATCGTCCTTCCGCAGCGGGCCGAAACCGCAGTGGCGCACCTTGCGATCTATCAGCTCGGAGTCATCGCAATGCCGCTTTCGATGCTGTTCGGCCCCGAGGCGCTCGAGTACCGCCTGCAAAACAGCGGCGCGATCGCGGCGATCTGCGACGCTGCTGCGCTGCCGGTGATCGAAGGGCTGCAAGCGAACTGCCCGCAATTGCAGCACCTGATCGGAGTCGGCGCGCCGACGAGAAGAGGCATCGAATGGAGCGCGCTGCTCGGTCGCGCAGCGGCTCGCTTCACGCCGGTCGCAACGCTGGCGACCGATCCCGCGGCGCTCATCTACACGAGCGGCACCACCGGACCGCCCAAGGGCGCGCTGATGCCGCACTGTGCGCTGATCGGCAACCTGCCTGGATTCGTCGCGTCGCAGAACTGGTTTCCCCGTCCGGGCGATGTATTCTGGTCGCCGGCCGACTGGGCCTGGACCGGCGGGCTGATGGACGCGCTGTTGCCGACGTTGTACTTCGGCTTTCCGATCGTCGGCGCACGCGGACGTTTTTCACCGGAACGCGCGCTCGAGCTGATGCAGCGTTACGGGATCACCAATTCGTTCCTGTTTCCGACGGCGCTCAAGATGATGATGCGCTCGGACGCGTGGCGCGATGCCCGCGGCAAGGTGAAGCTGCGCGCGATCATGAGTGCTGGTGAAGCAGTCGGGACTGCAGTGTTCGACTGGGCCAGGTCGGCGCTCGGCGTGACCGTCAACGAGATGTTCGGCCAGACCGAGATGAACTACATCGTCGGCAACTCGCACGAGAGATGGCCCGCACGTCCGGGCGCGATGGGACGTCCGTATCCAGGTCATCGCGTCGGTGTGATCGACGACGAAGGGCGCGAGGTTGCGCCCGGCGAATCCGGCGAAGTCGCCGTGCATCGGAACGACATGCATGGTGTTGCCGATCCGGTGTTCTTCATCGAGTACTGGAAAAATCCCGATGCGACGCGTGCAAAGTTCAGCGGCGCGTGGTGCCGCACCGGCGATCTCGCACAGCGCGATGCCGACGGCTACCTCTGGTACCAGGGCCGCGCCGATGACATGTTCAAGGCGGCGGGTTACCGCATCGGTCCGGGAGAGATCGAGAACTGCCTGCTCAAGCACCCGGCGGTCGCCAACGCCGCGGTCGTTCCGAAACCGGATGCGGAACGCGGCAACGTGGTCAAGGCATTCGTCGTGCTTGCAGCCGGCTTCGCCGGCGATGCCGCGCTCGTGGAGACATTGCAAGCGCATGTGCGCGGCAAACTTGCGCCCTACGAGTACCCGAAGGAGATCGAGTTCATTGCGGAACTGCCGATGACCACCACCGGCAAGGTCCAGCGACGCGTGCTGCGCGAGCGGGAGGTCGCGCGGTCGGGGAGAAGGTGATGCCGATCCGTTGCGGATCGGCGCAATGCTCAACTGAAGTTACGCAGTCGCGCGAACGATCGGTGTCTCGATGGTCGGCTTGCGAATCGCCTGCTTGATTGCCGAGCCGAGCAGTTCTTCCCAGCGCTCGGGTGTCGAATCGAACAGCGCCATCACTGCGCTCGTGGGAACCGCGCGCAATCGATTGCGTCGCGCGAGGTCATCGAGTTCCTGCCAGCCGCGGCTGACCAGCCAGCGCCACAGTTCCCAGCTCATTCCGGCTTGCACTGACATGCGAAGGTCTGCACAGAAAATCGTCGCACCGATGTGCGGCTTGTTCGTCAGCCGGCGAAACTCATCGCGCTTGCGCCGCGCGAGCTGCGCGGGAGTCGGTGTCGAGAAAAAGTGCAACCAGCCCATGCCACCTCCGAAAGGATGCGGCACTGTATCGGCGGCGCATATGTGATTGCATCCCGCGATCAAGCATCGCGTGGCGGGATCGCATCAACGGACTAGCCGTCTGCAGGCGGAGTGGAGCCCGGTGTGGTCGTGCGCGCGCTCGTGACTCCACCTTCGGTGGAACCAGTGCGCGCGACTGCATTCTCGATCGCTTGCGCGAGCACTTCTTCGCGCCGCTCAGAGGGACAGTCGATCAACTGCATTGCCCAGTCGGTGGAGATGTCGCGATACCTGCGTCGATCGCCTTTGAACAGGACCTCACGCCAACCCTGAGTCTGCAACCAGCCCCAAAGCTCGATCGTCATGCCCGCCTGGACCGTCATTCGCACGTCGTCCCAGTAGATCCGGGCGCCGACACTCGGCCGGGGGCCGCGCCGCTGCGTAGTGCGTGGCTTGCGAATGTTCAGCAGCGTTCGCAACCGATCGCGAACGGCTGCCGCGAAACTTGACATCAATCCTCCTGCTCCCAAACGATGATGCCGACTGGGAAATTGAGGGGGCATCCCCTCTAAAGGCTAAGGGGTACTGGGCTTCAAAGCGGCGCTAAGTGCCTGTAATTCCTCGTCGGTGAAGCCTGCAGCGCGGCGCGCTTGAACATTGAATGGCCCGCGCAGAGCCGGGCCGCCATGCTTCACCACGGCCGCATTCTGTGCCTCTATCGGATCGAGATCGGCTATTGCGCACACAAACTTGAACCAGCGATTGCCGGTCGCAACGTGCCCAATTTCATCTTTCAGGATGACGTCTACGATGTGTGCCGATCTGGCGTCACCGGCGCTCGCGAACTTCGCGCGCACAGCCGGGGAGGCGTCCAGTCCGCGTGCCTCCAGCGTGCGCGGCACGAGCGCAAGGCGCGCAACGAGATCGTTGCGCGTCTTTGCCGCCGTCTCCCACAGGCCGTCGTGCGCCGGCAGATCGCCGTAGTTCGCGCCCAACTCCGCGAGACGCGCGCGCAACAACGAGAAATGGTGGGACTCTTCGCGCGCCACGTCGACCCACTCGCGATAGAAATCGTCCGGCAGTCCCGCAAAGCGCCAGGCGACGTCGAGGGCAAGGTTGATCGCGTTGAATTCGATGTGCGCGAGCGCATGCACAAGCGCAATGCGTCCCTCGTGCGTGGCGACGCTGCGCTGAGCGACCGCGCCGGGTCGAACCAATGTGGGCCGCTCCGGACGGCCGGGCACGCCCGGTGGTTCGACGAATTCGCGCACGGCATCGACCGGCCCGCCGTCTGTCGCGAGCGCATCCACGGCCGCTACTTTCGCCGACGGGTCGGCGATGCATAGCGCCTCGAGCGCGCCGGCGCGTAGTTCGAGCATCGGATCGGTCGCGTGCAGCAGGCTCGCTAGAATGCAGTCATTCTAGGGTGCCGGCGGTCGCGATCGGTTTGCGATCGATTTGCGGCCTCAATCCGACTTCTCGAGGCTCGCGATGGCGATCTACCTACTGGGCGACCGCACTCCCCGCATCGACCCTTCCGCGTTCGTCTACGAGAACGCCACCATTATCGGGCACGTCGAAATCGGACGCGACGTCAACGTTTGGCCATATGCGGTGATTCGGGGCGACAACGAACCGATCGTGATCGGCGACGGCTCGAACGTGCAGGAGTGCTGCGTTCTGCACACCGATCCGGGCTATCCGCTCAAAATCGGACGCAACGTCACGGTCGGCCACCAGGTGATGCTGCACGGGTGCACCATCGGTGACGGCTCGCTGATCGGCATCCAGGCCGTGATCCTCAATCGCGCGGTCATCGGCCGCAACTGCCTGATCGGCGCCGGCGCGGTGGTCACGGAGGACAAGGTGATTCCCGATAATTCGCTTGTGCTCGGTGCGCCCGCGAAGGTCACGCGCCCACTGAGCGATGCCGACATCGCCAACATGCACGCAAACACCGCGGACTACGTACGACGCGGCGCGTACTACAAGACGGCACTCAAGCGGCTGAGTTGAAGAGCGCGTGACGGACAAGCTGCTGAAGTTCACCTTCCACAACGCGCCGGTGCGCGGCGAAGTGGTGCGGCTCGAGGAAGCCTGGCAGGCGATGACGGAGCACCACGGCTATCCGGCGCCCGTCATGCGGTTGCTGGGCGAGATGACTGCGGCCGCGGCGCTGCTCGCGAGCAACATCAAGTTTGCCGGCAGTCTGATCATGCAGATCCACGGCGATGGCCCCGTCTCGCTGCTGGTCGTCGAATGCCAGCCTGACCTGCGCCTGCGCGCAACCGCCAAGCTGCGGGCCGATGCCGCGATCGAGCCCTACGCACGCATGCGCGAACTCGTGAACGCGTCCGGCCACGGGCGCTGCGCAATCACGCTCGATCCAACCGATCGCCTGCCTGGCCAGCAGCCCTATCAAGGCATCGTCAGCCTGCAAGGCGAATCCATCGCGCAGGCGCTGGAAACCTACATGCGGCAATCCGAGCAACTCGAATCGCGCCTATGGCTCGCTGCCGACGAGCGCTGCTGCGCCGGCGTGCTGCTGCAGAAGCTTCCAGGCGACGGCGGGGGTGCGCCACTTGCGTCGGCCGACGTCGACGCTTGGGAGCGCACCACGACGCTCGCCGCCACGCTTACCACGGACGAATTGCTGTCGCTGCCTCCGCAGACAGTCACGCGCCGTCTCTTCTGGCAGGAAAAGCTCGATCACTACCGACCGCTCGTCCCACGCTTCGAGTGCCGCTGCTCGCGCGGCCGCATCGGGCGCATGCTGCTCTCTCTCGGACGCGAGGAGGTCGACTCGATCATCGAGGAACAGGGCCGCGTCGAGGTCATGTGCGACTTCTGCAATGCGCGCCAGGAGTTCGACGCAATCGACGTCGCCCAGCTATTCCGGACGGGATCGGCGAACGACGCCGCTGCGACCGCGCACCATTGAACGATCAGGCGGCGGCGCGCGCATGCGCGAAAGTCGCCTCCATCTCGCGCCGGAAGCGCACCGCCGGCAGATTGGCATCGAGGTCGATGTCGGACCACCGCAACGGCGCGCCTGCCGGGATTGCGTTGCGCAGATGGCACCGGTGTGCGAGCCCCAGCGGCAGGCCCCCGAGTGCGAGCGATTGCGCGGCCGGCATCAGTTTTCCGTACACCGTGAACCCGCCCTCGCCGTCGAGCGCCTCGCCGACGCGCAGATCGCGCTTCGCGGTTGCAACCACGTCGCCATTGAAGCCGAGCGGTGCACCCGTAGGCTCACCGCGCAGTCCGACGCTCGCCACGCTGATGCCGAGTTCGAGGCCGATGAGATGAAACGGCTTGTACATCGCGGTATAGCGTCCGCTCGGATCGGTGACGAGGCCGTACTCCTTGAAGCAACGCTCGGCATACTCGCTGCCACCGGCGATCACGACGTAGACGCCCCAGCGCAGGTCGCGAAACACCGGCCGGCCGTCGCGTTCGAGACTGGAGATCACCTCGACCTGGCCGCGCTGCGCGAGTGACCCGCCTTCGGCACGCGGGCGTAGCACGCGTGCGAGCTCGTCGACGCCGCAAGGCGGAAACGCGAGACCGTCGGGCGCGGCCAGCCCGGTTGCGTTGGCCACCGCGCACATTTCGATGGCGCTCTTGGTGCCGTCGAGGAACGAGTTGAACATCTGCGCATTGAAGCCGCCGGCCGCGACCGTCTCGGGCGCAAACCCGTAGTAGGGCCACACCGTATCCGGCGTCGAGGCGTGGTATTCCGGCAGATACTTCGTGCCCTTGCCCGCGGCGACGACCTCGAAGCCGCACGCCCGCGCCCAGTCCACCATATCGCAGATCAGGGCCGGCTGATCCCCGTAGGCGAGCGAGTAGACGATGCCGGCCTGCCGCGCGCGCAGCGCCAGGAGCGGGCCCGCGAGCGCGTCGGCCTCGACGTTGACCATCACGATGTGCTTGCGCGCCTCGCAGCAGGCGAGGACGTGCTCGATCCCTGCCGCAGGCGAGCCCGTGGCATCGATCACGATCTCCACCGCGCGATCTTCGATCAGTGTGCGGCCATCACTGACGAAGCGCACGGCCGCAAGCTGCGCGCCGCTCCAGCCGGTCCTCTGCAACGCGCCGCGTGCGCGCTCGGGATCCACGTCGGCCACCATCGCAAGCCGCACGCCGGGCGTGCGGCGGACCTGGGAGAGATACATCGAGCCAAACTTGCCGGCACCGATCAGGCCGACCTGCAAGGGGCGACCCGACTTCTCGCGTTCTGTGAGCCTGGCGAACAGATTCAAGCGGACTCGTGGCGTGTGACGGCTGCAGCGGAAACGTTGCGGGCACAACCATTTCCCCTCCCCCGCCTGCGGGGTAGGGTTAGGGTGGGGGCACGCACCGGTACGATCGCAAGCGAAGTGGACTGGGTGTTCAAGGCACTTCGATTGACATCGCAGGCTCCTCGCCCCCACCCCTGCCCTCCCCCGCGCGCGGGGGAGGGAGTCCTGTTTCTCTCATTTTGATCGCAACAGTCCACTAGGATTTCGGCTTCGGCGCGGGAGCGGCCGGCGACGGCACGAACTGGAAGAATTTCTCGTCGGCGCGAATCATGTTCAACTGCATGCGCGCCTGCTCTTCGATCGCCTCGCGGCCCTCGCGCAGGCTCTGGACCTCCGCCGCCAGCGCCGCGTTGCGTACTTCGAGCTCCACGTTGGCGGCACGCCGTCGCTCGAGATCGGCCTGCAGCTGCCATGCCTGCAGCCAGCCGCCGCGGCCGAACCACAGCGGCCACTGGATCGCGAGCGCGAGAAGAACGAGCACGACGGCGAGCAGCCGCATCAAGGACGCCTAGCGCAGGTTGTAGAACGCTTCCCGCCCCGGATAGCTCGCGACGTCGCCGAGATCTTCCTCGATGCGCAGCAACTGGTTGTACTTGGCCATGCGATCGGAGCGTGACAGCGAGCCCGTCTTGATCTGCAAGGCATTGGTGCCGACCGCGATGTCGGCGATCGTCGCGTCCTCGGTCTCGCCGGAGCGATGGCTGATGACCGCGGTGTAGTTGGCGCGCTTCGCCATCTCGATCGCGGCGAACGTTTCGGTCAGCGTGCCGATCTGGTTGATCTTGATCAGGATCGAATTGGCGATGCGCCGTTCGATCCCTTCGCGCAGGATGCGTGTATTGGTGACGAAGAGATCGTCTCCGACCAGCTGGATGCGCTTGCCCAGCAGGTTGGTCAGATGAGCCCAGCCGTCCCAGTCGCCCTCCGCCATGCCGTCTTCGACCGAGATGATCGGGTATCTGTCGCACCACGTGGCGAGAAGATCCGCGAATCCCTTGGCATCGAGCGTGAGCTGCTCGCCCTTCATCTGGTACTTCCCGTCGCGGAAGAACTCGCTCGAAGCGCAATCCAGCCCGAGCGCAATCTGCCGGCCGGCCTCGAAGCCTGCCTTGTCGATCGCCTCGAGGATCAACTGGATCGCCGCCTCGTGGTTCTTCACGCTCGGCGCGAAGCCGCCCTCATCACCCACGGCGGTGCTCATCTTGCGATCGTGCAGCAGTTTCCTCAGCGAATGGAACACCTCGGCGCCGTAGCGCAGCGCCTCCGAAAAGCTCGGCGCGCCGAGCGGGATGATCATGAACTCCTGAAGATCGAGGTTGTTGTTCGCGTGCACGCCGCCGTTGATCACGTTCATCATCGGGACCGGCATCTGCATCGCGCCGCTGCCGCCAAAGTAGCGATAGAGCGGCAGGCCAGCCTCTTCCGCCGCAGCCTTCGCCACCGCGAGCGACACTGCCAACAGCGCGTTCGCGCCGAGTCGGCCCTTGTTCTCGGTGCCATCGAGATCGATCAGGGTACGATCGAGAAACGCCTGCTCGTTTGCCTCGAGGCCCATCACCGCTTCCGAGACCTCGGTGTTGATGTTCTCGACCGCGCGCAGCACGCCCTTGCCGAGATAACGGCTCTTGTCGCCGTCGCGCAATTCGATCGCCTCGCGCGAGCCGGTGGATGCGCCCGAAGGGACGGCCGCGCGTCCCATCACGCCGGACTCGAGCAGCACGTCGCATTCGACCGTGGGATTGCCGCGCGAATCGAGGATCTCGCGGCCGATGATGTCAACGATTGAGGACATGGTTGGCGATCGGAGCCGGCTTGCGCAGGTTCCGCCGAAGGGTTGATAAGAAGACAGCGAGCGTACTCAGACGCCCTCGACCACGATCATGTTGAAGCGCTCAGTTGCACCGACCCGTTTGGCGCGTGCTGCCTGATACAACTCAGAATCGTAGAACGCACAGGCCTGCTCGTAGGTCGGAAATCGCAGCATCACCACGCGATCCGGTATCCACTCGCCTTCCATCGTCCGGTGCCTGCCGCCGCGCACCAGGAACTCGCCGCCGGCGGCACTGACGGCCCCCGGCGAAAGCGCGCGATATTGCGCGTACCGCGCCTGGTCGGAGACCTTGATGTCGGTGATGATGTAGGCGGCCATGCGGCGTTCCCGCTAGCTGAAGTCACGCTCGATGAAGCCGCGCCGCTTGGCGACGCGATCCAGGTCGACGAGCGTTTCGAGCAATTCCTTCATCCGGTGCAGCGGCACCGCGTTCGGACCGTCGGACTTGGCGTTCTTCGGATCCGGATGAGTCTCCATGAAAACGCCCGCAACGCCGACCGCGACCGCCGCGCGCGCGAGCACCGGCACGAATTCACGCTGGCCGCCGCTCGACGTACCCTGCCCGCCAGGCAACTGCACCGAATGCGTCGCGTCGAACACGACGGGGCAGTTCGTCTCGCGCATGATCGCGAGCGAACGCATGTCGGACACCAGGTTGTTGTAGCCGAAACTCGCACCGCGCTCGCATGCGAGAAACCGATCCTCGCTCAAACCCGCCTCGCGAGCGGCATCGCGCGCCTTGTCGATGACGTTCTTCATGTCGCCTGGAGCGAGGAACTGGCCCTTCTTGATGTTCACCGGCCGGCCGCTCTGCGCGCAGGCGCGGATGAAATCGGTCTGCCGGCACAGGAAGGCAGGCGTCTGGATGACGTCGACGACTGCGGCGACTTCCGCGATCTCGCCTTCGGCGTGCACGTCGGTGAGCACCGGCACGCCGATCTGCCTTTTCACCTCGCCCAGGATGCGCAGCCCCTCGCCCATGCCCAGGCCGCGAAAGCTCTTGCCCGAACTGCGGTTGGCCTTGTCGTAGCTCGACTTGTAGATGAACGGAACGCCGAGTGCGGCCGTCATTTCCTTGAGCTTGCCAGCCGTGTCGAGCGCCATCGACTGCGTCTCGACGACGCACGGCCCCGCGATCACGAACAACGGGCGATCCAGGCCGACTTCAAAACCGCACAGCTTCACCGCCGGTCCTCCGCGCCTCTGTGCTCACGCCGCCACTTTCTGCAGCGTTGCTCCGGTCCTCGCCCTGCGATACGCCAGCGCCGCCTCGATGAACGCCTTGAACAGCGGATGGCCCCCACGCGGGGTCGACGTGAACTCGGGGTGGAACTGGACGCCGATGAAAAACGGATGCGCCGGCAACTCCATCATCTCGGGCAGCCTCTCGTTCGGCGTGCGCGCCGAGATCCGCATGCCGTGCTCCTCGAGGATCGGGACGTAGACGTTGTTCACCTCGTACCGATGGCGGTGCCGTTCGTTCACATCCGTGCCATAGATTCTGCTCGCGAGCGTTCCCGGATCGACCGGGCAGCGTTGCGATCCAAGCCGCATCGTCCCGCCGAGATCGGATTGCTGGTCGCGCCGCTCGATCCGTCCGGTGCGATCCATCCACTCCGTGATCAGTGCGACCACCGGGTGCGGCGTGTCGGGATCGAACTCGGTCGAATTGGCGCCCGCGAGAGCGCAGACGTTGCGCGCGAACTCGATCGTCGCGAGCTGCATCCCGAGGCAGATGCCGAGGTACGGCACGCCGCCTTCGCGCGCGTGCTGGATCGCGCGGATCTTGCCCTCGGTGCCGCGCTTGCCGAACCCGCCCGGCACCAGCACCGCATCGAGGTGATCGAGCTTGACCGGGCCGCCGCGTTCGAACGTCTCGGCATCGACGTATTCGATGCTCACGCGCGTGCGGGTATGGATGCCCGCGTGCATCAGCGCCTCGTTGAGCGACTTGTACGAATCGGAAAGCTCGACGTACTTGCCCACCATGCCGATGCGCACTTCGTGCGCGGGATGCTCGAGCGAGTCGACCAGCCGGTCCCACGCCGAAAGATCCGCGGGCTTGGCGACGATGCCGAGCTTGAAGCAGACGATCTCGTCGAGGCCCTGCTTGTGCAGCATCGACGGGATCTTGTAGATCGAATCGACGTCCCAGCACGAGATGACCGAGTCGAGCGGAACGTTCGAAAACAGCGAGATCTTGGCGCGCTCGTCCTCGGGAATCGGCCGGTCGGCGCGACACAACAGCACGTCGGGATAGATGCCGATCTCGCGCAGCTTCTGCACGCTGTGCTGCGTGGGCTTGGTCTTCAACTCGCCCGCCGCGGGAATGAACGGCACCAAGGTCAGGTGTACGAAGCAGCACGAACCACGCCCGAGGCGCAAGCTCATCTGGCGGGCGGCCTCGACGAACGGAAGCGACTCGATGTCGCCGACGGTGCCGCCGATCTCGACGATCGCGATATCGGTCTTGCCGTCCCACGCGGCGCGTGCGCCGCGCTCGATGAAATCCTGGATCTCATTGGTGACGTGCGGGATGACCTGCACCGTCTTGCCGAGGTATTCGCCGCGCCGCTCCTTCTTGATCACCGATTCATAGATCTGGCCGGTGGTGAAGTTGTTCAGGCGCTTCATCCGCGCCGAGATGAAGCGCTCGTAGTGGCCCAGATCCAGATCCGTCTCCGCGCCGTCCTCGGTGACGAACACTTCGCCGTGCTGGAACGGCGACATCGTGCCGGGGTCGACGTTGATATAGGGATCGAGTTTTATGAGGGTGACTTTGAGGCCGCGCGATTCGACGATCGCGGCGAGAGAGGCGGCGGCGATGCCCTTGCCGAGGGAGGACACCACGCCACCGGTAACGAAGACGTATTTCGTCATGTTCGAGGATGGCCCGAGCGCAAGGCGAGACGGGCGTTACCGGTAAAGCGGGAGTATACCGATGCGCGCAGCGTTACCGAAGCAAATCGGTTGCGAACTGCGCGCGTAGCCGCTCCCACCCTTCCCTGCCAAGGCGCCGCATCGTTTCGATGTTCCGCTCGTAGATCGAGGCGGGGTCCGGAAAGTTCGCGACTGCGCGTTCGATGCTCGCTTCGCGCAGCAGGTGCAGGATCGGAAAGGGCGACCGGTTGGTGCAGTTCTCGATGTCGTCGGCCTGCGTCCCGGCAAACTGGTAACCCGGATGAAAGCTCGCCACCTGCACCTCGCCCTGCAAGCCCAACTCCGCGACGGCAGCATCGGCAACGTCGAGGAAGTCGTTGAACTCGAGGAAATCCGCCAGCGCCCAGGGATGGATCAGCAACGTGGTTTCGATCCTCTCCGGTTCGCTTGCCGCGAGAAGCCGCAGTTCTTCGACGAGATCCACGCCAAGCGCCTGCGCATCGCGTGCACGGCTGACCCGGCAGCGCACCCGGTCCGCCGCCACCACGGCGCGCGCGAAAGGACACAGGTTCAAGCCGATCACCGCCGCGTCGATCCAGCGGCGGATCGCGTCGATCACCTGCTGGTCCTGCTCGCTCGGCGTCATGCGACGTTGGCGCCGCGTTCGAGCAGCAACTCGCGCAGCACGGAGCGATGGCAGCGCGCCTCGTCGGCGCAATAGCAGCCGACCGCGAAATCGGTTTTCTGCGAGAGCGCAGCAAGCAGATCCAACACGCGACTGGCATCGGGATGCTTCATCTCGGCCCGATACGCGCGTGCGAAGGCTTTCCACGCACGCTCGTCGTCCGCCGCCTGGCCCCGCTTGAGCAGTTCCTCGCTGGGCGCGAGATTCGGCAGCCACACATCGTAGAAATCGCGCCTTGCAAAATCGGCCTTGGGCACGCCACGCGGCGGCCGTCGCACGGTGCCGATGCGCACGCCTTCGTCCGGTGAGCGCGGGCTGCCAAGCCTTACGATTCGCACCGCCATGCCTTCTCCCTTCAGCCCCATGATCGTACGCGCGGCGCATTCGTGACCCTGCTTGAGCCCATCGACGTCCCCGCAGTTCCCGCCACGCGGCGCTTCGCAGGGATCGACGCGCTGCGCGGCTTCGCGGTCGCACAGATGATCGCCTATCACTTCATCTACGACCTGAACTACTTCGGGTGGTTGCACCTCGCGATGACGCGCGACCAGCCGTGGCTTGGCTGGCGCACGGCCATCGTGACCCAGTTCCTGCTGCTGGTCGGAGCGAGTCTCGTCCTGCGCCATGCGTTCAAGCCGGCATGGTCGGATTTCTGGCGCCGCTGGGTACAGATTGCGGGCGCTGCGTTGCTGGTCTCGGCGGGAAGTTGGTGGGTGTTCCGCGACCGGTTCATCTACTTCGGCATCCTGCACTACATCGCAGTCGGACTGATCCTCGCGCGCCTGCTCGTTCCGCTCGGGCGTGCGAACATCGTGCTCGGGATCATCGCACTGCTCGCCGGCGTGCTCTTCAAGGACACGCTGTTCGATCCTATCGGGTTCAACTGGCTCGGATTCACGACGCACAAACCGCGCACGGAAGACTACGTTCCGCTGTTTCCGTGGCTTGGCGTCACGCTGATCGGTGTCGGGCTCGGCGCGTCATGGCAGCGCGCACGCTTCGCGATCGCCCCTGCGCTGCAGGGATTCAACGACGCGCCGCCGCGAGCGCTCGTCTTTCTTGGCACCTGGGCGCTGACGATCTACCTGCTGCACCAGCCGCTGCTGTTCGGGCTGCTATGGGTGGTCAGGACGCTGACCGGATAGGCACCGACCGGCGCGGACCGTCTGCACTGAGCCACTCGGGCTGCAGGGTGACGTGGTCGATGTGGAACTCATCGCGAAGCAGCGCCCGCGCCTGGCGCAGAACCGTGGGCCACTGGCCCACCTCTTCCACCAGCACGTGTGCGGACAGTGCGCAGCGGCCCGGCGCCATGGCCCAGACATGCAGATCGTGCACGGAACGCACGCCGGGAATACGCGCCAGCGCGAGGCCGACCTTCCGATAGTCGATGTGACGTGGAACCGCATCGAGCAGCATGTGTGCCGTTTCGCGGAGCACGACCAGCGTCGAACGCAGGATCAGGCCTCCGACGAGCATCGACAGCAACGGATCGATCGGAAGGTATCCGGTGAAATAGATGATCACGCCAGCGGCTATCGCGGCGACGGATCCGAGCAGGTCGCCGAGCACGTGCAGAAGCGCCGCGCGCGCGTTGAGATTCTCGCTCTCGCGTGATAGCGCCCAGGCAACGCCGAGATTGATGAGCAGGCCGACCGAGGCGATCACGAAGACCGATTGCCCGTTCACCGGGCGCGGATCGCGCAAGCGATCGATCGACTCCACGAACAGCCATACCACGATCGCCAGCATCGCGAGCGCATTGACGAACGCTGCGATCACTTCGGCGCGCGCCAGCCCATAGGAGTGGCGCGCCGATGGCGGCCGCCGCGCCACGATGCTCGCCGCGAGGGCAAACAGCAGCGCGGCCGCATCGGTCGCCATGTGGCCGGCATCGGCAAGCAGGGCAAGCGATCCGGACCACAAGCCGCCCACCAGTTCCACGATCGCGTAGCCGGCGGTCAGCGCCACCGCAAGGACGAGAGCACGCGAGCCGCGCGGCGCGTGCTGGTGACGGTGATCGTGATGCTCGTGGCCACCGGCGCCGTGGTGATGATGATCGGCGGCGTGGTTGTGTGTGCTCATGCTCGACCGGCGACAGGGCCGGCGCGGTTCAGGCGGCCGCGAGACTCGTCATCTGCACCGGGCAGCCAGTCTTGGTGCGAACTTCCTTCTGCGTGACACCGTGAGCGAGTTCGACGGCGGCCAAACCATTCGGAGTGACGTCGAAGACGCCAAGATCGGAAATGATCCGGTCGACGACGCCGACCCCCGTCAATGGCAGCGTGCACTTCTGCAGGATCTTGTGCTCGCCGTTCTTCGCGCAGTGCTCCATCAGCACGACTACGCGCCCGACACCGGCAACCAGATCCATCGCACCGCCCATGCCCTTGACGAGCTTGCCCGGGATCATCCAGTTGGCCAGATCGCCCGTTTCGCTCACCTGCATCGCGCCGAGGATCGCGAGGTTGATGTGGCCTCCACGGATCATCGCGAACGAGTCGGCGCTCGAGAAGAAACTCGAACCGGCCTGCGCCGTGACGAGTTGCTTGCCGGCATTGATCAGGTCGGGATCGATCTCGTCCTCGGTCGGGAAAGGCCCGATGCCGAGCAGGCCGTTTTCCGACTGCAGCATGACGTCCATGCCCGCCGGGATGTAGTTCGCCACCAGGGTCGGCAGGCCGATACCGAGGTTGACGTAGAAGCCGTCGCGCAACTCCTTGGCCGCGCGCGCCGCCATCTGCTCTCTGTCCCATGCCATCGTCGCTGCTCCTATTTCGCGCGCACGGTGCGCTGTTCGATGCGCTTTTCCGGCCTGGCGTTGACCACCAGCCGCTGCACGAAGATGCCCGGCGTATGAACGAGGTCGGGATCGAGCGCGCCGTTCTCGACGATCTGTTCGACTTCGGCGATCGTCACCTTGCCGCACATCGCCACGACCGGATTGAAGTTGCGCGCCGTCT
>Ga0335084_10000788_pt1 | contig 28064 bp, 24 predicted proteins | sample Lox_Sample_44_FD_206721 | JGI IMG/M metagenome (GOLD analysis project Ga0335084, IMG submission 206721) | Soil microbial communities from Loxahatchee National Wildlife Refuge, Florida, United States - Lox_Sample_4.4 | ecosystem: Environmental > Terrestrial > Soil > Wetlands | place: USA... | reverse complement strand
GGCGGCCTCGTGGTTCTGGATGTCAAGACCGGCGAGGTGCTCGCGCTTGCGAATCTGCCCGCCTTCAATCCGAATAACCGCACCACCCTGGACGCGGGCCGCGCGCGCAACCGCGCCATCACAGACGTGTTCGAACCGGGGTCCACCCTGAAGCCGTTCACGGTGGCCGCCGCCCTGGAGGCGGGGGTGATCAGGCCCAATACCGTGTTGCAGACCGCCCCTGGTTATCTCACGGTGGGCGACGCCACCATCCACGACGCCCACCCCGAAACCCTGCTCAGCGTCGGTCAGGTGATCCAGAAGTCCTCGAACGTCGGCGCCGCAAAGCTGGCGTTAGCGCTGCGGCGCGAGTCGCTATGGAACATGCTCTCGGGCGTCGGGTTCGGGGCCGCGCCGCAGCTCGGCTTCCCGGGTGAAGTTTCGGGCTACCTGCGCGCTTATCAGCGTTGGAGGCCGATCGAGCAGGCGACCCTGTCCTACGGGCATGGCATCTCGGTGAGCCTGCTGCAGCTCGCGCGCGCCTACACGGTCTTTGCCACCGATGGTCAACTGCAGCCCTTGACCCTCCTGCGCCGCGACCAACCGGCGGAAGGAAAGCGCGTGATCTCGGAGCGCACTGCACTCGCCGTGCGCAGCATGCTCGAGTTGGTCGTCAAGGCTGGAGGGACGGCTCCGCGCGCGCGCGTTCTGGGTTACCGCGTGGCCGGCAAGACCGGGACTGCGCACAAGCTCGACGGCAAGGGATATGCCGGAGACAGGTACGTGGCCTCCTTCGTGGGCATGGCCCCAGCCTCTGATCCGCGGCTCCTGGTGGCGGTGATGATTGATGAACCGAGCGCCGGCGAGTACTACGGCGGCGTGGTGGCGGCCCCGGTCTTCAGCCGGGTGATGTCAGAGGCACTGCACATGCTGTCGATCCCGCTCGACGCTCCGGTGACCGACGTCGTGCCCCTGGACGCGATGCCAGAAGTGCGGGAGGAAGTGTGAGCGTGCGCGCATGCGGTGATCGCACGCAGGCGCGCGTCCATTCCGAGGTCCATGCGCTTGGCTTGCCAATCGCTCGGCTTGTAACCGACAGCCGCCAAGTCCGGCTTGGCGACGTGTTTATCGCCGTCCCTGGCGCACGCCTGGACGGGCGCAGCTTCATTGGGCAAGCAATCGCCGCCGGGGCTGCGGGCGTGATCTGGGAGGCCGAAGACTTCCGTTGGGATCCGGCCTGGGGTGTGCCTAACCTGGCGGTGCTCAACTTGCGTCAGCGGCTCGGCTGGATTGCGGCGGATGTTTACGGCGACCCGTCGCGCCACATGTGGGTTGCTGGCGTGACCGGAACCAACGGCAAGACCTCGTGCTCCCACTGGATCGCGCAGAGCCTGACGCGTCTCGGTCGGCGCACAGCGGTCCTGGGCACGCTGGGCAACGGCTTCCCCGGCGAGCTTGTGCCTGGTACCCACACCACTGCTGATGCAGTGTCAGTGCAAGCGGAGATGGCGGATCTGCTGTCTCGAGGCGCATCAGGTGTGGTTATGGAGGTTTCCTCCCACGGCCTGGAGCAGGGCCGGGTGAACGGCGTGGCCTTCGCGGCCGCGCTGTTCACCAACCTTTCCCGCGATCATCTCGACTACCACGGAAGCATGGAGCAATACGGCGCGGCCAAGGCTCAGCTCTTTCATTGGGCCGGCCTGCAGTACGCGGTGATCAATCTGGATGACCGATTCGGGGCCCGGCTGGCCAGTTCACTCGACCGCTCGCGTATCAACGTTCTCGGCTATGGCTTGGGCAAGGGCGAAATCGCGGGTCTGAAGCTGGATCTATCCATGCGCGGTCTAATGCTTCAGATCGAGACTCCATGGGGTGCCGGCATCATACGCAGCCAGCTACTGGGCGGCTTCAACGCGTCCAATCTGCTCGGTGTTCTGGGCATGCTGCTGGCGGCCGGAGTGAAGCTGGAAGACGCCACCAGCGCGCTGGAGCGGGTCGAGCCCGTGCCTGGCCGCCTCCAGATGCTGCGTCGCGCCGGGAAACCCCTGGTGGTGGTGGACTATGCGCACACGCCAGATGCGCTGGAGCAGGTGCTGGAGACGCTCCGCAACGTGCTCAGTGGCGAGGGCCGGTTGATCTGCGTGTTCGGCTGTGGCGGAGAGCGTGATGCTGGGAAACGCCCCCTAATGGGAGAAGCCGCCACGCGACTAGCGGATCGTGTCTTCGTCACCAGCGACAACCCGCGAGGCGAGGACCCGCACGCCATCATCGAGCAGATCATAGCGCGGGCACACCCCAACTACCGCGTCGAGGTGGATCGCGCGGCGGCAATCTACCTGGCGCTGCATGAGGCGCGCGCAGAGGACATCGTGCTGATAGCGGGCAAGGGCCACGAGGAATATCAGGAGATTGCCGGAGTCCGGTTGCCGTTCAGCGATGCCGAGGTGGCAGCCAGTGTCCTCAAGCAGAGGGAATGATGCTCGACCTTGACGCGGCTGCCCGCGCACTCGGCGCGACGCGTTCCGGGGCGAACGCGACGTTCACCGGCGTAAGGACCGATAGCCGGCACATTGAGCCGGGAGATCTGTTCGTGGCCCTCCCGGGGGAGCACTACGACGGTCACGCCTTCGTCGATGTCGCGCTGGCGTCCGGCGCGGCGGCGGCACTGGTCGAGCAGGGTGTGCCCCTGAGTGTCGCCGATGCGCCGCTGATCCTGGTGCGCGACACGCGCGAGGCCCTCGGCCGACTGGCGGCATACTGGCGTGGCCAGTTCGCGCTTCCGCTGACAGCGGTCACCGGCAGCAACGGCAAGACCACGGTGAAGGAGATGCTGGCAGCCATGCTGCGCGCAACTGTCGGCGAGGATGCGGTGCTTGCAACTGTCGGTAACCTCAACAACGACATCGGCATGCCGCTCACGCTGCTGCGGCTGCGCCCCCAGCACCGTTACGCGGTGATCGAGATGGGGATGAACCATCTGGGCGAGATCAGCTATCTGACGCAGCTGGCCCGACCGACCGTGGCGCTGGTGACCAACGCCGGCGCCGCGCATATCGGCGAGGTGGGGTCCCGGGAGGCCATCGCGCGCGCCAAGGGAGAGATTTACGCCGGCGTGGACGCGACCGGCGTCGCGCTGATCAACGCCGATGACGACTTCGCACAATACTGGCGCGACTTGAACCGCGGTCGCAGAGTGATCGAATTCGGCATCGATCGGCGAGCCGCGATAAGTGCGCAGTTCGAGCTGAGCGCAGCGGGCAGCTTGATATCGGTGTCCACTCCGAATTCTACGTACGTTGCCCGACTGCAGGTGCCGGGACTGCACAACGTGCGAAACGCCTTGGCTGCCGCCGCAGCAGCGCATGCTCTGGGTGTCGCACCCGCGGCGGCTGCTGCGGGACTGGCTGCGTACGCAGGTACCAAAGGTAGGCTGCAGCGTAAAGCGGCGCGTTGCAGCGCCACCCTGATCGATGATACCTACAACGCGAACCCCGACTCGGTGAGGGCAGCGATAGCGGTGCTTGCCGCCGCGGGTGGCACGCGCGTGCTGGTGCTCGGCGACATGGGCGAGTTAGGCGATGCCGGACCGGCTTTGCACAGGGAGACGGGAGAAGAAGCGCGTCGCGCTGGCATCGACCGTCTGTTCACGCTCGGCGAACTGTCCGAGGCGGCGACGCGTGCCTTCGGCTCGGGAGCCAGGCATTTTCATGAGCTCGATGATCTGTGCTCAGCGCTCGATCGCGTGCTCGCCCGGGACACCACCGTGCTGGTGAAGGGGTCCCGATTCATGCGCATGGAGCGGGTGGTGGAGCGCTTGGTCAATGGCGAGCCCCAGCCCGCCCAGGGAGGACACTAGCGTGTTGCTGCTGCTGACCCAATGGCTGGCCCAGGACGTGCGCACCTTCAACGTGTTCAGCTATATCACGCTGCGTGCGGTGCTCGCCACACTGACTGCGCTCGCCATCTCCTTTGTAGTGGGGCCCGCTGTCATCCGCAAGCTTACCGCGTACAAGATCGGACAGGCGGTGCGCGATGACGGGCCGCAGACCCACTTGGCTAAGGCCGGCACGCCCACCATGGGCGGCGCACTGATCCTGGTCTCGATCACGATTACCACCATCCTGTGGGGAGATCTAACCAACCGCTTCGTTTGGGTGGTGATCGCGGTTACGTTGGGCTTTGGTGTGATTGGCTGGATCGACGACTACCGCAAGGTCGTCCACCACAACCCGAAAGGCCTGTCAGCCCGGGTCAAGTTCTTCTGGCAGTCGGTTCTGGGTCTCGCCGTCGCCGGTTTCCTCGCCTACAGCGGCACACCTGCACAGACCGCGCTCATCGTCCCGTTCTTCAAGCAGGTGGCATACCCCCTGGGCATGATCGGTTTCGTGATCCTCACCTACTTCGTGATTGTCGGGACCAGCAACGCAGTGAACTTGACCGACGGGCTGGATGGGCTGGCTATTCTGCCCACCGTGATGGTGGGAGGCGCGCTCGGTGTATTCGCCTATGTGGCGGGCAACGCCGTGTTCTCGAAGTATCTGGGATTCCCGCACATCCCCGGCGCTGGCGAGCTGACGGTGTTTTGCGCTGCGCTTGCCGGCGCGGGTCTGGGCTTTCTATGGTTCAACGCCTATCCGGCTGAGGTGTTCATGGGCGACGTGGGCGCGCTCGGTCTGGGCGCTGCGCTGGGAACCGTCGCCGTCGTCGTCCGCCAGGAGATCGTCCTGCTGATCATGGGCGGTGTGTTCGTGGTGGAAACGCTGTCCGTGATGCTGCAGGTCGCCTCCTTCAAGCTGACCGGTAAGCGCATCTTCCGGATGGCCCCGCTGCACCATCACTACGAGTTGCAGGGCTGGAAGGAGAATCAGGTCGTCGTTCGCTTCTGGATCATCACGATGATGCTCGTGCTTTTCGGCCTCTCCACGTTGAAACTCAGATAAGGAAGTGGGGAGCATGGAACTATCGGGAACAAACGCACTGGTGCTCGGGCTGGGGGTCAGCGGCCTGTCGATGGCACGCTGGCTCCATCATCGCGGCGCGCACGTGCGGGTTGCCGATACGCGCGCGGCGCCGCCCTGCGGCGCGCAACTGCGGCGCGAGTTGCCGAGTGTGCCAGTCGTCACGGGTACGTTGCGCCCCGAGAGCTTCCACGACGTGGACTTGATCGCCATCAGCCCTGGCGTACCGGTGGCAGAGCCGTTGGTGGAAAGCGCGGCCAAGCGCGGTGTCCCGGTGGTGGGTGATATCGAGTTGTTCGCCCAGGCGCTAGCCGCTGTCACGAAAGCCAAAGTGCTGGCCATCACCGGTTCCAACGGCAAAAGCACAGTGACCGAGATGGCGGGGGCGATGTGCAGGCGCGCCGGCTTGGGAACCGTGGTGGCCGGCAACATCGGCTTGCCAGTTCTCGACGCGCTGCTCGCGATCGAGCGCGCGGGCAGCCCGCCTGAGCACAAGCCAGAGGTGTTCGTGCTCGAGCTGTCCAGCTTTCAGCTCGAGACCACCTCCTCGCTGGACGCGCACGTCGCGGCCTGCCTCAACCTCAGCGAAGATCACCTAGACCGCTATCGCGGGATGCCAGCGTACGCGCGGGCCAAGGCGCGCATCTTTCGCGGCGCCGGCATTCAGGTGCTCAACCGTCAGGACGTCTGGTCCCGCAGCATGGCGTTAGCGGGCAGGACTGTGTTCACTTTCGGGCTGGATGCGCCGTCCGGCGAGCGCGAGTGGGGGTTGGCGGAAGTGGGGGGCGAAGCCTGGCTTGCGCAGGGTGACCGCAATCTCATGAGCGTTTCCCAGTTGCGTGTGGCCGGTCTGCACAACGCTGCCAATGCGCTCGCCGCGCTTGCGCTTACGCGCGCCATCGATCTGCCTTACCAGCCGCTGCTTGAAGCGTTGGCTCAGTTCGAGGGCTTGCCCCACCGCGTACAGAAGATAGCCGAGATCGATGGCGTCATCTTCTACGACGATTCCAAGGGCACCAACGTGGGTGCGACGGTGGCCGCGCTCAACGGCATGCGCCAGAAAGTTGTACTGATCGCCGGTGGCGACGGCAAAGGGCAGGACTTTACTCCGCTCAAATCTGCGGTGGCGGCCCGTGTCCGGACTGTGGTTTTGATCGGACGCGACGGCGACAAAATTGCCCATAGCATCGAGGGCAGCGGCGTTCCGATGCAACGTGCGCGAACCATGGAGGAAGCGGTGCGAATGAGCCTGGCGGCGGCGCGTGAGGGCGATGCGGTGCTGCTGTCGCCTGCATGCGCCAGCTTCGACATGTTCCGCGACTACGAGGATCGTGCCCGGGTATTCGTGCAAGCGGTCAAGGAGCTGGTCGCGAAATGAATGTGGCATTGACATCTCCGGCCAAGAGCACCCTGCGCGAATACGATCTCGCACTGCTGTGGGCCGGCGCGCTCTTGCTCGGCACCGGCTTGGTCATGGTGTACTCGGCCTCGATCGCCATCGCTGAACAATCGAGGTTCACTTCCGGCCAGCCGACCTATTTCCTGGTGCGGCACCTGGTCTTCGTCGTTGTGGGAACGTTCTCGGGCGTCGCGGTGTTTCAGGTTCCCATGCGTCTGTGGCAGCAGGCGGCGCCGTACTTGTTCGCATTCGGTGCGGCGCTGCTGCTGCTGGTTCTCATCCCGGGCATTAGTCGTGAAGTCAACGGCAGCCGACGCTGGCTGCCGCTGGCGGTGGCGAACCTGCAGCCCTCGGAGTTGGTGAAGCTGTTCGTCGTGCTTTACGCCGCTGATTACACCGTGCGCAAGGCGGCCTGGATGCACAGCTTGAAGCGGGGCTTTGCGCCCATGTTCACAGTGATGCTGTTGGTGGGCGCGCTGTTACTGCGCGAGCCGGACTTCGGGGCTTTCGCTGTGATCGCAGCCATCGCGATGGGGGTCTTGTTCTTGGGCGGGATGAACTGGCGGCTGTTCGCCGGGCTGGCGGCGCTGTTGGTGCTGGGGTTCGTGGTCATCATCCTGACCTCTCCCTACCGCATGCAGCGGATTCTCGGCTTCATGGACCCTTGGGCCGATCCATACGCCAGGGGCTACCAGCTGTCCCACGCGCTGATCGCGTTTGGGCGCGGCGAGATGCTGGGAGTGGGGCTCGGCGCTAGCGTCGAAAAGTTGTTCTACCTTCCCGAGGCACACACCGACTTCTTACTCGCGGTGATCGGCGAAGAGTTGGGCTTCCTAGGCGTGATCGCGGTAATCGGTTTGTTCATCTTTGTCACTCTGCGAGCCTTCGCCATCGGATCGCAGGCCGCCAAGCTGGAGCGCTACTTCTCCGCGCTGGTGGCGCAAGGCATCGGCATCTGGGTGGCATCGCAGGCCATCATCAATATGGGCGTGAACCTGGGGCTGCTCCCGACCAAGGGGTTGACGCTGCCATTTCTGAGCTTCGGTGGCAGCGGGCTATTGGTCAACTGCACAGCGCTCGCTTTATTGCTGCGCATCGACTGGGAGAGCCGTCAGCTCATGCGTGGCAGCGGGGGTCTCAGCGCGGCGCGAGGGACCACGGCCAAGACGCTCGAAAGTGCCGTGTCCGGGATGCCTAAGCGAGTAAGGGGTAGTGCATGGATGGTCGCGGGGCTACCCACAAGGCGACGGCCGGGAACGGATTGAATGACACCCGAACCTGTTCCGCGCGTCCCCGCTCGACCCACACCGCTCCCGACGCGGACCGTACGAACCATTCTGGTAATGGCCGGCGGGACGGGTGGTCATGTGATGCCCGCGATGGCGGTCGCCGACTACATGCGCAGCAACGGCTGGCTGGTCGTATGGTTGGGGTCCAAGCAGGGCATGGAAGCGACGTTGGTCCCCAAGCACGGATACCAAATGGAATGGATCCGTTTCTCCGGCCTGCGCGGCAAGGGTCTGATGCGCCTGGCGCTGCTGCCATTGAACCTGCTCATCGCCTTTTGGCAGAGCGCGAGAGTGATTTTTCGCGTGCGTCCCGACGTGGTCCTGGGCATGGGCGGCTACGTTTCTTTTCCGGGCGGGATGATGGCCTCGTTGCTGAACCGTCCGTTGGTAGTGCACGAGCAAAACTCGATTGCCGGGCTGGCCAACCGGGTGTTGGCCAGCGTGGCGGACTACGTTCTGTCTGGGTTCCCGGGAGTGCTCAAAAAGGCGCAGTGGGTTGGCAACCCCGTGCGCGAATCCATCGCGCAACTGCCGCCGCCCGCGCTGCGGTTCGTCTCGCACCGCGACCGGCTCCAGCTGCTGGTGGTCGGCGGAAGTCTCGGGGCTCAGGCGCTGAACCAAGTGGTGCCGTTGGCGCTGGGGCTGGTCCCCGAGGATCGGCGCCCCCGAGTGACCCACCAGTCGGGCGCTAAGCATCTCGAAAGCGTGCGGCACGGTTACCAACAGGCAGGCGTAAGCGTTCAGGCGGTGCCGTTCATCGACGACATGGCAGCAAGCTACGCCGAGGCCGACCTCGTGATCTGTCGCGCAGGCGCGCTCACAGTGTCGGAGCTGGCGGCCGCTGGCGTGGCCAGCATCCTGGTGCCGTTTCCCTATGCCGTGGATGACCACCAGAGCCATAACGCGCGTTTTCTCGTAGATGCCGGCGCCGCTGTAATGGTGCGGCAGACGGAGCTGTCCTCGCGCGGACTCGCCGACCTGCTGCTGGGCCTGACGCGCGAGCGGCTGTTGGAGATGGCCAACCGCGCGCGCGCGCTGGCCAAGCCGGGAGCTGCTGCGGCGGTCGCCGAGGTGTGCATGTTGGCTGCTGGGTGAGAGTCGGAAACGGAGAGGCCATGAGTGAGCCCAAGCTGAACAAGCAACCTAAGCGTCGCCCTCCATTGCTGCGGCTACGGCTACGCCTGCCGGCGCGCGCCGGGCGCGCGACGCGCAGCCAGGACCTAGGCGATGTGCGCCTCCAGTTCCTGCTGGATGCGGCTCACCCGTCGAAGTGATAGGCGCGCGATGAGGCACAAGGTCAAGCGCGTTCACTTCGTCGGCATTGGGGGCTCCGGCATGAGTGGGATCGCGGAGGTCTTGCTCAATCTGGGATTTCAGATCAGCGGCTCTGACTTGTCCGAAAATGCAGTGACTGAGCGGCTACGCCGTCTAGGAGCACGCGTAAGCCGTGGGCACGACGCTGTGCAGGTACAGGACGCTGACGTCGTGGTGGTATCAACGGCGATCAGGCCTGACAACCCGGAGGTGAGCGCGGCTCGAGCGTGGCACATTCCTGTCGTGCCGCGCGCCCTGATGCTGGCGGAACTCATGCGTTTGCGGCAGGGCATCGCCGTTGCAGGCACGCACGGCAAAACCACTACCACCAGTTTGGTCGCGAGCGTGCTCGCGCAGGCGGGAATGGATCCCACTTTCGTGATCGGCGGCAGGCTGGAGGCGGCGGGCTCGCACGCCAAGCTTGGCCAAGGCGAGTTCATCGTGGTCGAAGCCGACGAATCGGATGCGTCGTTCCTGTACCTGCAACCGGTTCTGGCCGTGGTCACGAACATCGACGCCGACCATATGGAGACCTATGGCCACGATTTCGGCCGGCTGCGCCAGGCCTTTCTGGACTTCATCCAGCGCCTGCCCTTCTACGGCATGGCGGTGCTGTGCGTCGACGACCCCAACGTGCGCGCGATCATGCCGCTGGTGACCAAACCGATCACGACTTACGGGTTATCCGAGCAGGCACAAGTCCGAGCGGTGCACATCCGGCACGAGAGCGGGCGCATGCGCTTCACTGCCGAAATTAAGACCAACGGAGCAGCGGTCAGATCATTGCCAGTCGATCTCAACCTGCCCGGCATTCACAACGTGCAAAATGCACTGGCTGCGCTCGCCGTTGGTCTCGAGTTGCAGGTGCCAGACCAGGCGATCGCGCGCGCTCTCGCCGAGTTCGAAGGTGTTGGCCGCCGTTTCCAGCGCTACGGCGAAATCCCATTGCGCGGCGCGGGGAGCTTTACGCTAGTGGACGACTACGGTCATCACCCGGCCGAGATCGAGGCCACGTTAGCCGCGGTGCGCGGCGCGTTCCCCGGCCGACGTCTGGTGCTGGCCTTCCAGCCGCACCGTTATACGCGCACCCGTGACGTGTTCGAGGACTTCGTGCGCGTGCTGTCGTCTGTCGACGTTCTGCTTCTGCTTGAGGTCTATCCCGCCGGTGAAGCGCCCATCGTGGCGGCCGATGGCAGGGCGCTCGCGCGGGCAGTGCGGGTTGCGGGCAAGATCGAGCCCATTTTCGTAGAGCAGATCGCCGATCTACCGAAATTGATCCTGGATATCGCGCATTCCGGCGACGTGGTGCTGACGATGGGGGCGGGTTCAATCGGGATGGTGCCGGGCATGCTGGCCAGCAGCGGGAGCGTCGGCGAGCACACGCAGGCGGCAGCGCATGGACATGGCTGAACTCAGCCGCTTCGCTCAGCACGGCCTCGCCGGCGAGTTCCGGTTGAACGAGCCGATGCGCAAGCACACCAGCTGGCGCACCGGGGGCCACGCCCAGCGCGCCTATTTCCCGCGCGACCTCGAGGATCTTGCGCGGTTCGTGCGCACGATGCCGAAGGACGAGCCGGTCTACCTCGTCGGGCTGGGGAGCAATCTGCTAGTCCGCGACGGCGGGTTGCGCGGTACTGTCGTGTTCACCCACGGCGCTTTGCGGCAGATCCGGCTCGAGCGCAATGGCCCCGGGAGCCAGTTGGTCTACGCCCAAGCGGGACTCGCTACTCCTAAGGTTGCCCGCTTTGCCGCCAACCATCACCTAGTCGGGGCTGAGTTCTTGGCTGGGATTCCAGGAACTGTGGGCGGTGCGCTGGCAATGAACGCAGGCTGCTACGGCTCCGAAACTTGGGAAATCGTCCACGCCGTGCTGTGCCTCCGGAACGACGGCGAACTGGTCCGCCGCGAGCCCAACGAGTTTGAGATCGAGTACCGACACGTCTCGCCGCGCGCGCGTGCGGTGACGGATCCAGCAACGGGAACCCCCGTCCAGGAGTGGTTTGGTGCAGCCTGGTTCAAGCTCACGCCCGGCAACGGCGAGCAGTCGCGCCGGATTATCAAAGAGCTCCTCGAACGGCGCATCGCTACGCAGCCTTTGGATCAACCGAACGCAGGTTCGGTCTTCCGTAACCCGCCTGGAGATTACGCGGCGCGACTGATCGAGTCCTGCGGCTTGAAGGGCTTTGCCATCGGCGGTGCCATGGTCTCTCCAAAGCATGCCAACTTCATCGTCAGCACCAGGGCTGCTACTGCCGCGGACATCGAGGCGCTGATCGACAAGATGCAAGCGACGGTATGGAAGCGCTGCGGCATCCAGCTCGAGCGTGAGGTCCGAATCATCGGAGAGAGAGCCTAAAGAATGGCCGAAGCGCGCAAGAAGGCGAGCGTCAAGCAGTTCGGAAAAGTTGCAGTCCTGCTCGGTGGAAGATCCGCCGAGCGCGAAATCTCGCTCATGTCGGGGCGCAACGTGCTCGAGGGCTTGCGTCAGGCCGGCGTGGATGCCCACGCCTTCGACCCGGCGCAGCGTGAGCTATTCGAGCTCAAGCGAGAAGGCTTCGAGCGGGTGTTTATCGCGTTGCACGGGCGCTACGGGGAAGACGGCACCGTGCAAGGAGCTCTGGAGCTGATGGGCATCCCCTATACCGGGAGCGGGGTTATGGCATCGGCTTTGTCCCTGGACAAGCTGCGAACAAAACTGGTTTGGGTCGCGAGCGGTCTACCAACGCCGCGCCACGAAGTGATCAGTGCAGACGGCGACTGGGCGGCTGTGGCGGGCCGGCTGGGCCTACCGCTCATCGTCAAGCCGGCCCACGAGGGTTCGACGTTGGGCCTGACGAAAATCACGCAGGCCGGCGAGTTGCCGACCGCTTACGAGCATGCGGCCGCATACGATCGCCTCGTGTTGGCCGAGGAGTTCGTGGAGGGCGAGGAACTGACGGCTGGCTTCGTGGGCGAACAGGCGTTGCCGCTGATCAGAATCGAAGCGCCGCAAGGCAACTACGACTACCAAAACAAATATTTCAGCGACGAAACGAAATACGTCTGCCCCTGTGGCCTGCCGCACGTCGAGGAACGGGGCATCCAGGACCTGGTCATGCGCTCGGCTTCGGTTTTGGGCTGCAGCGGGTGGGGACGGGTCGACCTGATCCGCCGCGCAGACGGCTCGGTGTCCCTGCTGGAGATGAACACCTCGCCGGGTATGACCAGCCACAGTCTGGTTCCTATGGCAGCCAAAGCGGCCGGGATCTCATTCGAGCAACTCGTGGTGCGCATCCTGGAGGCCGCGCATGTGGGATGACGATCGGTTGCTCAACGCGCTTGCCGACACCCTGTACGGCGTGGCCGCTGTGCTAAGCCTCTATGGTGTGCTGATGGTGGTCATTCAGCTGCCAATCTTCCCGCTGCGCGAAGTGGACGTAACCGGTCGCATCGCTCACACCACGCCAGACCAGGTGCACGCCATCGTTGCCGGGCAGCTGAAAGGTAACTTCTTCACCCTCGACCTCGATGCGACGCGAACGGCCTTTCAGAAGCTGCCGTGGGTGCGACGGGCTACGCTACGGCGGCATTGGCCCGATCGCCTGGAGGTCGACCTCGAAGAGCACGTCGTGTTGGCGCGTTGGCGCGACAGCGCCCTGGTGAACACCTACGGAGAGGTATTCGAGGCGGCCACCAGCGAAGTGCTACCGGTTTTCATCGCCCCGGAAGGAGCCGCGGCGGAAGTGGCACAACGCTACGAGGCTTTCCGTGCCGCGCTCGCACCGCTTGGCAAGCAGCCCGTACAAGTGCTGGTGTCGGCGCGACGCGCCTGGGAGCTCAAGCTGAATGACGGCGCAGTGTTGGAGTTGGGGCGCAGCCAGATGGAGGAACGGCTGCAGCGGTTCGTGAGGGCTTACGGACCGACTCTAGCGCGGCTGCCGAACCGGCCCTACCGCATCGACCTGCGCTATTCGAACGGTTTTGCCGTGCGCGCACCGAGCGTTTCGTTACCGGCACGCGGCGCTTGATAAGAAGGCCATGAACAAGCCAAAAGACAGCAGCAGGCTCATCGTCGGGCTCGACATCGGAACCTCCAAGATCGTGGCGATGGTAGCCGAGGTCAAGCCGGAGGGGGGCTTCGACGTGATCGGCTATGGCAGCCATGCATCGCGCGGCCTGAAGAAGGGTGTCGTGGTCAACATCGAGTCGACTGTGAACGCGATCCAGCGCGCGCTGGAGGAAGCTGAGCTGATGGCCGACTGCAAAATCCGCGACGTATTCACGGGCATCGCCGGCAGCCACATAAAGAGCTTCAACTCGCACGGCATGGTCGCGATCAAGGACCGGGAAGTGAATCAGATCGATGTAGACCGCGTGATCGAGACGGCTAAGGCGGTAAACATCCCGACCGACCAGCAGATCCTCCACATCCTCAACCAGGAGTTCATCATCGATGGGCAGGAGGACGTGCGCGAGCCGCTCGGCATGAGTGGGGTGCGCCTGGAGGTCAAGGTTCACATCGTGACCGGCGCGGTGTCGGCGGCTCAGAACATCATGAAGTGTGTGCGCCGCTGCGGGCTTGAGGTGGAGGACCTAATCCTGCAGCCGCTCGCATCGGCTATGGCCGTGCTGTCCGAGGACGAGAAGGATCTCGGCGTCTGTCTGGTGGATATCGGCGGCGGTACCACCGACATCGCGGTATTCACCCTGGGCGCTATCCGCCACACCGCCGTCATCCCCATCGCCGGCGACCAGATCACCAATGACATCGCCATGGCGCTGCGCACTCCGACCAAGGAGGCCGAGGAGATCAAGCGCGGCTTCGGTTGCGCGCTGCGCGAACTGGCCGATCCCAACCAGATGGTAGAGGTGCCGGGCGTGGGAGATCGCGCGGCGCGGCAGCTTTCGCGCCAGACGCTGGCGGAGGTGATCGAACCGCGCGTCGAGGAGCTGTATTCACTGATACAGGCAGAGCTGCGCCGCAGCGGCTTCGAGGAGCTGCTGTCCTCCGGGATCGTCATCACTGGCGGCAGCAGCGTAATGCAGGGGATGGTGGAGCTGGGCGAGGAGATCTTTCACATGCCGGTGCGCGTGGGTGCGCCCAACTACACCGGCACCCTGGCCGAGGTGGTGCGCAACCCGCGCTATTCCACGGTAGTGGGGTTGTTGGTCGCAGGCTTGTCCGCGCACCAGCGACAGCAGATCGTGCGCATGCACAGCGCTTCCTTTAGGCAGGTGTTCGAGCGCATGCGAACTTGGATCCAGGGGAATTTCTAGACGCTTGCGTATGCAGCCGGATTCGGTTTCGAGGGCAGGAGGTTGTTGGTTCCATTTCCATGATTGAAGAGGAGACGGGCATGTTTGAACTCGTGGATACACTTCCGCAAGAAGCGGTGATCAAGGTGGTGGGCGTGGGTGGTTGCGGCGGCAACGCTGTCGATCACATGATCGACATGGGGGTGCTGGGTGTGGAGTTCGTCTGCGCGAATACCGACGCTCAAGCGCTGTCGCGCAACCGCGCCAAGACCCTGTTGCAGCTGGGTTCCACCGTCACCAAGGGCCTCGGTGCGGGCGCCAATCCGGAGGTTGGGCGGCAGGCCGCCGTGGAGGATCGAGAGCGCATCGTGGAGCTGATCGAGGGCGCCGATATGCTGTTCTTGACGGCGGGCATGGGGGGTGGAACAGGCACCGGCGCGGCGCCAGTGGTCGCTGAGGTCGCGCGCGAGCTGGGAATTCTAACCGTAGCGGTGGTTACAAAGCCGTTCGCCTTCGAGGGCAAACGCTTGCGTGTGGCGCAGGAAGGGCTCGAAGCGCTGAGCAAGCACGTCGACTCGCTCATCGTGATCCCGAATGAGAAACTGATGCAGGTATTGGGTGAAGAGGTCAGCATGCTCGATGCTTTCAAAGCCGCCAACGGGGTATTGCATGGGGCGGTCGCGGGCATTGCCGAGGTCATCAACTGCCCCGGCATGATCAATGTCGACTTTGCGGACGTGCGGACGGTCATGTCCGAGATGGGCATGGCCATGATGGGATCCGCCACCGCCTCCGGTCCTCACCGCGCGACCTCCGCCGCCGAGCAGGCGGTGGCGAGCCCGCTGCTCGAGGACGTGAACCTGGCCGGCGCACGCGGCGTCCTGGTCAACATCACCGCGAACGCCAGCCTAAAGATGAAGGAGGTGAATGACGTAATGACGACGGTGCGCGGATTTACAGCCGAAGACGCGACCGTCATCGTTGGCACCGTCATCGACGAGGAGATGGCTGATAACCTGCGTGTGACCGTGGTCGCCACTGGTTTGAGTGGGGCGGTAAACCGCGCTCAACCCAAGCCGTTGACGGTGGTCAAGACCGGAACCGACGTCAACGCAGTCGAGGTGGTGGACTATAACCAGCTCGAAGCGCCCGCAGTCATGCGGCGGCGGAACCGCGAGTCCACCGTCGAGGCGATGCGACAGTCTGGGGTGGAGCTGCTCGACATCCCGGCGTTTCTGCGCAAGCAGGCGGACTAGAAGTTGCCGCCGTAACTTCAGACCTTGTGTGTAAGCCGCTGCAGAACAACAATGGGCTGGTGAATCTTTGCTGTGAAACTGTGTATACTTAAAAAATCAATCTCTTAGCTCTGGCTTCTCAACGATTCCTATGATTCGTCAGCGCACATTGAAGAACGTTGTCCGTGCCACCGGCGTAGGGCTGCACACTGGACAAAAGGTCTATCTGAGCCTGCGGCCAGCCGCCGCCGATACGGGGATCGTGTTCCGCCGTATCGATCTAGCGCAGCCGATCGATATTCCTGCCACGGCGTTACGGGTCGGCGATACCCGCCTGTCTTGCTGCTTGGAGCGCGACGGTGTTCGGGTGGCGACGGTGGAGCATCTCATGTCGGCTTTTGCTGGTCTGGGAGTCGACAACGCCTACGTCGACCTTACCGCCGGAGAGGTTCCGATTATGGATGGCAGCGCGGGACCGTTCGTGTTCCTCATCCAATCGGCGGGGATTCAGGAGCAGAACGCGCCAAAGAAGTTCATCCGCATGCTTGAAGCTGTCGAGGTCAAGGACGGGGACAAGTGGGCCCGCTTCGAGCCCCATCCCGGATTCCGCATGGACTTCAGCATTGCGTTCACGCATCCGGTGTTCCAGCAAGCGAGTCAGCGCATCCAAGTGGATTTTGCCACCACTTCCTACGTGAAGGACATTGCCCGCGCTCGCACCTTTGGGTTCATGCAGGACGTCGAGAGCATGCGTGCCCAGGGCCTAGGCCTAGGCGGGAGCCTGGACAATGCGGTGGTGATGGACGAATTCCGGGTACTGAACTCTGACGGATTGCGCTATGAGGACGAGTTCGTAAAGCACAAAGTGCTGGACGCGATGGGCGATCTGTATCTTCTTGGGCATCCCGTAATCGGCGCCTTCAGCGCGTACAAGTCCGGGCACGCTCTCAACAACAAGCTGGCACGAGCGCTGCTGGCGGACACGCTGGCCTGGGAGTTGGTCAGCTTCGAACGGCTAGAGGAGGCGCCCTCCTTCCTTAGCGTGCAATCGCAATACGCCTGACGCACGGCCTCGACCCGCGGCTGTCGATCAACCTCCCCTAGGTCGTGGCATGACCGCTGTCGCGCTCCGCCTCGCAGGCTTCCTTGCGCTGATCGTGATCGGGGCTTCGCTGGTCACCTATCTAGCCACGCGAGATCGGCGTTGGTTGCGCTTCGGTTGGCAAGCGCTGAAATACTCCTTAATCCTGGCATTGATCGTTCTCGCCTTTCTCGCGCTCGAGCGGCTGATCTTGGCTATCTGACCGACCCGCGCGTCGGACCAGACGATCGAGCGCATCGCGCAAGGGTGAGTTAGGGAGCGCGTCACGCAACCGGCAGAGGCTGTTCAGTCCGCGCGGCCCAATCGCCGGGCGTGGGTTTGGGCGAAGGTCGTTCTTCGGCGTCACTTGCACTTCCACCTGGATTGCAGTAACCTCCGGATCGAATTTAACAATTTCTTCAACAACGCGCGGCGCGAGTTGTCTCAGCTTAGAGGCAACAGCGCTGGTTTCGGCGACTACCACCACGGTTCCTGATCGTTGGAGGGTCACTTTGCTCCGCCTACCCAAGTCCGCCGGAACTATCCCGAAATAGACCCGCTGCAACGCAGCAAGCCGATTCACGCGCATAAGAGTTGCTTGAAGCTCACTCAAGGAACGCAGCACTGAGCCGATAACTGGACTGTTCACAAACGAAAACCAGGCGTGTAAGGGGGAAACGTGAACGTCATTCTAGTTTCCAACGGATCATCGAAGGCGCGATCATTCACGCTTGGTGCGCCGCAACTGGCGACGCTGATGCTGGGAATGCTTCTGTCCGTCATCTCGCTTGCCGTCCTCCTCCATTATTTCTCGCTGCGCTACGCCATCGTCAATGACAGCCCTTATCTGCGCTCCTTGCTCGTAAGTGTTCAGGCGCAGGAGAACGAGCGGATGCAGTCTTATCTGCGCGACAGCCTCAACACTATGGCCTCGAAGGTGGGCGAACTGCAGGCACGCTTGTTACGGGTCGACGCACTTGGGGAGCGGCTCACCAAAGTGGCTGGGCTCAAGCCTCAGGACTTCATGTTCGACCGGGTGCCGGGCCGCGGCGGCGCCGAGTCCAGCCTGCCCAGCACGGAAGTATCGATGAAAGATCTCGGCACTACGCTCGATAAGCTGTCCCGGGACTTGGAGGACCGCACGGACAAGCTGCGGGTGCTCGAATCCATGCTCACCGAGGACAGAGCCAAGCGCCAGTTGGTGCCCACCGGAATGCCCACCGAGAACGGCTTCTATTCTTCGAACTTCGGCTGGCGCATCGACCCGTTCACTGGAATGAATGCCTTTCACGAGGGTATCGATTTCATGGCGGAGGAAGGCACACCGGTCCTGGCCGCAGCTGGTGGTGTCGTGGTGTACGCAGGCGTGCACCCGCAGTATGGTAATATGCTAGAGATTGATCACGGCAACGACCTGGTGACGCGCTACGCCCACGCCTCGAAGCTGCTGGTCAAAGTGGGTGACGTCGTACTGCGCGGGAGCAAGATTGCGGAGGTCGGCAACACAGGCCGGTCCACGGGCACCCACCTGCACTTCGAGGTGCGTCACAGGGGAGTAGCGCAGAACCCCGCGCGCTTCCTGCGGATGCCCGGCTAACACCGCAAAGATTGCCGCGTGAGGGGTGAGGGGCCTAGAGCCTCTCGCCCCTCTTGCTTTTTATGGGCCCGGTCGCCACTGTAATGGGCTCTGCGTGCACCCAAACGGAGCCCGACCCACGGACATCCGATGATAGCTACCCTGCTCAGGAAGATCTTTGGCAGCCGCAACGACCGGCTGATCAAGAGGTACATGCATACGGTCCGGGCCATCAACGCCCTGGAACCGAGCATCGAGAGATTGAGCGACGCTCAGCTGCGCGCCAAGACCGACGAGTTCAAGCAACGCCTGGCGAGTGGACAGACGCTGGACGATGTGTTGCCAGAGGCGTTCGCTGTAATACGCGAAGCGGGCAAGCGCACGCTCAACATGCGCCACTTCGACGTACAACTTATCGGTGGCATGGTGTTGCACTACGGCAAGATTGCTGAGATGCGCACCGGTGAGGGCAAGACTTTGGTGGCTACGCTGCCGGCCTACCTCAATGCCCTGGCCGGCACCGGCGTGCATGTGGTCACGGTAAACGACTACCTGGCGAGTCGGGACGCCGCCTGGATGGGCAGCATCTACGGCTTCCTCGGTTTGACCGTCGGCGTGAACCTGTCCCAGATGGAGCACGACGCCAAACAGCAGGCATACGCCGCCGACATCACGTACGGCACCAACAACGAGTTCGGATTCGACTACCTGCGCGACAACATGGTTTATCAGGCCGTGGACCGGGTTCAGCGCAAGCTTACCTATGCCATCGTGGACGAGGTGGACTCGATTCTGATCGACGAGGCGCGCACCCCCCTGATCATCTCCGGGCAGGCCGACGACACCACAGACCTGTACTACCAAATCGATGCGCTCGTGCCTAAGCTATCGCGCCAGAAAGACGAGAGCAGCCCGGGCGACTTCAGCGTGGATGAGAAGGCACACCAAGTGCTGCTCACGGAGGCCGGGCATGAGCACGCCGAGGACATGCTCACGCGCGCTGGGCTGCTGCCCGAAGGTAGCAGCCTGTACGATGCAGCCAACATCACACTCATGCATCACCTGTACGCGGCGCTACGGGCGCACAATCTCTATCATCGCGACCAGCACTACGTTGTGCAAAACGACGAGATCATCATCGTCGACGAGTTCACCGGGCGCTTGATGCCTGGGCGCCGCTGGTCGGATGGGTTGCATCAGGCGGTTGAAGCCAAGGAGAGAGTAAAGATCCAGCGTGAGAACCAGACGCTGGCTTCCATCACGTTCCAGAATTACTTCCGCATGTACAAGAAGCTTGCCGGCATGACCGGCACGGCCGATACGGAAGCCTATGAGTTCCAGCAGATCTACAACCTGGAGACGGTGGTCATCCCCACCCACATGACGATGATCCGCGAAGATCGCATGGACCAGGTGTTCAAGACGGCCAAGGAGCGTTATCAGGCGGTCATCAACGACATAAGGGATTGCTACCAACGGGGCCAGCCGGTCCTGGTCGGTACAACTTCCATCGAGAATTCGGAGCTGCTATCGGGCCTGCTTGGTAAAGAGAAGCTGCCGCACCAGGTGCTGAACGCCAAACAGCACGCGCGCGAAGCCGAGATCGTGGTCCAAGCGGGCCGACCCAAAATGATCACGATTGCTACCAACATGGCCGGTCGCGGCACCGACATCGTGCTGGGCGGGAACCCTGACCCGGAGATCAACCAGATCAAGGGCGATGCATCGCTGGACGAATTGACCAGGGCTAGGCGTATCGCAGAGGCGAGGGAGCGCTGGCAGCAGCTGCATGAGCAGGTGGTATCGGTCGGCGGGCTGCACATCGTCGGTACCGAGCGCCACGAATCGCGCCGGGTGGATAACCAGTTGCGCGGCCGCTCCGGGCGGCAGGGCGATCCCGGCTCCAGCCGCTTTTTCTTATCGCTGGAAGATCCACTGCTGCGCATCTTCGCGTCCGATCGCGTGGCCGCGATCATGGACCGCCTCAAGATGCCCGAAGGCGAGGCCATCGAGCACCCGTGGGTAACGCGGGCGATCGAGAACGCCCAACGCAAGGTAGAAGCGCGCAACTTCGATATCCGCAAGCAGCTGCTCGAGTATGACGACGTCGCTAACGATCAGCGCCGCGTCATCTATCACCAGCGCAACGAGCTCATGGAGAGCAGCGACATCTCAGACACCATCCGGGCGATGCGGGAGGGTACGGTCAACGATATCGTGAGCCAGTACATTCCGCCGGGCAGCGTCGAAGAGCAATGGGACGTCCCCAGCCTGGAAAAGGCGTTGGCAGCCGAGCTCACCTTTCGTGCCCCGGTGCAGCAGTGGCTGAAGGAAGACGAGTCCCTGGACGAAGAGGATATGCGGCGCAGAGTGATCGGGGCCGCCCACGGCCATTACGAGACGAAGCTGATCCAGGTTGAGCGTGAGGCACTGCATCACTTCGAGCGCGCCGTGATGCTGCAGACGTTGGACACCCATTGGCGCGAGCACCTGTCGGCGCTCGACCATTTACGCCAAGGCATACACTTGCGTGGCTACGCTCAGAAGAACCCCAAGCAGGAGTACAAACGCGAGGCGTTTGAGCTATTTTCCATGATGCTGGACGCGGTGCGCAACGAAGTCACACGCATCCTCATGACGGTGCAGATTCGCCACCAGGAGGGCGGCGGTGATGGCACAGGTGCACCCGTTGGCGATGGCGGCGGCGCGCCCTCGGCGGGTGGCCTGGAAAACATTGAAACGCGGGTCAACGTGAAGAACGTGCGCTACCAGCACACCGACTACGAAGCCGCTCTGGCTGAAGAAGAGGGGGCAGACACGGAAGTGGCCACGGCGCCCAAGCCGCAGCCCTTCGTGCGTCAGGGTGGGAAGATCGGCCGCAACGATCCCTGTCCGTGCGGGTCGGGGAAGAAGTACAAACAGTGCCACGGCCGCCTCGCTGCTTGAGCTGGACCGCAGCAAAGCCCAGGCTGCGAAGGCCAATCCTAGGCAGCGCCCAGCCAGCCGAAATCCCTACCCACCTGCCAATCACTGACCGTGGCAGTCAACCTTCCGCCACCTCGCGCTGATCAGCTTCACCCCGTCGCGGGCGTCGCGCTTGGCGTGGCGGCCGCCGGGATCCGAAAGCCCGACCGGACTGATCTGCTGCTGATCCAACTGGCGAAAGGCACGCAGGTCGCAGGTGTGTTCACACAGAATCGCTTTGCTGCAGCACCGGTCCGGGTTGCACGCCAGAATCTGCAGCATCGCGCCGAGCCCCGCGCGCTGCTGATCAACACCGGCAATGCCAACGCTGGGACCGGTGAGCGGGGCTTAGCCGATGCGCGGCGGACCTGTGTGGAGACGGCGCGGCTGCTTGGTATTGCGCCCGATCAAGTGTTGCCATTTTCCACCGGTGTAATCATGGAACCGCTGCCGGTTGACCGCATCTGTGCTGCGTTGCCTGTATGCGTGGCGGCCCTGAGCGATGGCAACTGGCTGCCAGCGGCGCAAGCGATCATGACCACGGACACGGTTCCCAAGGCGGTGTCGCGCAAGATCGAGATCGACGGCCGGCTGGTGACGATCACGGGCATCGCCAAGGGCGCAGGGATGATCCGTCCGGACATGGCGACCATGCTGGGTTTCGTGGCCACTGATGCGAGGCTCCCGCAAGCGTTGCTGCAGGACGCGCTGCGCTCCGCGACCGAGCGCTCCTTCAACGCGATCACGGTCGACGGCGACACTTCCACCAACGATGCCTTCATGCTGATGGCGACTGGTCATATCCGAGCCGCCGAAATCATCGACGCATCCAGCTCGGCTTATCTCCGGTTTCAAACCGTGCTCACGGAGGTCGCCTGCATCCTGGCCCAAGCCATCATCCGCGACGGCGAGGGCGCAACCAAGTTTGTCACCGTGCGAGTGGAGGGCGGCGCCACGCAGGAGGAATGCCGGCGCGTCGGCTACGCGATTGCCCATTCGCCGTTGGTAAAGACCGCGTTCTTCGCCTCGGACCCGAACCTGGGGCGGATACTGGCGGCGATCGGACACGCAGGTATTGGCGACCTGGAGGTGGGGCGCGTCGACCTGTATCTGGGCAACGTGTTGGTTGCGCAAGGCGGTGGCCGGTACGTCGGTTACAAAGAGGAAGATGGCAAGCGCGTAATGGCGCAGAGCGAGATCACCGTGCGCGTCGTGCTCAACCGCGGAACCGAGCAGGCCAGCGTGTGGACGTGCGACCTGTCTCACGACTACGTCACGATCAACGCGGAGTACAGGACGTGATGCGCGACTCCTAGGTCGCGAGTTCCGGAGCTCCGAAGTGTCGAGTGACTAAACACGAATGAAACACGGCCCGCCTCTATGGATGAACTGAGCAGGTTTCTGTCGCGGGCGGAGGCGCTCATCGAGCGCGCGGAGCGCCTACTGCCGCCTGATGTGCGAATCCCGGACTTCGCGCTGCAAAGGGCCTTTCGCTGGCGGCGGCGCGGTGGCCCGGGCCACTTCCAACCTGTTTTGCACCTGCACCAGATCCGCTTGCAGGATTTGCAGGGTGTCGGCCGTCAGAAGGCCTTGGTAGAACAGAATACGCGTCAGTTCGTGCAAGGGCTGCCGGCCAACAATGTATTGCTTACCGGCGCCCGCGGGACAGGCAAATCGTCGCTGGTCAAGGCGCTGCTGAACCTGTACGCAGCAGACGGGCTGCGCTTGATCGAGGTTGACAAGCACGACCTCATGGACCTGCCCGACATCATCGACCCTCTGGCCGGCCAGCCCTTTCGCTTCATTTTGTTTTCCGACGACCTGTCGTTTGGTACCGATGAACCAGGCTACACGTCGCTGAAGGCCGTGCTGGATGGCTCGGTCTCGGCGACCCCCGACAACGTGCTGGTCTACGCAACCTCGAATCGCCGCCACCTGATGCCCGAGTACATGCGGGAGAACCTGGAGACAAAGTATTTAGGCGACGAGATCCACCCGGGCGAGAGCGTGGAGGAGAAGATTTCGCTGTCCGAGCGCTTCGGGCTGTGGGTGTCGTTCTATCCTTTCGACCAGGACGAATATCTGTCCATCGTCCGCTACTGGCTCGGTCAATACGGCGTCGCAGATGCCGATGCAGAAGAGACGCGCAGCGAAGCGCTGCAGTGGGCGCTGCAGCGCGGCTCGCGCAGCGGGCGTATCGCTTCCCAGTTTGCCCGCGATTGGGCAGGTCGCCACGGCATTAACCCGCGCACGCGCTGAAGACGGGCACTCGAATCGATCAGATGCCCCGTTTAGCGGCCGTACACCGGGTGGAGGTCGCTGCGGCAGTGATCCTCAGGCCCAATGGCGAGTTCCTGCTAGCGCAGCGGCCGGCGGGCAAGGTCTACGCCGGCTACTGGGAGTTCCCAGGCGGGAAAATGGAGCGCGGCGAGCCGGCTCAAGCGGCGCTGACGCGCGAGTTGCGTGAGGAGCTGGGGATCGAGGTCACGCGCGCCTACCCTTGGATTACGCTCGAGTATACCTACCCTCACGCGCATGTACGGCTCAACTTCTTTCGGGTTCTCGGCTGGGAGGGCGAGCTACGTTCGCGCGAGGGCCAGGCCCTGAAATGGCTGCGGCATGACGGAATCGGCGTGCACCCGCTGCTTCCTGCGAACGGGCCGGTGGTGCGTGCGATCGGTCTACCCCCCGTCCTTGCCATTACCGACGCTTGGGCGTGCGGCGAGTCGGTGCAGCTCGATCGCCTCGATGTGGCGATCGAGCGGGGTTTGCGAATGCTGATGGTGCGCGAGAAGGAGATGCCGAGCGCGCGGTTGCGCGCATTCACGCTCGAAGTCTTGAGCCGCTGCGCTCGCACCGGCACACGCGTGCTGGTCAACAGCGACGTAGAGTTGGCGCGAGCGTCCGGTGCGCATGGGGTGCATTTGACATCCGTGCAGCTTCTGAAGTGTGCACAACGCCCCGATCTACCCTGGTGTGGCGCGTCGTGCCACGACTCATTGGAGCTAGAGCGTGCTGCTGCCCTCGGCCTCGACTACGTAGTACTGGGACCCGTGCTCGAGACGCCCAGCCACACCGATGCGCACCCGCTGGGGTGGGAGAGCTTCGCACAGATGGTGCACGGCTACCCGTTGCCGGTTTATGCCTTGGGCGGGATGACTTTGCAGCACCTGGCTATTGCCTGTGATGCAGGGGCTCAAGGCGTGGCGATGGTACGTGGGGCCTGGCTGCTTGGCGCGGGTCAGTCCTTCCCTTCCGGTTGGTCCGGCTCGGACTCGGTCGCGGGAACGCGGTAGGACTCGGTCGCCCACTGCCCCAGATCGATCGTCCGGCAGCGCTCGGAACAAAATGGGCGATAGGGGTTGGCGGGCGACCAAGGCGTGACCTTACCGCATTGCGGGCAGCTCACCTGCGCTGGCATGGACTTCTCAGCCATCACAGGTTGCAGAAGGTCAGCTCGAACGGGATGTCGACCTGTGCCACTCGCCTCTGGACGTCACCAGCAAGGGTGAAGCGGATGTTGAGCGCATATTTGTTGGCGCTGACTTCGGGCACGCAGTCGTAGGTATCGTCCAGGCGCAGTCGGATGAGCTGCGCTACGCGTCCGCCCATCATCTGCTGGTAGATCCCTTGGGTGCCAAGCTGCTGACTGGTGCGACCGCTCTCGCGCAGGATGCGAAGAATAATGCCGGCGCCGTCCTCCATCGCCAGAAACGGGGCGAGCCAGGTCTCGAGGTCGCGGCGCCGGGTCTGGGGGTTCTGGTGCAGCCAATAGTGGTAGGACGGGAGATCGAATTCGCACACGCCACCGGGGATGGCCGAACGCTGCTTGATACCCATCAGCCAATCGTTCTCGCGCAGTTCCTGTCCCGTCTTGCCAGATGTCTGAAACAGGTCGGAGACGGCCCGGTCGATGTCCGCGAGAATGCTGGTCAAAGCCGCCTCCGAGATTGCCGGGTTGCTGCGCAGCGCCGACAGCGTCTGCTTCTGACGCTCCAACTCCTGCATCATCTCCGACTTGAGGTCGGCGCGGCCCGCGACATCCAGGATTTCGAACAACGAGAGCAGCGCCGCGTGGTGCTCAAGCGGCTGCTCCTTGCCGCTAAAGAAGCGCACTCGCTCGTACAGAGCCTCCATGCGCAGCAGGGTGCGGATTCGCTCGTTCAGCGGGAACTCGTAGCTGATCACAGCGCAGACAGGCGTGAACGACAGAAATTGCGTGAGTATTGCCTAAATCCGCACAAAAATAAACCCGAGGCGCACCGATGCACTACGTCGCGTTCGCCAATGCTCGGTAACGCTCATCCAGTATCTCCACTTGGCGTGCCAACTCCTCCAGGGTGCCATCGTTTTGGATGACGTCGTCGGCTAGCGCTAAGCGCTGGCTCCGCGTTGCTTGCGCCCGCATGATCGCACGCACCTGATCCTCGCTCAGCCCGTCGCGCTGCATCGCCCGCTGCACCTGCACTCGTTCATCGCAGTCGACGACCAACACTCGCTGGACCAGATCACGATAGCCTCCTGACTCGACCAACAGTGGGATCAAGACCACGGCGTACGGCGCCGAGCACGCGCTCGCTCGCTCGTCGACCTCGCGCTTGATCAACGGATGGAGGATGCGCTCGAGCGCCCGCCGTGCATCGGGGTCCGAGAACACGCGTCTGCGCAACTTGCCTCTGTCGAGAGCGCCGTCGGCTGCTAAGTGCTCTGCACCAAAGCACGCTACGATCTGTTGGAGCGCGGGCTGGCCTGGTCGGGTCAACTCATGGGCGATGGCATCGGTGTCCACCACCTCAGCGCCGCGTTCCCGGAACAGGCGCGCCGCAGTGCTCTTACCAGAACCGATGCCCCCCGTAACGGCCACGATCAGACTCATCCGAACAGGTAAGCAGCCAGCTGTCTTCCCCAAAACATGTAGATCAACCCCGCAGCAGCGAGGTACGGTCCGAACGGAATCGGCTTCTCGCGGGCATGCTTCCAGAACAGGATCAGGGCAATGCCCACGACTGCGCCGACCAGCGAGGAGATCAGGATGACGGGCAGCAAGCAGACCCAGCCGAACCAGGCGCCGACCGCCGACAAGAGCTTGAAATCCCCGAACCCCATACCCTCCTTGCCGGTCGCCAACTTGAACAACCAGTACACCACCCAAAGGGACACATACCCGACAACGGCACCGATCACCGAATAGGCGAGTTGCCTTCCCGCGGGGAGGATGACGGGCCACCCAGCGCCTGTTAACTCCCCGAAGAAGCTGGGAGATACGCTGCAGGCGAGGTTAAAAACCAAGCCCAACCATAGCAACGGCAGGGTGATGTCATCAGGCAAGTACATTGTATCCAGGTCAATGAAGGTTAGCGCGATGAGGGTCCACGCGAATACGAGCCCGGCGGCGGTCGCAACTGAGAAGCCGAAGCGCCAGGCGATATATCCCGAGATGAGACCGGTCAGCGTTTCTACGATCGGGTAGCGCGCGCTGATGCGTGCGCCGCATCCGGAGCAGCGTCCACGCAAGTAGAGCCAGCTCAGCACTGGGATGTTCTCGGAGGCGGTGATCCGATGCCCGCAGGCCGGGCAGGCTGACCGAGGGGTGATCAAGTTGTAGCGTGGCCGTGCCTCTAGGGACTTCCGAAGCTCAGCCAGGCTGACACCAGTGGCAAGCAGCGCCTCGGGTGCTTCCTTTCCCTGCGCCCATTCGCTGATCACCTCGACGGCTTGCGAACGCCATTCCCGCTCCAGGATGCGGGGCAGGCGGTGGATTACCACGTTCAGGAAGCTGCCGACTAGCAGGCCAAACAGTACAGCCAGCGCGGTGAACGCCGCTGGCGAGGACTGAAGCGTCTCGATCATCCGAGCATTCGGAAGGCCTGTTGACTATCCATCAACGCCGAGTTGCGAACGGGACCTTCGATCATGGCGCGCACAATACGACTCGATCCTCGGGTCTCGCGCCCGGCGCGCACGATTGGCCGGGCGGATGACGCTAGACAGCCTGGCCGAGCTTGAAGATCGGCAGATACATGGCGATTACCATGCCGCCGATCAGCGTGCCCAGGACCACCATGATCATCGGTTCCATGAGGCTGGATAAAGCTTCCACGGCGTCATCCACCTCTGCCTCATAGAAGTCGGACACCTTGCTCAGCATCGCATCGAGCGAGCCGGATTCCTCCCCGATGGCTACCATCTGGATCACCATGTTGGGGAATACGTTGCTGTTTTGCATCGCCACAGTCAAGCTGGTCCCGGTGCTCACCTCTTGTTGAATCTTCTTGGTGGCCTGGACGTACACGAAATTACCCGATGCTCCGCCCACCGAATCCAATGCCTCCACCAGCGGCACGCCCGCGGCGAACATGGTGGCGAGAGTGCGGGTCCAGCGGGCCATCGTGGCTTTGCGGATGATGTCGCCGAACACCGGTAACTTCAGGAACATGCGATCCATCGAGGCCTGCATCTTGGCCGAGCGCCTCCAGGTGTAAAAGAAGAACCAGAGACCGAACCCGAGCCCGCCGAAAATCAGGTACCAGTACTTGACGAAGGCATCGGATACCGCGATGACGAACAGCGTGGGACCGGGCAAGTCCGCCCCGAAACTGGAGAACAGGTCCTTGAACGCGGGGATCACGAAAATCATGATCACGGCGGTGATGATGAAGGCCACTACAATGATCGAGATCGGGTAGAACAAAGCCGACTTGATCTTGCTCTTGATCGCGAGAATCTTCTCCTTGTACGTCGCCAGCCGGTCCAACAGGTTGTCCAGGATACCGGCGGCCTCGCCTGCTCCAACCAGGTTGCAGAACAAGGCGTCGAAGTACAGCGGGTATTTGCGAAACGCCGTAGCCAGCGCGCTGCCGGTCTCCACTTCGGTCTTGATGTCTAGCAACAGCCTGGCCACGGCGGGGTTCGAGTGCCCCTTGCCGACGATGTCGAAGGCCTGCAAGAGCGGTACGCCCGCCTTCATCATGGTCGCGAGCTGGCGCGTGAACAAGGTGATGTCCTTCTCCGAGATCTTGCCGCCCAGCCCGGCG